>Ga0210390_10001534_pt1 | contig 21938 bp, 24 predicted proteins | sample IncBWH11OmetaG_FD_161050 | JGI IMG/M metagenome (GOLD analysis project Ga0210390, IMG submission 161050) | Forest soil microbial communities from Barre Woods Harvard Forest LTER site, Petersham, Massachusetts, United States - Inc-BW-H-11-O ... | reverse complement strand
AAAGGATCGCGCTCGATCGCCCAACCTTTCGGATGCTGTCCGCCCTCCATCGCATCCGGACCCGTCAATAGAAATCCACGTTCGTCGCGCTCGACAGTGCCCGCTAGCCAATCGGTTTGCGGCAACGCCCCGATAAAAATAAACATCGCATTGGCCGGTACGCGCTCCACTTTATTCGTGTCCGTGCAAAGCACCGAAACTTCCTCCAGATGCGTGTCGCCATGAACCTCGGCGACACTGGCGTGAGTCCACAGCTGAATGTTCGAAGTCTCTTTAATCTGGTCGATCAAATATTGCGACATCGTGCTGGCCAGCGAATCTCCCCGCACCAGCATCACGACGCGCTCGGCGTACTTCGCAAAATTCATGGCCGCCTGGCCCGCGGAATTCGCGCCGCCCACAACGTAGACAATTTCGCCCTTGCAGGAGAGTGCTTCAGTCGCGCCGCCGCCATAGTAAACCCCCGCTCCCTGGAACTGGTCGATCCCGGGGGCTTCCAGTCTTCGCCACTGCACTCCGCTCGCAATCATCAACGCGTGACACGAAATCTCGTTGCCATCGGCCAACTTGATAATCCGATAAGGGCCCTCCGTCCGTACGCCGACCGCTTCCTGTGGCGCCAGAATCTCCACTCCAAACCGCTTCGCCTGCACCACGGCACGGCGCGCCAAGTCGCCACCGCTAAGCCCGCTTGGAAATCCTAGATAGTTCTCAATCCGCGAACTCATCCCTGCCTGCCCGCCCGGAGCTTCCCGCTCCACGATCACCGTATGCAAGCCCTCCGATGCGCCATACACCGCGGCCGCCAGTCCCGCCGGCCCTCCACCAACAATGGCCAAGTCGTAAAAACTGGTCTCAGCGTGCGTGCGGAAACCCACCTTCTGCGCCACTTCGGCGGGAGCGCCCTTCAGCAACTTCGTTCCGTCGGTGAATAAAACGACGGGCAACTCAGCCGCATCCGGCCCCAGCGCTTCGCACAACCGCTTGGTCTCCGGATCATTCGCCGAGCCCTCCACGTCGATCCACTGATAAGGAACGTGACTGCGCGCCAGAAAATCCCGCAGCTCATAGCATTTCGGAGACCAGCGCGTGCCCAACACCCGAATCCCCTGAAACGCAGGCCGGTATGACGCTTGCCAATCATCCAGCAGATCGTCCAATTGCGGGTAAAGATGCTCAGAGGGAGGATCCCACGGCTTCATAAAGAAGTAGTCGAGGCTCGCCTGATTGATCGCACTGATCGCCGCGTTGGTATCGGCATAAGCTGTCAGGAGAGTCCGCTTCGCGTCGGGAAAAATCTGCCGCGCTTCCTGCAGAAACGTGACCCCGTCCATGTGCGGCATACGCTGATCGACCAGCAACAGCGCGACCCCATCGTTGCGAAGCTTCAGCGCCTTCAGCAGCCCCAGAGCCGCTTCCGGCGAGTCGCTGCTGACCACGCGATACTCTGCGCCATACTGCGAGCGTAAATCTCGCTCGATCGCCCGCAAAACATCAGGATCGTCATCCACGGTCAGCAAGATCGGCTTCGCCATATTCCTCTAAAATGATCGCCCTTGAAGTTAAAGGCAGAACTCCGCCTCGAACAAACCAATTAGATACAGAAACCGGATTTCGGTTGCAGTATCATCAGCCTCCGTCGACGATCAAGCGCCAATTTCGCCGGCTTCAATTTCATCGACATAACACCAGATCCACGCCTCTCCCGGCTCAATGGAGCGCATCAGTGGGTGTTTCGTTTTGTGGAAATGCTTGGTGGCATGCTTGTTCTTCGACGAATCACAACAGCGCACCTGCCCGCAAATCAGACACAGGCGCAGGTGCACCCACCTGTCGCCGGTCTTAATGCAGTCTTCGCAGACGTGCGTATCCGTCTCGGTGAATTTGATCTCGTTCAAGTGTGTGCATTTCGTCGCCATCAACTCCTCCAGAAGTGCATCGATTTCGGGTCCAGTGACCTAAGTCATGTAACGAAAGGGCACAATCACAGTCAAGACCCCATTTTTCGCCGAAGATGTTTATGGAGGTCTTCATCGGTGTTTCGGCTCGATTATCTTTCTTGTCTATTGACCATCGCATCCACCATTCTGGTCGGACGACGCTGCTGGGAAGGCTGGGCGTTAGCAGGCGTCAATAGCGTCATCGTGTGCGTCATAGGATTCAAAACCGCGCAGATGGGCTTTATCCCTGCCAACATATTCTGTCTGGTCATGAGCGCGCTCAATCTCCGCGCCTGGCGCAAGCCCGGGGTGTCTTAAGATTTCGTCGCGAAACTGCAAACCCGTTACGCGGCAATGAGCAGGTTTTCGGCAAACGGCCACTGCTCGTCGATCCACTGCGTTTCGCAGCGGAAGCCGGCCTGGCCCGCCGTCTCCACAATCTCCTCCTTCGAGTACTTGTGGCTGCTCTCCGTCCATATGGTCTCGCCCTCGAGGAACTCAACCACGACTTCCGCCGCCGGAATGCTCACCTTCTGCCGCCGCTTCGACAGCAGATGCATCTCTACGCTACGCGTTTCGTAGTTGATCCTCGCGACATGCGCGAACCGGCTTAAATCAAAGTCGGCTTCGAGCTCGCGATTCACGCGCGCCAGCAGGTTCAGATTAAACGCAGCCGTCACCCCCAGCTCGTCGTCGTAGGCTCGAAGTAGCTGTGCGCTGGATTTTTCCAGATCCGTCCCCAGCAACAAGGAGTCACCCGGCTCAAGAATGCGCCGTACTTCGGCCAGGAACTTCGCGCCCGCGGGTCGATCGAAGTTTCCAATCGTGCTGCCCAAAAACAGTACGAACAAGCGCTGCCCGCTCTTGCGGTATGCGGCAACCTCCAGCAACCCATCCAGGTATTCGCGCTCAAACCCCACAATGCTGATCGCGTCAATGTCGCTCAGTTCGCGCTCGCATATCACCAAAGCCGAGCGCGATATCTCCACCGGATAATAGGACGTGCGCTGCCGGCGGCAAAACGCCTCCAGCAGCCAGCGCGTCTTTCTTCCGCTCCCACTGCCCAGTTCCGCCACGGCAACCGGCCCGGCCACCCGGTCGACGATTTCATCTGCATGCCGTCGCAGCAGGCGTTCATCGGCCCGCGTCAGACCGTACTCCGGCAGGTGGCAGATCACCTCAAATAGCGCCGAACCAACAGTGTCATAAAGATACTTCGAGGGAAGCTCTTTCTGCCCCGCTCGCATCAGCCCGGCGCGAACGTCAGCGGCAAACTCGTACGTGGCATTGCTGGGAATTGCATGGACGAGCATCGGAAAACTCCTTCGACTCGATTTACATAACCTCGATTCGCTTAATCGGACCCACTCCGTCAATCATTCACACAGCGAAATCCCGCATATACATACTGGTACTGCGGCTGAAACCAGTTGCGAAACGAGGGCCGCAGCATGCACGCAGCCGTGCGAGTAGACCCACCCTTCATGACAAAATGTTTGCCGTCGAAAAAATTCGCTGAGTATCCCGGATAAAACGGAAACGGCTCGAACCCCGCGAATGGCGCGAAAACGCTGGATGTCCACTCCCATCCATTGCCCACCATGTCGTGAACGCCGAGAGCGCTCTGCCCCGCCGGAAAAGCGTTCACCGGCGTGGGATTCCAGTGGCCGAAATCAAAGTTCCCGAGCTTCGCGTTCGGTTCCTGATGGCCCCAGGCGTATTTTCTTTCGGTTCCATCCACAGTTCCATAAGCGGCGCGGTGCCACTGTCCTTCCGTAGGAAGCGACTTTCCTGCCCATCGCGCATACGCGGCCGCTTCGGCATGACTGACATAAACCGGCCAATTCAAAGGCAGCGGAACCTCTTCAAACATGCCGTGGTAGTTCCATCCGTCCCGCCCCTTCGTCCAAAACACCGGATGAGAAATCGCATTCGCAGCCTTCCACTCCCAGTCTTCGTCGCTCCACAAGGCGTGCGTTTCATAGCCTCCCGCAGCCATGAAGTCAAGATATTGCCCGTTCGTCACCTCATAGGAATCAATCTCGAATGCAGGCACATGAACCGAGTGTGCCTCGTACTCGTTGTCCCAACCGAAGGCCGCGCCCGCCGGCGAGAGTCCAAGCGTCGCCGGCCCACCCGGAATTTCTATCATGCGCTGCGTCACCGGGGGAGTAACGAGATCGAGCGCCTCCCTCTGCGGAATCTTCTGGCTGACCGCCAACTGATGCAGCATGTAGGCCAGGGTTTCCACGTGCATCAGCCGGTGCTCAATGGCTACGTTGAGCAACGTATCCAGAGGAAAATCCCGGCCTGACTGGCTCATCCCTTCGAGGTTCCCGTTCTCCAGCTTCTCGTCCAGCGAAGTGCGAATTCTGCCGACGTAGCCCTGCACCGCCTCTGGCGCGGGCCAGTCCGAAGGTTGATCGGTGGGCAATCCACCTCCCACCGGGTCAATGCCGAAGGCAAACAGTCGGTCGAATTCAGGATGAAAACTCTTCAGACCCAGAACGTTCTCGTGCAACAGGTTCCAGTCAAACGCCTCCAGATGTCCGACATAAAAAATAAGGCGGTGCCGCTCTGGAATAGGCCTCTCGTAAATCGAGTCAGCCCGCACGATCTGAAAGAGAGCATCGCTCCGCCGGCGAGCATCGGCCACGCGCTCCAGCAATTGCTGCCGGGCGCTTTCACCTGGAACAGCAATATTCGTTTGAGCAGCGCGCATTGACACTCCTGTGGGTACAAGTCTGGTGGTACAAGTCTTGGGCGAAGCGGCGAAAACCTATCTCAGACCGCGAAGCTGCGAGCGCATCCATCTTCGCGAACGCTTCAGCGGGACTCGGGCGCGCACTGCGCAACAAGCGACCCACCCCAGGCGACGAGGCCTCAGAGAGTACCACCGCCCTGCAAACGCTGGCAAGCCGCCAAATCCAGCTGCGGTCTGCCCCCTTAACTGCTGGTTAGATGACCTGAGGTTGCACAAGGTCGCCACAGAAAATAATCTGTCCGAGACCGCCTTTTTCATACCGCGCCACGGCCATGCTGACGGCCTGTATGATCTGCGCTGGTTTATGCCCCGGGGAGAGGCACACTCTAGCCATGCCACTTTGGCCCCGGCTTACGCGCCGCTCCTCGATCCGCGGCGCGACGCCTAGCGTTTCGAAACCCGGCCACCTCTGAGCTCTCGCGTTCGCCAGTCATTGCGTGAGTCCCTTGCTCTTAAGGAATTCGTGGACCACTTCCTTCGCGTCCCGGTGCTGTCCATCGACCGCATAATTCAACTGGCGCATCTCTTCGTCGGAAATCTTTCCCGCCAGTTCCGCCAGCGCCTGCCCAATCTCCGGATGCTGCTGCAGACTCTGTTCGCGAATCACCGGCACCGCTTCGTATGGCGGAAAATAATGCCGGTCATCTTCCAGCACGAACAGATCCAGCGCCGGAATCAGCCCGTCGGTGGCATTTCCAGCGGCCAGATCGATCTGGCGATCCTTGAGCGCCCGCGCCAGCAGGCCTAAATCCATGATTCGCGGCTGTTCTGCAAAGCGCAGCCCGTATGTCGCAGCCAAGCCTCGGTATCCATCCGGACGCTCCATGAATTCGTACCCAAATCCGGCCCGCCACTGCGGTGCGAACGCGGCCGCCTGCGAAAGCGTTCTAATGTTCAAACGGCGAGCATCCTCGCCCCGAATCTCCATCGCAAACGTATCGTTAAAGCCGAAAGCCGGAGTGAGCGTCAGCCCGAAACGCCGTTCGTATTCGCTCTTCACTCGCTGGTACACATCCCGCCTATCACCACTCGCGTCCTCTTTGAGAATCGCGGTCAGCGCCGTGCCCGTGTATTCCGGATACACATCGATTCGCCCCGCCAGAATCGCCTGCTGACAAATATAGCTTCCAGCTAAGTAAAAACGCCGCTCCACTTGCCGATCAGTGCGAGCCTCAATCTGCTGTGCGATGATCTCCCCCAAAACAAACGACTCGGTGAAATTCTTCGAGCCCACAACAATGCGATCGGAATGCGAAGGCGAACAAGAAGGAAGCAGCAAAGCTGCCGCTGCCAGAACTGAAACGCAAAGATTGCGACGAAGCGTCATTGCGGCTGCAGCCGCCTCTCCAGCCATCCCACGCCAAAATCAGCCACCAGCGCCAGGAGTGCAGCCGGAATGGCTCCGGCCAGAATGACTCGGTCATCCACCATGGCCAATCCTCGAAAAATAAACTCGCCCAGTCCGCCGGCGCCAATCGCCGCCGCAATGGTCGCCAGCCCAACTGAAATGACGACGGCGACTCGCACTCCGGAAAGAATCACACTCAGCGCCAGCGGCAGTTCGACCTGAAATAAAAGTTGAGATTCCGTCAGCCCCATGCCTCGCCCCGCTTCCACCACAGCCGGATCGACTCCGCGAATTCCCGTATACGTATTCCGGATAATCGGCAGGAGCGCGTAGAGAGTCAGCGCCAGAATCGCGAGTCGATCGGCGCGTTCGCCCAACCATGGCACAGGCAGCAGAAATCCAAAAAGCGCGAGAGCCGGAATCGTCTGGATAATGTTGGCGCTGGCCAACACGGGTTTGTTGAATCGCGGCCGATGAGCAATCCCGATTCCCAGTGGAATGCCGATCAGCATCGCAAACAGCGTGGAAAATCCAACGAGCCGCAGATGTTCGAGCGTGAGTTCCAGAACCTGCCCATGATTCTGCCAGATAAATCGAAAGACGTTCATGACGCGCCTCGATCGGCCGCCGACTCCAGCCCATCGCCGAAAGCTCTGACGTAAGCCGAAGCTAAAGCATCGGCGGACTGCAAAAATCCCTTGGGTGTAGCCACCGTCACCAGTCGCCCCGCCTCCATCAATGCGATGCGCGATCCCAGGCGCAGCGCCTCGCGCAGATCGTGCGTCACAAAGACGACCGTCTTGTGCAGCCGCTGTTGCAACAAAAAAAACTCCCGTTGCAGTTCGTCTCGCGTAAGCGGATCAAGCGCGCCAAACGGTTCGTCCATGAGCAGTATTTCCGGATCCGCCGCCAGTGCCCGCGCCACGCCCACCCGCTGCCGCTGCCCGCCTGAGAGCTGATGCGGCCTGCGCCCCGCCAACTCCGGCGAAAGCCCCACCATCTGCATCAACTCGAGCACACGCGCGCGAACTCGCTCCTCGGGCCATCCTTCAATCCTCGGGATCAGACCGATGTTTCTCTCGACGCTGAAATGCGGAAACAACCCGACGTCCTGGATGACGTAGCCGATGCTCCGGCGCAAGCGAATGACATCGCCTTCCGCATTGGACACTCCCCTCACGCGGATCTCACCGGAAGTCGGCGTCAGCAGCCGATTCACCATCTTGAGCGACGTCGTCTTGCCGGACCCGCTGCGCCCCAGCAGCACCACGGTCTCGCCGCCCTGCACCTGCAAGTTGAATCCCGAAAGCACTTGTGTTCCGGCTACGCGGTAAGAGACCTCCCGAAATTCAATCACCGGACTGGCTGCCTCAGCTTGCATGTCCGCCAGCATACCGGACTTCTCGATCAAAAGTTATCTGTCAGTAATTCTTTGCCAGGTATTCACGCAGCCGGTCAATCCTGAAACTTGCATCGCCAGTCTCGACCTGCAAGAGCAACTGTGCGGCCGTCAGTTGATTGTGAAAATCGAAGGCAGCCGAGGTGTCCGGATTGCCCACCAGCTGAAGATTCTTGCCGATCTCGCCGCTCTCTGCTTGCAGCGATTTAAGCCTGGATTCCTGCGCCGAAGCGCCATCCAATAACTGCTGGCGCAACACCTCCATGCTGCGCACGACATCCCCCTCCTGCACTTTTTTCCACTCGTCGTAAGCGTCCACCGCGCGGTCCAGGTGCTTGTTAATGGCTCGGCTCGCAAAGTTGTAGCTCACTGAGACCGCTCCGTAAGGCTGTGGGTTCTGCGCCACCGGATTCACCTGCTGATGTACGCCCACTGAAAGCGCGACATCCCAATTATTCTGCCGCGTCAACTTGTCCAGCGCTTTCTGCTCGTTGGCCTCACTACTCAATTTTTCCGCAACCAGATTCTTCAGCGGCTTGTCGCTTAAAGCAGCAGGAACATAGAGAGCGTTGATCCTCGATGCCGTGTCCGCGCGGTCCGCATCCAGCTTGATCTTCGTAGTTTGCAGCGTGAACAGCATCAGGCGCGTCGCATTCTGCGCCTCCACCATCTTCGTTGTTTTCTCGATCAACTCGTTCACAGACTTCGAAGCCTGCTCAATCAATGCGAGCCGGTTTCGCAGCGCGTCTTTCTCCAGGCTGGCCAGCGCGTACTGGACATCCTGCTGCGCCCCGGTCGTCGCTTTGTATAGCTCACAGTTTTTGCGGGCCGCGTCCATGGTCAGGCCGGCTTTTCTGATTTCAGAAAGGCCCACGGAAGCCCCCGCTACCAACTGCGTCGGCAATCCCGTCTCGGGTTGAGTCAAGCCCGCCAGGGCCATGGGCGAGCGCAGCAGGTCCCGCTGCGCCTGCGCCTGCTCCATCACGTACGAGCAGTAGGCGACCTGATCATTGCCGTCCGCCGCCAACGCCGGCGCGGCTGCCGTCATCACCGTCGCCGTCAACCAGGCACACGCCAGCACAAACTTCCAGCTATTCAGGAACATTTTGCTCTCCTCAAAACAAAACAGGCTTACTCCCCAGGAACACGGTCTTCGATTTCGCAGATTCGGCCCTGTCCAGATTCATCTGGATCAGAAACCCGCGAATCTGCGTCTTGAAGATGGGATGGATGGCTTGCTCTTCGCCCGGGAATATCTGCTTCACCGTGCCGACCTTGCGGCAAAGAATCATATTCAGATAGCAATCGTAAATCGCTGCGCCGGCCACTGCGTTAGCCTGATCGTCGTAAGGAACAAAAGCAAAATACAACCGCTGCTGACCCGACGCGTTCAGGTAATACGGGCTCTGCTTAGCCGTAGCGATTGCTTGTCTGAGCCGGTCGACTTGCCGGTTTTCTTCCTGCAGCTGTTTTTCCGCAACGTTGATCGCAATGTCGAGCTGCGCAACCTCCGACCGCAACTCGGCCTGCTTCACCAGCACATTCAGTGACGCAGTGCCTGTCGTAGTTTTGTCGAGTACGCTGTCCGTCAGTAGGATCTCAGCAATCTTATTGTCGGTATACGCCCCCTGAGCCTGATTCAGCGCGGCAATTTGCGTCGCCGCATCGCCCTGCGTGATCAACCCGGCGGCCAGGTCCTTATTGATGTTGCTTTCCACCTCTTTAAGCTGCGCCAGCACTTTTGCGTTTTCGCGTTGTCGGCCATCTTCTGCTTGTCAAGCGTCGCCAGTTCCGGCCCCGTCGAGAGATTGTGAGCTTCTTCGCGTGCAATGGCAGACTTCAATTCCGGTTCGAGCTCCAGCAGCGCACTGCGGTGTTTCTTCATCTCCTCCAGGCCGCTATCCAATTTCTTCGTATCCACTTTCAGGTCTTCGATCGTCTGCTGGCTGATCACCAGCTTGTCCCGAAAGTCGAGGCTCTTCTCGTCCGCCGCCGACAGAATCACTGGAGCGGCCCACGAACTATTCACCGCGTAAAAACCCATCACCCACGCATAAGCAAGAACGCCGGCCAGCACCAGGTACAGCACAGTGATCGCAAAAATACGATAGAGGGTGATCACCAGCTTGTAATGCAGCGATTGCCCCACCGGCGATCTCTTTGTTTCGACCGCCGGAGGAGCCGCCTTCACTTCCGCAGCAGGCGTATTAAGTGTTGGAGTTCCCAACGGGCACCTCTAGTTTCGGAGTTTGTTCCAACGTTTGATCTGAATTTTGTTCAATGGTTCGCGTGCCCCAATCCGCCGAATCCATCGTGCACAGCGCCAGAGGCGTGAGAAAAAGACTGCTGACCATCGACCACCCGACATACGCCGCAAACGCCAACGGATGGTTGACCGCTTCCTTCGCGCTATATTTCTTGATGACCCAGGTCAGCACCGCTCCAATGCCAAGCGCAGCCACCAGCGGCAAAGGTCCCGCCCACGCTAACGGATCCGACGCCAGCGCCGTCACCACGATCAGAAATCCAATCACCGCGCCCAGCGGAGTCAGCACTAGCGTCAACACTGTATTCGGATGCAGCTTCCAAACATGTTGCGGCAACGTTCTGAGCGTGTAGAAGAAATCGCGCACAATGCTGCGCCGCCAGCGCAACTGCTGCTTGAAAAGCACGGGCAGAGTGTTCGGCACGGTCGTCCAACACAACGCGTCATTGTTGATGTAAGTTCCGTAACCCCGCAGCAGCGTCTGATGCGTCAGAAACCGGTCTTCGCCCTGATTCACGGGAATGCCGAACCAGTGCCGTGCCCGAATCGCCGGTTCGATCTCAAGCAGCAGCGTGCGGCGAATCGCAAACAGGCATCCGCTGATACAGCACACACTGCGCGTCCAATTCTCCGGAATCTTGTAAAGCTGAAACGCCGAGTAATAAATAATCGTTTGAATCGCCGTAATCACGCTGTCGTTCGGATTCCTCACCCCCACGCGCCCGCCCACCGACCCCATGCGCGGCTCCGCAAAACAAGCCGTCAGCTCTCGAATCGCATCCGGATGAAAAATGCAATCCGAGTCGATCGAGATGATAACCTCCGCGGTCGAGTGCTGCAGCGCGTTGCACACCGACCGCGCCTTCCCGCTGTTTACCTCATTGCGCCCCGTCCTGATGCGGATGTTGGTGAAGTCGCGCTGCGCCTTCAGCATCCACTCATAGCTGTCGTCGGCGGAACAGTCATCCTGCGCGATCACTTCAAATTTTTCGTTGGGATAATTGCTCTTGCTGATGCTCTCGATCGTCTCGTAAACCGTCTTGCCCTCGTTGTAGCAAGGCATCAGCACGCTCACGGTAGGTTCGTAGGAGTAATCCTTTCGCGCCCTCGTGCTCGGGAAGGAAAATCGCAGGATGATTCCCATCAAATACTTAACCACGGAGATCAGCAGGCACAACACGAGAATGAGCCAAAGCAAAATCGGGGCCATACTCGTCGCGCCTCCCGTCGCGAATCGGTCACACCAGACAAGACCCAATGGCAGATTGGGTGTCCACCAAGGCAATCAGCCTTCGAGATCGTCAGCCGGTTCCGTGCTCCCGAAAGCCGCACAATATCACATTCAAGGCCGCGCCTGAATTGCCCGGCGCGACACCCGATCGCGTCCTCGCAAAGCCCAGGGTTTATTGAATTTGCAATGCGGCCTTCTCCGGGCGACAATCCTAAGGTGGAAAACCACTCGCCAGGCAACGGCCCGGCCCCGGCCGCAACGCGCGAACCATTCCAACCTGGCGCCCTCGTTATTGCGACCCTATGCAATCCTCGCGAAAAGTTCTGGGGAATGATCCTTGCCCTTTCGCCCAACGGCCTGAGCCTGAGTGGTGCCGAACTCTCGTCGTTCGAGGATCTCACGGTCATGGTCCGTGACGGCGAGCCCTTCACTCCAGCTGTCGTATTTTTTCCCATGCACCGCATCGAGCGCGTCGAACTCGACCTGCCCGATGGCAGCCTGCCTTCACTCTCCCATCGCTTCTTCGCCAAGACCGGCCTTGAACCATCGATCGCGCTGGCGCCCCGCGTGTTTCCGCAAGAAGCTCAACAGGAAACGGCCAACAACAGGGCTCCCCATTCCGGACCGCATGCCCCCGAGGAGCGTACGTGAAGCTTTCCCAAATCTTCACCGCTCCCAACCAACTCACCCTGCTGCGGATGGTTTTCGTTCCCTTCATCGTGATTCACCTGGTGGAGGGCCGCTATCTCTGGGCGCTCGTCGTCTTTGTAATCGCAGGCTTCAGCGATGGCCTCGACGGTCTCCTCGCCCGCAAGCTCCATCAGCAGACGCTGCTCGGCCAGTACCTCGATCCCATTGCCGACAAACTTCTGCTCAGCACCATGTTTCTCGTGCTTTCGATCCTGCACAAAATTCCGTGGAAATTCACGGTGCTGGTTTTCAGCCGCGACATTTCGATCCTGGCGGCCAGCGCAGTGCTTTTTGCAATCGCCGGCCTGCGAAACTTTCGCCCCAGCATTTTTGGCAAAGCCAACACCTTCTCTCAGATCGCCGCAGTTTTTTTCGTCCTCCTGCTGGAGATTCGTCCACAACGCTGGGTCTGGATCGCGCGCACGGTCTTTCTTCGCGCCACGTTCATCTTTACCATCATCTCCGCGTTGCACTACGTCATTCTCGTGCAGCAACGCTTACGCGAGCACACGCATCTGTTGCCGCCAGCTCGCGACCCGGCTCTCTAGGCCAGATTTGACCCACTCTCACTCCAACCCTAGAATCTTTAGTTTGTTTCTCTGTGCTCGAACCCACTATGGCACTTCGCCTTTTTAATACCATGTCTTCGCGAATCGAAGAGTTCCACTCCCTTCGCGACCGCGAAGTCCGCATGTACGCCTGCGGACCCACCGTCTACGACTACGGGCACATCGGCAACTTCCGCACATTCATCGCCGTCGATCTTCTGCGCCGCGTCTTCCGCCAGAGCGGGTACGCCGTGCGCCACGTCATGAACATCACCGACGTCGACGACAAAATCATCCGCAACGCCGCCCGCGACGGCGTCAGCGTCCAGCAATACACCGCAAAATATGAGAAGGCATTCCTCGAAGACGCAGCCATGATCGCGATTGAAGAGCCAACTCTCGTCCGCGCCACCGAGCACATTCCAGAAATGGCCGCCTTCGTCGCCGCGCTGGTCGAGAAAGGAATCGCCTACCGCACCGACGACGGCTCCTACTACTTCCACATCGCCAAGTTCCCGCAGTATGGCAAGCTCTCCAAGAAAGATTTCAGTGGCATGCTCGACGGCGCCCGCGTCGACGTCGACGAATACGACAAAGACAGCGCCCGCGATTTCGCTCTCTGGAAGGCTCCCAAACCCGGCGAAGCCTCGTGGGACACCGCCATCGGCCCCGGCCGTCCCGGCTGGCACCTCGAGTGCTCTGTCATGTCGATGGAGGAACTGGGAGAAACGTTCGACCTGCACGCTGGCGGAGAAGATCTGATCTTTCCCCACCACGAAAATGAAATTGCGCAATCCGAATCCCTCACCGGCAAGCCCTTCTCCAATTTCTGGTTTCATGCGCGCTTCCTGCTCGTCGAAGGCGAGAAGATGTCGAAGAGTCTGGGAAACTTCTTCACCCTCCGCGATCTTGTCCTGAAAGGCCACAAGCCCTCGTCGATCCGCTACCTGCTCACCTCCGTCCCCTACCGCAACCAGTTGAACTTTACTTTCGACGGATTGAAGCAGGCCGCGGTCTCCGTCGAGCGCCTCCGAAATTTTCGCTTGCGCCTGACCACGGGCAATTTCGCGCCTGGATCAAGCCCCGAGATGCAGGCGCTCGCAGCCCAAACCATCGACCGCATGAAATCCGCTTTGGACGACGATCTCAACACGGCGCAGGCCCAAGCCGCGATCTTCGAAATGGTCCGCCAGGCTAACGCCTCGCTCGACGCCGGTGGAGTCAAGAGAGATGACATCCCGTCTTTGCTAGCGGCATTAACCAGGTTCGACGAAATCTTCGCCGTGCTCGATGACGATGATGGTCCGAAGATGAAACGGGTCTTCGACTGGGCCGTGTCAGAAGGCCGCGAGAAGGACGTTAGCGAGGAACTACGCGCCGCAATTCAGTCAGCACAACTTTCAGACGTCGACATTGAAAAGAAGATTGAAGAAATAAAAACCGCCCGCGTCGGCCGCGACTTCAAGGCCTCCGACGCAATCCGCGCCGAACTAGCCGAAGCTGGCATCCTCGTAGAAATCACGAAAGACGGCATCCGCTGGCGCAGAAAGTAGCTTTGCACCACCGGCAGTTAACTGTTACGCATGGAATGTTAAGCTGATAGCTGACAGCTCTCGCATGCGCTCCCTCGACGAATATCTCCACGACGCTGAACAAGCCCACGGACACCTCTGCGCCGGCCAAGTCCTCGGCGTCCGCCTCGCCATGCTGGGCCTCGAGAGACTTGGCATCGACGATCCCCGCGGAAAAGATCGCAAGCGCTTAGTCACCGTCGTCGAAATTGACCGCTGCGCCACCGACGCCGTCGCCGTCGTCACCGGATGCCGCCTCGGCAAGCGCACCCTGAAGTTCCGCGACTGGGGCAAAGTCGCAGCCACATTCATCGATGTGAACAGCGGCAAGGCGATCCGCATCGCGGCCAAAGAATCATCGAAAGCCCTGGCCCGCCAGATGCATCCCGAAATCGCCGACAAAAACCAGCAGCAAATGCTGGCCTATCGCGAAATCCCCGACGACGATCTCTTCACCATCCAGTGGGTGAAAGTCGACCTACTTCCGGAAGAATTTCCCGGATACAAAGGTGACCGCGTAGTCTGCGAGCAGTGTGGCGAAGGCATCAACTTCCGCCGAGAGGTTCGCCGTGAGGGAAAAGTTCTATGCCGCTCGTGCGCTGGGGAGTGTTACTACCTACCTCTTTAGACTAGGCCGCTTGTTCGTACGCGTGCGCCACGCGCAGAATCGTCGCCTCGTCAAAATGTCTGCCCAAAATCTGCAGCCCGATGGGCAACTTCTCCCGCGTCTCTCCGCACGGCACAGAAATCCCAGGAATCCCCGCCAAATCCGCGGTCACGGTATAAATATCGGCCAGGTACATCGCCAGCGGATCATTCGATTTCTCGCCCAGCCGAAACGCCGCAGTCGGGCTAGTCGGCGTCACAATGGCATCGACCTTGCGGAACGCCTCATCGAAATCGCGCGTCAGTAGCGTTCGCACTTTCTGCGCTTTCAAATAATACGCATCGTAGTACCCCGCGCTCAGCGCATACGTGCCGAGCATGATGCGCCGCTTCACTTCCGCGCCAAAGCCTTCATCGCGGCTGCGCCGGTACATTTCCTGCAGAGTCTTCACCCCACGCGCCCGGTGACCATAGCGCACTCCGTCGAAGCGCGCCAGATTCGCCGAAGCTTCCGCCGTCGCAATCAGGTAATACGTCGGGATCGCGTATGGCGTATGCGGCAGCGACACCGGAACAATCTCGCACCCCAATCCCTTCAGCTTGTCGATCGCCACTTCCACGGCCTGCCGCACTTCGTCGTCCAGACCCTCGCCGAAATATTCCTTGGCCACGCCGAGTTTCATTCCGTGCACCGGCTTGTCGAGTTCAGTAACATAGTCAGGCACCGGCACCTCAGCCGAAGTCGAATCCATGGGATCCCGTCCGGCAATCGTGCGCAGCACAATGGCCGCGTCCTTCACGGTTTTTGCCAGCGGCCCAATGTGGTCGAGCGACGACGCAAACGCGATCAGCCCGTAGCGCGACACGCGCCCGTAAGTCGGCATCAATCCCACCACGCCGCAAAACGAAGCCGGCTGCCGGATCGACCCGCCCGTATCCGACCCCAAAGCAACCACCGCCATGTCAGCCGCTACCGCCGCCGCCGATCCTCCCGAAGACCCGCCAGGCACGCGGTTCAAATCGCGCGGATTGCGCACCGGATGATAAGCAGAATTCTCAGTCGACGAGCCCATCGCGAACTCGTCGCAATTCATCTTGCCCAGCAGCACCGCGCCCGCCGCTTCCATGCGCGCCACGGCCGTGCAGTCATACGGAGGAATATAGTTTTCCAGAATCTTCGACCCGGCCGTCGTCCGAAGCCCGCGCGTGCTCATCACATCTTTAATTCCAACCGGCACGCCACCCAGCGCCGGCAGCGTCTTGCCGTCCGCCGCCATGCGGTCCATTCGGTCCGCCTGCTCCAGAGCCCGCTCTTTCGAAAGCGTCAGAAACGCGCCAATCTGCCCGTCTTCTTTCTGGATCTGCGCGTAATGAGCTTCCGTAAGCGCGAGCGCCGTCGTCGTGCGCTCTTGCACCGCGGTACGGGCAGCGTCGACCGTGAGTGATTTCAAATCCATGAATTCATCGAATCGGCTACGGGCTTATCGTTCAATCACTTTCGGCACGCGGAAGAAATCTTCATCGGCGTCGGGCGCGTTTTCGAGCGCAATTTCGTGCGGCAAAGACTTGCGTAATCCTTCGACTACGTCCTGACGGCTCGCATAAGCGAATCGCTGACTTCCCTGCTTCGCTTCATCCACGCCATAACGATCGGAAACCTGCGCCATCGGCGGCACGTCCGAAGTGTCGAGTTCACTGAGCCGGTCGACGTATTCGAGAATGGAATTCAGGTCGCGCAACATTCCCGCGCGCTCTTCCTCGGTCAGCTCCAGGTGAGCTAACTCAGCGACGTACGCTACATCCTTCTCGGTAACTTTCATGAATAGGAAATAACGAGCCAGGCTTCATCGACTCTTGTCGGAGCCGTCGGCACGACTCACCACGAACTCGATTCTGCGAACCGCCTCGGCGGTATAGCGGTTGATCACCGCGAGATATCGCGGCGCTAGCGCCTGCAATTCTGCTTTCCATCCCAGCCCGGCCACTTCCACGCGCAACACTCCGTCGTCGAAACTCAAAGCGCGCGTGCGCTCGGCCACCGCCGACCCGCACACCACCGGCCAAGCCATAATCGGCGCCTCAGCCCGCGGCGCCAGCCGCAAAGACTGCGCCACTATTTTTTCCAGCCCTGCACCCGCTTGTTCCAAGCGCAACCCCTCGCCTCAAATCAAAGAAGTGTCGATTTTAGCATTGGGTCGGGCCGTACTTGACGATCTCAGGCAGGAAATTCGCGGCGCACGAATTCGAGCGCCGCCTCCCGCGCCGTCAACCGTCCTTCAAGCTGCGCATCTTCCACCGCGCCGAGGATCTCGCGAAACTTTGGCCCTGGCACATGCCCCTGAACAATCAGATCCTCGCCCGTAACCAACGGCGCAGGCCGCATCTTCTCCACAGGAATCTCCGACCGCTTCTGCTGGATAAATTCGTACGTACTGAGATTGCGATGGCTGGCCAGGGAGTCTGCCCTGTGCAAGGCCAGATGCTCATCGAACCCCGGCATGCGCAGAAATTTCTTCAGCGTCGATTCCTTCATGCGCGTCGCATGCCCAAAGCGCATGTGATTGTCAACCAGCGCCAGAATTTGCTCAGTCTCGTCGTTCGAAAATCGCAGCCCCCGGCAAATTTCTTCGGCCATCTTGACTCCCACTTCGACGTGCCCATCAAACCGGATGCGGTCGGGTGCCATGCGAAACGTCGGAGGCTTGCCCACATCGTGCAGCAACGCTCCCCACGCCAGCGTCAGCGGACAAGGCCACGGCAGGTTCTCCAGCAGCAGCAGAGTGTGCACAAATACGTCACCCTCAGGATGGAACTCCGCCGGCTGCTCCACTCCCTTCATCGCCGAAATCTCCGGCAAAACATGCCTAAGCAATCCACTCTCATCCAGCAGTAGAAATGCCCGCCGCGCCTGCCCCTCCGTCAACATGCGCGTCAGTTCGTCCCGCACCCGCTCCCGCGATACAACCTCAATCTGCTCGCCCAGTTTCTGCATCGCCGCAAATGTTGCCGGCTCGATCGCGTATCCGAATCGCGCGGCAAAACGCACCGCGCGCAGCATCCGCAACTTGTCTTCCGCAAAGCGCCGTTCCGGATCGCCGATCGTCCGAACAATTCCCGCTTCCAGATCCTTGCGCCCGCCCACAAAATCCAGCACGTCCCCACTTATGGGATCGAGCAGCATCCCGTTGATGGTGAAATCGCGCCGTGCCACATCCTCCCGCGGATCGGAACTGAAACGCACCTCATCCGGATGGCGCCCGTCTGAATATCCGAGATCGCTTCGAAACGTAGCCACTTCAACCGCGCGAGACTTCGCAGCACTTTCCAAAGAGGCATTGACCGCAACGGCACTCTCCGGCACGAGCACCACCCCGAACTGCGCCCCCACAGCATAAGTTTCAGGAAAAATCTCCATGACCTGCTCGGGCGTAGCACTCGTCGCCACGTCATAATCCTTCGGCTCGCGCCCGAGAAGAAGATCGCGCACGCATCCCCCCACCAGATAAGCCTGAAAGCCACGCTGGCGCAGCGTTTGCACGATCGATGTGGAGAAATTTCTCGACACGGCGGTCAGCCCTGACCAATCCGATTCCATAGTACTGCTGACAAAAGTACGGCTGACAAATTTTGACGCTCTCTAAGCCGGATCCCACGCTCTGCGATAGGAATCCGTGAGGATTCGCGAGATGGCACCCCGGTCCACCCGCTCCGGCAGCGAAGACGATCTGGCCGCTTCCTCACATTCCGCAAAAAGCTTCTCCGCCATAGCAACCACCTTTTCCATCGGATACTTGCCCGTGCGCACCCGCACCAGAAATTCCCGTTCAGGACGAGGCAGCGTAATCTTTCCGTCCGACAGCAACTCTTTGCACTCATACAGCAGCCGGAGCGTGTGCATGGCCGCCTTTACGTCGTAGCCGAACTTCTCTTCGATCTCGGGCCGTTGCCCCTTCTTGCCTCGCCCCTTACTCCCAGTCATGCGCTTGAGTTGGTCGTCGGCGAATCCCAGAAACGGCTTCACAAAGGTTCGGGCAAGGAAGGCGTGCCGGTTCCGCAAAATGTCGACCCACACATTGTTGGCGACAGCATTCTCTGCAAACAGGAAATGCAACGCCGTCGGATTCCCCTTACAAGCCAGCCCCGCCCATTTCTTCAGCGAGTAAAGCGTAACGTCCACGTCACTGGGCCCGTTGCGCCGGTCGTTCCCGGCCGTGGACCACACGAAATGCGGCAGCGACTCCAGCCCAAGCACCATCTCCGGCGGCTCGATGTAGATGCCATAAATGTCGACATCGTCAGTGCCGTGAACCTTCGCTCCATGCAACTCCGACCCGCCCACAAACAAGAGAATCAACCGCTCCGGATAAGGAAATCCCGACTCCCGCACATGTTGCAGCAAGTCCGCCATGAGACTTCGAATAATATAGGAACATGCCCGGCGCCATCATCCTCGGCATCGAGAGTTCCTGCGACGAGACCGCAGCGGCCATGGTGCGCTCGGGCGAGCAGGTGATCTCCAATGTCGTCGCTTCGCAGTTCGCGACTCACCAACCCTACGGCGGAGTCGTGCCGGAGCTGGCCTCGCGCGAGCACCTTCGCGCCATCGTTCCCGTCGTACGCCAGGCGCTGGCCGAAGCCCATCACACTTACGATTCGGTCGATGCCATCGCGGTCACGCAAGGCCCCGGCCTCACCGGAGCATTGCTCGTCGGCATCAGCTACGCCAAAGCCCTGGCCTTCGCCCTCGACAAGCCGCTCATCGCCGTGAACCACATCGAGGGTCACATCCACGCCGTGCTGCTGGATTTATCACAGAACGATCTATCACAGAATCAGCAACCTCAAAAAGTTAATCACGAACTGCAGTTTCCCGTCCTCGCCCTTGTCGTCTCCGGCGGACACACTCATCTCTACCTCGCCGCACGACAGGATTCCTCCTGGACCTACGAGAACATCGGCCACACCCGCGACGACGCCGCCGGAGAAGCCTTCGACAAAGTTGCCAAGCTCCTCGGCCTCGGATATCCCGGAGGCCCGGTCATCGATCGCCTCGCCCCGCACGGCGACGCGAAAGCCATAAAGTTTCCTCCCGCCCAAATCAAGCATCGCGACCGCCGTGGCCGAAACGATGGCAAAGCCGTCGCACAAGACAATCCTGAAGCCAACCGCCCCCGCTTCGACTTTTCCTACAGCGGCATCAAAACGGCCATCCTGCGCTACGTTGAGACTCACGATATGCGCGCCTCGGTAGAAGATCGTCGCCAAGCGCTGTTAAAGATTGCCAAGCCGAAACTCGAAGATTACCTCGCCCACTGCGACCAACTCACGCTCGACCTGGTGGCATCGTTCCAGCGCTCCCTCGTCGAAGATTTGGTGGGAAAAACTTTGGCAGCAGCCCGCTCCTACGACGTAGCCACGCTCTTCGTCACCGGAGGCGTTGCCGCCAACAGCGAATTGCGCCAAACTTTTGAACGCGAGGGAGCGAAGCAGGGCTTGCCGGTCTACTTTCCATCGCGCCCGCTCTCCACCGACAACGCGGCCATGATCGCCGCGGCGGCCTATCCTAAATTTCTATTGAAAGATTTCGCTGCGATGGATTTTTCCGCTGAGGCCGGCCTTCAGTTACGCTGAGAAAATCCGCGCAACCGACACCGTGAACTCCCCTACTTCCCGGCCGCCTGCCCCTGGCTCGATTGCCCGAACAATTCATCCAGCGTCCTGGCGAGTTGAGCCTCGGTGTCAATGTCTTTGTAGATGTGAAAACTCGCCCGCGTCTCAGATTTATCGGAGCAGTTTGCCCGGTTCGCCAGAATAATAATCGGAATCTCCGCCGTCTCCGGTTTGCTCTTCACCGCCGTGATCAATTCACTCCCCGACATTTTTGGCATCTGCATGTCGGTAACGATCACCGCAGGCCGCACCCGAGCCAGTACTTCCAGGGCTTCCAGCCCGTTGGTCGCAGACTCTACCGCAAAACCGCGCTGCTCCAGAAAGCGGCATACGGTATAGCGGATCAGCATGGAATCGTCGACGACTAGGGCGACCATGGGCATAATAGTCGGAGGCCCGCGTTTGCACACGCCCCCGGCTCCGACAGTAGCAGGCCGTTTTCAGACGGAACAAGCTGAATCCAAGCGCCGTGATTACCTTCGTCACTGCGCCCGCCCTGACGAAAGCCAAAACCGCTAAAAACGAGAACCCGTTCAGATCTCGCTCTCCTGCGTGCGCTCTTCAATGTTCATGTCTTTGAATTCACTGGACTCGAAGATCTCGCCGCATTCCTTGCACTCGACGAACTCCGATTCTTCGTCCCGGCCAACGATCTGCACGCGCGGATGCTTGCAGGGCGGCTTCACTTCAGGGGCTGGAGGAGGAGCGGGCGACTTTGGGGTCATAAATCCGGAAGGTTCCTCAGAAGATAGAAAATGCGGAGGCTTGTTTTTGCCGGAATTCCCGGTATTTTAGACCCGCTTTCCGCGTTGTCAAGCCCTCCGTGTTTCTCGGTCGCAATTCTGCAACCCGAGCGGTGATACCACTCAGGAGCCAGACCTGCATCGTCTGGCTTTCGAAATCCGACTGAAATCGTCGCATAAACATAAGCCATTCACCCATTGATACTTACCGTTAGAAACACTTTACGAACCTCTGCCTGCGTAAGCTTGCCAACGGCCAACTCCGTGTCGTAGAATCGAATTGCGACAGAAAAGGTCGGACTTCGACCCCGCCCCGCTCGCAAGAATTTTGCACAGGGAAACCGGTTGCTGAAGCTCACTAAGAAGGCCGACTACGCGCTGATGGCGATGAAGCATCTCGCCGAGCATGCCAGCGAGGGCTCGCGCAGCGCGAAGGATGTGGCCGATGCCTATGGCATTCCACCCGAGGCTCTGGCAAAGATTCTGCAGCGCCTGGTGAAGGCCGGACTATTGCAGTCGCAGCACGGCACCAACGGTGGGTACACGCTGGCCCGCGCCGCGCACACGATTTCCGCTTTCGAAGTGATTCAGGCGATCGACGGCCCCCTGTTCATCACCTCCTGCATCACAGTGCGGGGAGAGTGCGACCAAAGCGATCGCTGCAATATTCGCGAACCGCTGCGCAAGGTGAACGAGAGCATTGAAGCGGTACTAAAGCGCATCAAGATTTCGCACATGCGCGAAGAGCCCGAAGAAGCTCGTAGCGAGGCTCCCAAAATCGCAGAACTTGTGACCATCGGCTGAAACGTAGAAGGCAAGAGATTCATCAAAAGATTAGAGAGCCCGTTAAAGATTCACGACTAACTCGGTAGGAGACGCAATCAATGAGCACGGACGTTAAGATCCCCCAGGCACTCACGCAGACCCACCCCCCCGACGCCAAGGGCGTGAAGCTTCCCATTTACATGGACAACCACGCCACCACCCAGATGGATCCGCGGGTGCTGGAAGAAATGCTGCCCTACTTCGTCGAGAAGTTCGGCAACTCCGCCAGCCGCAATCACTCCTTCGGATGGGCCGCCGAGGAAGGCGTTGAAACGGCGCGCGAGCGCATCGCCAAGCTGGTTGGCGCGACCACCAAAGAAATCATTTTCACCTCCGG
>Ga0210390_10001532_pt1 | contig 21971 bp, 17 predicted proteins | sample IncBWH11OmetaG_FD_161050 | JGI IMG/M metagenome (GOLD analysis project Ga0210390, IMG submission 161050) | Forest soil microbial communities from Barre Woods Harvard Forest LTER site, Petersham, Massachusetts, United States - Inc-BW-H-11-O ... | reverse complement strand
AGCGCCACCGGATCGCCGGTGCGGGCGTGCCCCTTGGCCAGAATACGTCCGCAGAGCGCCGCGTACTCGCACAGCGTCGGACCGTGCAGTTCGGCGGCGTCCAACCGAGCTTTGTGGTCAGCCAGTTGCCGCACCAGGAAGTGGTGCTGGCCGATCGTCGTCCAGCCCAACAACGGGTCCGACTCGGTCTGCAGCCGATGCTGGCCCTCGGCGACGCGTCGGCCCTGGTGAGCGGGAACTTGCACGTTGGCGAGATAGGCCGCGGCGCACGCCTCCCGCGCCTCCTTCACCTGCAGCACGATCGCGTCGTCGCGTTTTTTGCCCAGGCACAGCACGAGGTAGTTTCGTAGGGCCACGCTGCCCGTCCCGGCGACCTTGAATCCAACTTGGACCGGATGGTAAGCATCGAAGACGAGCTGGCGATCGGGCCCCAGCGTCTCGCGGTACTCGGCCAGCGACGCGATCACATCGCGGACCACGCCGCCTGACACTCGCCGCAGCAGTGGGGGCTCCTCGCGAAAGCGCGGCGCAGCGGCTCGCGAAGAACGCGTCGACGGGCGGCCGTTCGCGCAGTCCGTATATTTTTCCAGCACGTACTGCGAAGTCACCCGCTCCGCCTTCGCCAGGACCTTCCGAACCAGCGGGACCTGACTGCGACGGCGGATCTCGTACTTCGCCAAATCGAAGACCGACAGCTTCGAGAATTCGCAGACGGCCCGACGATATTCGGCGACAAACGAAATGACGGCGTCGCGGCAGGTCGACTCGCTTTCCCGAGCGACCCGTCCCGCCAGCACCAGACTGGTCGCCATTCGTTTGACGTCCCATTCCCAGGGACCGGGCATCGACTCGTCAAAGTCGTTGAGGTCAAAGATCAGATGCCCATCGGGGGCCGCGAAGGCGCCGAGATTGCCGACGTGCGCGTCGCCGCACATTTGCACGTTCAGCCCAGTCGTCGGCCATTGCGACAAGTCGAACGCCATCAGTGCCGCCGCACCGCGCAAAAAGCCGAACGGCGACGCGGCCATGCGTCCCATCTTGATCGGCAACAGGGCCTTCAACCGCTGTTGGTTGACGCGCGCCAGCATTTCGAGCGCCTGGGGTCGATTGGCGGCTGGTTCCCAATCGCCCTGCGCCGTGCGGCCAATCACCTTCCGCAGGCCGCGGCCATGGTCCTTTCGCTCGCGGATTGTGGGGATCGGAAATCGTCGACCGTTTTCGGACACAGAACCTACCTTTGGCAATTGGGAACGAATTTTGGCCCGACTCGGACGCCTTCCCCCGATTACGCTCCGTCAGTCGCGGCGCCCATCAGGCGCAACGTCTTTTGGTCACGATCGCCGTCAAAATACTTGTCGAGCAAAAGTTCAAACACCGATCCGCGCGGTGAGATGTGGGCAAACAACGTCGCGCACGACTTGAGCTTGAGATCGTCCGGGGAACCGAAGATTGTATGCACCGATCGTCCCTCGATTTTGAGCGCGGCTTCGCAGCACTCGATGAGCCGCGAACCAAGAACGGGATGCGCGAGGTACGCCTTGGCCTCGGCCACGCTCTTGATCGAGTATTTCTTCGACGTCGAGCTTTGCCCCAGGCCGTCGAACTGCGGGAGGATATACCACATCCAGTGCGACCGCTTTTGGCCCCACTGGATTTCTTCAAGCGCCCGCGCATAGTCGCTTTCTTGAGCGCGCAGGAAGCGGTTCAAATCGTGAGGATCGTTCAAGCCTTCCGACACGCGTTCGCCGCCTGCTGTTGAGGATTCGCCCAAACGTCCGGTCTACCCACCGGCAGTACTATTTTAACGGCTCGGGCGGGGATGGGGGTCAGCCCGGTTGCGGAACGCGGCCCAGGCGGCGGTCGAGGTTCCGCAGGCAATACTGCCGCAGCAGAAACCAGAGGCCCGCGTAAAGGGCGAAGTGCCACAGAAATGGCCGATCGCGTTCGAGCAGCCTGCCAGGCAAACCGGATGAATTTGTCGCCATTTTTTGGATCGCGGCCACGGCGTTGAGGGGACTCAACACCAGGACGAATTCTCTCACGGCAGGCCCGTCGAGTTGGAACTGACCCAGGACTGCCAGCGCGAGGGGCGGTGCCAGCGTCCAGATCGCCAGCGTCGAGACCGTCACCACGATGGCGATCAGTTGTGTTCGCATCCTGAGCCCGAATCCGGTCGCCAGCCATTTCACACACGGCAGATAAATGAGCGTCAGCAGCGCCAATACCAGATAGCGACCGGCCCCGGGCGATTTCCACCAGAACTGAAAACCGATGAAGCTGACCAAGGGCGCCAAGAGCACCAGGATCAAGCGGTCGACGCCCGCCAGTTTTTGCTGCAGGATTTGGCGGCCGGAAAGAGGTGCGGTCAACAGCACGGCGAGTGTCTGTCGCGAGCGTTCCTGCGACACAATGCTCGCGGCAAATACGCCGACCAGCAGGACCGCGCTGACCCAAGTGATTGCGAGCACAATCGCCAGGCCCTGCTCTTGGATGGCAGGAGCCGCTTTGAGGCGGATCGCCGGCACCAGAACCACTACGGGCAGCTCGAGTGCCAACAGCACGCGGGCCAGATAGCGGGGCGTGCCGAAGGTGCGTTTGCGCGTCTCGCGCCAGCGGATCGGCTCGCTTGAGGGCAGGCTGGCGCGGTCTCGCCAAACGACGATGCCGCCGGCCACGCCGTTGACCAACTCGAAGAAGCGATCGATCTTTTGAAACAGGGGCGGCACGCTCCGCGGCGCACTGGCCGACGCCCGCGCGGAGAGAACGAATTCCGCAATCGAGAGGCAGGCGACCGTCGAGAACAGGCAAAAACCGGCCGACGTGAGCGCGCCGAGATCGACAACGTTTGTCGAGCCCGAGAGTGCGGCCACGGGAAACGTACAGCAGACGCCCGAACAAACCCACGGGAACAAAAGCGAGCCGACATAAGTCGCCCCGAGGGCCTGAGCCGTCGTCGCAGACCAGCTCGAGCACATGATGCCGAACGCCCCCAACTCGAGGCACACAAACGTCACCAAGGCAATTCCCAACAAGAGCTGACCCACCGTCACGCCCCCAAACGTGTACGTGATTGCCAGAAGGGGGAACGACAGAAACACGAACGTCAGCACGGGAGCCATCCGGCTCAGGTATTTTTGCAACACGATCTGCATCGGCGTCAGCGGGCTCAGCAACAGCAGCACGAGCGTTTCCCGCTGCCGCTCCCCGGCGATCGCCCCGGCCGTCAGCAGCGGAATGACCAGATACATGGCGATCATCTGGAATGCGAGCAGGATCGCGAAATAGCTAGACCCGCGGCCGAGCGTCTGTCGGGCCGAAGCCCCCGTGCCGAGATTCGCGTAAAAGAGCACGACCGTCGACGTGAACAGCACGAGTCCGTAGGCGAAGCGAATGATGTAGGTCCGCCGTTGCGCGGCTTGCTCGGTCAGATCCTTGACCAGCACCGGCAAACGGAACGAGGCCAGAGGCAGCCGGCGCAACGCGGACATCACGCGGTCCGGCCCTCCGTCAATTTGAGGAAGGCCGTCTCCAGCTCGAGCGATTCGGGCTGGAACATCCGCACCGATGCGCCGGCCGTGCGCAGTTCTTCCAACAACACCTCGGGCGCCAGTGCCTCGGCCCGCACGCGAATTGAAAGCCGGTCACCCCGCGCCTCGACGCTCTCCACGCCGCGGATTTTGCGGACGCGGCCCGTCAGCTCGTCCGACGCATTGACCACCTGGGCGTGCACGAGCTGCATCAATCCCAGTCGCCGATTGATTTCCGCCAATGGCCCCTCGAAGACCAGCTCCCCGGCCTCGAGGATGCCGATCTGCGAACAGAGCTGCGACAGCTCGTGCAGGATATGGCTCGAGATCAGGATCGTTTTGCCCATCCGCGCGAGTTCTTTCAGAATCTCGCGGATCTCGATGCGGGCCCGCGGGTCGAGGCCGCTCGCCGGTTCGTCGAGCAGCAGCAGATCCGGATCGTGCAGCAGGACGCGGGCCAGCCCCAATCGTTGCTGCATGCCGCGCGACAGGGCCACCACCTGCGCGTCGATCTTGTGCGCCAGATCGGTGAGCGAGAGGAGATCGTCGATCAATTGCGGACGCGTCGCCTCAGCCAGGTCGTAGGCGGCCGCAAAGAAGTGCAGATACTCGCGGACGGTGAGATCTTCGTACAAGCCGACCGCATCGGGCAAATAACCGATCTTGCGGCGAATACGCGTCGGATCGGAGCGGATTTCGATCCCGTCGATTTTGGCCCAGCCGGCGAACGGCTCCTGCAATGTCGCCAACACGCGGATCGTCGACGACTTGCCCGCACCGTTGGGCCCGATGAATCCGAACACCCCGCCGCGGGGAATCGAGAACGAGATACCCCGCACGGCTTCGACGGAGCCGTACTTCACCCACAGGTTGAAGATCTCCACCATCGGCGGAGCGCCGTTCGTGCGGCTGGCACTGGCGTCGTTCATGGCGAGTTTTTTCCGCCTCGGGGCTTTTCGGCCGTTGCGGGCTGAGCACCGCTCTGGCCGTCGCCGGTGTTTCCGGCCGGCGGTTTGCGGATCACGTGCCGAAACACGATGAGGTCCTCTCCGCGGATCACCGCCACGTGCACGAGCCAGGTCGCGGAGTCGGCGTCGTCCAGCACGGCCAGATCTTCGAGGTCGCCGGCCCCGTTGGGAGACACGCCGAACAGAATCGACATCAAGCCAAAATCTCTGCGGCGGCCGAGACTGGTCAGAACGTCGGGCCATTGCGCAAATCGCTCGGCACCGACCGCGATCGCCGGGAATGGGTTCGCCAGCGAGTCTTTGCCGGTCGCGAACAGCAAGGCGCATTCGGGCAGCAGTTCGCGCAGCATTTTGACGGCCTTCTCGCGCCCCGATTCGGTGGCGAGATCGAAACGATCGAATGCGGCCCAGTCGATCTGTGGAACGTCGACGTCTGAGCCCACCCGCGTCATCCGGTGCATGGCGGGCGACCACTGCTTCGACAGCCAGCTCACCGTGTAGGCGGCCGGCAAAACGCCCTCATAGACGAGCTTTTGTTCGACGCGCACGGGCAGTTCGTCGAGCGGGTCCTTCTTGGATGAGTCGGGCTCGCTGTCGATTTGGGCGGGCTGCAGGTCGGTCTTGGCAAACAGTCCGTCGCGGACGTCGGCCGTCAACATATGCGTGTCGGCGGTGACCACGTGGATGATTCGTGAGGTCCGCAGCGGCCGGCCGTCCCGCGCCAGGTCGACGATCACGAGGCTGTTGCGATGATCCGTATTGCCACTGTAGTAGCCGGCAATGGCCACCGTGATCGCCGTGAACATCAGCGAGACGATCGGGAACACGATCCACGTGAATCGCCGACGTCGCAGCCAGCCCAGAACCCAATAATCACCCGGCGCGACGACGACGAGGAACGACGCCAATAATCCGATCACGATGCCGAACGGCACCACACGGACGGCTGCCGGAAAGAGCATGTCGCGGAGAGCATTCGCGGCGGCGGGGGGTTGCGTCACCAGCCCGCCGACGTCCCCATAGGACGAGTAGCGAATATCCGTGCGGACCGCCATCGCTTTCGGCAATGGCGAGCTTGTTACGGGCACCGACGGTTTGACGGGCTGTGGTTCGGGCATCTGCCAGGTGCCGCTTTTCAGGATCGAGTCGACCTGGTCGGAGCGGACGTTCCACAAATGGGCGACGGCGCGCGTCCACTCCGTGTCGTCTACGTCCCGGCCTTTGCTCGGCGCCGCCGCGTCCTTCGCGGGGACCGACGGAATCGATCGCAACATCAAGATTCGGCCGAAGCCGTAATTCCGCGAAACGAGTCGATGCGGATCGCCCGGATCGAGCGGCGACAGGCGGCCCAACGCGTCGGTTGGAAAGCTGCCAAGATCGAGACCGGTCACCTTCGCGAGGAAACGGCAATGGACGTCGGTGAGCACTCCGCTGGGAACGACGACCAGTCCGCCCCCCGATTCGGCCCACGTGGCGAGCGTCTCCAATTGCCGGGCTGAGAGCGCGGAAAAGTGCTGCCCCACCAGGACCACCACGTCGTAGGGATAGAGTCCCATCGGATCGCCCAGAATGCGGTGCGGGTCGAGTTCGGTGGAATAGGTGGCGAAGTTCTGGCGGTTCAGCTTGCGCGGGCGGAAATCGTCGAGCGATAGCGACCGCACGAGTTGGCCGACGTCGACCTCGTTGAGCCCGGGCGCGGCGATCACGAACTGCCGCGTGCCCCGCAGCGAGATCAACAGATCGTGCTTTCCCAGGTCGAACGTTTTGCGGGCAGACTGCAGCACCACGCCGACTTGGAACTCCGTCGGCGTCCGAATGCAGGTCAAACTGGGGAGCTGGATCGAATAGGCCGTCGACGAGTCGGCCGCGATGACCACCGGCGTCGTGAGAAACCGCAGCTGCAGAAGCCCCTCGTCGTAGAAGGTCAGTTCGAGCGGCCCTTCGATCACGTCCGGGAACGTGGAAGTGAAGTCGAGCTGCAGCGGAAAGGGCGCTCCGTTTCGCATCACGGGGGCCGGCAACTTGAGGTGCATGTCCAGCTTGCCCGGCACCTTCTCGAATGCTCGGCGCTGCGCTACGGCAAGTTGCGGCTCGAGCCCGAGGGCGAAGCACAGGCCGAGCGCCAAAGCCAGGCAGAGAGTGCGGTGCGAATCAAACATCAGATATTCAGATATTCGGTGCCGTCGTGGGCGATTGGCCGCTCGAATCCCGGACGCTACGGGCGGCTTTTGCCGATCTGACAAGAGGGCCCGACGGGCCGAAATTGTCTGCCAAATCGCCCGATCGCGCGCCGCCTGGCCCGAAAACCGGCGGTTGACTCGGCTCGCGGCGCCCCTCAAGATACAAAAATGCCTCCGCAATCGATGCGCGGCGCGTGCGCGGGCAGTGCTTTCCTTCCGGCCGCGTCTGGCGGATCGACCTCGCATGCCCCTCTCTTTGCAGCAGCAATTCCGCAGCGAGTCGCCCGACCTGCCGCGAACGCACCCGGAATACGTGCTGCGGCTTGTCGACTCCATGCTGATGTCGGCCCGCAAGGCCGGTGCGAGCGACATCCACTTGCTGCCGGGCGAAGACGGGCTGGCCATGTCCTGGCGGATCGACGGCGTGCTGCACCCCATCGAGCTGCTGCCGCGGGCGATCGCTCCCAATATCATCGCGCGGCTCAAGGTGATGTCGCAGCTGTTGACGTATCAGACCGACGTGCCGCAAGAGGGCCGCATTCATCTCTTGGAAGGCAATGCGGAAACGCGCGTGAGCACATTCCCCACACTGTTCGGCGAGAAGTGCGTGATTCGGCTGTTTGCCGGCTCGAATCGCTATCGGCACGTCGACGACCTGGGCTTCGACCCGGAGCTGGCTGCAAGTTTGAAGTCGATGCTCGCGCGGCGCGGCGGAATGATCCTGATCAGCGGGCCGGCCGGCAGCGGCAAGACGACGTCGATCTACGCCTGCCTGCGCGAGATCACCGAACGCGAGGAGCACCCCCGCAGCGTCGCCACGCTCGAAGACCCGGTGGAAGCCGTGATGCCCGGCGTCGCCCAGTCGCAGGTGCGGCCGATCGCCGGCTTCGACTATGAGACGGGCCTCAAGTCGCTGCTGCGGCAAGATCCCGAAGTGATCGCCGTCGGCGAGATTCGCGACCGCACCACCGCTCAAGTCGCCGTGCAGGCCGCGCTGACCGGCCACCTCATCCTCACCACGTTTCACGCCGGCAGCGCCTCCGAGGCCCTCAACCGGCTGCTCGAGATGGGACTCGAGCCCTACCAGGTGCGTAGCGCCGTGCTCGCCATTCTCAACCAGCGGCTGTTGCGTCGCTTGTGCGAGTGTGCGACCGAATCGCAGGATCCCAAAGACCGCCTGGGCCTGGCCGTCGAGCGCGTGCGGGTGGCGGCGGGTTGTGAAAAATGTCGCGGCACCGGCTACCAGGGGCGATTCCTCATCGCCGAGCTACTCATTCCCGAAGCGCACGGAGTCGGCCGTTCGATCCTCGAGCGGAGCGACTCGATTGAACTGGAACGTCGGGCTGCGACCGCCGGCATGAAAACCCGCTGGCGCCGCGCTGCCGAGGCGGTCGACGCGGGAGTCACCAGCCCGGTCGAAATCCGCCGGGTGTTGGGATTTAGCAGCGAATAATTGCTGCTCGTCGTGCGATCTTCACGATTTCTCCATGACTGCTTCGTCGTCCCTTCGTGCGTGATTCAAAATTGTCGTAAAGCCCGCGTTCGTGGCGAGCATTGTCGGCTGGTTCTCCTTCCGGTCTGGCATTTTCCGGGCGGAGAATCCATAATTGCTCGATTCTTCCGGGCAAATGTGGCTGGTCCCCTCGGCGAATGGGACCGGAGCTTTTGGCCCCTCCGCGGAAATACGGGCCACGCGGCGGTGCGGCTGAGAGCAGAATAATCTGCCACTTCCCGGGCGACGATCCGGGTTCGGGTTCGATCTGGTTGTTGAGGGACTATGGCGAAAGAAGAAGCGATTCAAGCCGAGGGCCGAGTGACCGAGGCCCTGGCCAACACGCAGTTTCGCGTGCAGCTGGATAACGGTCACGAAGTGCTCGCACACGTCGCGGGCAAGATGCGCAAGCATTTCATCCGTATCGTGCCGGGCGATCGGGTGATCGTCGAAGTGTCACCCTACGATCTCAAGCGCGGCCGCATCACCTTCCGCGAGCGCTAGCCGGCGACCGGCGCGCGTCGAATAACGCGACCCGCGCGCGATCGGCGCGGGCCAAGTAACACAGCTCTTGCCGCCCGATTTGATTTCTATCAAAGTGGGCGCCCGTCGAGCGCCGTGGCTGACGAGTGTCGCCGCGCGCCTCCCGTTCCCACGTTGTTCCCTCGCGACGCTTTTCCATGGATGAGCCCACGGAAGATCCCTCGGCCGCGCCGAGTGCACTCGCGCGCGTGCAGCTTTTCACGGACGGGGCCTGTCGCGGCAATCCGGGGCCCGGCGGCTGGGCGTTCATTCTGCGGCACCCGTCGACCGGAGTCGAAAAAGAACACTTCGGCAGCGCGCGGATCACCACCAACAATCAAATGGAGTTGATGGCGGTCATCGAAGGCTTGGCTGCGCTCAAACGTCGCTCGGCTGTGGAAGTCATCACCGACAGCGCGTACGTCGCGAAGGGAGCCACAGAATGGCTTCCGGGCTGGAAGAGAAATGGTTGGCGACGGCGCGAAAAAAACCGCTGGACAGAGGTCAAAAATGTTGACCTCTGGCAGCGGTTAGACGAGCTACTCGCGCGACACGAGGTGAAATTCACCACGGTCGCCGGCCATAGCGGCCACGCCGAAAACGAGCGGGTGGACGAGCTGGCCGTCGCGGCTGCCCTCGATCAAAGCGCCGGCTAAGCGGCCACACTGGCCGCTGGGCGTCCGGGCGCCTCGTCGAGTTGGGCTTATTGCTTGTTGGCGTTCTTGGCAACGTTCTGGATCGCATCGACGGCCTTCTCAGCCGCCTGCTTCACCTTGCCCGCCGCCTGGTCGATTTTCCCTTCGCGCCGCATCTGATCGTTATCAGCAATCGCCCCCGCGGCTTCCTTGACGCGACCTTTAATTTCTTCGGCTTTACCGGTCATTTTCTATCTCCTCAGTCGAGTTGCGTGGCTAAGAAACGCTCTCCGAAGAGAAGCAAATGGAGTGCCGGCGTCTTAGGTCAAAAGCTGCCCATTTCCCCATCCGCCGGGCCAGCTGGCGCTGGTAAAAGACATACCGGCCCGGACAGAACTTCCGCTACAATCCGCCCCCCTGCTGCACGATCACCGGCTCACTTGGCGCTCGGACATGCGGGCCATCATTTTCCGCTGAGCATTCGCTCGGCTCGCTTGCGTTCGCAAACTCAGCTCCACGCCCGTCAAGGATGACGTCCCGTGAGACTCGGCTTCTATACCTACAGCTATACCGATCGATTGCGCCTGCCGCTGGAGAATTGCCTCAAGCGAATTGCCCGTGCGGGCTACAGCGGCATCGACATCTCCGGGACCGACGGTCCCTCGACCGATCCGCGCTCGGTCACTCCGGCGTTGCGCCGGCAAACGCGTCGCACGGCGGAGCGGCTCGGGCTCGCGGTCGAAGCGGTGATCACGCACGCGCCGCTGGCTGACTCGCTCGTCGATCCCAATAAGGATCCGCTCGACCTGGCCGGGACGGTCGACCTGGCCGTCGATGTCGGCGCCGACGTCGTCACCTTTCACATGGGTGGCTACCCGCGTGACGCGTCTCGCGAGGACTTTTGGCAAGCAATTGTCGCCGAGATTCGCGACGCGGCGGATTACGCGGCGGCGCGCCGAGTCTTTCTGGCGGTCGACGGCATCTGGCCCGACTGGGTCGACGATTCGGCCGACACGCTCGAGCGATTATTTCAGGACGTCGGCTCGCCCGTCTTCGGCGTCAACTTCGACCCGTGTTACCTGGTGCTGATGGGCCTCGATCCGGCGGCATTCGCCCGCCGGTTTGCGTCGCGGATCGTCCACGCCCATCTGAAAGATCACGTCGGCCACTATCCGCATTGGACGCACCTGATTCCCGGCCGCGGCGCGATGGATTACGCCAAAGTGTTCGCGGCCCTGCGAGACATTCGCTTTGCGCGCTCGTGTTCGGTCGAGTGCTTCACCAACATGCCGTTTGACGAAGCTTGCGACGCGGGCTTTCGCGCGATGACGGCGGCCGCCCAGGCGGAGGGCATTCGTTTCGAGCCTTCGCCCCACGCTCTCGCTCCAGCCCGGATTGCCCACAAGGCCGTGCCTCTGAGCTAGCAGCTGGGGGCTAGTAGGCCGTCAATTGCTATCGGACGGGTTTGGCAGTCCTGCGCACAGCTCGGCGTGAGACCGTCCGGGAATTCAGAGAGACGATTTGCCTTGGGTGCCACGGTTGAGCTCGCTCAACCGTGCTCTTCGCGGTCCAGAAACCGTCAGCAGCACCCAAAAAGAGCACGGCTGAACCGAAGCGTCTCAGCCGTGGCACCGAATTTCCGGACACACTCACGGCTCGGCGTGGGCATGTTTTCCGCTGCAATCACGCATGCCCACCGAAACCGATGGGCATGGCACCCGCGCGCTAGTCGGCGATCTTCCACAGATGTTCGTCGCTGCGGACGTAAATCGCTTTGTCCGCAAGGGCCGGCGTGCCGAGGATGCCTTCCTTGAAGTCGTGCTGACCGGCGATCCGCCCGCGTTCTTTGCCAAGCTCGACCATCTCGCCGAGGCCCGCGTCGTTAAAGAAGTACATCCGCTGGCCGGCCACGATGGGTGACGCGTAGAAGGTGCCGGTCAGCCGCAGTCGCCAGTCGACGTGGCCGGTCTTGGCGTCAGCCGCAATCAGCACGGGTGCCCCGGTGACGCTGTAAACGCGACCCTGGTAGTACGTCAGACTGGCGTAACCCGGCCCGAGCGGGGCCATGTGCCAGCGTTTGACCGGCGTCGCGGTGGGCGACGCGCAAGCCAGAGCCGTAATCCCGTTGGACGGGGCGAAGATCAGACCTTCGCCGAAAGCCGACGACGCGACCGTCGAGGCGCCTTCGGTGTAGGTCCAGACCAGCTTGCCCGTCTTCGGGCGCACGCCAATCAGCCCCCCCGATCCTTGCAGGACAACGACCTCATCCTCGGGGCCGGCGCCGCGAAGAATGAGGGGTGAAGTCCAGTTGTCGCGGTGCGGCCGTTCGAGTTTCCAGCGCGTCTCGCCGGTTTCGATGTCGAGGCCCATAGCAAACGAATCATCGTCGGTCTCGACCTGCGCGATGACGGTGTCGTTTGAAATCACGGGCGAGGAGGCCATGCCCAGGCTGTTGCTCGCGTTGGGATATTCGTAAGTCAGTCCGCGAAACCAAAGCAGCTTGCCGTCGCGATCGAGGCAGACCACGTCGTTCGTCGAATAAAGGGCGATGATGTGCTGCCCGTCGCTGGCGGGATTGGAGCTGGCGACCGACATTTTCGGATGGCACTGCGTGCGACCGGTGGCCCAAAACTGTCGATCCCAAGACAGCTTTCCATCGGCCGTCTCGAAGGCCAGCACATGCAGGCGTTCTTGCTCGTGACCGCTGCAGGCCGTCACATAAACTCGATCGCCGACGACAATCGGCCCCGAAATTCCTCGGCCCGGCAGCGACGCTGTCCAAGCGTTGTGGTCGAGACGGGCCGGACCTTCGCCCGCCGCCACGCCGTCGACCTTGTTGCCACGAAACTGCAGCCAGTCCGCGGCCAATCCGGACACGCCGATGCTGGACCAAATGGCGACTGTCAGGCAGCCGGCGGCAAGCACTCGAAGCCTTGTCGTCAGACGTAAGGCGGACGTCGTGCACAAATTCATCGTCACCGGCCTCCGACTATCGCGGGCTCGCCGGAGGCGATGCCTCGGCCGCTCGCATCACAGACCCGCAGCTGAAACTGATAGATCTGGGCCCAATCCTCGGTTTGCTCGTTCTGACACACCTTCAGGAGGATCACGTTTTCGCCCGCCTTCATGGTCACCGGGATGCGGTACTGATCGAGGGCCATGCCACGGTGGTATTCGTTGCGGGAGAACAGCTGGGTCCCGTTCACCCAAATCTTCCAGGCGTTGTCCGTCCCCAGCCGCAACTCGACGTGACGCGCCGTCGGGCTTTGGAAACGAGTGAGCAGGTACATGGCCGCCCCTTTGTACGGCTTGATCTGCTTGGCGATATCGACGATGCCATAATCCCCCTGGCTATCGACCGTTTGCCAGACGACGTTTCCGATCTGACCCTTGTAAGACGCACCCAGCCGAATTTCCTTCTCGGGCGGATAGACGGCTTCCAGTCCGTGGCCGCCGTGGTTATCGAACGGGCCAATCACCGAGTAGTGGGTCAAAAAGGCGAAGTGCTTGGAGATATCCACCTTTTCGCCCAGCTTGCCGAGGGCCTGTGCGATCGCTTTGACCTGATCGTCGGCGAGCGCTCCGGCGAGGGCTTCGCGATAAAGCTTGACGGCCCGCGGTTTGTCGTGCGCCGCGTCGACTTTCGCCGCTTCGCTCATCCGTAAGGCGACGGCGTCGCGACGAAGCTCGGGCGCCGGGTCGAGGAGCATACCGGGAATCAGCCGCGAGGATACGGTCGGATCGACCTTGGCGAGCCATTCGTAGGCCAGCCGCCGGGCGCGGGGATCGTGGGACGTGCCGCGGACGTAGGCCTCGATTTCGGTGATGGGAAGCGGCCGTTTCAGACGCACGTTCTGGTCGGCCAGCGTCTCGAATGCGTTGCGGAGCCAGTTGGCGGCCAGAGGCCCGGCCCCGTCGAACGATCTCAGAATCTTGGGCAAAGCGGAGACATCGGCCGCGGCCAGGCTTTGCATGGCCCGCTGGGCTTCCAGATGTCCTTCGCCCCCTTTATCGACCGCCCGCACGAGGGCCAGCGATTTTTCCACGCTGTCAGCCGAGGCGGACTTCGGCGCGGCCGCGACGCGAGCGGTCGAACCGCCGACGATCAACGAGACGCCAAACAGAATCGGCACAATCAGACAAACAGACTGTCGCATGCTTCTCCTCGCAGGCACGCCCGCGCTGACCCGTGCGCACCGGGCCGGCGAGAATGGACCCTTCAAGGGATATTTTTTCCGCAGCGAAATGTCAACAAACATGGGGGTGAAAGAAGTGGGTGAAGGAGCGGCGTTTAAGGAGCCGCGCACGCAGTAAGCGGTGCCTTTTTTCTTTTTTCTCGCGCCGGTTTCTTCGCGCTTTCAGCGAGAGCGGTAGCGTCTGACGACAGAAAGACACCGCTTACTGCGTGCGCGGCTCTTAAGAGGCCGACGCAGCCGAGCCGAATGTGGCCGGCTGCACGCGGGCGGGCGGCAGAGCGAGCGGGACCCCGGTCGGTACGATCAATCGCTGCTCGAGCCAGTCGAGCAAGTCGGCCAGGGTGTTCGACCAGTCGAGCTCGTTAAGCAGCTCGTGGTAGTGGTCGGGAAACATCCGGATCGTCTTGTCCGTGCTTCCAATTCGCTGCACCCAGCCCTGCGGCGCCGTCGGATCGACGATCAAATCCGCGCCGGCCTGCAGCACGAGCGTTGGACACGAGACCTGTTCGGCCAGGTCCCAGACCGTCCGCAGGGCGTGCCGCATGGCAAAATACCAGGCCGCGGTGACCGAGTTGCGAATCAAGGGGTCGGCGTCGCCCCGGATCAGGGCCTCCTGATTCCGCGTCGAATCCTCGCGACGGGTCCGCTTGCGAAACCGGCTCCGAGGCCGCACGAGCGACACCAGCTTCGCCATCGCTATTGTGAAGGGCGAAATGCGGACCCGCATACCCAACAGGGGCGACAACAGCGCCAGGGCCGAAACATTCTGGGGGAACTGCTGGACGAAGCGGGCCGAGATCAGGCCGCCCATGCTATGGCCGACGAGCACCGTGTTTTGCGAGCGGAGCCCGCTCTCGTCGAAGATACGTTTCAGGTCGGCCACGTACTCGGAGAAGTCGTTGACGTGGATGTGGTCCCCGCCCGATTGGCCGTGGCCTCGCAGGTCGGGCAGCACCACGTTCCAGCCTCGGGCGACCATGGCTTCGGCCACATGCTGGTAGCATTGGCCGTGCTCGGACATGCCATGGACCAGGAGCACTGAGCGGTCGGCGTCCCGCGAGTCGGTCTGATAACGGCGGACAAAAAGCGCGACCCCGTCGTCCGCCTTCAAAAAGGCTTCCTCGAACCGCATAAATCCCAGCCGTGCGTCTTGAAGCGACACGGGCCGGATGAACCGTCCGTCCCGGGACGGGCTCACACGGACCGTTTCGCCGTTACGTTCTCGGCGGCCGCCCGGGCGCTCCGGGCCGCTTCCGCTGAGAATCGATTGCAAACGCAACGCAAATTCGATTCCGCTTTCCTAGGTATCGACGAGGGCGACCCCTCGCTGCCGCCGATTCCAGGAAATTTCCCTGCAAAACTGCCGATCCCAGCGGGCGGAACCCTGTACGCTCGGTCCCCAAATGGCCGCCTGGTGGGCGTCGATTGGCCACCCCGGACGACCAACCAATTCTAGGCCGCGCTGAAGCGGGCATTTGTCCCGCGAGTCGCTCCGGCGAGGGTTTCCCCAACCAAATTAGGAGGACAGTTGGAAAAAACTCGTCGACTTCGACAAAAAACAGCGCTCAGGACTCTTTCATTGCCCAAGCCGCGCGTTATCTATAGGAACTTGCTGCTTCGTCGCTTTAAGAAGAACGCGGACAAATTGATCGATCGGGCGGACTCGATCGGCGGCGAGCCGCCCCCTGAGCATTCAAAACCCAGTGCCTCAACGAGGAACGCGCATGGCCACGAAGAAAAAGGCGAAGACGACCAAGGCGTCCAAAAAGAAGGGCAAAATGGCCAAGGGCAAGAAAAAAGCCCCTAAGGCCAGTATTGCCCGCAAAAAGGGCGCGGGCAAGAAAGCTCCGGGCAAAAAGGCGGCTCCCAAGAAGACCGCTAAAAAAGCCCCCCGCATGGCCGCCGCCAAGAAAGCCAAGCCGGCTCCCAAACCCCCAGTGCAGAAGAAGCCCGCCGTTCCGAAACAAGCCCAGCCAAAACCGGCCCCGCCGAAACCGGCGCAGCCGAAGCTACACCCGACGACCCCAGCGCCGAAGCCCCCGGCTCCGAAGCCCGCGCCGCCGATGATGTCGCATCCGGCGCCCACGCCGGCTCCGGCCCCTGCGCCCTATACGCCGCCGGCTCCGGCCCCCCCACACCAGCCACATGTCCCCGAAGCGCACGACGACGATGACGACGACGACTTCGGGTCTACCGAGCGCTGGTAAAGGCCGCGCTCGGGATAAACCGCGTGTCAGCCGCACGTAGCACGAATGACGCACCGTCGGACGTCATTCGTGCTTCGTCGTTTTTGCCGCCTAGCGCTTGTAGGTATCGAGCTTCTGGTACGGCGGCGAGAGGGCCAACACGGCGAGCGCCGTCGAATAGACCTCGCCGAAGCCGGTGTCCGAGCTGAACGACTCGGGGTCCCACGATCCGTCGGTGTGCTGGTGCTCGGCCAGCACGTGCAGCAGCCGGGGATAAAACTCGCGGAAGCTCGAGCCGCCCAGTAAGCCCATTGCCTGGCTGCAATAAAACGCGCTGTAGTGATAGCGGTCGCCCGGCGGCCACGACTGGTTGTACTGCTCGAACGGATGCTGTTGGATCCAGCTGGCCGCATCGAGCACGGGTTGGCTGATGGGCTCGCCCCCCAGCAGCAGGCAGAGGATGCCGCCGCCGACCGTGGCCCGCGTGCAATGCCGGCGCTTGGGCTCCGTGAGCACATAGACAAAGCCGCCGAGCTTTTTGTTGAACGTGCGATGGACGAACCGCAGGCCCGCTTTCACCCAGGCGTCGGGAACTTTGAATCCCGCCTTCTTGGCCGAGTGCAGGAACATGATGTTCCAGGCCGTGACCGAAAGATCGGAGTCGTTGCGCTGGTTCTGCTCGATGTAGCGCCAGCCGCCGTTCTCGCCCGCGACCGTTTTGGGCCGCGACTGTTGGGCATGCGTGAATGTGAGCGCCTTGCGGATTGCTTTGTCGACCCGGTCGTGGCGTTCCGAGTCGCGGCGGACCGTCTCCGCCTCGCGGTCATGCGTCTGGAATTTCAGCCGGCCCGTGTAGGTGTAGACGTCGGCCAGAGCGGTGCCGCAGATGGCGTGCGTATAGGCCGCCGCGCGGGTCCAGAAGAACGACTCGCTCGAAGTCTCGGGCGTGATCGCGCCGGTTTCCGCATCTTGAAAGCCGAGGATGAAATCAACGGCCTTCTCCATCAGCTGGCCGTATTCCCCCTCGCTCGGCCGGTGCCCCCGCGACATGAATGCCATCAGGCACAGCCCCGTGACGGCCGGACGCGCCATCGGCGGGCTTTGAAACGAGCCGTCGGCATTTTGGTGGGCGGCCAAATATTCGAGCGCGTGGTCGACCGCGTTGTCGACGATCTTCTTTTCGTCCGGCTCCAGGTGCAGCCGTTCTTCGGTGGGCGGCTCGGGGCGGATCGCGCGGAGCGGTTCGCGCTCCGGCTTTGGCAAATCCTCAGAAAAGCCCGAATGCCGTGGGCAGACCGCCAGACAGACTGTCAGCACTAACAGTAAAACGTCAGGGCGGCGCACCCTGCGCCTTCCGACGGGCATCATCCGCATGTCCGCTCTCAACAGGCCCGCAGCAACCGTCTTTGACAATATACGCGGTTTGCAGCCAGGCCAGCACTGGCGATGCCAAATTTCTCCGACTTGGCCGCGACGGCACCGCAGCCGCTAGGCTGATTGCACAGGCCCGAAGCGACGGTTAGCCTAAAAAGAGCAGCAAATGCCTCGCCGAGCGCGGTCGAAACCGCCTCCTGCCCCCCCACTTCTACTTCCTAGCGCTTTCATGAAAAACGATTCTTGCCCAGTGGCCGCGACTGCCCGCCTCTTACGGTCTGCGCGTCGCCAGACGGTTGGACTTTCGAGTGCCCTCCGCGTTCTGGCCGGCTTCCTCGTCGTGGCCGGCTTGTTGACCGGCGTCGCCCATTCGGCGCAAGCCGCAGAAACGTTCGACCTGAGCACTGCCGTCGTCGTTGTGCCGAAAGGCTTGGCCGGACCCGAGGCGCAGGCCGTCCGGATGCTGGTCGAGGAAGTTGAAAAACGCTCGCAGCTCCGCTGGCCGGTGACGGACGCCTGGCCTGAAAAGGCCGGAGCGGTCATCCTCGTCGGTCCATCGCGGTTCGCCAACGACGTGATGGCCCAGCGCCAGGTGGCCGAATTGCCTCGCTTCGACGCCCCCGAGGGCTATCGCCTCCGCGTCGTCGACGCCAAGCCGCCAATCGTCATGATCGCCGGCAACGATTCTCGCGGAGTGCTGTTCGGCGTCGGTCGGCTGCTACGCGAACTTCGAATCTCCAGGCGGCGGGTGCTCGTACCGGGAATTCTGAACATCGCCAGCGGACCGAAGTACCGCCTGCGCGGTCATCAGCTCGGCTATCGCCCGAAGACGAATTCGTACGACGCCTGGACAGTGCCGATGTGGGAGCAGTACATCCGCGACCTGGCAGTCTTCGGCACCAACGCGGTCGAGCTGTTGCCGCCTCGCACCGACGACGCGGCCGACAGCCCGCACTTCCCACTGCCGCAGATGCAGATGATGGTCGAGATGTCGCGCCTGTTGGATCAGTACGGGCTCGATGTCTGGATCTGGTACCCGGCGATGGATGCCGACTACTCCAAGCCCGAGACGGTGGAAAAGGCCCTCGACGAATGGGCCAACGTCTTCAAGCAGCTGCCGCGGATCGACGCCGTCTTCGTCCCCGGCGGCGACCCCGGCCACACCGACCCGGCCGTCCTGATGCAGTTCTTGGAAAAACAGACGGCCAACCTGCATCGCTTTCACCCCAAGGCACAGATGTGGGTCTCGCCACAATCGTTCAACCAGGAATGGCTCGACCGCTTCATCTCCTACGTGAATGACAAGCAGCCGACCTGGCTGAGCGGCGTGGTCTATGGCCCGCAGATTCGCATTTCGCTCCCCAAGCTGCGGGCGGCCATTCCGAAGAAGTATCCCATTCGCCGCTACCCCGACATCACCCACAGCCGCCAGTGCCAATTCCCCGTCCCCGATTGGGATCTCGCCTACGCGGCGACCGAGGGGCGCGAGGTCATCAATCCGCGGCCGCGGGATGAAGCCACGATCTTTCGCGGCTGGTCGCCCGATTCGATCGGCTTCATCAGCTATTCCGAGGGCTGCAACGACGACGTCAACAAGTTCGTCTGGAGCGGCCTCGGTTGGGATCCCGACATGCCGGTGGTCGAAATCCTGCGGCAATACGCCCGCTACTTCATCAGCGATGCGCTGGCAGACGACTTCGCCCAGGGGCTATTGGCACTCGAGCAAAATTGGCGCGGACCGCTGCTGACAAACCGCGGCGTGCTAACGACGCTCGACCAATTCCGGTCGATGGAAAGGTCCGCCCTGCCGGCGACCTTGGAGAACTGGCGATTTCAACAAGCACTCTATCGCGCGTATTACGACGCCTTCGTGCACCATCGTTTGATCTATGAAACGGCCCTCGAAGAGCACGCGTTGGCAAAACTCCGCAATGCGAGAGTCACGGGGCCGCTCATCGCCATGCGGGAAGCCGAAGAGCTGCTCGACGAATCCATTGTGAATCCGGTAGCCCCCGACCTCCGCGCCCGTGTGTTCGAGCTGGGCGACATGCTGTTCCAGAGCATCCGCATGCAGCTGAGCGTCGAGCGGCACAAGGCGATTGCGGTCGATCGCGGCGCCACGCTCGACACGATCGACGAGCCTCTCAATAACCGCCTGTGGCTCAAACGGCGGTTTGACGAGATCCGCAAACTCCCGAGCGAACGCGACCAGCTTCGCGAACTGATGACCATCGTGAACTGGACCGATCCTGGTCCGGGCGGGTTTTATGACGACCTGGGAAATCCCTCGCGACAGCCGCATCTGGTGCGCGGCGTGGGCCTGGCCGGCGACCCGGGGTTCTACGAAACGCCGCGAATCGGCTTCATCACCGGCCGCCGGGTGTCGGCTCTTTATCCGATCACGTGGCGGGACAACATGGAGGCGCTCTACGACGCGCCGCTGCGGCTACACTACGACGAGCTTGATCCGAGCGCCAGTTATGCCGTTCGGATCTCGTACGCCGGCGATTCCCCGAGCACCAAGATTCGCCTCATGGCGGACGACAAATACGTCGTCCATCCTGAGATCCAAAAGCCCCGCCCGGCGATAATCGTCGAGTTCGATGTGCCGCGCGAAGCGACGCGCGACGGACACCTCACGCTGACCTGGTATCGCGAACCCGGCCTCGGCGGCAACGGCCGCGGCAATGCCGTCGCCGAAGTCTGGCTAATTAAGAAGCGTCCGTGAGCCGGCGTTGTCTTAAACCCCGAAGGCGTGACACTCCTTGCCACCGGTGTCAACCGGTGGTTTGCGATCCCCGCGCCTGCTCAAGCCCCGGAGGGGGGACACTCTGCGAGGCGCCCGCGTCCGCCGAATTTTGCCATGTGCGAATAACGCCGCCGGTGCAAAGGAGTGCAGCTCTGAACCCACAACTGAGTGACACTCCTCAAGCCGCCACTCGGAACGGATTGTCTGGCGCGAGTGATAGCGGTTAGCATCACGAGAGAACTCTTCATTTCCTCTGTGACTGTTCGCGTGACACAACTCCTCAACGACTCCTCTGCCGCGCCTGCCGCTGCCGTCGCGCCTCGGCGGTCGCGTCGCCGGATTTGGCTGCTGCGAGCCTTGGCGCTGCTCGTGGCGTGGGGTCTCGCCGAGCTGATCTCGTTTGTGGCGCTCTTGTTTCTGGCGGGCGGCATGTCCGGAAGCTGGCGTGACCTCGACACGACGGCCGCGTCGCATCTCGATTTCGACGATCCGCTCGCGGCCGAGGACTCGGTCCACCCCTATTTCGGATTCGTGCGTCGGCCAAAAGAGCAGCCCGAGCCGGGCACGCTGCCGATCAATGAGTTCGGCTTCATCGACGACAATTCGCCGATTCAGCATCGGGAAAAGGGCAAGGTCATCGTCGGCATCGTGGGCGGATCGCTGGCCCAGGAGTTCTGCCAGTTCGGCCTCCCGGAATTCGAGGCACAGCTCAAACGGCTCCCGCGATTCGCCGACAAGCGAATCGCTTTCGTCCAGCTGGCGCTTCCCGGCTACAAACAGCCGCAGCAACTCTTCGTCGTCAACTACTTGCTCGCGCTGGGGGCCGAGTTCGATCTGATCGTCAACATCGACGGCTATAACGAGCTCGCGCTGCCCGTCGTTGAAAACAAGCCCGCCGGAGTCTTTCCGAGCTTTCCCCGCGATTGGGGCATCCGAGTGCTCGAACGGCGCGACACGGCCCTCTTACGGCGGATGGGCGAGGTCGTTTATCTGCAAGAGATCGACCGCGACTGGGCGCAGCACTTCGAAGCGCTCCCGTGGTGCTATTCGCCGACGGCGCGGCTCGTTTGGTCCGTGCGGCACGAGTGGCTCTCGCGCTCGATCCTCGCCGGTTACAACGACACGATTAAGCTGCGAGAAAAGCACCGGAGCTTCACCGCGCAGGGACCGTCCGCAACGTTTCCCGATTTGCCCTCGCTCTTGCGGCACTGTGTCGGCTTGTGGAAACGGTCCTCGCTCGAGCTGGCGAAAGTCTGCGACGGGATGGGCATCGAGTACTACGACTTCCTGCAGCCCAATCAATACCTCCCCGGCTCCAAGCCGATGAGCGAGCTGGAGCGGAGTGTCACGGTCGAGCCGACTTACCCGGCGAAGACTGCCGTCGAAACCGGCTACCCCATGCTCATCACCGCGGGCCGCGAGCTGGCCGCCCAAGGCGTCCGCTTCCACGATCTGACGGGAATCTTCGCCCAAATCACCCAGCCGACCTACCGCGACAACTGCTGCCACCTCAACCCGACGGGAAATGAAATCCTGGCGGTGGAAATGGCCAAGGCAATCGGCGGCAAGTAGAAAGTAATGGTGTGCCTGCGTCCGCCTCTGGCGGACTCTCAGACCCTACGACGCCTGCGGCTTGGCCTGCAGCATCGCCCCCATTTTCTCGTGAATCAGGTTAACCGCCTTCAGCGGCCGCAGCATGACTTTAAATTCCACGATCTTGCCGGCGTTGTTCCATTTGATCAGGTCGACGCCGTTGATCTTGATGCCTTCTAGTTCGAGCTCGAATTCGAGCACGGCATCTCGATCGCTCGTCAGCTCGCGAACGTAGTGAAAGGAGTCGTTAAAAAAGACCTGCGCGGCGGCGGCGAGATACTTCTTCGTAATCGGCTTTCCAACCTGGGGCGTGTGCACCACCGGCGAATAGAAGACGACGTCGTCGGCAAGCAGATTGTCGAGACCACGCGGGTCGCGGGATCTCACGATTTGGTGCCAGGTAGAAATCGGGTTCATCGACATGAACTTGCTCCTGAGCAGTCTAACCGCGTCCGCCTCGCCGCATTTCGACACGGCACGCCCCTGCTTGTACCGCGAAAGCTTAACCGTTCGCCGGCCGTCACGCGAATTGCGATTTGAAGATTTTGA
>Ga0210390_10001530_pt1 | contig 21973 bp, 20 predicted proteins | sample IncBWH11OmetaG_FD_161050 | JGI IMG/M metagenome (GOLD analysis project Ga0210390, IMG submission 161050) | Forest soil microbial communities from Barre Woods Harvard Forest LTER site, Petersham, Massachusetts, United States - Inc-BW-H-11-O ... | reverse complement strand
CTACATCATCCGCTAGCGTCAGCGTGGGGTTCTGCACGATACGGACATTGAAACCCTCCCCGGTCAGGATTTTGTAAACGGGTTGCCAACCGGACCCATCCACGAAACCACCATGGACGAGAACTATATTCTTAATCATGGCCAGCCCTCCTTCAGCAATACCTGATAAGACTCACGGCGTGCCCTCGCCTCGGAGGGTCACGGACGGCCATCGGAACCGTCACACATTCGAAACGACCGAGCATAGATGGACGGCGTCGATCAGCACCACCGCAAGGTGTCGATAGCGCTTCGAGTGATCCGGCGGCGAGGCACCTGTGCAACAGGAACAGCACGTGGATAGCGGTGTCTCGTAGCACAACGACACCACGTCTCTTCAGCGTTTCCGGCGAGCAATCTGTAGGACCGAACGTAAGGAATCAAGCGCGTTGCACGGGCGCACAGGAGGTGGCCAAAGCCAGCTCGAACGCGTACTTGGCAACTGCGTCGCACGTGATCCGAAGCAAGAACGGGAGAGCTGCCAGCAAACCCTTTGAGCGCGTTCATACTCCACGGCACCTGCAAGGCGCTCTCGACCGGTAGCTCGGGGTTAAGAGCGGGGGACAAACAGCGCGTTGATCATGGGCATAAACGGTCCCCGCCCACGGGGGCGCTCACGAACCTATGTGCGTGAGCGCGTCCGCCGCGAGGCGGACGCGCTCACAATCAGCGCTGTGTCCTCACCTCAAGTCAAAGCGATCAGCGTTCATGACCTTCGCCCACGCCGCGACGAAGTCTTTCACGAACTTCTCCCTCGAGTCCGCACAGGCATAGACCTCGGCTAGCGCGCGAAGCTGCGAGTGTGAACCGAAGATCAGGTCGACCCGCGTCCCGGTCCATTTCAATTCCTTGCTCTTGCGATCGCGCCCCTCGTAGCTGCCGTCAGACCCGGCGGGCTGCCATTCCGTGCGCATGTCGAGCAGGTTGACGAAGAAGTCGTTAGTCAGCTTCCCAGGCTGCTTGGTGAACACGCCGTGCTTGGAATCCTCGGCGTTCGCGCCGAGGACTCGCAGGCCTCCAACCAGCACAGTCATCTCTGGCCCGGTGAGCCTCAGCAACTGTGCGCGATCGACCAAAGCCTCCTCCGGCGCCATGAGCTGGGGTCCGCGCAGGTAGTTGCGGAAGCCATCAGCGATCGGCTCGAGCGGCGCAAAGGAATCGGCGTCGGTCTGCTCCGGCGACGCATCCATGCGCCCAGGCTGGAAAGGGACCCGTATGTCGACACCGGCGTCTTTGGCAGCTTTCTCGATGGCCGCGCCGCCTGAGAGGACGATCAGGTCGGCCAGGGAAACCTTTTTGCCGGCCGCTGATGCATTAAAGTCCTTCTGGATCGCTTCGAGCTTCCGCAGCACCGCCTTAAGCTGTGCCGGCTGGTTCACCTCCCAATCTTTCTGCGGTGCGAGGCGAATCCGCGCCCCGTTAGCGCCACCACGCTTGTCCGAACCGCGGTACGTCGATGCGGACGCCCAGGCGGTCGATACGAGCGCAGGCACCGACAAACCAGCGGCCAGGATCTTGGCCTTCAAAGCCGTGATGTCTGAGTCGCTGATGAGCGGGTGATCGGTCGCCGGGATCGGGTCCTGCCAGATCAGCGCCTCTTTCGGCACCAACGGCCCCAGATAGCGGGCAATCGGGCCCATGTCGCGGTGGGTAAGCTTGAACCACGCACGCGCAAAGGCGTCGGCGAACTGATCGGGATGTTCCAGGAAGCGGCGCGAGATCTTCTCGTACGCCGGGTCAAACCGCAGCGACAGGTCAGTGGTCAGCATGGTCGGTACATGCTTCTTCGAATTGTCGTGCGCGTCGGGGATGTCCGCCCGGGCGTTCTTGGCCTTCCACTGCTGAGCCCCGGCCGGACTCTTCGTCAGCTCCCACTCGTACTTGAATAGGTTCTCGAAGAAGTAATTGCTCCACTTCGTCGGCGTCTGTGTCCAGGTCACCTCCGGACCACCGGTGATGGCGTCAGCCCCGAAGCCGGTACCGTGCTTGCTCTTCCAGCCCAGACCTTGATTCTCGAGCTCAGCGCCTTCCGGCTCCGGACCGATCAGCGACGGATCACCGGCACCGTGGGTTTTACCGAAACTGTGGCCGCCGGCAATGAGCGCGACGGTCTCCTCGTCATTCATCGCCATGCGCGCAAAGGTCTCGCGAATGTCGCGGGCGGCAGCCACCGGATCGGGCTTGCCGTTGGGACCTTCCGGATTGACGTAGATGAGGCCCATCTGCACCGCGCCGAGCGGCCGCTCCAGTTCGCGTTCACCACTGTAGCGCTCATCGCCCAGCCAGGTCCTTTCCGGACCCCAGTAAAGCTCTTCGGGCTCCCACGTATCGACCCGCCCTCCGCCGAAACCGAAGGTCTTGAAGCCCATCGACTCGAGTGCGACGTTGCCGGCGAGCACAAAGAGGTCGGCCCAGGAAATCTTCCGGCCCCATTTCTGCTTGATGGGCCACAGCAGCCGTCGGGCCTTGTCGAGGTTAGCGTTGTCCGGCCAGCTGTTCAGCGGCGCAAAGCGCTGCTGGCCGCCGCCCGCGCCACCGCGACCGTCGGCGACGCGGTACGTGCCCGCGCTGTGCCACGCTAGGCGAATGAAGAGGCCGCCGTAGTGGCCAAAGTCCGCAGGCCACCAGTCCTGCGAGTCGGTCATCAGGGCTCGCAGATCCTTGATAACGGCGTTTAGGTCGAGACTCTTAAATTCAGTGGCGTAGTCGAACGCGTGGCCCATCGGGTTGGACTGGGGGGCGTGCTGATTGAGTCCCTGAAGACTCAGCTGATCGGGCCACCAGTGTGCGTTCGATAGGGCACCAGCTGCCGCGTGCTTGCGAGCGTCACCCGCGAACGGACATTTGCTTTCGGTCTCCATGTTCCCTCCGATTGAGTTCTGTACTTCCGCACTGCCGGCGTGAAGTTAACGCGTCGGCACAGGTAGATCCAATCGATCCTACGAATTGTCTTGATAGATTCCCTCTATCATGAAGCCAAGACCACGTCGTCTTTAGGTCCTCCGAGGTAGCGCGTCCACTGCAGACCAGCAAGGACTTCAGGCATAACTAAATTCTGGTGGCACATGAATTGGCTAACGCCAAACCTCCAGTCTGACAGTTACAAGCTCTCTCGGAGTTCGCCGTTCCGATACCTCAGGGAGCAGACAGTGGGAATGAAAACGGCGCTTCAACGGTCTCCCACACAGACAGCCCATCACAAAACGAGCGGCCGGCAGGAGGCGGGTCGTTCGCCGATCGAATACTGGCTTTGATGCTTGAGGCCAGTTTGTATTTCCAGCTACCCGCTCTGAAAGGACAACTCAGTGAATGACCTTCCGTTCGTTATGGCCTGCGTCTCTCTGACCCTGCTTGGCCTTGTGCTGACCGTCCTCGAGTTTCGCAGGAGTTCGCGGATCACGAATCCGATCGATCAGAGGCGATGATCGGGACAACGAAGGTGCAGCATGCGAACACACTGGCGTCACTGCCGAACGGACGCGTTGCCGTCGTGAACGGGGGAACACCGGGCCATTGCGCCTGCCGAGCAGTAATGCGGAATGGCACGGCCCTAACCGCGACCGGTTGATCGCGACTTGGGAATCACTCCAAGTACGACGTCCTTTCGGCTTTGAGTAGTGGTGTGGTCCAGAGGCGGAAGTCGCTCGACCCGGTTAAATACCCAGCGGCTGTATCCAGTCCCTAAGCAAACTCACTCAACCGGGCTCGCCATCCGGTCAGCCAACGGAGAAGTGCTGGCCACGATCACGGTCCTCGTGGCAAGGTAGCCGCGATGGTCTCGCAAAGCGTTTCCTCGTGGGGAAACCTGATCCGCTCGTCATCCGCGGTGTATGGGCTGCGCAGCCGCTACGATGCGTTTCCAGCCATTCCCGTCGGTTCAACGATCCTGCCCTACGGAAACGGCCGCAGTTATGGCGACAGCTGCCTCAACCCCGGCGGCGCGCTGCTGCTGACGCGATCCCTGGATCGCTTCATCGCCTTCGATCGCGACGCCGGCCGTATCACTTGCGAAGCCGGTGTGCTGCTGGCAGATATCCTGGAGTTGGCGGTGCCCGCGGGTTGGTTTCTTGCGGTGGTCCCGGGGACATCCGCCGTCACGGTCGGGGGGGCTATCGCGAATGACGTCCACGGCAAGAATCATCACCGGGCGGGGACCTTTGGACGTCACGTCATACAATTCCAGCTGCTGCGCTCGAATGGTCAGCGGCTGACTTGTTCACCCGCGACGAACGCGGATTGGTTTGGGGCCACCATCGGAGGACTCGGGTTGACGGGCCTCATCACCTACGCGGAGTTGCAGTTGCGACGCACCCCGGGGGCGGCGATGGACCTGGAGGTCATCAGGTTCGCGAATCTCGATGAGTTCTTCCGCCTCAGTGAGGCCTCCGACCAGAGCTTCGAGTACACCGTGGCGTGGGTAGACTGCCTCTCTCGCGGAAGAAGTCTGGGACGGGGCCTATTCCAGCGGGCCAATCATTCGGCAAGCCCGATGGAGCATGCAAAGATCCGAACGGGGCACCTCGCCGTGCCGTTCACGGCCCCCTTCTCACTCGTCAACACCGCGACCCTGCGGCTGTTCAACTTCTTGTACTATCACCGCGCGGGTGCCACGCGGCGACGGCGCGAGTCCTTTCAGAGCTTCTTCTTTCCGCTGGACAGTGTGGCTCACTGGAATCGACTCTACGGTGCGCGCGGGTTCTATCAATATCAGTGCGTGATACCGGGGCAGGCAGGACCTGAGATGACTGCGCGGCTCCTGGAGAGGATTGCACGCAGCGGCCAGGGCTCATTTCTTGCCGTGCTCAAACAGTTCGGCAGCCTGAGCTCACCTGGGATGCTGTCTTTTCCGCGCTGCGGTGTGACTCTGGCGCTTGATTTTCCCAATACGGGAGCCCGGATCGAGCGCCTGTTCAGAGACCTGGATGAAATCGTCGTCGCGGCTGGCGGCCGGCTGTATCCGGCGAAGGATGCCCGCATGCCGGGTGAGCTCTTTCGCAACTCCTATCCGCGTTGGGGCGAACTCGAGCGCTACGTCGATCCCGTGTTCTCCTCGGGCTTCTGGCGGCGGGTGACTGAGGGCGAAGTTGTGCCAAATGGCGGCGGACACGGCACGGAGCGCACATGAACCGAACGCTCATCATCGGTGCCACCTCCGCGATTGCCGAGGCGAGCGCACGTTTGCTCGCGGCCCGAGGCGATGCACTCTACCTGGTCGGGCGTAACGAAAATATGCTCGCGGAGATCGCTGCGGACCTCGTTGTGCGCGGTTGCCTGCGCATCGCGACGGACTCGCTCGATGCGAACAATCTGTCTGCCCATGAGGCCATGTTGGCGCGGGCCGAAGGTTTTCTCGGCGGTATCGACATCGCCTTGCTTGCCTATGGGACTCTTCCGGATCAGAAGCGGTGCGAGAGCTCGGTGGACTTGACGGTGCGCGAGCTGCACACGAACGCGATCTCAATCGTTGCTCTGCTCACTCGCCTCGCGAATCGCATGGAGCAGCAGCGTGCCGGCATCATCGCGGTCATCTCATCCGTGGCTGGAGATCGCGGCCGCGGGAGCAACTATGTCTACGGGAGCGCCAAGGCACTGGTGACGGCTTTCCTTTCCGGCTTGCGCCAACGATTGCGCCCTTACGGCGTTGCGGTCGTCACGATCAAACCCGGGTTTGTCGATACGCCGATGACTGCGGCCTTTCGCAAAGGCGTGCTATGGGCGAAGCCCGAGCGCGTCGCGCGTGGCATTGTTCGTGCCCTCGAACGTAAACGCAGCACGGTATACCTGCCGTGGTTCTGGCGGCCGATCATGTTCGTCGTGCGGGCTCTGCCTGAGAGCATCTTTATCCGCCTGCCGCTTTAGCCTTGCGCGTCATCAGAGGAATTGGGTTCGGCGTCTTTCAACCACATCTCATACAATCCAGGCTTCAATCTCTACGAATGCACGAGAAGGCTTATGCAGGCTGAACGGTTACCACGGAGTCCTCGCCCGTCATGCCTCCTTGCCTCATAGCCCCGCCGGAAAGCGAGGCCCTCGGGCGCGCTATCGCGCAGGCGGCGAATTGGGAGTGGGTGGCCATCGAGGAACGGCGCTTCGCCGGCGGGGAGTTCACCCTGCGTCCCTTGGCGGCGCTCGGGAATCGGGACGTATGCGTCGTGCAAACGCTAGCGCCGACGGCGGAGGCTCCGATAGCGGATCGCCTAGTGCGTCTGCTGTTTTTGCTCGGCTCACTGCGCGACGCGGGAGCGCGGTCGCGGATAGCTCTCATCCCTTATCTTGCCTATGCGCGCCAGGAACGACGCACCGAAAGCGGTGAGCCGGTGCACACGCGCTACGTGGCCGAGCTGTTGGAGGCCGCCGGCATGACACATCTTATTGCACTGGATGTGCACGACCTTGGCGCGCTCGACAATTCATTTCGCGTTCCAATCGATCACCTCACGGCACGGTCGATTTTTGTCGATTGGCTCGCAGAGCAACCCCTCAGCGACCCAATTGCGGTCGCCTCACCGGACATCGGCGGAATCAAACGGGCGCAGTTGTTTCGCGAGCAGCTCGAGAAGCGGCTCGGGCGGGCCATACAGTTCCTGTTCATGGAAAAGCGTCGGGTCGCGGGGCAGGTGTCGGGCCGGCAGATTGTGGGACAGGCCGCGGGCCTACACGTGCTCATGATCGATGATCTATGCGCGACCGGCGAGACCCTTCTGAGGGCTGCGGGGTCATTTCACGATGCGGGTGCGTTGCGGGTGTCAGCTCTCATCACGCATGTTGCGAGTGCCGAAGGCCTGCGTGCCCTCTGTGCAAATCCACATCTCAGCCAAGTTCTGGTGACCGACAGTGCGCTGACACCAGAAGGGGCAATCCAAGACTCCGCTCGCGGCAAACTTTATGTCAGGCCGTGCGCTTCGTTGTTCGGTCCAAGCTTGGCTCAGATCGTATCCCGATAGATAGTCAGCCCTCCCCGTCCCCTGACCTTCGGCAAGGCTCTATTTGGTGGCCATTCGGGTAGAATTGGCCCCATTCAGGCCCTATTGGATGAGACTGCGGATGAGAATGCGCGTGCGAACAAAATGGTCGGTCTCTGCGATCGCCGCCGGCGTGATCTTCAGCACTCAGGCCCCTGCAGCACCGCCGGGCGAGGCTTGCCATAACGCCGCACTGCCCATTCCGAGGACAGCCCCAGGCTCGATGGGAGGTCAGGAGTTCGCGCGCCGCGTGGGAGATCTTGAGGGATCCGCGCGCGACGCCGAAGTAGGCAGGGCGTTACTCGCCGGCAATCTGCCCGAACACCTGCGGCATCTGACCGCCGTCACTCTGGAAGGCCGCGGCCGAGACGGTGCCCCGCTAACAGTGACTTTCTGCGTCATGCCAGACTATCTGGCGGTGGGCTCTGATAGTGATTCATTGATCGTGCCCATGGGACTGCCCACGGCCCTGAACGTCGCCGCCGAGTTTGATTCCGTGCTGCCCACCCCGCGCCTGGTCGATGCGATTTACGAGGCGGCCAACCTCAAGCTTGCCCCGCAACCGTTGCCCGCAAGCGGTGAGATGCGAAGCACCGCATACCTCGTGAGACACGACACGCTGATCGCGGAACAGCGGGCCTTGCGCGCTGCGCCAGGGGATGCACTCACCGCCGGTCATAAGAAAGATCTTGTACTCTCCGATCGGCTCCTGGACTTACCAGGGCGCGTCGCGATCTACGGTTGGCATTGGGCCGCGCAGCACCCGATCCAGCCCCTGAGCACGGTGCACGGCGCCCAGTATGCCGACTACAGCCACGGCGTGCGGCTCGTGAGCCGGATCATCTATGTGAACGGTGCTGCGCGCGAATTTTTTGACGCCCTGAGAGATCCCGCCCTGACTCTTCTACTGGGCGGGGACGGTGCCCGCCTCGGGCGCCAGCTTCACGGGGATTTAGTGAGTGTGCTGCAGCAACGAAACCCCAAGTGATAATTGGCATGGCTGTCGGACGCCAACACGCGCGTGCCGTGCCAGAATGGGGCGCGCCACCGGCACCAGTCATCATGGGCGCGATACGTATCAAAAATGAACCAACTGCCCTTCATTTCCGTGTACCCGAGTGTCTTGCTGCCCAGGCTTGACATCTGATCCGGTGCTATCGGCAGGTTCATATGCTCGGCCGCATTGCCGTTGAGATCGTATACATCGAGCGGGCTGTGGCAGGCCGGAAATGATCCCACAGGGTAGGTGTTGGATCCGCACTGGGTCCAGCTTCCGCCATTACAATCCGCGCTCTTCGTGCTGCCCGTCGCGCAAATGCCTCGCTGGTACGTTGGTCCGTAGCTCCAACGCTGCGACGGCGCATATTGACGATTGTGAGCCAGTCGCATACTGCGTATCGCAACCTCGGGAGCCACACCCTTAGCGAGCTCAAAAGGATAGTCGGGCGGTTCCAAGCGCCCATCGCATGCGCCCTCCCATTCATGCGCGTCGCACAGCCGCTTGCCCTCGGCTTCACACAGTTCGGCGGCTTCCTTGGCCTTCACCCATACCACCGGGTATTCACAGGGAATATCCGGGAACTCAAATTGATCAATGCACGCCTTACTGCTCTCGGGACTCTCATGTGACGGATCATAAAGTGGCGCCATGAATTTCGCGCCGCAGATACGCTCGAAAGGTGGCTTGGCATAGGAGGCACCGCTTTCCTGCACTCGCGCGCGGCACTGTTCGGGCGTCATCGGATGACGCGTAATCGCAGGGTTGCCTTGCCCGATGACCCGGGACCCAGTGAAGATCGAACGGATCTTGCTCATCTGCGCATCACTCAGTCCATGCACCTGCTGGAGCTCGCGCAACAGCCTTTGGTTCTGTTCGTCGAGTGTGCTCTGCGCTTGTGCCACAGGGCTCCACAGCACGCCCTGAAGCACGAGAACCGCAAGAGTCCGTCGCAACATCATGGTAAGCCCCCACGGGTCAAGTAAAAGAAGTCCCGATCATCCGGGAAGCTGAGAAATCGGGGCGCAAGCTCCCCGTTCGACTGCTGATCGAGGACCGCCATACCCTCGATAAGGTGCTCGACCACGCGCTCTTCCCCGCGTACCACGTAGAGCGCGAGATAAGTGTGTTCCAGCGCATTCATGTCGAGCTGCATCGCGTAGCGACACCCGTATGCCTGAAAGACGCGCGCCATCGCGGAAGGCGTGGCATCGGAAAAATACCCATATATGAGAAAACGGTGTCCGTGGGCCTCCTGCAGACAAAGGCCGGCCCGGACGGTGCGCAGATCCTCGTTCGCCGATCCGGACCAATTCCCTTCACCCCAGCGATTCACCCAGGCGCCGGGGCTACTTTTTTGTTGGGACGCGTCGTACTCGATGAGCGGCACACCGTTCTGGCGAGCGTCGCGAATCCCCGAGACAAGCGCGCCATCCGACGACGTCCAGGTTTGCAGCTGTACCCCACCTGTTGGGGTTGTCCAAACCGTGGCCAGCCCCGGCTGGAGCGTGCTGAATATGACACCCTCCTCGACAAACCCGTAGTGGCTACCGTGATTGCGCTCGGCGAGGGGGCCGTATCGAAACGCACCATGGTCGCGCTTAAAGCCACCCGCAAACGTGGCAACGGTACGCGAGGCCAGTGCGGGACTGACCATGCCCGTTCGCGCGAGCGGCGCGGCCGTATCGATGCCGTCTGGACCGGCTATGCGCGGGTCTTGAGCTGAAACCGGCGGCCGCGGCGACCACCCGAGCCTTGGATGCTCCGTCCCGAGTTCATAGCGCAGATCGAAGCGTTCCAGCTCGAAAGCGACGAGATAGACGAGCGCTGCCGACTCTACTGAGCCCAAGTCACTGACGCTCGGATTGCGGTCATGCAAAATCGTCGGCGCGACTGTGCCCGGTGCCATGACGCTCACGAACACATCTGCCAGATCCCGGACGGCGTACCATTCGCCCTCTAGCATCGACTGGGTCTGTCCATCGATCTCAATGCCAAGATCCGGCGGCACGATGGCAAGAGATGTTCGCGCCGCATCGCTGACAGCCGGCGCGGGCGCCTCGTTGGAGGCTGCCACTGAGCGGCCGTTGCTCTGCGGCGCCGCTTGTTCGAGAAATTTGTCCCTGTAGGCTTCCTTCTTGACCAGCGAGACAAACCTCTCGCCCCCCCAAACATGAGAGCGAAGGAAATCGGTCACCTTCTCAAGTTTAGTCGCTCGCCCCACGACTGGGTTTCGCAGATACACCCGTCCGTCACACAGCGGCACATAGGGCAGCCCCGACTTGCGAGCCTCCTCAAGAGTACCGGGGGCACTGCCGCGCCCGAGCTTGAACGGGCACGGGTTCGATGGACCGCCGACTTCGAGTTGCAGCGACCCATCGGAGTTCGCTGACAAGGTCAGCGACTTCTGCGAATCTAAATTTTCCAGATGAAAGCTCTGATGCTCACCACTCGCCGGCCAGTCAAGCATGAGTAAGAACCAACTGTTGATATGCGGATTCAAATTCATGAGACTCGCCGAACCTATCTCGTCTGGCCCGCGTCGAATCTCCGCTCGCACCACCGCTCGATCCGGCTGCAGGTCAACGATCGTGATGGGTGCTCCCTCTGGGGATGCCGCGATGACTGACAAACCGACCGCCATTGCCACTGCGAGCGACAGCAACCGTCGCTTCAAGTGCGCTGTTCGGCCGATGCCTAGACTGCGAGCCACGCGCAGATTCCCATCAGCGCGACTAAAACCCGGCTAAGCGGGTCGCGGATCGCAAACACGACCGGGTCATCCGTGAGCGTCCCACGGTTTGCCACGAGCCAGAGATGACTGATCCAGTATGCGAGCAGAATTCCGGTTAAGCCGATAAACAGCGGTCGGTCATAGAGAACGCGCGCGGGGTGCTCGGTCGTCAGGTACATGGCGAGCACCCAGACCGCGAGGTATCCGCTCCCGATCCCAAACATTGCCACCAACGGCAGATCGACCCCCAGGTACCCCCGCGCGTGCGCGCATGGACCGTCGCGCTCGCGGTTTTGCGCCAACTCTGCGTATCGTTTTACAAGGGCAAGGCTGTAGAACAGGCACACGCAAAAGGCGATCAGCCACGCTGAAGGACGAATCGCCACTGCCACCCCACCGGCCGCCACGCGCGCCGCGTACCCTGCGCCAAGCACGATGGCATCCAGGATCGCCACGTGCTTTAAGCGCCAGGAATAGGCCAACATCAGCGCAAGATACGCAGTGAGCACGCCGCAGAAGGCGACACCGAGCGTCGTGGCGGCGAGAACGGCACCCGTCCAGCTCAGCACCATCAAGATCACGCCCGCACGGCGGGAGAGAGTTCCCGCGGCCAATGGACGCTTGGACTTGGTGGAGTGCGCGCGATCAGCCGCGAGATCCAGCAGGTCATTCAACACGTACTGCCCCGAGGCGCATAAACTGAAAGCCACAAAAGCTGCCGCAACGCGCGCCAGGGATGGCACGTCCTGGAGCTGGTGGGCTGCCGCAAGTGGAACGATGACGAGGACGTTCTTCAGCCAATGGTGGGGGCGCAGCTCAACGACCCACGGCGGTATATGGGATCTGCTTAGGCTCGAGGAAGGTGCAAGTAGCTCCGACACCAACGACATCCCCATCAATGACCTCGCAAGCCGAGAATAGCTGGGGCCGCGGGGTCATGGAAACTCGACTCAATTATAGGCTATTGCCGACGCTGCCCGCTCGTCCCGGCGGCTCTGCTGAGTAGGGCCGAGCATCGCAGTCACTTGAGTCCGTAGACGACTATTTCCGCGTTAACCTTTGCTGTTGGCCAGATCGGAGAGGTCATACCTGCCGCGACTGCAATGCGCTGTGCCCCTGACGGCGTCGCATAGCTGACAATTCCCCCGCCCACCGCGCCGCTGGCCTGGGTGTGCCACACGGTTGCACCGGTTAAAGCGTCGAACGCGTAGACATTCCCCAGCATGTCAGCCGCGAACACCACGCCGCCTGCAGTGGGAGTAACGCCACCGAGTACTGGCGCAGGCAGCTTGCGCTTCCAGACGACTTTGCCAAGATCAGCGTCGATGGCTGTTATCCAACCGGCCCATCGGGCAGGTGGATCAAACTCGCCAAACGGCTCCTTTCCGTCAGCTCCGCCCCATGGTTGCCCGGACTTGCCTGCCTTGATCGCATCATCGGACGCGAGTTTCACTGTGGTGCACCAATCCACCGCACCTACATACACCAAGTTCGTTTGCGGGGAGTAGCTCGCGCCGTTCCACTCAGTCCCGCCTTGAGCACCGGGGCAGAAGCGCGTGCTGCTGTTCGTGGACAGTGGCGCTTGCACATTCTCGATGGTCGTTGTGGGTACGCTCCAGAGGTGTCTTCCCGTCACGGTGTCGATGCCGTAGACGTGCCCGTTCTTAATCGCCTCTGCCGCAATCTTGACCCCACCCCGCGTGGTAAACACGGCTGGCGCTGCGGACACGTCCCAATCGTGATAGTCACGTTGCACTAGAGGATAGGTCATCCTCACTGCGCCGGTCTTGGCATCGAGCGCGATGAGCGTGCCCGCGTACGGGTTGACCCCCGGGCGCAGTTCGCGCGCGAAGTCAGGCGCCGGATTTCCAGCGGGTACATAGAGCGTGCCAGATGCGGAATCCAGCGAATAGCTGGTCCATGTGGCGCCACCTGTAATGGGCACGTCTGCAGCATTGCCCCAGCCAACGGAGGGCATCGCCGGAGCGGGCGCGTGCGGGCCATAGCTCTGATCCCCGCTTTGGCGAGGCACGAGATACTGTTCCCACACGACCTCGCCCGTCGTCGCGTTCAGTGCGTACATGCGTCCCTTGCCGCCTTTGTTGTCGCCGCCCGCGTTGCCTGCAAACACGAGTCCCTGCCACGCGATCAATGCGGCCGGGACGGTCTCCCCCAACGCCGGATTGGCGATTCTGACCTCCCAAATGCGCTTGCCGCTTGAAGCGTCGTACGCGAGAACACGTCCGTCCTGCGTGCCGCGAAAGACGCGACCATCGGCGACCGCGGCGCCACGGTTGACCTTGAGCGGCCCCGCCGCCGTGTAGGTTTCGGTGGTGCGCCATTTCTCCGCGCACGTAGCTCCGTCGATCGCGATCGTATCGAAGTCAGTCGTGACGAAAATTACGTCTTCGATTACAACTGGACCCGTCTGAAAGCTGGTTTGTCGGCCCAGGTCGTAGCTGCAGACCTGGTGAAGTTGCCTCGCCGTCGCCGGCGTCACCGCTGCTTGCGGCGCGTATCGCTCTCCCGACAGCATTCGATTGTACGAAGGCCAGTCTCCCGGCTTGTCTTGCGCCAAGGCGTCTCCTGCCAAGGTGGTGCCAATCGCCGCAGCCATCAGCATCGTCGAACCTATTTTTAATGTTTCTGTGGTCACGTGTGACACCTTGATGGTTGAGATTCCCAACTGCTCGGAGGCGTGCCCGACCAATGTTGAGATGGACTCCTTCTGGATGGCAGTACGGCATCGATGTGTCAAGCTGAGTCTGCGTGGTCGAGCGAACACCCAACCAGAAGGAGTGGGAGATGAATGCTACGACTGTCGCGGTGGATCTGGCAAAGAACGTCTCGGAGCATTATCCGCGGTCATGGCTGGCTCCTGCGGCAGCAGAGCTTAAGATGAATGCACTCGATGCGACGACCGTTAGGGAACACGAAATAGCAGCGGGTCGAGCGCGCAGACCGCCCCGCCGTTGCATTTGTCCACGGTCTTTGGCTGCTGCCCAGTAGTTGGGATCGCTGGGCAAAGATGTTCGAAGAGGCTGGTTATTTAGCGTTAACGCCAGGTTGGCCGGACGACTCAGACACGGTCGCAGAAGCGAATGCACATCCGGAAGTCTTTGCCCACAAGACGATCGGAGACGTCGCTGATTGTTTGGAGAAATACCCGGCGACCTGTGGTTCAAGTACGATTGACCTGAGTCCGGATTTTGGGGTCGATTTAGAACTGGACTAAGGTTAACTCGTCCAGTTGGCTTGAGCCAAAGCCGTGCCACCAATCGGCCGCCCGCCGGGTGGCTTTCTGATGATCGTCCGTAGTGTGCCACGCAGCGGGAGAATTCGTCTCGGGATGCTGAAGCGGGACCGACACTGCAACCCATCACGGTGAGCATCGATGCCGCGGAAACAAACCCCCAGGGCGCCCGGGGTGAGATCACGAGGCAAGGGGGTCTTCCAGCACTGGCGCAGTGATCGCAACATCAGGCGACTCCAATTCAGACCGCGGGCAACCAACCGATAGATGGTGAGCGAAACGTGGTCTCCGACAAGCGAAATGCACTGTCTAGGGGCCGTCCGCAACGCGCCTTCGCCAAATTCCGGCCCAGATGCTGTTCATACATGCCGTCATTGTGATTAATGATCAGGAGTGACCTATGCACATGGCCCTGCCCCGTGTTCTGAGTGTCAATGCGGGCTTCATGGATACGGCAGCCTATCTTGCCCTGAAAGGCCTGTTTACGGCTCATGTGACCGGTAATTTCGTCACGCTGGGTGCAGCGCTCGTTTCCGGAACATCCGGTACGCTCGCAAAGCTTCTCGCGTTACCGGTTTTCTGCGTCGTCGTGATAGGCGTGCGCTTGTTCTCAAATGGCCTTCGCGCCAGGTCGCTCCCGGTGGCAGGCACATTGCTGGGAGCGCAACTCGCACTGACGGTTCTTGGCGCGCTCCTTGCGACGTCATTCGGTCCCTTCATCAACGCGGACGGGTACGCGGCGTTAGGTACCGGAATGACTCTAGTCGCGGCAATGGCGATTCAAAATGCCGCCCATCGAGTCCACTTCGCCAACGCGCCTCCCTCGACGATCATGACCGGTACGACCACGCAGCTCATGATGGATCTCGCAGACGTCATACACGGTTTGGCGCCTGACAAGGCAAAAGCGACCCACGAGCGACTCGGGCGGATGACGGTGAGTGTTTTGGCCTTTGCCACGGGCTGTGCACTGGGTGCTCTTCTGTACGCGTTGTTTAGCGTCTGGTGCTTCTGGATACCGCCAATTCTTGTGCTTATTACTCTTCCTATGCGTAGAGCGCTCGCCGACGCTGACTCACAATAGCAACCCGGACAATGTTGCTGCCTCGCCAGAAATGGTGCGCCGTAAGAAAGCTACCGTCACGCGCTGAAATCGTCCGCGTAAGTTGCGCCGCTAACGCGATAACGCGAGCGGCAATCAAATTCAACGGCGATGCGGAACGGCTCGCTCGCGAGCAGGCGCTCGAGGGACACGAAACAGCACGCTACTGAATCTACGAGGGTGGTGTAAGCTCGCACGAAATCACTCCGGAACGGTCCACCAGCAGTTTCATCTGCCAACGCTTGGAGACATTTTAATTTAATGCCGGGCACCACGGGGAGACTACGCAGCGAACATGGCCACCGACGACATCAAGCGCTACCAGGACAACCTGCGCGATGAGCTGGACGGCGCGGCTCTGTACACGGCGATCGCCGCTGCAGAGCCGGACCCGATCCGCAAGGATCTATTCCTGCAGCTCGCACAGGCAGAATCGAACCATGCGCGCGTGTGGCGCGAGAAACTTACGGCTGCCGGGATGAAAGAGGAGCTGTACGTACCGGGCTTTCGGACCCGACTCCTCGGCAAGCTCGCGCAGCGCTTTGGACCGGCTTTTGTCATGCCGACGATTGCGGCCGCGGAATTTTCGGACCGCGACAAGTACGCGCGCCAGGCCGACGCACAGGCGATCTCCGTTGAAGAACGCGGGCACGCAGCTGTAGTGCAGGAGTTGGCCCGAGGCTCAGGTGGCAGCACCGCAACGGGCGCGGACATCGCCCGCGCTGAGCCGTGGCACCGCGGTGCCTCAGGCAACAATCTCCGGGCGGCCGTGTTGGGAGCCAACGACGGCCTCGTATCCAACTTCTGTCTGATCATGGGGGTAGCCGGTGCCGGCACGGGGAACAAGGTCATTCTGCTGACCGGGCTCGCCGGTCTGATTGCCGGCGCATGCTCCATGGCACTGGGGGAATGGCTTTCGGTTACGAACGCGCGCGAGCTTGCGAGCACACAGCTCGCGAAGGAAGCGGAGGAGATCGAGCAGACGCCCCAGGCGGAGCAGCACGAGCTGGCGCTGATCTACCAGGCCAAAGGTCTGCCGAAGCCGGATGCCGAGCGCGTCGCGCGTGAGCTCATGCGGGACAAGAAAGCTGCTCTCGACACACTCGCTCGTGAGGAGCTAGGCATCGACCCGGCAGAACTCGGCGGGAATCCGGTCAGCGCAGCAGCGACTTCGTTTGCGCTGTTTTCCTGTGGCGCTGTCTTTCCGATTCTGCCCTTCGTGTGGATACACGGTGCCCAGGCCATCGTCACCAGCAGCGCTGTCAGCGCCGCAGCCCTGTGCGCAATCGGCGTGCTGACATCCCTCTTCAACGGCCGAAGTCCGTGGTTCTCAGCCGCCCGCCAGGCGATCTTCGGTTGCGCGGCAGCAGCGGTGACGTACGCCGTTGGCGCGGTTCTGGGGGTGTCGCTGTCCTGATACGGATGGACCCGAAGCAGTGATCGCCTCGTCCGTTCTCTGCATTTGCGCTCGCTTCACTCGCGGCGTTACCGGTGAAGAATCGCTGTTGCGGGTGATCGCACGGTACGCCGTTTTCGCGCCGACTGTCAGAGAAGTTAGTCCCCAGGGTGGGCTCATGCGAGCAAGCGGTCCCCCCACTGCGCGCGATTGAGAGGGGTAACTCGGAAAGTGCGACCGTGGATTCCGGAAGGATTTACGCTCGAGGTTCGAGTCTCTCGGGCACCATTAGAACGACCGCGACGAGGTCTCAGCCGATCGGTTTCTGCGCCCTGATGAAGGCGCTGATGAATCTGCCATTGACCTCGGGCGCAAGGATCATCGCGTCAAGCCCGCGGCCCGCCAAGAAGTCTTTGGCATCTTCCGCACGATAGATCCGAGTCGGTTCGACTTCTACATTCGTGAAGCCGATATTGACGAGCTTCTCGCGATAGACGTCCTCATCGAGCGCACCGGCCACGCAACCTATCCACGCCAGCACATTCTGGCGGATCTCGGGCTCTATCTCCCCGCGCGTCACTACGTCCGATACGGCAAATCGGCCGCCTGGCTTTAAAACCCGCAACGCCTCACGCAGCACCTGGTCCTTGTCGGCCGACAGATTGATGACGCAGTTCGAGATAATTACGTCGACCGCGTTGTCGGGAAGCGGGATGTGCTCAATCTCGCCCTTCAAGAACTCGACGTTTGCGACCCCCGCCTTGCGCTTGTTCTCGTTGGCAAGTGCGAGCATGTCGTCAGTCATGTCGAGGCCGTACGCCTTGCCCGTTGGGCCGACCCGCTTGGCCGAGAGCAGCACGTCGATGCCGCCGCCCGAGCCGAGGTCCAGAACCACATCGCCGACCCTCAAGTCCGCGAGTGCCGTCGGGTTCCCGCAGCCGAGGGATGCGAGCACGGCGGTTTCGGGGAGGTCCTTCGTCTGCGCGGTATCGTAGAGATTCGACGTGATCGGGTCGCAGCAGGACGCAGCTGACGGGCAACACGACGACTCCGACTTGGCTGCGGTCACGCTGCGCGCGGCTTCGCCGTACTTATCCTTGACGATCTGTTTGATGTCGGTGGTCACGGTTTCTCCTCGAACGCTTCAGGCGGGGCAGTGCCGGGGACGAGTGCGATTTGCTGCAGGGAAAAGAGATGAGATGCAACGAAATACGCCAACAAGCCGCCGATAAGCTGACACAGGATGAACGCAGGGGCATCCTGCGACCGGATACCGGCGAACGTATCTGAGAGGGAACGCGCAATGGTGATTGCGGGGTTTGCGAAGGAGGTAGAAGCCGTGAACCAATACGCGGCTCCAATCCACGCCGCGATCATCCACGGCGCATCTTCACTGCGCCCGCGGCCGAGGACTACCAGCAGCAACCCGAATGTCGCGACGCCTTCAGAAAGACACTGTGCTGGCCCCGCTCGGGCGTGTAGCGAGTGCTGAATGAGTGGCAGTTCGAACATAGCATGGGCGAGGAGCGCGCCTGCGCAACAGCCCACAATCTGGATTGATCCGTAGGCGAAGGCCTCCTCCCACGTCAAGTCGCGGCGGATCGCCTGCACCAGCGTCACTGCTGGGTTGAAATGGGCTCCGCTCACCGGGGCAAAGAGTGCAATCAGGACTGCGAGAACGGCGACGCTAGCCCCCGTGTTCGCCAGCAGTGCGACCGCGGTATTACCGGCCGCAAGGCGCTCTGCCATGACGCCCGAGCCCACGACCGTCGCCGTAAGGAGCAGCGAGCCGATTCCCTCGGCGGCCAAGCGTCGCGACAAGTTCATGATGCACCAGGAGCAGGCGGCGTCTTACCGATCGCGTCCAGGGCCTTCTGGAGCTTGATCCGATCGAGCGAGGCGAGCGGCAGGCTCGTGAAGATCTTGATGCGGTTGTCGAGCGCCTTGAACGTGGCGCGGAACGCCACCCACTTGTCGGTCTCGGGCCCTTCGACCGTCGCTGGGTCCGGCAAACCCCAATGGGCCGTCATCGGTTGTCCCGGCCAGTAGGGACAGACCTCACCTGCGGCGTTGTCACAGACAGTGAAGACAAAATCGAGCGGTGGCCCGTGAGGTGCTGCAAATTCGTCCCAGCTCTTGCTGCGCAGGCCCTCGGTCGAGAGCTTCATGCGTTTCAAGAGTTCGATCGCGATCGGATGCACGGCGCCCTTGGGGTGACTGCCGGCACTGAAGCCCTTGAATTTGCCGCGCCCCCATTGGTCGATCAGGGCCTCCGCGATAATGCTGCGCGCGGAATTGCCGGTGCAAAGAAACAGGACGTTATAGGGGCGCTCGGCCATCGGTCGTTCTAAGTCGCATCCGGCAGGCTCTTCGCCATGCAGCCTTACGCTCTCCTTTTTCGCGGAGCCGCAAGCTTCGGCTCACAGCTCCGTCCGCCGCAACAGTTCTCGGTCAGAAATGCAAGCACTGCATTCATCTGCTCGTAGTTCGCCGAGTAATAAATGAAACGACCTTCTTGGCGCGCCAGGACAAGGTCAGCATGGCTCAAGGTCTTGAGGTGAAACGACAGCGTATTCGCTGGGATGTCCAGACGTTCTGCGAGCTCACTCGCCGCAAGGCCTTCAGGGCCGGCCTGAACGAGAAGCCGATAGACCTGCAGACGACTATTCTGAGCGAGTGCGCCTAGCGCCTCGATGGCAGTTACCGATTCCATGTGTCTAGAATTGTAGAATTCTCGATCGGTGTCAAGCACTGTACGAGTAACAATGTCGGCAACCCGCCGTCGGCCCTATGCGTAGAAGCCAATCGGCCCGGCCGCATTCAAGCGGTGATGATCCACCTGGTCAAGTTGATCGTTCGCAACGGTTCCCGCTGGTGCTTGCCGGAGTGCTCGGTCGCCCTGCTCGTAACCCCCACCAGCTCCGTTTGGCCATCCTCGCTTTTACGGTCACTGCGAACCTGGTTCCCGATCGGTTATCCATGATCGCAGCAGCGTGTAGGTCACAGCTAGGATCACGGGACCAATGAACAAACCGACTAGACCGAAACCGATCAGACCACCGATGACTCCGGGGATGATGAGCAGCAGCGGCAAATCTACGCCGCGGCGGATCAAGATCGGACGCAGAATGTTGTCCAGTCCTCCCACCACCACCGTCCACACGAGTAACACGGTGGCCCAGCCAATACTCCCTGACCAGTAAAGCCAAATCGTCGCTGGCAAAAGCACCGGCAGCGGCCCTATCTGCGTAATGCAGAGAACGAAGACAACTGCGAGCAAGAATCCGGGACGCGGCACGCCACTGATCCACAGACCCAAACCAGCGAGAATCGCCTGCACGAGCGCTGTAACGATCACGCCCAACGCGACTCCCCGAACGGCCTGGCCCGCCAGACGCACCGCCTGCTCACCCCGATCCTGGCCGATGCGTCGCGCAAGCATCAATGTACCCTGCGCGACCCGCTCACCCCTCGCATAGAGAATTGGAGTGATGATTGCAGTCAGCAGGAAATGCACGATCACAATCCCGAGTCCCCCGGTGATCGAGAGCACCCAAGTCGCCGCCGAACGAACGTATGGCCGGCTGGTTTCGGCCAACGCTTGGGGCCCAGCCGCGGCGAATTTCTGCCATTCCTCGGCCATTCGCCGGCCAACCCACGGCACATCAGGTAACCAAGTCGGCGGCGGCCCGAGGCCCTTCGTTGAAAACGTACGAACTAACTCAACCCCCTGAGCCGTCGCATCGAGCAGCACGCCGATCGCAAGCCAAAATGGCACGATGAAAACAACCAGCATCGCACCCGTCATAATCACCGTGGCCACGCTTCGGCTGCCGCCGGCGACACCTTGGACACGAAGGAGCAGCGGCCACGTAGCTACCACGATTGTGGCCGCCCAGATAAACGCACCGAGGAACGGGAGCACGGTCCAGAGGCTGCCACCAATCAATACAGCAATGATCAACACAACCAAAATGATGCGCGTGAGATCGTTGGGCGTTTGCGGATTCACCGGTTACTACTCACGCTGCCTCGAGGATGCATTGACTCAATTGCTGTGCGCCGTGGTTCCGACGCGTCGCTCCAGGTGGTTGTGAGGCAGCGGACCCCTCCGGTCACAGGACGTGAAGTCCAGCCCCGCGCCATCCGGCTGGTGGGGAACGCTACCGCCCTCGGTGCTCCACAAATGCATGAAAACACGCGCCCGCCGCCGCAAACGTTCTAGTGCCCTTCCGGCGGGGTCCCAAACTTGTGAGCGGGATCGCCACTGTATCTGGAGCGCACAAACGTCAATATCTTCCAAAGATCGTCCGAATTTTTGATGATCGCACCGAATGGCGCCATCGGCCCAACGACGCTTTCACGGCCTACACGCCGATAGCCGCTTTTTAGCAGTTCGTCGCTGCCGAGAGTAACTAACCGAAACAGTGTGTCATCGTCACCACCGTAGATCCAAATGTCGTTCGTCAGTGGTGGGCCCATGCCGCCGCCGCCACCGCCACCGTGGCAGCCGCTGCAAGAGTAACTCTGAAACAGGCGTCCACCTTGCGCGACGATGTCAGACTGAGTGTCCTTATAAGGATTCACCAGCTTACCCTTCGGCGTGCTCTTCACGAGATCCACCGGTGAGATCTTGCTGTAGTCGATAGAAGTTATCTGCGTCTCAGCCCGCGCGCTGCCGAGCGGCGCGAACATTGTCGTGGTCGCGAACAATCCCATGAATACGACCAATTCCCCTCTCTTCATTGCGCTCTTCATTGAATCTGCACCTTCTCGTTCGCTGGCCCCGACCTCTCAACCTTACTCGCCCGGTCACCAGCTGAATCTGTCCGCCATCGGTGACACCGCATTGCTTGCTCTGGGCTCCAATTGTGAATTGCTTCGGATGGCACTCTCGCGGAGTATGACCTCGATTTCGTCTAAGTGCCCGTACAAAGTCTCCAATTGTTCCTCGGAGCAGTCTTCATCCGAACTGCCGCCGTCATACAATCGCAGCACCTTCACCCGCCCGCTCTCCAAATCCTCAACCTGCGCTTCGAGGTCCGATTGGAGGCGCAGCAACCGTTCAAGCGAGTACGACATGTTAGCCTCCCCAATTAGCACAACATTCTGGACGCCCACCACGAGTCAATCCGCGTGCTATGGCTGCGCTTTTCTGACCGCAATAACACGGGTACCGAGCACACGCCGTAAGTGCATCACGTCACTCCTCAGATGCCGGCGGATAGGTTCTACGCATGCTAGGCTCCCGTCAGTGATAGTCGCCGGCTAGCTTGCTGACCGCATTTTTGCCAATTGTGGCAGTTGGCAACCCTAAGTCCGCCTCTGACATCGTGGCCCTCTGCAGGGTTGGCAACTGAACGATGTCTTTCGAGAAAAAAAGATCGAGTGTCCAGTCAAGCGCGACCCGCACTTTCTTTTGCCAGCCGGGCATTAAGCCAAGATAAATCGCGCGCCACATCCACCAGGCGACGATCCCGGAGAATTTTA
>Ga0210390_10001529_pt1 | contig 21982 bp, 19 predicted proteins | sample IncBWH11OmetaG_FD_161050 | JGI IMG/M metagenome (GOLD analysis project Ga0210390, IMG submission 161050) | Forest soil microbial communities from Barre Woods Harvard Forest LTER site, Petersham, Massachusetts, United States - Inc-BW-H-11-O ... | reverse complement strand
GACGGCCATGTCCGTCGTGCCGTTCGTGCGGTTGCCGGCCTTCCGCAGCCGCGTTTGCAGCGAGTGCGCACCTGGCCGCGGCGTCTGCACTCGGTTCGAATGGGCCATCACAAAGAAGAACCCGTTCGGCGCCCGGTAGCCGATCTGAATGCGATATTTGCGCGGCGCCGGATCGACCGGCACATACCAGTGGTCGACGTCGCCATGAATATCGACGTCACCCACCCGAGTTTGGGTCGCCATGCCGGAGTCGTCGGCCGTCACGTCCAGGATCCGCAACACGGGGACGGCGTGATGCCACTGCACCCCCAGCGCCGCCTCAGCCCGGGTGAGCGTGTCACGGGAGAGGGTCCAGCGAACGTGTACCCAGCAGGGATCGGTCCCCTCAGCGATTAGGGAATCACGCGCAGCTTCGGGCGTCGATGAGCCGATCGACGATTTCAACAGACGCCGGTCCCGCAGTGGACCGCCATGGAAGTATCGGCGATCGCTCTTGCCGTCGCGTTCGAGGTCGTGCCGTTGCCCATTGTGCGCCGAGCCATTGTGCGCCGAGCCACTGTGCACCGAGCCACTGTGGGTCGAGTCACTGCGCGTCGAACCGTTGTGCGATGCACCGTTGCTCGGCGAGCCGGTGCGGCTGCCGTTTCGCGCGCCGTTTGGAGTCGAACCGCTGTTGCTCGTTCCGTTGCGATTGCGGTTGAGTTGGCGGCGATAGGAAGCGGCCAGCGCGACGACAAGTTCGTCTTTGGTCATCTCGTGCCAACCCGCGATCTGGTGCTTTTTGGCGCGGGCGGCCAGGGCCTTTCGGGTCAAAGCGCGAAGCGAAGTGACGGTCATGTGGTGGAGTCTCCGTCCGAATAGGCCTGGTCTCGAACTGCGCACGGGGAGTGCGCCGGCCAAGCCCACTGGGCGCGCGGGGGAATAAAGGGGCGACCGCAGTCGATCGGACTCGTCCGACCGAACCGGGTCGAGCAAAGACAGGATCTGCGAATCACCTTGCGGATTCCCGATCTTAGGAACGATCAAGCTGCTGCGGCAGCGCGGCTTACAGCAGCGGGGTCTCCGGCGGCGGTCCGTGCCTCGATTGTCCGAAACGAACGCTTCGGACCTTCGGATCACGCCCGCCGAGCCGCGACAAGCCGAGGTGGCCTGCGGCCCTGAAGGTTGATCCGCGTAAAGTCGTTTTTGTCGGGTCTGAAATCGGGTCCCAGCGACGAAGTTCGCTGAAATGGACAGTGGATATGACGAAATGGTCACCCGACACTTTTGTTGTATCAATCCGGAATTCAAACTTTCAATTGCAGCTGCAAAAGAATGTCTCGCGCTGCTGTGAAGTTTGAATCGCAACTTATTTGTGCATATCGTATTACAACTTAATCCACGACCGAGGAGCACGTGAGACGAACACTGGTTGAAACACTAATGAACATTTGATCAAACACCGAGAAATGACTGTCTCAGTTACGAACAATCTCGCGCCGTGCAACGGGCTCCCGATCCGACGACCCGTCCGGTGGAGCGTCAGGCGAGCGAACCAATGATTCAATGTGCGCGCGGGTTTCAGGCTCGTTAAGGCCGAGCGATTGACACCCCTTAATCGACGATGTTGACGCGCCGACGACCAGCCACACTTCGGAATTGATTGAGCTGCTCCTGCATCGGGGCGCCGGTTTCAAATCGCGGATTCAGATCGCGCGATTGCCGACCGTCGCCGATACCGTGTCAAGGGGACCGACACCCGGCTCGTTGACTCCATTACGCGTGACCGGTAAGGTCGCTTCGATTCGGTCTCGCGCCGAGTGACCGAATCGATGGGACCCGTTTGACGGGTGCCTCTTAAGCGTCTGCGGTTCGCGGCGTTCCCCGTGAATGGGAATCAGCCCCCCCACTCTTGGGAAATCGCAATTCGTTTTCGCTCGCTGCTTTGACACTCCCCACGGCTCGGAATAAACTTCTCGCGAAATAAGAAATTGAACTGACGAAGGAGAGCGTACAGGCCTGCCCCGATCACGTTCTCAACGCCCCGCTCGTTTGCCGCGGGACAGTTTCTGACACCGTGGCGGCCGCGAACGCTCGCACGAATCTTGGGCCTCCTTCGGCGTCCGCCGGGAGGTTTCTTGTGCCCGATGAGAACGACGACCGACCGCCGATGGTTGTCGGGATGCATTGGGTTCAGCAGATCACGTCGATTGCACTTGAGATGGCATTGCCGGCAGCGTTAGGGGTTTACCTAGACAAACGCTGGGGCACTGGGCCGTGGCTGCTCGCTGTCGGAGCGGTCTTCGGGTTTTTGATGGCATTCTGGCATTTGTTGGCGCTGGCGAAGCGCGGAGGTCCGAGATCCTCCGGACCGAAACAGGGAAAAGACTCGTAATGATTCTGAGCCGATCGACGGCACAAACGCCGATTCAAATGGCCTGGACGCGCTGCGCGTGGCTCGGCCTGGCGACGGCCCTGCTCTGGCTCGTGCTGTTGGCACCAGCCTGGTTCCTCGGCGGCCGCGACGGTTTGGTCGGCGTTTCGGTGGCGGCCATCCTGTGCGTCGTCCCCGGCTGGATCGTCTTCTGGCTGGCCGCCGCTTACGGCGCGGCCGGCGGCCAGGTTCCGCTCGTGGTGCTGGGCGGCATGCTGTTGCGGATGGTCTTCGTCTTTCTGGGGATGGTGATCGTCCAGTCGGCCAACCACAATCTCGGCTTGCGCGAATTTGTGGTCTGGCTATTGGCGTTTTACGCCGTTCTGTTAGGCGTCGAGACGTTCCTGGCGTTGCCCCGCACCGAATCTGCGACCGGCCAACCGCGCGCAGGGGGAGTCTGACCCCCGATGGCAGTGCCCCACCCGGAACCGGATCTCTTCGACCACGTGCGGGATCACAGCTTCTTTCACCTGCCCGGCTTCTGGACGGCGCACGGTGAGACCAAGCTGCCCCTGCCCGAGCTCTTCGGCGTGCAGCTCACGAAATACATGGTGCTGCAGGTCATTGCCGGCGCCTTCGTGTTCTTCGTCTTCCGTGGCTTGGCCCGCCGAGTCGCTTCGGGTGCCCCTCCTCGGGGGCCCTGGTGGAATTTCTGGGAGACGCTGGCCCTCTACATCCGTGACAACGTCGTGCGCCCGACGATTGGCGTACCCCACGACGCACACGGGCACGATGAACATGGGCACGGTCACCACGGCCACGATGATCACGGTCACGGCGCAGCTAACCACGCCGCTGTGGCCACCGTGGGACATCCGGCCGACCGGTTTTTGCCGTTCATCTGGACCTGCTTCTTCTACGTGCTCATCTGCAATTTGCTCGGCGCGTTCCCGTGGATGGGCTCGCCCACCGCGAATATCAACGTGACCGGCGCCTTGGCGATCATCACGATCTGCACGGTCATGTTTTACGGGATGCAGCGATCGGGCGTAGCCGGCTTCTGGGCATCGCTCGCGCCCCCGATGGACCTGCCGCCGCTCATGAAGGTCGTGCTGGTCCCCGTGATCTGGGGGATCGAGCTGTTCGGCTTCTTGATCAAGCACTTCGTGTTGGCCGTGCGTTTGTTTGCGAACATGATGGGCGGCCACACCGTGATTGCCGTGTTCTTGTTGTACATTGCCACGACGGCCACTTCGGCCCTGTGGTACCTCGTGCTCCCCTCGAGCATGTTCGGGCAGATCTTCGTCGGGACGCTCGAGATCCTCGTGGCATTCATCCAAGCGTACATTTTCGCGTTTCTCGCAACGTTGTTTATTTCGATGGCGGTGAACCCGCACTGATTTCCGCAGCAGAAATTTGCCCAGACGGGCGATTCGTATTCCCGGTTCGGTCGCAGGCACGCCGCAGGCGGGTCGGCGATGTCTGAAACAGAAAGCTTTGAGGAGTCGTGACGTGAAGCAAGCCGTTCAGATTGGTTCGTTGGCGATCGCAGTCGTTCTGGCGCTCGCCGTCCCGGCGATGGCCGCTGGCGAAAACTACGGTTTCCATTTCTCGGGAGCGATCGGCGCGGGCGTGACGCTTTTGGGTGCCGGCTACGGCATCGGAAAGATCGGCGCCTCGGCCGTCGAGAGCATGGCTCGGCAGCCCGAAGTCGCCGGACAGATCCAGACGGCGATGCTCATCGCCGCCGCCCTGATCGAGGGTGCGACCTTCTTCGCGCTCATCATTTGTATCGCCAGCGGAGCTCCGTGGCCGGCGGCCGCGCAGTAAGTCGCGGGCAATTCAGCCAGCGATTCGCGGGTAAGCGAGGGGAACTCATGCGCACGTCGATTGCGAGGCTCAGCGTCTTTGCGGCTCTGGGCCTGTCGGCATGGCTGTTGGTTTGTAGCGCGCGGGCCGTCGCCGCGCAGGGGCCCGTCGGGCAAGCCGAAGCGGGTGCGAAAGAAGCCGGTGAGGAACTTCGCGAAGAAGGCGTGCCGATCAAGTTCAAAAAAGACCTGGCTCTCTGGTCGGCCGTCACCTTCCTGATTTTCCTCTTCTTGCTGGGCCGCTACGCCTGGAAGCCGCTGATTGCCGCGCTCGACGCGCGGGAGGGGCAGATTCGCGGCGATATCTCGGCTGCGGAATCGGCCCGGCTGAAGGCCGAGCAAATGCTCGCCGAGCACTCCAAGCGGATGGCCCAGGTGCAGGATGAGGTTCGCGAAGCGCTGGCCCAGGCGCGGCGCGACGCCGAGAGTCTCAAGCAAGAGATCGTCGGCCAGGCGCAGAAAGAAGCGGTGGCCGCCAAGGACCGCGCCGTGCAGGAGATCTCGCGGGCTCGCGATTCGGCACTCAAGGATCTGTTCGACGTGATGGCGACCGAGGTCGCGCACGCCACCCAGCACGTGCTGGGCCGCAGCGTCAACTCGTCCGACCAGGACCGGTTGATCGACGAGGCCCTGGCGCAGTTCCCGCGGCGATCGTAATTCTCCGTTGTCCGTTTGTCGGCATTTCGGCGACTCGATGGCAGATCAAAAACCACAGGCTTCCGGCGTCTCGTCCGTAATGGAGGATCCCTCCTCGCAGGCGATCGCGCGCACCTACGCCGACGCCCTGCTCGACGCGGCAGGGACCGGCACAAACGAGGTGCTCGAGGAGCTGACTTCGTTCGTCGACGACGTGCTGAACAAGCTGCCCGAGCTTCGTGAGATCTTCTTCTCGCGGGTCGTCGGCCGCGAAGAAAAGATTCAGCTCATCGATCGAGTCTTCTCCGGCAAAACGAGCCCGCTTGTGGCGAGTTTTTTGCGCGTGCTCGTCCGCCACGATCGGCTCGATCTGGTCCCGCTGATTGCGCGGGAAGCCCGGTTGCGTCAGGAAGTGCGGAGCGGCAAACAACGGGTGCAGATCAAAACGGCCATGCCGCTCAGCGACCAGTCGCGGGACCGCCTGCGGCAGCGTCTGGCCGAATCGCTCCCCTTCGAACCCATACTCGAGACCCAGGTCGATCCGTCGCTGATCGGCGGAATTGTGATCCGGGTCGGCGACACCGTTTACGATAGCTCGCTGGCCACGCGGGTGGCGCAGTTGCGCGACCGCATCCAGCAGAGGAGTCTCCATGAAATTCAAAGCGGACGAGATCGCTTCAGTTCTGCAGAAGGAAATTGAAGACTTCAAGGGCCAGCTGGCGACCAGCGAGGTCGGGCAGGTCCTGGAAGTCGGCGACGGCATCGCGCGCTGCTACGGTCTCTCCACGGCCATGGCCGGCGAGATGGTCGAATTTCCCAACGGCGTTAACGGCCTCGTCTTCAACCTGGAAGAAAGCAGCGTCGGCGTCATCATCCTGGGCGACTATCTCGAAATCTCCGAGGGAGACGAGGTCAAAACGACCGGCCGTCTGCTCTCAGTCCCAGTGGGTGAAGCCCTCATCGGCCGCGTGGTCGATCCGCTGGGCAACCCGCTCGACGGCAAAGGGCCAATCCTGACGAACGAGCGGCGAGCGGTCGAAACGATCGCCCCCGGCGTCGCCGAGCGTCAGCCCGTCAAACAGCCGCTCCAGACCGGCATCAAGGCCATCGACGCGATGACACCGATCGGCCGCGGCCAGCGGGAGCTGATCATCGGGGATCGCAAGACCGGTAAGACGGCCGTCGCCATCGACACGATCCTCAATCAGAAGGGCGGCGACGTGATTTGCATCTACGTCGCTTGCGGCCAGCGAGCCAGTGCGACGGCGGGCGTCGTCGAAGTTCTCCGTGAGCACGGCGCTCTCGACTACACCATTGTCGTCAGCGCCACCGCGTCGGACCCCGCACCCCTCCAATACGTCGCTCCCTACGCCGGTGCGGCGATGGCCGAACACTTCATGTGGCAGGGGAAGCATACGCTGGTGATCTATGACGACTTGTCGAAGCAGGCCCAAGCCTACCGGCAACTCTCCTTGCTGATGCGGCGGCCCCCCGGCCGCGAGGCCTACCCTGGTGACGTGTTTTATTGTCACAGCCGACTTCTCGAGCGGGCTTGCAAGCTCAACAATCAGCTCGGCGGCGGCTCGATGACCGCGCTGCCCATCATCGAAACTCTCGAAGGCGAGGTTTCGGCCTACATTCCAACCAACGTGATTTCGATTACCGACGGCCAGATTTATCTCGAGCCGTCCCTGTTCTTTGCCGGCGTCCGACCGGCCATTAACGTCGGCATTAGCGTGTCGCGGGTGGGCGGCAATGCCCAGACCAAGGCGATGAAACGCGTGGCTGGCAGCTTGCGACTCGACCTCGCCGCCTTCCGCGAATTGGAAGCCTTCGCACAACTCGGAACGGAACTCGATAAGGCGACGCAACGGCAGCTCGATCGTGGGTACCGAATGGTCGAACTGCTCAAACAGCCGCAATACCAGCCGCGCGCGGTGGCCGACCAGGTGATTGCGATCTTCGCCGGCACGCAAGGCTACTTCGATAAGGTCGCCATCAAGGACGTGGCTCGCGCCGAGAAGGAATTGATCGAGTACATGAAAGAACGAAAGTCGGCAATTCGCGGCAAGATCGTCGAAACCGGCGCGCTCGACGATGCAACGATGGCCGAGCTGCGCACGGCACTGGAAGAATTCGCCAAGCAGTGGGAGCAATCCCACCCGTTGGCCGCGGCGAAGTAAGGACTCTGGGCGAGCGGCTGGTGTAAGCCAGCCGGTTCTCTGTAGGCGTTGGGACATTCGGCGAAATGGCAAAAGCGCGAGCGATCATCAAACGGCTAAAAGCCGTCAAGAATATCCGTAAGATCACGCGGACGATGGAACTCATCGCCACCGGGCGATTCAAAAAAGCCATGGACCGGGCGAGCCACGCTGCCGCGTACACGCGGAAGATCTCCGAGATCGTTGCCGACTTGTCGCGAGCCAATCTTGAGATCTCGCATCCGCTCCTGGAAGCGCGGCCCGAGCCTCGCGCAACGGCTCTGCTCGTGCTGACCTCGAACCGCGGCTTGTGCGGCGGTTACAACGCGGGAGTGCTGCGGCTGGTCATCGCTCGCGTACGCGAAGCACGACAAACGCAAGAGACGCTCAATCTGGAAGTGTCGGGCAAGCGGGGCATCAACTTCCTGAAGTTTCAGGGACGACCGGCCGACCGCACCTACACGAATTTCGAGGACAAGCCGACCTTCGCTGAGGTCGAGGCACTCGCGGACCGCTTCATCGAGGCCTTTACCAGCAAGACCATCGACCGCTTGCAAATTGCCTACACCAAGTTTGAATCCGCCTCCCGCCAGGTCGCGACGCTGGAGACGCTGCTGCCGATCGGCAATTTGCAGACCCAGACCGCCGCCACGGACCAGCAACCAATCGAATACGAGTTTTTGCCGTCGTCTGCCGACATCCTGGCAGAGATCGTGCCGGCCGCGTTCAAGGCCCGGCTGTTCAAGTGTTTTCTCGACGCGGCAGTGAGCGAACAGATCTTCCGTCGCGTGGCGATGAAGGCGGCCACCGAAAACGCTGACGACATGATCGGCTCGCTGTCGCAGCTTTACAACCGGGCTCGCCAGACGCAAATCACGTCGGAACTAAGCGAAATCATTGGCGGCGCCGCCGCTCTCGAATAAACGGTCAAGCGGGCAGAATGCCCACGGGAAAAATCATGAGCACAGCAACCCACGAGAAGAAGAAGCACGGGACCAACATCGGCCACGTCACTCAGGTCATCGGCTCGACATTCGACGCCGAGTTCCCGGAAGACTCGCTCCCCGAGATTTACAACGCGCTCAAAATCGATCGCGAGGTCAAGGGCGTGCGGGTGAAGGTCACCGGGGAAGTGCAGCAGCACCTCGGCGGCGGCCGCGTCCGTTGCGTGGCCCTCGGCTCGACCGACGGCATGGTCCGCGGCACCGAAGTTCTCGACACGGGTGCGGCGCTCACCGTGCCAGTTGGCAAGGGAACTCTGGGACGAGTGTTCAATCTGCTGGGCGATCCCGTCGATGGCCGCGGCGAGGTGAAGGTCGATGAGCGGTGGCCCATCCATCGTGCGCCTCCGCTGATGGAGAATCTGAGCGCTAAGACGGAAATTTTCGAGACCGGCATCAAAGTCATCGATCTGCTGACGCCGTTCGTGCGCGGTGGTAAGGCCGGACTGTTCGGCGGCGCCGGGCTGGGGAAGACCGTCATTCTGACCGAGCTGATCGCGCGTATCGCGAGTGCCCACGGCGGTTACTCGGTGTTCGCTGGCGTGGGTGAGCGAACCCGCGAGGGGAACGACCTTTGGCTCGAAATGCAGGAAACCAAGATCGGCAAGACTGATCGATCGGTCATCGAACAAACCTGCATGGTGTTCGGCCAAATGAACGAGCCGCCTGGTGCTCGTCTGCGAGTGGCATTGTCCGCGCTGACGATGGCCGAATGGTTCCGTGACACGACGGGTACCGACACGCTGCTGTTCATCGACAACATCTTTCGCTTCTCGCAGGCCGGTAGCGAAGTCTCGGCCTTGCTGGGGCGAATGCCCAGTGCCGTGGGTTACCAACCGACGTTGGGCACGGAGCTGGGCGAGTTGCAGGAGCGGATCACCTCCACCAACCGTGGGGCCATCACCAGCGTGCAGGCCGTGTACGTGCCGGCCGACGATCCGACCGATCCGGCGCCCGCGACGGCTTTCTCGCACCTGGACGCGTTCATCTACCTGGAGCGTAAGATCGCCGAAAAAGGCATCTATCCGGCGATGGATCCCCTCGCTTCGTCCAGCCGCGTACTCGATCCGCAATACGTGGGTGAGCGGCACTACGCGGTCGCTCGGCAGGTGCAGCGGATCCTGCAGCGATACCGTGAATTGCAGGACATCATCGCCATTCTCGGCGTCGACGAATTGAGCGAAGAAGACAAGTTGGTTGTGCATCGCGCCCGCCGCATCGAGCGCTTCCTTTCGCAGCCCTTCCTCGTCGCCGAGGTGTTTACCGGCAAGGCCGGAAAGATCACGCCGTTGGAGGACACCATCCGCAGCTTCGAGGAATTGTGCGCGGGCAAGTGGGATCACCTGCCGGAAGGCGCGTTTATGTACGTCGGTGGCATCGACGAAGCGGACGAGCAAGCCAAGAAAATGGCTCAAGGCTAGTCGGCCAACATCGAAAGAATCAGCATAATGGCTGCCCATAGCCCCTTGAGACTGGTGCTGGTGACGCCGGAGACGACCCTCATCGACGAGCCCGTCAGCGCGTTGCGTTTTCCGCTCTTCGATGGGCAGATCGGCATTCTCCCCGGCCGGGCGCCCTTGATCGGCCGGCTGGGCTACGGCGAGCTGAACGTGACCCACGTCGACGGATCGCACGCGTCGTACTTCGTCGACGGCGGCTTCGTGCAGGTGAAGCAGGGCATTGTTTCGCTCCTGACCGACCGGGCCCTGACCAGCGAACAAATCGACCCGGCTGCGGCCGAGGAAAAACTTCGCGAAGCCTCCGCCCGCACGGCCCACAGCGACGCGGAGATCAACGCTCGCTTCCGCGATGAGGAACGGGCCCGGCAGATGCTGGCGCTGGCCGACCGAAGGTAAGCCGCCGATCGATCTCTGACCAACGATCCGCGCGCGACGTCCGCCAGCCGGATCACGTCGCAAGTTTCTTGACGTGAGGCGTCGAGTCCGCGCGTCTTTTCCCGCTTGCTCCAGCTTATCACGTTTGGAGCAATTCCGAGCCAGCAAACTCTCGCAAATCGCACTAGTCGTCCGCTTTCGATTCGCGCTGGGGACGTCGGTGCTTTCACTCAGCGCAAAGTGGCGGCCCATTTTCTTCATGACCGACAAGTCCTGCAGTCGAAAGGAAAATAGGCAAAAAGCGACACTTAACCGCCTTCGGCCTCACGACGAATCGTTCTTTGGCAACTGTCTCGGCAACTGCCGCCCCGCATTTGGTTCATCTGACATTTGGTAATGAGGAGTTCCCTTTGAGGAGCGCCAAACCGTTTCCGAACCCGCAGGAGGCCGGGTTAGTGGGGTCAGGCGGACCGGCTGCAAGCTTGGTGCTGGAAGTTGGCCGCGGTCGGACCGAGCAACGTCGGCGCCCCGTGCAATCGTCGCGATTCCTCATTGGCTCGAGCCAACGCTGCGACTTGTGTCTGGGCGGCGGGGCCATTCCCCCGCTGCATTCCCTGATTTCGACCGACGGCGGCGAAGTCTGGCTCGAAGCGATCGCCGACGCGCCGGAACTGCTCGTCAACGGCCGCGTCGAGAAGTGCGTGCGGCTCCAGGATCAGGATCGGCTGCGGATTGAACCGTTCGAGTTGATCGTGCATCTCGCCGGCAACGCCGCGGCCGCACTCGAAACGGAAAAAACTCCGGCTCCATCGCTGCCCGAGCAGCAGATCGAATCGTCGAACGTGAGCGACCTGTCGGCTCTCGAATTAGTCGAACGGATCGAAGCGGCCACGCAGCTCGTCAACGACTTCGAGCAGCGCAGCCGGCTCGGAATGGAATCGCTATTGGCCGCCGCGAACGAACGCCGCGGCCGCATGGTGGCCGGAATCCCCAAGGCTCCGCGAGGCTCCGTCCTGCCGATGAGTAGCGCCTCGGCGGAGGCAGATCACCTGGAACTCGCGGATCTGGAATCGCTCGTGGGCCATATTTCCGACGTCGTCGGCGAATTGGAAAAGCGAACGGGCCTGCAGTGGCAGCGCGAAGCCGGCTACCGCGACGCCGTCTCCAGCCTGTTCGAGAGCCAGGATCGCCTCTCGCGGCAGTTGGAAGTGCTGCTTCGGCGAGTCGCCTCGCTCAACACCGATCGCGGCACTCCCGAGCGGGGCCGGGCCATCGCCTGAACTCCACAGACGTCACACGGCCAGTCTTCGAGGATCAGCCCGTCGGCGGTGTGGGCTTGAACGGGCGCTGTTCGATCTTGCCGTCGTGGAACGCGACGGCCATATTCTGCGGGATTTCGTCCCACGATTCGGCGAGGTTGCCGATCGGTTCGGAGACGATCAGCCGTATCGGCTGGGGCGAAGCCATCCGCAGCGACTTGTTCAACCGATAGAGGTGCTCCGCGTCGGCCGTATGGTACAGGGTCGGCGCATCGCTGTCGGACGCGTAGCGGACGGCGAACAAGCGCTGGCCGTCTGTGACGCCCAACGTCATCCACAGGGCCTGATCCACCTGCTGAGCGGCGGCCGTCTTCTCCACGAAGCCCGCCATCCGCTCGAGCGCGCCGATTGGATCGTCCTCCAACCCCAGCGTGAGCGCCAGGTAAAACATCAGCTCGGAGTCGGTCGTCCCCTGCACGTGGGGAAAGAATTGCGGCCCGACTGCAAACAGCAGGTCGCGGCGAAACTTTTCGATCTCCTCGATCTCGCCGTTGTGGACGAACAGCCAGTGGCCGTAGCGGAACGGGTGGCAGTTGGTTTCCTGCACGCTGGCCTTGGACGTGGCTCGCACGTGGGCCAGAAACGATGGAGCCATCGTCTGGGCCGCCAGCTCGTGTAGGTTGAAATCGTTCCAGGCCGGGCGAATGCTGCGAAACAGGCCCGGCTTTTTGCGGCCGCCGTACCAGCCGACGCCGAACCCGTCCCCGTTGGTGGCCGTTTCCTTGGATTGCGAACTCAGGCTCTGGTCGATGAGCGAATGCTCGGCCTTGAACAGAATGTCTTCCAGCCAGATCGACGGACCATGATACGCCAGCCAGCGGCACATGATGTTGCGCTCCACGTCCGGGGAGGGCTACGCTCCCACTGAGCCCGCCCGATTTGAGTCGCACACAAAAGCTCGGCAGCAGCCCGGGCGGCTTAGTGCCGGAGCACTCTGCGCAAAGTGTACCACGCGACGGGCATGATCAGGGCGTTGGCCACCCACATGGCCCAGGCCGGGTTGACCACGTCGTTCTTCGACTGGTTCATCATCAAGAACACAATCGGGTAATAGGCGGTGAGGATCGGCGCGAAGCACATAAAGAAGCTGGTCAGCACCTGCCGCCGCGCCTGCAGAATCGAAAAGGGCCCTCCCAGCAGCGTGAAGAAGAAACAGCTGGCGGAGAGCGCGAAGCGGCCGTGGATTTCGGTGTGGTTCTGCACGATCTCTTCTTTCTTGACGATCAGGTCGGCGTCGTACCGCAGCATGTCGGGCTTGTCGAGGCGGTCGAAGTCGCCCGTCGCCAGCGCAAAGGCCGTCTCCACGTCGCGGCCCGCGCGCAGTCCCTCCAGGTCCGTCGAGATGCCGCTTAAACTCTCCCGCAACTCGCTGATGCTGCGGCTGCGGGCCTTGAGCTTTTTCGGCTCCTCGGGCAGAGGAAATTCCCAAGTCTCCTCGTGACCGCGAAAGCTCTCGTGGTCCGGCACGACTCCGTTGAGGTTCACCAGCGTCACGCGGACCACGCGCTTGGCCATGTCGAAGTGCAGCGTTGCCTCGTCGGCAAAGATGTGGATCGTCTGGCCGCCCCGCGGGGTGTAGTGGAACGTCGGCTTGATGAGTTTCCGCCCCTCGACGTTCTGCACCGAGATCGTCAAAGCCGGGTCGCGGCGCATGAAGATATGGTGCGTCCGCAGGATGTCGAGAAAGATGTTCTCGAGCATTTGGGCCACGCGGTTGTCGATGCTCGTCATCGCCCAGGGAATCACCTGGTCCGTGAGCAAGAGCGACGTCATACTGAGCACGATACCCATCACGAACGACGGCATGAGCAGCGAAAACGCGCTGATGCCGGCCGCCTTGGCCGCGGTGACCTCGTGGTCCGCGGCGATCCGCCCGTAGACGAGCGTTACCGTCAACAGCATCGTCGCGGGAATCGTGAAGGGGAGCAGGCTCGGCACGAGGTAGGGCAGGATCTGCAGAATCTCGCCGGGCCCCAGGCCGTCTTCACTGGCTTTGGTGAAGGCGCCGAGAAACACCAGCAAGATGGTGAGCACGCTGACCACGAGCAGAAAGACGCGGATCAGCTCGCCCAAGACGTACTTCTGCAGCAACCGCATCGACGAACCTTCCGGCCGAACGACTCGTCACGCGTGCGCACTAGCGACCACTCGCTTGGCCCGCCCCAAATCCCAGCCGCGCCGTAACTGTCAACCGGCGCCCTAAATGCCCATCAGAGAATGACATAGGCGCGTCGATATATGCCAAACCGTGCGGACGGTCAATGCCAACTGTTCGCCGCTCTTTGCGCAGTTCCCCGAACTTCATCAGCCTCTCCAAAACTGGAAATCGGAGCGATCGAAGCGAGCGCGAGAGTGGGGCTGCGTCCGCACAATTGCAGTCTTCGCGCGTGAATTGTCGGCCGAGACTCGTGCGCGACCAGCCGACGTGCAGCCGTCGCCAAGCCCGGTCCGAAAAAGAAAGACGAGCCAGCCGAAAGACGATTTGTCGAGCGCGGCAGTAGCCGGCAACAAACTGCCGGCGGTAGGCAATCAAACAGACTTCATCTTACCAGAGGCCACCCACGCGAGGTCCGTTCATGTTCGAGATCTTTAAGACTCTGTCGGACGATCAGATCGCTCTCGTCGGATGTGCGGCTGCCCTCACCGTCGCGGGGACGATCATGTCCCTGAGCTACTACATTGGTCGCGGCCGCATGACGGGCGCCGGCCAAAAGATCAGCCAACCGCTGGTGCTGGCTGCGTCAATCGCCCGTCCTCAACGGATGAATTCGGAAGTCGCCGCCGAGCGCCGCGAAGCGGCCTAGGGCGGTGCCACGGGGGAAAGGTCGCCCGGCGGACTGGGGTCCGGCTCCGCGCCTGGGTGGCCGCCAGCTGCGAGCGCTTGACCGATCTCCCGCCGCGACGAGAAGTAGTAGACGGCGCCCACTGGCGCAATCACCAGCGTGACGATCCGATAGGCCAGCGCCGTCGCCACTCCGGCTCCGGCTGCCGTCGCCGCCGGCACGGGCATTCCCGCCGCTTGATTGGCCAGCTCGTAGCAACTCGCGACGAGCTTCTCCATCGTGCCGATCGCCCCCGGTACCGGAATAAAGACGGCAGCCAGCTCCGCGCCCGGAATGAGCAGCAGATGCTCCCAGTACCCCGGGGCTGCCGGCCCCGCTTTTACAGCCAGTGCGCAAAAGTAGAATCCCGACAGCATGCCGATGTGGCCCACCACGCTGATCGCCACGCAAAAGACCAGCACGCGACCGCGAGCCTGGTAAAGTAGCACCGCGTTGACCAGGCTGCCGATCATCGGTCCGACTTTCGGCAAGGCCACCAGCTTCCGCATCGGGGCCGATCGCGGCACGGCCGGATGCAACAGCACGGCCAAGCCGATGATGCCGCCGAACGTCCCGGCCCACAGCACGATCAGGTACGTCTGCACCACGGGTTGCTGCAACAGGGCCGGCGGTTGAAAGAACATGGTCATGGCACCGACCACGAACAGTGCCTGCACTCCCAGAATGCGGTCTAAGAGCACGGTGGCCATGGCGATCCCCTTGCGGGATTTCTGTTCGGTCGCAATCAGCCCGGCCCGAATGATGTCGCCGCCGGTGGCCCCGGGGCCCAGATAATTGCAGGCATAGCCGATAAAGCTCAGCCGCACCGCATCTTTGAGGGTGAAGGGAAAGTCCTGCGCCCAGACGAGCAGGTACCAGCCATAGAAAGTTAGCGCGATGGACGCGGCGACCACCAGCAGGGCCAGGCCCAAATAAGACCAGTCGGGCCGCTGGGCCAGCAAGCTCGCCAGCGGCCCCCAGTACGCGTAAAACAAGTAGCCCAGCACGGCGGCGGCGACCAGCCATCGCAGCCAGGCCCAGTTTCGCCTGACTGCCTGAATTGCCAGTTTGAGAATGCGCAACGCCGGGGCCCTATCTTCCGAGTTTCGCAGCGTTTCTAGACGATCAGCCAAAGGCCTGCAATCGAGAAGCCTTGCCAAGCCAGGTAAGTGGAGGGTATCTTTCCGCTCCCGCCGGATGGGATCCGACGGCACGCGGCGGCAACGTCCCCCTCCGAGGAACGGTTGCCGACGCCCGCAAACGATTGACTCTCGCGATCGACCTCTCCACTGTTTGTGAAAGGGCTCAAGGATGAGCCGGCTCACGGCACTCTCGCGCACGTCCACGCGCCCCCGGTTTCGCGTCTTCCGTCCGGAAGGCGACGCCGTCATTCTCCAGTTCCCCAGCCGCGAAGGCGGCGCCCCGGCCTCGATGCGGAATGAATCCCGCTCGGCCGAAGGCACCGTCGCGCTGGCCGACTTCAAGTTGCCACCCGGACGCGAAGCCGTGCTGGCTCGCGCTCGCGCGCTGCACCGCAATCGCTGCTGCCCGCATTGCCACCGCGGCGGAGTCATTCCCGTCGACCTGGGCGACGGTGACGAGCGCCACTGGGCGATGCCCGTCCCCGGCACGGCCACGCTCGTCGGCTTCTACTGCGGCGCGTGCGGCGCCGAGTGGTCTGCCTAACGCAACGTCGACCGCTCCCTGTCTCGGGTGGCCGGGGCGCTCCGCTTCGCGGAAGCCCCGGAATTGCCACTCCGTTACTTGAGCTCCCTTCCCTCGAAGCGCTCTCCGCTCGGGGGCTTCCGCAAAGCGGAGCGCCCCCCGCCACCCGGTCGTGATCCCTCAACCGGCTGGCGAACATTCAGCGTTGCCGGAAACAGTCCCCCGACCGCGCCGCGATCTCAATTTGATTTCCCACGGGCACGCCTCCATACTTGGGCGTCCGCTCCAGGCGACCTGGTGCCGGCGCCCAGTCTTTAACCCGATGGCGAGCTCGTGGCGAAATCGCGACCCCCAGCCGAACAACCTCTGTCCGACGATGATCTGCCCGCGGCCCCCAACGTGCGGCGCAAAAAGAAGAAATCGGGCGAGGCGGAGGAAAAACTCGCGCGGCCGATCTGGTATCGCTACGCGACCTGGGTCGTGATGATCCTGTTCACGGCCGGTGCGATCGTCGAACTCCGCGCCCAATATAACTACAAGCATAATTTGCGGGTCGCTCAGGAGGGGCTCGAGCGGATCGAGGGCAGCCCGACCAAAGTGACCTACGACGACATCAAAGATCGCTTCTGGGGCACGCCCGAATCGAGCACCGGCACGTCCGACTTTGTGCCCAACGTCATCTATACGTGGTCCTGGCACGGTCTTCGCAAGTACGTCGTCCGTCTGTACGTCAGTCCGAAGGACGGCCAGTTGCGCAAGGTCGAGTCGGAACCGTGACGCCCTGTCGATCCGGCACCGATCGGCCAGACTAACACCGATCAAAAAGCGGCCCAAACCCGCGGTACCCCGCGGCCTGTCGCCGAAGGGAACACAATGCAATCGATCGTCGGCCTGGTGCTCGGTGGCGGCAAGGGAACTCGCCTGCTGCCGCTGACGCAACACCGCTCCAAGCCGGCCGTGCCCCTGGCGGGCAAGTACCGCATCATCGACATCCCCATCTCCAATTGCATCAACAGCGGCATCAACCAGATCTATGTCCTCACGCAGTTCAACTCGGTGAGCCTGCATCGGCACATCCGGCAGACCTATCAATTCGACCACTTCGATCACGGCTTCGTCGAAATCCTCGCCGCCCAGCAGACCAACGAAGGGGCCGACTGGTACCAGGGCACGGCCGACGCCGTCCGCAAGCAACTGCGTTACATCGAGCAGCCTTGGATCGAACACGTGCTCGTCCTTTCGGGCGACCAGCTCTACCGCATGGACTACCGGGCCATGCTCGAAACCCATCGCCGCGAAAAGGCCGACGTCACCATCGCCGGCGTGCCCGTCACCCGGGAGGCGGCACGCCACTTCGGCATCATGCGGATCAACGAGACGGGCCGGGTCGTCGGCTTCCTCGAAAAACCGAAAACCGAACAAGAATTCGCCCTCGTCCGCAGCGACCCGGCCTGGCTCGACGCGCACGGCGTCGTCAGCCGCGGCCGCGACGGTCTGGCCAGCATGGGTATCTACCTCTTCAATCGCAAAACGCTGGTCGACTTGTTGGAAAAGTCGGACTACCAGGACTTCGGCAAGGAAGTCTTTCCGATGTCGATCCGCGCCCGGAAGGTGCAGGTCTACCCGTTCGACGGCTATTGGGAAGACATCGGCACCATCCGCTCCTTCTACGAGGCGAACCTGGCGCTCGCCAAAGTTCCGCCGCCGTTCGCCTTCGAGTCGTGCTCCGGCCCGATCTACACGCACGCACGCTCGCTGCCGCCGGCCCGCGTTGACGGGGCCACCATCCGCGAATCGCTCCTGGCCGACGGCTGCGTGATCGAGGCGGGAGCCACCATCGCGCACAGCGTGATCGGCCTCCGCTGCCACATCGGCCGCAATACGGTCATTCGCAATTCGATTGTGATGGGCGCCGACTTCTACGCCTCCGACGAGCCCCACAACGGCACAGCTTCCGACCCGTGCTTGGGAGTGTGCGACGGCTCCGTGATTAGCGGCGCTATCATCGACAAAAACTGCCACATCGGCCGCAACGTGCGGATCGAGAGCCGCCACCAGCCCGACGCCGACCACGACAACCTCTCCATCCGCGACGGCATCATCGTGGCCCACAAAGGGGCCGTCTTCCCCGACGGCTGGACGCTGCCGAGCTAAGCAATCCGGCGCCACGACGGCGCATCCGTGACAGTTGGTAGTGCTGCGTGGAGCCGCCCGGGGAATCCCTCGCAGCATTCCCCTTTCCCAAGCCGACGGCTCCGCCGTCGGATCTTCTATTCCTCGATTGCACTGACAGTCAGAACAACAGACGGTGCGAATCGAGCCCTGCGCATGCAAGGGAGGGCGACAAAATCGCCCTCCCGTCGCATTCAAGAAGTCACCTGCCGTTAGTCGGCCGGCGGTTCTGCGAACGTCTTCGGATCGACCTTGTCGAGCGGTTTGACGTCGGTGATCTCGATGTTGATGAACTTCTCGCCGTTGTGCTTGGTGTCGATCTTCGTCGCCCGCTTCACGCCGTCGAAGTCCTTGTATTTGCTGTAGGTCGTCTCCTGGGTGAACTCTTCCCCCTGAAAGCCGGAGACCTTCGCCACCAGCTTCACCGGCAGCCCGGTCTCCTTGTCGAACCACAGCTGAAAGCTCTTCTTGTCCGGGCCATCGATCTTGAGCACCACGGCCGGCTTGTTATCGACCTTGTCCTCTTTGGCCGATTCGATCGTGAAGTCCTTCCCCTTCAGCGGCAGCAGCGTTGCCGGCGCCAGCGACAGATAGGTGGACCGCTTCTGGGCGGCGAGCTGGTCATCCTCGAGCTTGCCCGACTGGCCGGCGAAGTTCCGCCAACCCTTGTCGCCGTCGACGACGGTGACGCCCTTGATCTGGTTGCCGGCGATGTCCCCGTCAAATTCCTGGCGGAAGCGATTGATCCCCTGGGTGACCGACCGGGTGTGGAAATCGCCGTCGGCCCCGCCGTAGCTCAGGCTGCCCTTCGCTTTCGTCTCGATGGCCTTCGACTCGAGGGCCGAGAGCTTGCTCTCGCCGCCGGCCGCCGCAATGGCCTTGTCGAGCACTGCCTTGGCATCGGGGTCCGCCGCTTGCACGCCGCCCCGGATGCTTAACACGAGCCCGGTGGCCAACACCACTCCAAAAAGCCTTCTCATGGGATGCACTGCCTTTGTTTGCTGCCGATTGAAGAAACGCTCGCCGCAGAGAGGAGCGCAACGCAGACCATCCGCGTGCCGATCGAGCGTGCTAGAAAATGAGCGAACCAGAAACCCGCCGTCCCAAAATCCTAGCCAGAACGCGGGCGAATTGCCACGAGAAACAACGCCAGCCCCCGCTGACAACGCGCCGCGAAATTGCCCTTCCAAACCTTCGCATGTCGATGCCAACGCCGGTCTTGCCGGTGTGGATCGGCTCGGCCGCCATGGCTCCAAATAGCCGTTCGTCATGCCAAATTCCCGCTCTCGAGGGTCAGTGTCGTCGTAAACTGCCGGGCCGCCTCGGCTCGATCAAGCGGCACGAAGTGATAGTCGCCCTCCAGCCACGTGGGGAGCTGGTCGCGATAATGCGGACTGCCGCAATGGCCCGATTGGCTCTGCCCGTCGACCATCCACAATCCGGCCGGCGATTCGCCCAAGTCGCAGACCATGCGGAAGCCGGCCCCCATGGCCGCCTCGAAATCGGCCCCGCGCCCCGTGTTGCAAACGGTCGTCGCATCGCCCCGCACGCCCGGTCCGTTCTGGTCCAGCAGCAGTCCCAAGTCGCCGCGGGCCGACAGAAAATGCTTGAGACCCATCCGATGCAGCCGGCCCCACGTCCACTCGGCCACGTCTGGCCCCAATCGTTCGGCCAGGCGATCGAGCGTGCCGCGAAACGTCTCCCGCACCGCGCGACGGCAGTTTTCACGGGCTGACTGGCCGTCGCCCGCAAACCAGTCTCGCGCCGACTTCGCCTCGGTTGCAGCGGGCGTCGCCCCCTCTTCGAGCAGCAGCGCGGCCAGCCCCTCGATCCCGAAGGCCAACAGCGGCACGGCCTCTTCCGCAAACCGTTCTGCCGCGACCCGCCGGCACCAATCGACGAAGAACACGTTGAACACCAGCGGTGCGACCAGCTCGGGCAGGCAGTCGCCGTTCCAGTCCTTGAGCAAGGCCACGGTCTGTCGCACGTCCGCTCGCTCGCTCTCTCTCGAACTGTCGTCATCCAACATCGCACACAGCCCGGGGACGCAGGCGACCGCGCGGAGCGAGCACGCGTCCTGCTGCAGCTGCCGATGATTGTCGCGCGTGTGTATCGGCCGCGCTTCGAGCGCTTTGCGAATCCGCAGCGCCCGGTGCCCGCTCGTCCATGTGCCGGCCAGCGGATACGGAAAACTGTCGTCGGCCACGCGGTTGTTCGCCGTCACCACAAAACCCCGCGACGGATTGATCACGCCCGGCATATGCTCGAACGAAATCAAACCGTCCCACTGGTCCGCCGCGTCGGCCGCCGCGCGATAGCCGCGCTCGGGCCGGTGCCGCAGCGGAATGCGACCCGTCGCCTGGTAACCGATGTTCCCGTCGACGTCGGCAAACACCACGGAAAACGTCGGCACGTGCCAGGGCTCGAGCGACTGGCGGAAGGCCGCACAATTCTCGGCCCGGTTCATCTCTAGCAGCGCCGTCAGCCAGCCGCCGTGCTCGGCCCCCAGCCACCGCAGCGAAACGGGACCCGTGCGATTGGCCGGCTCGGGCAGCACCTCGTCGACGATCGGCCCGATCGCCGAGCGAACCACCCGCTGCGACACGGCGGCCTGCCCGCGGACGGCGATCGTCTCCACACGCTCCTCTGCCGGCCGCCACTCGCCCGCGTGCAAGAAGCAGCCCGGATGCTCGGGGCTCGTCTCCTCTTGATACAGGTCCCGCTGCGAGCAGATGTTGTTAGTGATGCCCCACGTCATCCGCCGATTGCGGCCGATGATCACGGCCGGCATCCCCACGTACGCGCAGCCCGCCACGTCGAACGAACCGCCGGCCAGATGCACCTCGTACCAACACGAGACGGCTTCCATGGCGATGTGCGGATCGCTGGCCACCATCGGCCGGCCGCTCGCACTGCGTTTGCCGTCGATCACCCAGTTGTTGCTGCCGACCGACGCATCCGGATCGCCGACCGCCTGCCCAACGCGCGAATCTTGTTGTCCATTGCGGGTCGGCCGCGGCACGGCGCTCCACGCCGGGTCGGTCTCCAAAATGCTTTCGTCGTCCGCCTCGGCCGTGAGAAACGCGCGATACAGCGGACCGTCCCCCAGGCTCCGCTTGGCCAGATCGGGCATGGCGATCACCGGAAACCGGCCCGTCAAGTACCAGCGAAATTCCCCCTCGATCACCAGGCAATCGACAGGCCGCCACGGCTCGGGCCGATAGTCGAGCAGATCGAACTCGATCGGCAGCCCATCGCCCGCATCGTTGATCGCCGCATTGATGCCCCGGCTGAACCAGTCGAGCACGTTTTGCGTTTCGCGCGGCAATTTTCCCCACTCGGCCTCGGCAATCCGCGGCAGCCCGACCGTCCGCGCCAGCCGATCCTGCGGCAAACCCTCCGGGCCCAGGATTTCGCTCAATCGCCCGGCCCCCTTGCGACGCAGCCAATCGAGCTGAAACAACCGGTCCTGCGCGATAGCGTAGCCGAAACCGAAAAACAGGTCGGCATCCGACTTCGCAAAGATGTGCGGCATGCCCTGGCGATCGCGACAGATCTCGACCGACCGTTCGACGCCCGCCCGCCGTACGCCGTCCATCTGCGGCACGCGCGCGGCGGCCGTCCGCGTCCAGCGCTCCAAAAACTCCGCCTGCCCAATCCCCTCCACCCGGCAGACCACCTCGATCGACCGCCCAGCCCCCAACTCGGCCAGCACGCTTTTCTCCAAAACATCCCGATCCATAACCGGCGCATCCCCGCGACGACAAGACAGCGATCCTCGGTGCGGCAACTCGCCTGGAGCGTAGGCTGCGTCGCCACAGTTGTCCACGAAAGAGCGCGACCCAGGCAAGTGGCACCGACGCGCGCCGACGGCGCGAACGGCTACCGGAATCGTGACGGCCACCCCCTTTCCCAAGCCGACGGCTTGCCGTCGGTCTTTCTTCGTTTTCCCGTTTTCATCTGGCTCCCCAGTGCCCACTTTTCCGTAGGGCAAGCTGCCAGTGTTGAGACCGGACACATGGGTGACAAGTGTTCGGACACATGGGTAACAGGTTTGGCGGGGAAGGCAAAGGCTGCGTGAGCGTAGCGAATGCAGGCTTTGCCTTCCTC
>Ga0210390_10001528_pt1 | contig 21986 bp, 18 predicted proteins | sample IncBWH11OmetaG_FD_161050 | JGI IMG/M metagenome (GOLD analysis project Ga0210390, IMG submission 161050) | Forest soil microbial communities from Barre Woods Harvard Forest LTER site, Petersham, Massachusetts, United States - Inc-BW-H-11-O ... | reverse complement strand
TGCCATAAATCCATTCTGCCAGCATTAACACCAGAAATCCGGCAGACCGAGTTTTGCAACAGGCCCTATTGGCAGTTGAATGGGCCATTCATCCGGGCATGGGAGCTGCCGGCAAGCAGGTATATCCGGACATAGCCCGCAAATCGGTCGGCCAAATAGCTGCCTCTGCTGTCGTTACCATCACGAGATTTGGACGAGACCCTGTTTTCGGGATGTTGGCTCGGCCTGGCTCTCTGAAGCGGGTCAGGATGCGATTTCTGGTGGCAGGTCAGAGTTCAGAGTCTGGTGTGGCCGCTGATGTCCGGTCCGCGCCGGGCGAACACCCGCTTTCCGGAGCGCGCGGCGGTCTAGGGGACGCTCCACTGCTGGTTCGATCCGCCGTTACAGGTCCACAGATCCAGCTGGGTGCCTTCGGTGGTGTTGAACCCCGGGTCGTCAAGGCATTTGCCCGAGGCGGGGTTGACCAGTTCGCCGTTGACGGCTATCCACTGCTGGTTGGCGCCGCCGTTGCAGGTCCATTCCTCGATCAGCGTGCCGTTGGAGTAATTCGCGCTGGTGATGTCCAGGCACTGGCCGTTGATGCCGACGGTGCCGTTGCTTTCCATGGTCCAGCTCTGCGAGGACGAGTTGCCGTTGCAGTCCCACATCTGCACCTTGGTGCCCGGCGTGCTCGAGCCGCCGTTGACGTCCACGCACTCGGCCGTGTCGACGCCCGCGACGATCGGCCCGGTCGGTGTGGCCGAACCGGCCAGCGTGACCGACAGGTCGCTGAACTGGTCGGTCTGGTAGCCGGAGGTGCCCAGCCCGATCATGCCGGAGGCGTAGGCCGAGTTGGTGACGGAACCCACCGTCGTGCCGTTGATGGCCGCGCTGATCGTGTGGCCGTTGAAGGTCAGCGACAGTTGCTGCCAGGTGCCGAGGCCGGGCGCGGTGACCGTGCCGCTGGCCAGCGTGGTGAGCGTGCCGCTGGTGGAGTTCTGCACGATCGACCAGGCGCCCGTGTTGCTGAGCTGCAGGTAGTAATCGTTGATGTCGGCCGGCGAGAACGACTGCTGGGCGCCGACCCGGCCGAGAAGCTGGACCGAGCCCGCCTGCTGCATCAGCGCGTCGGCGGAGACCGTGTAGTTCGCCCAGCTCAGGTTCCCGCCGATGGTGTACGGGGTGGCGTTGTTGTCCCACTCGATCGGCTGGGTCGCCGCCTGCTGCTGCAGGCAGTTCCCTGAACGGCCGCCGGCGCACGCCTCGATCTCGAACGCGCCCTGCATCTGCGACAGATACGGCGGCTGCTGGCCCACGGTGTCGCCGCCGAAGGTGTCGGAGTAGGGCAGCGGCAGCGTGGCCTGGGCCGGGCTGGTCGCGGTGCCCTTGCCCTGGCCGGTCGTGGTCGTCAGGGTGTAGACGTAGTCGGGCTGCACGGTGAGCGAGTACGAGCCGTTCACCGGGGTGATGCTGGCCTGCTGCGCGAACGTGCCTGCCGCCGTCGGCGCGGCGAGATCGGTGGACCACACGTGCACGGTTCCAGTGGACAGTCCGCCCGACACGGTGACGTTGACCGTCTGTGCCGCGGTCGCGGTGGTGGTCTCGATGATCGTGGAGTAGTCGGTGCCGTCGGTGGACTTCAGCGTGACGTAGCTGCCGTTGGACTCGCTGCCGCCGAGGTACCCGGAGCCTGAGTTGAGGAACTTCCAGCCCGGGGCGGTGAACTGGGTGACCTGAGCGGTTGCCCACAGGCTCGCGCCGATGCTGTAGGCACCCGACCACGGCTGGTTGGCCAGGATCAGCCCGTCATCGTCGTAGGGCAGGTCCGGGTAGATGGCCGCGATAAGTGGCCAGTTGATGTAGGCGGTCAGTTCCGCGTCGGTGTACCCGCGGGTGATGGACCGGATCAGCGCTGGCGCGCCCCCGTTGAGGTCCTGGGATCCGTTCTCGCTGGCCCACAGCGGCTTGCCGGTGCCCTCCGCCGTCGCGTTGGCCGGGCACGTGTCCGCGCTGCCGCCGTCGCCGCCCGTGCAGGGGTAGTGCACGCCGATGATCGAGACCGCGTTCGCGAAGGCGGAATTGTCAGCGATGTCGGTGGCGATGGACCAGTCGCTGTCGGCCCCTACGATCTGCACACCCGAATACCCGTCGGCGTTCAGCGTGGACCTGAGCTGCTCGTACCAGGAGATGTTGTAGCCGCGCTCGTTCCAGCCGCCGAGGTAGTTGATCGTGAGACCGTGCGAGGACGCGCAGCTCAGCCAGCTGACCAGGTAGTTGATCATGTCGGTGGACCAGAAGTTTCCACCGCCGATCCAGCCGGGCGCTCCCCAGGCGAGCCCGTACAGCTCGATGTTCGGGTTGAGCGCCTTGGCCTGTTCCATCAGCCACCACTCGTAGCCGTTGGCGCAGTCGACGGAGCCGGACGTGTGCTCGATGCTGGACTCCGAGCCGTCCGTGGAGTTCGTGTCGCCACCGATCTCGACCTTGAGGATCTGCAGGCTGGCGCCGTAGCCGGGCTTGAACAGGTAGTCCAGGATCTGCTGCTGCTGCGCGGCGGGGTAGTCGGTCAGCAGCCGGGAATTGCCGCCGCCCCCGCTGATCGCGCCGATTCCGCCGAACGTGAGTCCCGCGCTGGTCCCGTTCGCGTTGATCGTGGTCGTTGTCTGCGCCTGCGCTCGCGGGGAGACCGCGGCCGCGCCCGCCAGCACCAGGCAGGCGACAACGAGAACGCGCCTCAGATTTCGCAGTGGGCCAGGGGTCATAACTGTTCCCTCCTGTGTCACCAGGCGCGCTAATTTGCTCGACATCGAGGGGAAATGTCCTGTAATCACATTGACACACAGATGGTCAAAACGGTCAATGCCCAGCGCCTGGCGCGGGTACCGTCCCCGCTTAGTGTGGTGGGCGGTCGGCGCGGCGCGCGAGGCGTTCGACAGCGGCCCGTGGCCGTGGCTGACGCACGAGCGGCGGGCGGAGTACCTGCGGCGATCGGGTCGTCAACCGGGCCCGCCAGGTCGCCGCCCCGGCTTCGCTCCGGCACTGTCGGCCACAACGCGATGCGCACCGACTTCGGCGTAAGCTTCGGTGGGTACAAGCAGTCCGGCATCGGCCGCGAGGGCGTGCACGAGGGCCTGACGCCGTTCCTCGAAGTCAAGTTCATGATCCTCGAAGGACACCCGGAAGGCTACGAGAACACCAAGCTGTAGCCGGCCACCCGGAACGAGACGTTAGGTTGTGCCGTGACGCTGGTGTTGATCGGCCTGGTCGGCGGGATCATCACGGGCTTGTCTCCGTGCGTGCTGCCAGTGCTTCCCGTCGTCTTTCTCGGCGGCGGCAGCGCCGAGCCTGACGGGGAGCCGGCGCGGCGGCGGCCCTACCTCGTCGTCCTGGGCCTGACGCTGAGCTTCGCGGTCTTCACGCTCTTCGGCAGCCTCATTCTCGCCAGCCTGCACTTGCCGGCCGACGCCATCCGCTGGCTGGGCCTCGCCCTGCTCGTGCTGGTCGGACTCGCGCTGCTAGTTCCGCCGCTCGGTCACCTGATCGAGCGGCCCTTCTACCGGTTCCCCCAGCGCGCCCTCGGCACCGGGCGCGGCGGCTTCCTTCTCGGGATCGCGCTCGGCGCGGTGTTCGTGCCGTGCGCGGGGCCCGTCCTGGCCGCCATCATCGTGGCCGGCGCGACCGGCCACATCGGCCTGCGCACGATCGGTCTTACCCTGGGCTTCGCCGTCGGCACCGCGATCCCGCTGCTCGCCTTCGCGCTGGCGGGTCGCGGACTGACCCGGCGGCTGGGGGCCTTCCGCCGTCGTCAGGGCGTCTTCCGGGCGGTCAGCGGCGTCGTGATCATCGCCCTGGCCGTCGCCTTGACGTTCAACATCTCCGATCTTGTCCAGAGCCATATCCCGAACTACACCCAAGCCCTCGGCAACTCACTGGAGAAGGGCGCCGCCGCAGCCCAGGGCAGCAGTGCCGGCGCGTCGCTGCAGGACTGCCAGGAGGCGGCCTACTACGGTGGCGGCTCCGGGCTTGAGCAGTGCGGCCCCGCGCCCGGCTTCCGCGGCATCCAGCAGTGGCTGAACACCCCGGACGGGCAGCCGCTAAGCCTTGCCGCACTCAGGGGCAAGGTCGTCCTCGTCGACTTCTGGGCCTACTCCTGCATCAACTGCCAGCGCGAACTGCCGCACGTCGAGGCGTGGGCCAAGGACTATGCCGCCGACGGGCTCGTGGTCGTCGGCGTCCACACGCCCGAGTACGCCTTCGAGCACGTGCCGTCCAACGTCGCCGCCGGCGTGCACCGGCTCGGCCTCACCTTCCCCGTCGCGCTCGACAACTCCTACGACACGTGGAACGCCTACGACAACCAGTCGTGGCCGGCGTCGTACCTCATCGACGCCCAGGGCCGGATCCGGCACATCTCCATCGGAGAAGGCGATTACACCAGCGAGGAGCAGCTCATCCGCCAGCTGCTCGTCGCCGCCCGCCCCGGGCTCACCCTGCCGCCGCCGACCAGTGTCCCCGACCTCACCCCCGATGACCCCGGGCTGACGCCGGAGACCTACCTCGGCGCCGACCGGGAACAGTTCTACAGTGGCAGCTCCGCCTACGTCACCGGCCGGTTCGCGCCGCCCGCCACGCTTCCCTCGGACTCCTTCGGCCTCGCCGGCGACTGGACCATCGGACAGCAGTCGATCACCGCGGGCAAGGACGCCGGGATCACGCTCGCCTTCCACGCCTCCCATGTCTACCTTGACGTCGGAGGCACCGGCACGCTCACGGTCTCCGTGAACGGCACGAGCAAGGTCATCCGCGTCTTCGGCGCACCCGACATCTACACCGTCGCCACCGAACAGCCCGCCCGGTCCAGCACGGTGGTCATCCGGCTCTCACCGGGCCTGGCGGCCTACTCATTCACCTTCGGCTGATAGCCGCTACTCCGATCTGGCCCATTATTGAAACATTCAGTGCGTCGGCGCCGCATTGGTTGTGACTTGGCTGGCTGTCCAGCATGGATTTCCCGCGCGCCGGTCCCGCCGTTGTGCAGACCAGCCGCTCGAATGACACTCGCCTCACCGGATGGCGCCAAAGCGCCAGTGAAGGGAGAGTCATGTTCCGCAAACCGCTAATGATCGCCGTCGCCGCGGCGATGCTGCCCGCAGGGGCGATTCTGGCCACAGGCTCCGCGAATGCGGCCACGACAACACCGACGTGCGCCAGTTCCAGCAGCGTCATCGCCATCGAGTACTTCGCTTTCAGCCCGCCCAGCGTCCCGGTCGGGGAGCCGTCCACGCTGACTCTGGTCGCCCAGAACTGCACGAACCAGACCCTGCAAGGCAACACCATCTGGTACGGCAGGTTCACCTGGCCAGGCGGAGGGCTGCCGCCAGGGTGCCCGGTCATCGACCCCATAGCGCGGCCTTACTCGATGGCGCCCGGCGGCGTTTACACGACCGACCAGGAGTACGAGGACCCGATCGCCGGTTGTGAGGCCACCGGGCTCCAAGCCACCGTCGAGTTCACGGCGGAGGGCTACTCCGGGGTGGTGGCGGAGGCCACGGCCACTCTCAACATCATCCAGCCGACATCGGGAGGCTAATGGACGTCTGCTTGCGGTACGCGAGCAGACCCTCGGGCCCGCCCTCCTGCCCTGACCACCCAATAGCAGAGTCCATGCCTCGGACATGGTAAATTATTGGCATGAGGACTGCCATTGATTCTGCCGGACGCGTTGTCATTCCCAAAGCGCTCCGAGATGCCCTCGGGCTGTCGGCAGGTCAACCGCTTGAGATTGACGAACGCGATGGGCGGCTGGAGATCGTGCCTGCGACCACGCCGATGCGGCTCGTGGATGAGGGCGATGGCGTGGCTGCCGTCGCCGATGCTGAAATGCCGGTGCTGACCGCCGACATCGTGCGGGACACGCTAGAGCGCGTCCGGCGATGAAGGCCGTCGATTCCAGCGTGGTAATCGCGGCCTTCGCCACTTGGCATGAGCATCACGCCCTTGCCCGCAAGGCAATGAGTAGCCGACCGCGCCTGGTCGCGCACGCGGCAGTGGAGTCCTTCTCCGTGCTAACCCGGCTGCCATCACCGCACCGTGCCCATCCGTCGATCGTGCACGCCTTCATCACCGACCGCTTCACCGAGCCATTCCTCACCCTGTCGGAGACCGGTTACCAGGAGCTTCTTGCCACTATTGCTGCTAAGCAGATCCTCGGCGGACCTGCCTACGACGCCCTGATCGCTTTCACCGCCGCCGAGCACCAGGCAACGTTGCTCAGCCTGGATCAACGAGCCACCGCAACCTACGCAGCCGTCGGTGTGACCGTTGAGCAGCTCGTTCCCTGAGCGGCGAAATCCGTAGGCCGCCCCGCGCAGACCAACATGTACACGCCTCCGGTTCCAGCGGACAAGCGGCCGGATAACCACTTCCGCCCGCCCAGCGTCCCGGTCGGGGAGCCGTCCACGCTGACTCTGGTCGCCCAGAACTGCACGAACCAGACCCTGCGAGGCAACACCATCTGGCACGGCAGGTTCACCTGGCCAGGCGGAGGGCTGCCGCCAGGGTGCCCGGTCATCGACCCGATAGCGCGGCCTTACTCGATGGCGCCCGGCGGCGTTTACACGACCGACCAGGAGTACGAGGACCCGATCGCCGGTTGTGAGGCCACCGGGCTCCAAGCCACCGTCGAGTTCACGGCGGAGGGCTACTCCGGGGTGGTGGCGGAGGCCACGGCCACTCTCAACATCATCCAGCCGACATCGGGAGGCTAATGGATGTCTGCTTGCGGTAGGCGAGCAATCCCTCAGGCCCGCCCTCCTGTCCTAGGCCGCTGGCCTTATGCCCGCCGACAGGCGCGTTCGGGGCGGCGCGGTATCCGTTGATGTTCACCGCGCCGGAGTCGATCCGGCGGGCGATCTCGGTACCGTGCCCGATATCGCTGGTGAACACCGAACCGGAAAGCCCGTATGCCGAGGTGTTGGCGATGCGCACCGCCTCGTCCTCGGTCTTGTACGGGATCACGGCGAGCACCGGCCCGAATATCTCTTCCTGCGCGATGCGGAGGTTGTTGTCCACGTCCGCGAACAGGGTCGGCTCGACGTAGTAGCCGACCGGCAGGCCCGCCGGCCTGCCGCCGCCGAGCACGAGGCGGGCCCCGTCGGTGACACCCGAGGCGATGTAGCCTTCCACCCGGGCTCGCTGCGCCTCGCTGACCAGCGGCCCGAAGGCCGTCGCGGGGTCGCTGGGGTCGCCGAGCGGGGCCGTCGCCAGCACATCGCCGGTAGCCTCGATGACCTCTTCGTAGCGGGACCGGGGGGCGAGCAGCCGGGTCGAGGAGTAGCAGACCTGCCCGGTGTTCGGGACGCAGGTGGCGATCAGCTGCGCGCGGAACACGTCAAGGTCGGCGTCCTCGAGGATCACCGCGGCGGACTTGCCGCCGAGTTCGAGGATGACCGGCCGCAGAAACTGCCCGCACTGAGCGGCGATGGACCGCCCCGCCGTGGTCGAGCCGGTGAACGAGACTAGGTCGACACCGGGATGGGCGACGAGCGCCTCGCCCGTGGCACGGCCGCCGGTGACGATGTTCACCACCCCGGGCGGGAAGCCACTGTCGGCGATCAGCTCGGCCAGCCGGATGGCGTCGAGCGACGTCTCAGGGGACGGCTTGAGCACGACCGTGTTGCCGGCGGCGAGGGCGGGGCCGAGCTTGTTGGAGATCAGCACCTGCGGCGCGTTCCACGGCACGATGGCCGCGACGACACCGACGGGGGCGCCGTGCACGATGGTCTGCTGGCCTTGCCAGTCGCGGACCTCATCGTCGACGAGGTCCGCGGCAAGGCCAGCGTTGTACCGGTAGGTGCGTACAGGGACCAAGCCGTTGCTCGACCGTGAGCGCGTGATCGGGCTGCCGTTCTCCGCGGTCACCAGCTCGGCCAGGTCGTCGGCTGCCTCCAGGCGCGCCGCCAGCTCGGACAGGAACCCCGAGCGATCGGCCGACGGGAGACCAGCCCAGGCCGGCAGCACGTCGCGGGCCGCTCGGACGGCGGCGGCGACGTCGGCCGCGTCGCAGTCGGGCGCGGTCGCCAGCCGCTGCTCGGTCACGGGGCTGATCAGCGTCACGCGGTTCGCCGAGTGCGGCGCCTGGATCGCGCCGCCGATCCACGGCCCCTTGACGTCGTGGAGCTTCATCGATCCCCTATCCGTGGCCGTAGTCACATTGTGACAACCGTAGCAGGGCGCGGGATCGGGCCTTGTGCTGAATGTTCGACCGGCCAGAACCGGTCCAGCGTTCAGCACAACCGGAAACCGGCGCTGGGCGGTCGAGCAGCTCGTTCCGTTGCGAGAGTCGCCACCATTCGTTCGGGCGAATCAATTCTTTTATTCCGAACGGAGGCGTGGCTTTCGCCGTTGGCAATTGGATGACACGTGGGACCCGACGACATTGGAGGGGTGGAATGCCGCCGGGTCCCGGTCGAGTGTTGTTAGTTGTAGCTGGTCAGGTCGGCCACTGTGCTGCCCGAGTCGACCGTCGCGCCGGTGCCGTTAATGATGTTCTCGATGGTTCCTGTGCCGCCAAGTGAGACGGTGACCATGTCGTGCCATTGGACTCCGGATGAGGTCGGCGAGGTGAGCGCGTTCGCGCTGATCTCACTCGGGTTCACGTCGAAGTAGCAGTACACGCCCAGACCGTAGGCCTGGAAGCTGGTCACGCCGCTGGCGACCGCGATCGACGGGTAGCCGTCCGAGGATCCGTCCATCCAGGCGGACTGACTGGGCGGGTCGTACGGCATCTCGCTCTGATAGAAGTAGTCGGCTCCGCCGTTGCCGTTCCACTGCACCTGCACGGCCTGGTAATGCTCGACCGCGAGCCCGTACATGGTGACGTCGGTGCCGTTGACGACCAAGCCGTTGGCGGCGGTGTTAACCGTCCAGCCGACGGTGCCGCCGTTGCCATGGTCCGCCCGCCACAGCCACAGGTCGTCGCCGACGGCGTTGTCGCTGTTGATCTGCAGCGTCTGCGTGGCCTTGCCGGTGGTGGCGCCGCCGATGCGGGCGAAGACGTCCGACAGGACGGTCGGGTCGGAGGCGTGGCCGGCGCTGGAGCCGGCCGGGCCGATCTGCACGAGGACGGAGCTGTTGGTGGTGCCGGCGTCGAAGATCAGTCCGCCGATGCGGATGCCGTTGACGTCAGCGGTTTGCAGGATCGTGTCGCCGCCGTTCGACACCAGCGTGGCCAGGCCAAGGCCAAGCACGACGGTGTCGGGGTTATTGACGTCGATGGTGCCGTTGACCTGGTAGACGCCGGGGGTGAACAGCAGGTCCTGTCCGCCCGACAGCGCGGCGTTGATCTGCGCGACCGTGCTGCTTGGCGTCGCGATGTAGAAGTCGCTCAGCGGCAGCGAGGTCCCCGGTGTGTTCCCGTTCGCCCAGGAGACGCCTGTCGAGCTCGTCCGGTTCGAGGGCACGAACACGTCCCAGTTCCCTGATGAGTCGATGTACAGGTAGGGCTTCTCGTCGACCGTCGGGGTCTGGTTCACCGTCGTGTACGGCGGGCTCGGGAAGCTCTGGCCCGGGACCCCGGTGTCGCCTACGAACACCATGTTCCAGTTCGAGCCGGTCCAGCTGCCCAGCTGGTCGTTGCGCATGATGAACTGCTGCTGGCTACCCGAGTTGACCTGACCGGTGACGATCGAGTCGCTGATGAAGCCTCCGGACGACCAGTTGCTGCTGGTGTTGCCCGAGGTGTCGTCGTCGAGTACGAGATTTCCGTCGATCTGTACCCGGCGCATCGGGTCGGCTTGCGAGACCGCCCACTCGGTGCTGCCGGACGACGGGTCGATGGTGATGTTCTCCACGCCGCGCCAGAAGTTCTCGGTCGCGTTGCCGTCGTTCCAGGCGGCGTTGGCGTAGATCCCGCCACCGGTGATCACCGTCTGAGACGGGTTCTGGCCGAGGCCGACGACCTCGGTGTAGAAGCCGACCGGGACGCTGACGTTGTAGGTGCCGGGCTCGAACATCAGCTCATAGCGCTGGGTGCCGAACTGGTTCGACTGCTGCGTGTTGTACACCGAGTTGATGTCGCTCTGGATCGTGGAAGTCGACATCGAGGGGGTGAACACGTAGACATTCGGGCCGAGGTTCGGCGTGTTGCCCGGCGGCGTCGTTGACCCGCTCGGCAGGGTCCATTGCTGGTTGGAGGTGTCGGCGCAGGCCCAGATCTGCACCTGGGTGCCTGAGCCGCCCCAGCCGGTGTCGTCGAGGCACTTGCCGGAGTTGGGGTTGATCAGTTCACCGTTGGACTGGGGATCCCAGACCTGGGCGCCGGTGCCGTTGCAGGTGTAGAGGTCGACGAGAGTGCCGTTGGCCGTGCCCGCCCCGTCGACGTCCAGGCACATACCGAGCACCTGCAGGGTGTTGCCGGATGCGACCGTCCACTGCTGCGCGTTCGTCCCGTTGCAGGTGTAGACCTGAATCGGGTTGAAGTCGGCGGTGCTGGCCGAGCGGTCATCCAGGCACAGCCCCTCGTACCCGGTGATCGGCCCGGTGGCCCCGGTGGCGGCCTTCGCTTGGTGGGCGACGGCCGCGCCGAGGCCCACCATGAGGGCTACCGCCGCGAGGATGGCGAGGAGTCGTCGTTTCACGGCAGCTGCCATTGCTGGTTGGAGGTGTCGGCGCAGGCCCAGATCTGCACCTGGGTGCCGGAGCCGCCCCAGCCGGTGTCGTCGAGGCACTTGCCCGAGTTCGTGTTCACCAGCTCGCCGTTGGACTCGTGAACCCAGGACTGCGCGCCGGTGCCATTGCAGGGATACAGGTCGACGGTGGTGCCGTTGGCCGTGCCAGCGCCGTCGACGTCCAGGCAGTTGCCCAGGACCGTCAGGGTCCCGTTGCTGTTCACGGTCCAGTCCTGCGCGTCGGTCCCGTTGCAGGTGTAGACCTGGATCGGGTTGAAGTCCGCGGTGCTGGCCGAGCGGTCATCCAGGCACAGGCCCTCGTATCCGGTGATCTGCCCGCTGGCCCCGGTGCCCGTGCCGCCTCCGCCGCCACTGCTGCCTGTTATCTGGTTGAAGATCGACGAGTACTGGTAGCCGGTCGGCTTGTCGTAGCCGTCGACCTCCCAGAAGGACAGCTCCGCGACGCCGTTGGACGCGGCGAAGCTCTCCAGCGACTGGGCGTTCGAGGTGGAGAAGTAGGTGCCGTCGTCGTTGGTGCCGGCGATCGGCGTCAGGCCCATCATGCCGTAAGCCGCCGAGGTGGAGATCCCGTACAGGCCGGACAACTGGCCCGCCGTGGCCTGCGCGGCGGACTCGGCGTCCGCGAGGTCGTTGGACCCGGCGCCGAAGTCCATCGTCATGATGTTGACGACAGACACCCTTACCCCTTTGGCCTGGGCGTCCTGCAGCAGCGCGTACTCCGAACCGGTGCCGGTCGGCAGCCCCTGCGGTGCGACGGCGAGGGTGAAGTCGATTTGCACCGACGGGTCCTCGGCTTGCAGCGCGGCGAGCGCCTGGTCGCGCACTGAGGTGGCGGCGGTGTCCGACAGCACGCCGCCCTCGATGTCGAAGTCCAGGCGGTTGACGCCGTAGGTGTTCACCACGTTCTGGTACGCGGCGGTGAGCTGGGATACGTTCGTGCAGGTCTGCGCGAGCTCGCCGCCGGACTCGCCGCCAAAGGAGATCATCACGTTGCCGCCGGCGGCCTGAATGGCGCTGATCTGCGAGGCGAAGGCGCCGACGCCCGAGCCGTCGTCCTCCCACTCCGGGGTGCAGCCGGACTGCGGGATGAGGAAGGCCAGCGTGTAGTACTTCAGGCCGGTCGCGGCCATGTCAGCCGCCATATCCCCGGCGTCCGACGAGTCGATCTGAAGGTAAGGTGCGGCGAAGTGGGCCGGGAAGGCGGACCCGGCCGCGGCGGCAGGAACGATGGTGGCGAGCCCGAGGCCGCCAGATGCGATTGCGGTGGCGGCAGCCAGGCCTAGCGCGGCCCGCCACGGTTTCATGGGGTTCTTTGGTAGACGCATACCGGCGATCCCTTCTGTTGAGCTACCATCGAATTGTTTCTGAAACAATCTGGAAATGATTTCGCGGTGATTGCAACAGTGGATTCGAAGTGAGTCAACATGCGCCGACAATATTGATGGTTTATTAACGGAGAAGCGATGAAACAAGATCCAGTTTCAGATCTTGTTACCGGCACCGGCCGGGTGACTGTGCGGGCCATCGCGGCCGAGACCGGGCTGTCGATCGCCACCGTCTCGCGCGTGCTCAACGGCGGGGGCAACGTCGCCTCTGACACGCGTGAGCGGGTGCGCCTGGTGGTCGAACGGCTTGGCGACCGGGCACCGCGACCGCGCCGCCGCCCGCAGCCGCGGGCGCGGCCGGCCGTCCGCCCGTCCGTGTTCGTGCGCTGCCCGTATCTGCTCACCGACTACTTCGGGCACATCGTCACGTCGATCGCCGAGACGCTCGCCGCGCACGGCCAGAGCATGCTCCTCGACGCCGGCGACGCGGTGATGAAGTCCGCCGTGGTGCGCGAGCTGCCGCGCCGCGGCGACGTCTACGGCGCGGTGCTGATCCTTCCGCCGGAACCGCGCGCCGACCTGGAGGCGCTGGCCGCACGCAACTACCCGTTCGTGGTGGTGGACCCGCGCACCGCCGTTCCGCGGGGCATGGTGTCGATCTCGGCGGCACACTTTTCCGGCGCCCGGGCCATCACCCGGCACCTGATCGAACTCGGTCACCGCCGGATCGGAGTCATCACCGGCCCGCCGTACTGGCACACGCGCGACGACCGGGTCGGCGGGCACCTCGCCGCGCTGGCCGAGGCCGGGGTACTGGGCGACCCGGAGCTGATGCGGTACGGCGAGCCCGCCGCCAAGACCGGGGTCTGGGCCGGCGGGGAACTGCTCGACATTCGGCCGCGTCCGAGCGCCGTGGCGTGTTTCAACGACAAGGTCGCGGTGGGCGTGATGGAAGCGGCCGCGACGCGCGGGCTGCGGGTACCCGAGGACCTGTCCGTCGCCGGCTTCGACGATATCGACGTCAGCCGGGCCACCACTCCCCGGCTCACCACGGTCCGGCAGCCGCTGCAGGAGATGGGCCGGACCGCCGTCACGATGCTGATGCGCCAGCTCGACGGGCACGCCCACGAGGCGCTGAGCATGGAACTCGAGACGCGACTTGTCGTGCGCGAGAGCACCGGCCCGGCGCGATGACCGGCGTTAACCCAACCCTCGGTCTACGTGCACCGGGCCAGTATGTCAAGGACCGGCACGCCAAGTATTTCAGCGCGGATGCTGCGCAGCAGCGCGGATGCTGGGCAGCAGCGCGGGCAGGTAGTGCGAGCGGGGCGCCACCGGATTCACGGTGATCGTAGTCGGGTGGAATCGGCCTTTCCCGATGCGATCAGGGGCGATCGCCTCCGTTGCCGATCGCCGAGAACGCTCTGTAGATTGCGGCGTGGAGATAGCTCGAAAATGCGCCGGAGGTTACTCATGAATGATTTGACGGAGCGTCTGCACGTCGAGCAGCCAATCGTTATGGGCGGAGCGGATCCCACGGTAGAGGAACTCCGCGAACGGACCGGCGAGATGGGGTATGTGCTGGTTAAGTTCACCGAAACTCGAGGCGGCACCGAGCTCGGTTTCCCGCTGGACCGCGAGAATACCGACGTTAGCGGGGCGAACTTCGACGAGGGCACGGGGACTGTACACGTCGAAGGCAATCTGGTCCTCAACGACGATCCCGTGCGGTGCATCGCGGATATCGACCTGTCCACGCTTAAGGGCATGGGGCGCCTGAAGCTCGAGGAAAAGGTCGCGGCATCGGCTGAGTGAACGCGTCGTTCCGATCATGTGCCCGTGGCAAGTTCGGTGCCACGGGCACCGGGCGACTAATCACCTTGCCCTGGAGTATGCGGACCGATACCGTTTCCTGGCATCTCTCGGAGATGATCACCGTCCGCAAGTTATTGGCTGGGATAGGAAGCTGACAGCTGCCGGAGCAATCGCCTAGGGCAAGCCCTCGGCGTGGTTCCGGGATCAGTGGCATTCACTCCGATTTCTGGGCTGGCCGCAGCCAGAAGATACGTGTTCAACTGCGGCGAGGCGTCGGTCGAACAGCAGTGACGTCGCGAAGTTGACAGTCGGCCGGAATTCATTTATAGCGCCTAAGTTCCCGACAGCCCGCCGGTGAGAGAACGTCGGTCCAGCTTCCCGTTCCCGTTACGGGGAAGCGCCCGGACACTGCGCACCGCATCGATGATCATGTGGCGTGGCAGGGCACTCGCGCAATGCCGCTTGAGTTCCAGAATGTCCGGCGCGACGTCGCCGGCCGGGACGACATAGGCGACGATTTTCGCGTCCATGGCCGTTCCGGAGAGCACGACGGCCACGTCGGCAATACCCGGATGGGCCTGCAGGGCCGCCTCGATCTCGCCGACTTCCACGCGATACCCGCGTACCTTGATCATGCCGTCCTGGCGGCCGAGGAACTGGTAGTCGCCGCTATCAAGGAGGGTAACGCGGTCACCGGTACGATACGGCCGGCCGTCTTGCCGCGGCTGTCCCCAGTAACCGAGCATCACGGTCGGTCCGTCCACAACCAGTTCGCCTTCCTCGGCTGGCCCGACCGGGGTTCCGTCGGCGTGCTCGGCCCATATCCGGTCCCCCGAGCACGCTTTGCCGATCGGGACTGAACGTACTTGATCCGGCGAAATGTTCACGACCTCATAGAACGCACATACATTGGTTTCCGTCGGACCGTACAGATTAAGAATCCGCGCAGGAAGATGGTCGCGGAGCGACCTGAGGTACTTAATCGGGAACGACTCGCCCGCGTAGAGCAAAACCCGCAGGGAAAAAGCGGCCCGCGGCACGTCGAGCAGACCGCCATCGCGCGCCATCAGGATGAGTGCCGATGGCACTGAATACCAGACGGTAATCTCGCGCCGCAGCAGATAGTCAACCAGAAGAGTTGGCGCGAACGACATCTCTGTGGCCATCAGATGAACCGAGGCGCCTACCCTGAACGCGGCGTATATGTCGAGCACGGAGAGGTCGAAATGGAGTGGCGCGTGATTAGCGAACCGGTCCGTTTCTGTCGCGCCGATCTCGGCGACCGCCCAGTCCACGAAGGCAAGGGCGTTGCGATGTGACAGGCATACCCCTTTGGGAGCTCCGGTGGAGCCGGACGTGTACAGGATGTAGGCCAGATCCCCGGGGTCCCCGCCTGGATCGGGGATCGGGCGTACCTGTTCCAGCCCCTCGGGATAGGGCATCGCGCCGCTGATGCCCTGCTGGCGCAGCCCCGTCGCGTACTCCGGCGTCGTGACAACCACCCGAGGCGCGCAGTCCCGTACCACCCGCACTGTTCTGGCGATAGGACCAAGCGGGTCGACCGGTACGTAGGCGGCCCCCAGTCGCAGGCTTGCCTGCATGACCGCGACGGCCCGGGTGGATTTCGGGAGCCACAGGGCTACCCGGTCACCTGGCTGCACGCCTTGTCTGGCCAGGAAGGATGCCAGGGCGTCCGCTTCCCGGTCGAGCTCTCCATAGGTCATCTGGCCGTCCGGGCCTGACACCGCGAGCAGTTCCGGGGACCTCCCGGCCTGCTGGCGGACGAGTTCATGGAGCTTCACAACCCCAGGTCCCTCGCGATCAGCTCGAGTTGCATTTCCGAAGTTCCAGAGAAAATCAGGCTGGGCACCGCGTCGCGGAGCTCGCGTTCGATGCCGCGGTCCGCGCGGATCCCGTCGCCGCCGAAGATGCGGACGGCGTCCATGGCCGAATCCGCCGCGGCCTCGCTGATGACCAGTTTGGCCATCGCGACTTCCGCGCTGGCGGGCTCGTCCTGTTCCAGCAGCCAGCACGCCCGCCAGAGCAGCAGGCGGGCCGTTTCCAGGCGCACCCGCATGCGCGCGAGGCGGTGTGAGATGGCCTGATTCGCGCCGATGACACGGCCGAACTGGATCCGGGTGCGTGCGTGGTCCGCGCTGATCTCCATCAGCCGCTCGAGCCGCCCCACGTAGGCGGCGAACAGGCAGGTACGTTCCCAGCGCATGGCGGCCTGGAAGATCGCCGCCCCCTGGCCCTCGCCGCCGAGCCGCCGCCGGGCGGGCACTACGCAATGGTCAAGCCGCAATGTGCTGGCCGGGCAGCGGTCGAGCCCGAGCTTCCCGAATGGTTCGCCGATGGTCAGCCCCGGTGTCCCCCGTTCGACCACGAACGCACTTACACCCAGGTACCCCAGGTCCGGCTGGGTCACGGCGTAGACGACAAAGACATCGGCGACAGGACCGTTGCTCACGAAACACTTGTCGCCGGTGAGCGCGTAATCCTCGCCTATCCGCTCGGCCCGGGTGGCCAGCCTGGTGGCGTCGGAGCCGGCGTCCTCCTCGGTGATGGCGTTGGCGCCGATCCACTCGCCCGCACTCAGCCGAGGCAGCATCTCCTGCCGCAACTCCTCATCTCCGTACTCAGCGATAGGCATACCGCAGGCGAACAGGTGCGCCAGTGCGGCGAAGACCAGCCCCATGTCGGGAGCTCCGCGCCCGAAGGCCTCGGCCGCGTGCGCGGTCCCGAGGAATCCGCAACCCTCGCCGCCATATTCTTTCGCTATGCTCAGCCCAAGTAGCCCCAGACCGGCGCAAAGTCTCCACTCCTCCAATGTGAAATAACCTGGGCCAGGAGCGGGCCACAGCCGTGTCCGCGAGTAGATTTCATCATACTTCTCGCGCTCTTCTTGGGTCCACTCGAAGTCCATCGCCGGTCCCCCTTTCAGCCCGCGGGCGATTCCGTGGCTAGCATCCTACCGATATGCTCTCGTTCAATGGACCCGGCAAAGGGAGGAGCATGCGAGAAGAACAGGTAATCCTCGATACGCTGCGAGGCTATGTTAACGAGCGGATCTTGCAGGACCCAACAATCATGATCCAGCCTGATACCCCGCTACTCGAATGGGGAATTCTCAATTCCGTCACGACCGCGCAGCTCATCGGATTCATTCGCGAGCGCTTCCAGGTGGCTGTGCCGCCTGAAGAGGTGGCGGGAAAAAACTTCAAGGATCTGCACAGCATCGCCCAGCTCCTGACGCAGCTCGACGCTCATTGAGGAGACGTCTCGCGGCCCGCTTCGTGAACCCGATTTTCTCCAGCGGCGTAAGCGTCGCCACGGATAGCGCGCGGATCCGAAACTGGTATGAATTCATCTCGATCTACTGCCGGCTCAACATTCTGTGCACGGCTTTCGTGACGTCTATGACAACGAGGGGCCAGCATCCCTGACCAAAATGCGCGAGATCACGCGGCAAGTCGAGCGATACCCTGACCACCTGTTCTCAGGATTCACGATCAGGCGACGAGCAGATACCGTTCAATCGGCGTGGTCCGGCGGTTGAACGACAGGTCGGCCGCATTGAGTTCGGACTTGTTACATGTCACAGTGTGGTGGGTTAATGCCACGGTATTATGGGAGCCTATTGTGAGTGACGAGGCGAGGTTTCTCCGTTCCGACGCGATTATCGAACCGCTCGTGGACGGGTTCTACGCATGGGTGCACACGGTAGCCCCGGTGCAGGCTGCGATGAACCTGGCCTTCACGCAGGTCCCGCTTCTCGAGTCGTACCTCCAATCCCCCATGGTCCACATCAACGCGAGTCAGAACCCGGAACTCCGAGGCGGGTTCTTCGTCGGGATCGAAGAGGCGAGAAGCGCCGAGGTCCGAGATCTGCTTAGCGCCATCAAGCGGGACAGAGGGGAAATGCTGGACTTCGCCGCGGCCGTGGCGGAGGCGGAGGATCTGGTGCGAACGAGTGCGACGGGGTTCGACCTCACACCGTTGTACCCGAAGCTCCCGTCAGCGCTGTCCGGGCTGGTGGAGATCGCATACGACACCAGCAACCAGGCGGCCATCCGGTTCATCGAACCGCTGGTGTACGAGAGCAGCGTTTATACCGAGGATCGTCAGTCTGTCCAGCTGTCACTGGAAACCGGAATCGAGCGCCCGTTCATCTTGAGCACACCGCGGCTAACTTCACCGGACGTGCTCGACCTGCGGATACCGTTCCGGCATCCAGGGCTTGAGGAACTGTTCCGGTCGAGGGTGCATGCCACGACGCTGAACCGGTTGCGTGAAATGCTCGAACTCGACGATGACGAGGCGACCGCGCTTACCCGACTGCTGGCCGCGCAGCCGGATCTGTCAGCCGACCGCCACATCGACGGCGGCGCGCGGATCCGTTACTTCAACCACGCGTGCCTGGTCTTGCAGACGCCGGAGGCGGCGATCATCACCGATCCGTGGATCAGCGCCGATTCCTCGGCCACCGACCGTTTTACCTACCGGGACCTGCCGGATCATCTTGACCTGGCGCTGATCACCCATGGGCACCAAGATCACATCGTCCTTGAAACCCTGCTGGCTTTGCGCGGCCGGATTGGCACGGTTGTGGTGCCCCGGTCATCGCGCGGTGACATGGCGGACCCGTCGCTGGCGCTGTACCTGTCGCATCTGGGTCTGCCTGTGGTGGAGGTGGAGGACTTCTCCGAGGTGGAGTTCCCTGGCGGCAAGGTGATCGCGACGCCGTTCCTTGGCGAGCATGCCGACCTGGACATCCGGGCCAAGTCAACCTACTGCGTCAGGCTGGGGGGCCGCACGGTCTTCGTTGGAGCGGACTCCTCGGGCATCGACCCGGCCTTGTACCGGTACATGCGCCGCCACGTCGGGGAGGTGGACATCGCGTTCCTGGGCATGGAATGCGCAGGGGCGCCGTTGACCTGGCTGTACCAGGGGCTGTTCACCATGCCGGTTACCAAGAAGATGAGCGACTCGCGCACGCTGTCAGGGTCGAACGCGGAGCAAGCGGCCGCGATCATGACGGAGCTGGGCGCCAGCGAGGCCTATGTCTACGCCATGGGCGAGGAGAGCTGGCTGGGCCACGTCATGGCCACCTCATACAACGAGGACTCGTACCAGCTCAAGCAAGTCGCCGAATTCATGACGTGGTGCTCGGACCATGGCATCAAGTCGGCTCACCTGCTCGGCCAACATGAATGGCGCTGGTGACCGCGCTTCCGACATAGAGGTGCTGATCGGCTCTGGTTCTGCCTCGCGGCGGCGTCCGCCTCCAGCGCCCTGATCAGGCTATTGGGACGCATGTCGGTCGGATTCGTTGCCACCGAACATTCCTTTCGGAGTACCTACAGAGTCACGGTCAGAACGTCACCCGAATTCCCATCTGGTACCACATGCCCAGGAAACGGTGTTTAACTGCGGTCGCCCCGGTGGTCAAACACCATTCTTCCGCTGATCAGTTTTTGTCAAGAAATTCGATGATCGCGAAGTTGACCTCTTCTGGGCGTTCCAGGTAGCCGACATGGCCACATGGACCGACTTCTACATAATCACAGTCCGGTATGGCTTCGGCCACCTCCGCGACTAGGTGCGGTGGGCACATAAGGTCTTCTGAAAATGCGATGACCCGGCAGGGCACCGGGACCGCCGCGAGCGAGTCCGTGCGATCGGAGTCGAGGTCGATCGTGTCTTGCCCCGAAGCCGCCGCCCTGCGTGCCGCGGACATCTCGTAGATGTCCAGCCACATAGCGACTGTCGCCTCGTCGTTGAGCGTGGCACGGGAGAACATCTGGATCACCTGCATCGGGGCCTCGTAGCTAGCCGGCAACCGAATGCCATCGCGCAGCAGCAGGCTCTCGCTGGCCGACAGTGCTCGGCGCAACGCGTCAGACCGAGCGCGCAGGGCTATCAGCACGCAGCACCGGACCAGGTCCGGCCTTGAGATGGCCAGTTCGGTGGCTACGAACCCGCCAAGCGAGGTCGCGACGAGCCGACACGGCCCGATGTCCAGGGCCTCGATAAGCCCGGTGGTGTCCGCGACCAGGTCGGCTAGCGAATAGTCGCCCGGCGGCACATCTGACGGGGATACGCCCCTGTTATCGAAGGTGATTACCTCGTATCCGGCCTTAGTCAGCGCGGGCACCTGATACATGCTCCACACATTTCCACCGGCCGCCTGCCCCATGATCATGAGCACGGGCTCACCGCTTCCCGCGCGCTCGTATGACAGCCGGATACCGTTGGTTGATACATATGGCATGTAGCGACCGCCTCCAGGTTACGTAACGTATTGGTCTGCCAACGTCTACGCGTTCAACTGCGTCCAACCGTCGGTTGAACATTGATCCTTACAACAGTACCTCGCAGTCTCTATTTCCGGGGCGTGAGCTTTACCGGTAGGCTTTCCGGGCCGTTCACAATGATGGAACTCAGCATTACAGGCGTCCCGTCGAGTTCGATCCGCTCGGTGCAAAGCAGTAGCTCCTCATAGAGCAGCCGCAGCTCAGCCCGGCCCAACGTGCCGCCAAGGCAGAAATGCTCACCAGTACCAAGAGCGATATGCCGGTTGGGCTGCCGGTGTACGGAAAAGCAATCCGGTTCATCGAATACAGTCTCGTCCCTATTAGCTGACGGGTTCCATAGCGTGACCCGCTGGCCGGCTTCGATCCGTCGACCGCGCATGGTTACCTGCGCGGTCGCGGTGCGCATGATATGCGTAGCGGTTGACGTCCAGCGAAGCACCTCCTCGACCGCGGGGCGGAGCAGTTCCGGCTCCGTTGACAGCGCGTGCCACTGATCCGGGTGCTGAAGGAACGCGAGCATTCCGCCGGAGGCCGCGATTCTGGTATTCTCCGTGCCGCCGACGAGAAGATTGTCACAATTCAGGATAATCTCGTCCGCCGTCAGCTTCTGCCCATCTATCTTCGCGGTGGCAAGCAGGCTAACCAGATCGTCAGCCGGCGACTTCGACCGGGTGGTCGCTAGCTCCTCGAAATACTGCAGAATATCGAGATGGGCCGCCCGCCTATCCATCGCGTCAGCGGCACCGAAGGCATCGTTCGTAAGCGTGAACAGGTGCTCCCAGTCATCTTTGGGCACGCCCATCATCTCGCAGATAACATACAGCGGCATACGCGCGCCAATCTCGGCGACGAAATCGCATCCCTCGCGCTCTAGCGCACGTGTCACTACATCGTGCGCGATATCCCGCATCCCGGCATCAAGGGCACGGATGGACCGGGGCGCGAACCAGTCATCCACCAGCGCCCGGAGCTGACGATGATGCGGCGGGTCCGTCAGGGCCAGGGTACGTCCGCCGCCGGGATCGCTACCGTAGGTCTCCGGCCGAAGGAGGATCCCGCCAGCTGAGCTGAACGTAGCCGGGTCCCGGTACACCGCCCGGACGTCGTCATACTTCGTCAGGACCCAGAACCCCGGAAGATCGCCCGGCGGATGCCAGTGCACGGGATCATGCTCACGAAGCCATCGCCACGAGGCATGTGGATCGCCATGCGAGTACAGGCTTGGATCGGTCAGATTAATCTTCACGGAAGGCTCGCAACTCTCTGACGTCTTTTCTTCGTGCCCGTGCAACCGCGGCGCGCCGGCGGCCGAACACCACCTTCCGGTAGCTCATCGTATTGTGGTCTATTTTGTCGAGGCGATTTGTCGCGCCGGACGATGACCGCGAAGACTTATTTCTCCGCGTATCGGTATTCGACAGCGTCCAGTAAAAAATGGCTTATCTAGCGCTCCGGGCCGGCACAACCACGCCGGACTCGTAGGCAGTGACCACCGCCTGAGTACGGTCGCGCCAGCCAAGCTTGGCGAGCAGGCGGCCGACATGGGTCTTGACCGTGTCCTCGGCAACCGTGAGGCGGGCGGCGATCTCGCTGTTGGACAGGCCCTCCGCGACCAGTCGCAGGACCGCCATCTCGCGCGGGGTCAGCGCGGCGAGCGACGACGGCGCGGCGGACCTTGATCCCTGGGTCAACGCTCTTGAGGAACCGGCCGGTGCCGTGCCGACTCGCCGGATGAATGGGACATGGGTGCGGCTCTTTTGGAGTGAGCTGCCCAGTTTGTGGTGGTGGCGGTTGTGGCGTGGCTGCGTGTCAGTGAGGCTTCCGTTCCGTATGGTCCTGAAGTGCGAAATCGGGACCGTGGA
>Ga0210390_10001525_pt1 | contig 22025 bp, 13 predicted proteins | sample IncBWH11OmetaG_FD_161050 | JGI IMG/M metagenome (GOLD analysis project Ga0210390, IMG submission 161050) | Forest soil microbial communities from Barre Woods Harvard Forest LTER site, Petersham, Massachusetts, United States - Inc-BW-H-11-O ... | reverse complement strand
CGTTTTTGACAGAGTGTACGCGGCGCGCAAGGCGAATCCTTTGCTAAAGCGCTTGTCCGCGGTCAACTGAAACTCGTGGCTGTCGGAAAGACCATTGCTAAAGTTGGTGAGTAGCTGCTGGGTTCCCGTCGGGAACGCAAAGGGATCGGATTCGGGGCCGGAAAGTACGGGCCCGCCAACGAAATCCACGCAGGCCGCGAGTGGCCTCGCGCACTCCGGATTGGTGCTGCCGAAGTTAGTGAGTTGCTGCTGCATCACGCTCGGAACAGGAAAATTCGTCTCGCCACTCGATATTAGTTTTCGCCCCAGGCTTCCGACGTACACCGCTTCGACCATCGTGTTGGGCGTCGCTTGCCACTGGAAGCCATAGTTAAAGTTCTCCGAGTAGGGTGTGCGAAAATGCGGGAATGTGGTGTAGGCAAACGAGATTTTGGGGAGCCCAAAAGTCCCGGTGAAGGTAAAGGGGAATGGGTTCGTCTGCGACATGGCCGTGAAGGGATCGGCGACCGGTCCAGTTCCAGGCGTATCCCCCACTACTCCCGCGTAGGTATTAGGAGTGGTATTGGCGACAGCTCCGAAAGGGGGCTGGCCGCCGAACTGCAGGTTGAGGGCACCGTCTTCTATGTCATAGAAAATACCGAAACCTCCGCGCATGACCAGTTTGGAGTTACCGAGCATGTCCCAGGCAAAACCGAGACGTGGAGCAAAGTTGTTCCTGTCGGGGTAAACGAGGGCGCGGTTGGGAGTGCCGGGATCGCCGGGATACAGAATATCGGGCGGAGCGTCTGGAAACACGGTGGACTGCTGCCCGGGAAAGAAGCCCAGAATATTATTGTGAACGTCGGTCTGCGGCATGAAATAGTCCCAGCGCAGACCGTAGTTCAGGGTGAGGTGTGCGGTGAGCTTCCAGGTGTCCTGGGCGTAGAGGCCAATGGCGCCGGTGCGGATACCGTAAGTAGCTCTGGAAAATTGGAAGTAGTTGTCCCAGAAACCGGCGACGAAATCAGCCGTTTCGTTACCGGTGAAGTCGCCGAAGGTGAAATCATAGCTGCCGTTGTTGAAGAAATCGAAGCGGAAATTCTGGCGGATGCGGGAAATGTCCGCGCCGAATTTAATCTCATGGCGGTTACGCGTCCAGGTGTAATTGTCGGCCCACTCGAATGTCGCATCGTGGAGAGTCGTGGGACCCTGCGGGGACGGGCCGAGGTTGAAGCCGTTGGTGAAAATGATCGGAGGCGCGGCGCCATTGGGATCATCGGGATTGACGTTGGTGAAGCCGAGGGCGGCGGGAGTGGTCTTGTCTGTGGGAGTGGCCTGCAGTGTAGCCGTGCGATTGGCTGCGAAGCGGAACTCGTTGAGCATCCCGGGAGAAAACGTATGCGTCCAGGTAAACGCGCCAATCTGATCGCGGAAGTTCGTTGAGAAGCCCGAACCGATGGGTACGTCGCCACCGGTGGAGGCGCCGTTGATGATCTGGAAGGGATAAGTCTGCCGGGTGTCGTCGATGAGGTAGACGAAGGAAATCGTGTCGTTCTTGCCGAGAGTGTAGTCAATATGCGCGATACCCTGGTTGTCATAAATGGCGGCGTTGGGCGAAGAGATGAATCCATTAGATCCGACATTCGGCAGAGGCAGAAAGTCTTGAATGTAATTGGCGATCACGGGGTTCACGGGAACCTGATTGTTCGGGTAAATAGCGCCAGTGATCGGATTGGTCAGCTGGGTGCCGTTGGGATCGGTGCAGGCGCCGGCGGCGTAAGTACTGCACAAGGAGCTGAAGTCTCCAGTGCGCTGTGCGGGCGTGAGCACGGTGAGTTGAGGCGAAGTCTGCCCAACGATGCTGCGGGTAGCCTGATACGCAAGAAAGAAAAATAGCTTGTCCTTCTTGATTGGACCTCCAACCGTGCCACCAAACTGGTTGCGTTTGAATGTCTGCTTATCCTGGTCAGCCGGTAGAAAATAGTCCCTGGCATTGAAGAAGTTGTTGCGGTTGAACTCGAAGAGGTCTCCGTGGTAGGCATTCGTGCCTGATTTGGTGATCTGATTGACGATTCCTCCGGAAGTGCGGCCGTACTGCGCGTCGTAATTGTTGGTGAGAATCTTGAATTCCTCGACGGCGTCCGGATTGGGACTCACAACGATATTGTTGCCGAGAAAATCGGTGTTGTTGCCGCCGTCCAGTAGGAATGTGAGGGATTCGGAGCGCTGTCCGCTCACTGAAAAAGGATTGCCAGAGCCGTCGTCGGGATCAGGGGCGAACACGCCCGCCTGTAGTAATCCCAGTTGTAGGGTGTCGCGATCAAGCAGCGGCAGATCGTTAATCATGCGCTCGTTTTCGACTTTACCGAGAACGGCGCCGGAGGTGTCCACCTGGACGACGTTGGAGCTGACTTCGATGGTTTGACTTTCCTGGCCGACTTTCAGCGCGACGTCGAGGCGTCCGTTTTGATTTAGCTCGAGGACGATGCCGTCCTGGATGAACTTTGAAAACCCGGGCTTATCGACCGTCACGCTATATTTGCCGACTTCGACCAAGTCGAAGAGATAAGTGCCGTCGGAAATTGTTGTGGTGGTGCGCGCGATGCCGGTGCCGGTGTTGGTGAGGATCACCTTGGCGCCGGCGACCACGCCGCCCGATTGGTCGGTGACGGTGCCGCGGAGGGAAGCCTTGGTTTGGGCCCGCGCCGAACCGCTAAGGACTGCCAGGAAGCAAAATACGAACCCACAACGCAGCAGCGCACGATGAAATCTCACACCCCACCTCCGTAGTAAAGACACTTGCCCAGGACACGCGGCGCGTGGAGTGCATGGGACCGTTCAGCTGAAAAAATAGAGGCTACGGTTTCGCCCCGAAATTGACGACACAACCCTGAGACTCGCCCCAATCGCTGCAACTCACACTACCCCGATGCGGGAATCTATAGAACCGCGCGCGACGGAAGTCAAGAAAGAAGCGCTTATGGAAACCATCAACTGGATTGGAGTGAATGACGTGCGGTCAAAATCTTGGGCAGGAAGGGGGGAGCGGCCGGTGGGGGTGCCGGCCGCTCATGGGCATTGGGGTGATGGAGGTGCAGACATTCGAGGCGCTTTGGAGAGCCCCGAACACGACTCAGTATGCCGGTGGGGAGTGCGGACGTCGATAGGCCGCTCGGCCCAATTAAGGCCAGTACGAAAGTACTCGAAAGGTGGTTCGTGGGAGTTTCGCTCGGCGTGTTGAGGAGGTCAAAAGATTTAACACAGAGGTTACAGAGAGAAGGCGGAGAAAAATCTGAGAAAGATGAAGGCGTGAACCGACGCCTCGCGAGGGGCGGGGATTGAATGGGGCGGGGCGTGGTGATAGGCTCGGCGGAGCAGTTGCCCCGACGTGGCGCGCGGTCGTGCGCTGCGAACTGCCCGTTACTACCGATGGGCGCTACCGGAACAAAACTCGATCGCAGGCCGGCTGTGGCAGCGCAAGCCTTGGCATCGGTGCGCCAGCTTTTGGTGGAATTGGGCAGCGCGCGCGGGATGGAAGAACTGGTGGCGCGCGGCACGACGGCGCACCTGGAGCGCGAGCTGGGGTTGGGCAGCCTGGAGCGCGTGGAGTTGATGCTGCGTCTAGGCGATGCGTGCGGCGTGCGTTTGCCGGATCGCGTGGTGGCGGAAGCGGATACGGTGCAGGATTTGGTGGACGCGATTTTGCGCGTTGAAGCCGGCGAGGATGGAAATGGGGCCCGCGCTCGCGGCGCTGCTGCGGTTGCTGCGGTTCCGAATTCTTCAGCGTCCTCTTCTGTGGTGACGTCTACTTCGGCTGTTTCATCTGCGCCCGCGATTCGCCCAGACATTGACGAGCAAATTCGCAAGGCCGAAACGCTGAGCGAGATTTTGCGTTTGCGCGGGCGCGGTGAACCGGGGCGCAGCCACATCCAGATTTACGAGGAAGACGATCAGCTGCGGACGATCACGTTCGGAGAGCTGTACGAGCGCGCGTCGGTGGTGGCAGCGGATTTGCGGCGGCGCGGGCTGGAGCCGGGGCAAACGGTGGCGATCATGCTGCCGACCTGCGCGGAATTTTTCTGGACGTTTGCTGGAATACTGCTTGCCGGCGGAATTCCGGTGCCAATTTATCCGCCGTTCCGGGCGGACCGCATCGCGGAGTACGCGGCGCGGCAATCGAACATTCTGCGTAATGCGGAAGCGCAATTTCTAGTCACCTGGCGGCAGGCCGAAAATTTGGCGAAGCTGCTGCAGCCGCGCGTGCCGTCGTTGCGCGAGGTGCTGAACGCGCAGAAGCTGGCGACCGCGCCCGCGGATCCGCAACGGCCGGCTGGCGAGTGGCGGCCGGTGCAACATTTGTCGCATCACGCGCAGGGCGACGATATTGCGTTCCTGCAATACACTTCGGGCTCGACTGGCGATCCGAAGGGCGTGGTACTGACGCACGCAAATCTGCTGGCAAACATCCGCGCGATCATTTCGGGGATCGATATTCAGCCGGACGACGCTTGCGTTTCCTGGTTGCCGCTGTATCACGATATGGGATTGATCGGCGCGTGGTTCGTGCCGCTGTTTACTGGGATACCGCTGGTGGTGATGTCGCCGCTGGCGTTTTTGAGCCGCCCAGAGCGCTGGCTGCGCGCGATTCACCGGCATCGCGCGACGATTTGCCCGGCGCCGAATTTTGCGTACGAGTTGTGCGTGCGAAAAATCGCGGACAAGGATTTGGAGGGATTGGATCTGAGTTCGTGGCGCGCGGCGACGAATGGCGCGGAACCGGTGCGCGCGGAAACGATGGAAAGATTCGCGAAGCGTTTCGCGCCTTACGGATTTCGGCGCGAGTCGCTGATGCCCGTTTACGGGCTGGCGGAAGCTACGCTCGCGGTGTCTGTGCCTAGGCTTGGAGCCGGATACAAAGTGGATCGGATCGAGCGCGCACAATTTGAATCGGAGGGGCGCGCGGTGCAGGTTGCGAGCGTTGATGCGCCGGCGCTGGAATTTGTGAACGCGGGGAAGCCGGTGCCATCGGTGGAAGTGCGGATTGTGGATGCGGACGGCGTCAATCTAGGTGAACGACGGGAAGGACGACTGTGGTTTCGCGGGCCTTCGGCGACGCGCGGGTACTACCGCAATCCCGACGCGACGCGCGAGTTGTTGCGTGATGGCAACTGGATTGATTCCGGGGATTTGGCGTATTGGGGCGAAGGCGAGATTTACATCACGGGGCGCGCGAAAGACGTAATCATCAAGGCGGGGCGGAATCTTTATCCGCATGAGGTAGAGGAAATTGCGGGGCGCGTCGCGGGAGTGCGGACGGGATGCGTGGTGGCTTTCGGCGCGCCGGATGAACGTACGGGCACTGAACGGCTGGTGGTGGTTGCCGAGTTACGCGATATGGCCGCTGCGAAACGGATTGAGGGCGAGATTGCGCGGGCTGTAGATGAGGCGATGGGCATGCCTCCTGATGTGGTTGAGTTGCTGCCGCCGCAGTCCATTCCGAAAACTTCCAGCGGGAAATTGCGGCGCAGCGAGACGCGGCGGCTTTACCTGGAGGGAAAACTGGGGCAAAAGCAGCAGGCTCCATGGGTGCAGATTGCTCGGCTGGCGGCGCGCGGAGCGGCGCCACGGGCGTGGAGTTGGATGCAACAGACGGCGCGAAGCGCTGTGGAATTTTTGTACGGCGTGTACGCGCTGGCTGCTTTCGGAGTGATTCTGATTCCGCTGTGGATCGTGGTGGGACGCACGCGCAACCGGCGGCGCGCGGCGGCCCTAGTGCAGCACGGGGCGCGGATGATGCTGGCAGCGGCCGGCGTGCCAGTGACTGTGGTGGGAACGGAGATTCTGGAGCAGCGAGCGAAGACGGGTCCGTGGATTTTCGCACCGAACCATTCGAGCTACCTGGATATTCTGGTGATGCTGGCTTCTCTGCCGAACGATGTGCGCTTTGTGGCAAAGGGCGAGATTCGCGCGATGCCGTTCGTCAGTACGCTCGCGGACCGCAGCGGACAATTTGCGTTCGACCGTAGCGATCCGCAGGCGCGCGTACGGCAAGCAGAAGAAGTGAACGCGGCGTTGCGCAACGGCGAATCGGTAGTGATTTTTCCGGAAGGGACCTTTACGGCTGTGGCGGGGATACGTCCGTTTCAATTGGGGGCGTTCAAGGCGGCGGTAGATACGCAGCGGCCGATTTGCGCGGTTTCGGTGCGCGGGGCGCGGCAAATTTTGCGCGACACGACTCTGCTGCCGCGGCCCGGGCATGTGACGGTGACGATCAGCGCGCCGATTGCGCCCGATCCGGCGGCCGGCGACGATTGGCATGAAATAGTGCGCCTGCGCGATGAGACGCGCGATACGATCGCATTGAATTCCGGCGAAGCGCTAATTTAGTTTTGGAAATCCTCGTTCACGGTAACCCTTTTTCCCTGAGCAGCATCCAAGAAATACCAGCTCGCGGCGATGCTGCGCGCAGCCCTCTCGGGACTGCAGCGGTGTCGTGAAACTGTGCGGGCGGGTGTCCGCTGTCCCAGCCGGTTGGGCAAATCCCGCACTACAGTCCTAAGGAGAATCATTCATGGTACGCAAAGTGTCGTTACTGGTTGGGCTGCTATTCTTCGTATCGCTCGGTGCGGGATCACGTGCGAGCGCGCAAGACAAAGTGGAACTGTACGGCGGATATTCGTTTTTCCACCTGCAGAATTCCCCTGGCGCTAGCAATTTGAACGGATTCATTTTTTCGGGCGAGTATAAGTTTGCTCCGTGGTTCGGCGCAGTTGGGGAAGTGGCCGCAGATTACGGCGGCGGATCATCAGTGACGACGTATTTGGTTGGTCCGCAGGTTTCGTTTCCGGCGCGCGTTTCACCGTTTGCGCATTTTTTGATTGGAGGATCGCATTTCGGCCAGAATGGCTTCACTGACAACTCCTTTGCGACGTCCTTGGGATTCGGGATTGATGCGAAAATCGCGCCGGCATTTAAGTGGCGAATCATCGAGGGCGATTATGTGACGACGCGCTTCGGCGGAGGCACGCAAAACAACGCGCGGATTTCGACGGGGATTGTGTTCCGGTTCTGACGCGGAGCAGGGCCATTGTAGCGGCAGTCTTCAGACCGCCACCGATGGCGCACTGAAGTGCGCCGCTACAATGCCCAAGCAGTTTGTGTTCGTCACTGCTTTTTATTGCTGGTTCAGGACGAAGTTCACGGTGATCAGGGTTTCGACTTCGACGGGTTCACCGTTCAGGCGCGTGGGTTGGTAGCGCCACCGACGCACCGCCTGCAGCGCGGGGTTCGCGAGGATCGGATGTCCACTGATCACTTCGAGTTGGCGGACGGTGCCGTCTGTGGCGATGATGGCGCGCAAGTACACCGTGCCCTGCAGATGGATCGTGCGCGCGATGACGGGGTATTCCGGCTGCACTTTGTAGATTAGCGCGGCGGCCATCACGCCTTCGCTGCGGTGCAGCGGCGATTTGTGTTCCGGCGGCTCGGGCTTCTTAATTTCGATTGGCATGCCCGAGCGATCGGCACCGGGAATCCAGGCGCCCGGGCCTGGAGGTCCGTCAATTCCGCCATCGCCGATTCCTGGCGCGAAGTCGCTGCTAGTACTGGACGCGCTAGCGTCACCGAATGGACGAGTGGGCGTGGGAGCTGTGGGTTTCGCGCAATAGAGGCATGGGACTGCCCTGCTTGTGTTGTTGGCTGGAGGAAGTGGGTGCGACGGCGCGGGCTTTTCCGGGGAGCCACCTCCACCGCGATAGGGCGGCGTGGGCGTCATGATGTATAGCCCCGGCAAGACGCCTGGCGTAATCAGCGGCCACAAGAGCATCGCTCCGAGCAGCGCCGCTTCGAGGATCACGGAAATGACGAGCGCTTTGCGACGTAGATTACGCGCGCGGTCGCGAGATTCGGCGTCATTCTCCAGCATGCACTGCGACAAACTTCCCAGATCGCTCACGGACACACCTCCGCCAAGTGATTGGCACACAAGGGAACGCCATCCAGACGCGGCCAAGGAAGAGATGGCCTGACTTCATGCGGCCGTTACGGGGGCTCCGGCCGGGCCGAGTCTGATGGTGCTGCGGAGTTCGCGCGATCTCTGTAGAGATAGACACCGGAAGCAGTGGCTTGTGCCCGGACGGAGCCGCTGGATAGCAAGGGCCGTGCGAAGATGCCGAATCCGGACGGGCCTGTGAGCGTAAATGCCTGGATACAAATTATTTACAATTCTCTGACGGTGAAGTGCATCATTTTGAACCCCACGTGCGTCTAAACCATATCATCGCTAGGTTGTAGCTGTTCTTAGAGATGGAAGGAGTGGTCATTATGAGCCGAAACTCGATAGAAACCGTGGGGGTTCGTTATACCGGGTGGGCCGCATTGAACCGCGACCCGCTGGAAGACCGCGTGGAATTCACCTGTCCGCAGTGCGGGGAAAAGGGAACGAAGGCTGCGCGGAGACCGCGTGCGGCGTATCACTTCACCGACGGGTTCGTACAGGACCTGGAAGGTGAGACGACTACGTGCCGCAGCTGCAAGAATTCGCTGCGCGTTGTCCCGGTGGTGATGTTGCACGACCAGGACGAGAAGCGGCGTTTTCAGGCAGTTTTTGCGCTGGACCCTTATTCGAACAACTAATTCGGGCCGACGGGAAGTGAGCGGCATTGCTTTCGGTGAGTGTACCGAGCGGTGTGTGCTTTTTACGGGAAGGCCTGGACTGATCAAAGAGGGGACGAGCTTGGGCTCGTTCCCTCTTTTATTTTTCGGCGCGATTTATCCGCCTGTTTACGGCCGCATGACGTTGGGAATCAGCTGGTGGGGATGCGCGAAGGGCTCGCCTTCGACGTCCAGGTGCAGGTGATGAGCTTCGAGATCGCGGCGGACGTGATCGAACGCTTCGTCCACGGAATCGGCAAACTGCAGGAGCTTGTAATCGCGCTCGTTCATGGTGCCGGTGCGGACCATGTGGCGCCAGTTGATCAGTTTGTCCCAGTATTTCCTGCCGTAAATCAAAATTAGATGATGCGAAGAGAGTTTGTTGGTCTGCAGCAGAGTGAGCATTTCCCAGAGCTCGTCCATGGTGCCGAAGCCGCCGGGAAAGACGATCAGGGCCTTGGCCATTTGTGCGAACCAGAGCTTGCGCATGAAGAAATAGTGGAAATAGAAATTCAGATCGGGAGAGATGTAACGATTCGAGGTTTGTTCGTGCGGGAGCTGGATGCTGAGACCGACGGACGGTCCGCCGGCTTCCGCGGCGCCGCGATTGGCTGCTTCCATGATTCCCGGACCGCCGCCGGAACAGATGACGAAGCGGCGGGGCTGATTGCCGAGGGTCATGGCCCAGGTGGTGATGCGATGAGAAAGCTCGCGCGCTTCTTCGTAGTATCGCGACATTTCCAGCAGGGCACGAGCCGAGGAGATTTTCGCGCGCGATGCGGGAGTGCGGCGGCCGCGCGCGGCGGCTTGGACTTGTTTCAGGCGCGCCAGGGCATGGTCGCGCGAGTGAATGCGGGCGGAGCCGAACATGACGATGGTGTCGCCGATGTTGGCGCGGCGCAGACGGCTGAGCGGGTCCAGATATTCGGCGAGGATGCGCAGCGGGCGCGCGCCAAGGCTTTCCATGAATTGCGAATCTTCGTAGGCCAACTTCGGCAGCGGCTGGTGCCTGGGCTTTTTTCGCGCGCGCTTCATTGTTTACGCCCCGATGCGGACTTCCACCCACTCCAGGGATCACGCGACGGGCCACACCTCGCCTCGCACTTCGCTTCACGCTTCAAGTCACGTTCCGTTGCAGATTTCAATTCACACCTCAGTTCCCATTGCAGCACTGTTTCGTTTTTCAATTATGCCGCTTCCATTCTAAGAGAACGCGCGGGAAATACCAGTCGCGGCGCGCCGCGGCAGTGCTCCGTAAGCAACGCGTGTGCGCGAGAGCGAATCAGATACACTGGACAGCTACAGTGAATTTGGGATGAAACCTGTGAATCGCGTGTTATTCCGGCGTTTAATTCGGGGCGGAGTTGCGGCTGCGCTCGTTGCGACGGTGCTGCTGGTTGCGCCGTTCGCACGATGCCAGGAAGCGCCAGCTGGACCGCTGCATCCGCGGCCGGGCGCGCAGCCTGAGGCTATGCCTCCCGCGGAGCAGCAGAAACACGCCATTCGCGTGCACGTGAATGAAGTGACGGCACCGGTGATTGTGCGGAATCCGAAGGGCGAGATGGTCTTTGATTTAAAGCAGGATAATTTCCGGGTGTACGACAACGGAGCGGAGCAGAAGATCGATCACTTCGACGTGGGCGGCGATCCGCTTTCCATCGTGCTGGTGATCGAGGCCAGCTCGCACATTCAGCCGATGTTTCCCAGCATCAAGCACGCGGGAATCGTGTTCAGCGAAGCGGTGATGGCGCAAACTTCGGAAGCGGCGGTGATCAGCTACGACAGCACGGTGGATTTGCGCGCAAAATTCACGACGGACCCGGACATCGTGCAGAACACGATCGAACATTTGCCGCTGGGCGTGAACGATACACTGCTGTACGACGCGATGGCGCGCGGGATTTCGATGCTGGAAGAACGGCCCGCAGTGCGGCGGCGAATCATGCTGGTGATTGGTGAATCGCATGACAGCGGCAGCGAGAGCCGGTTAGGCGAAGTGCTGCGACAGGCGCAGCTGGCGAATGTGACGATTTATTCCGTGGGGCTGAGCACGGCGATGGCTGATCTGCGCACGAAGCCGGATCACGTGAACGACACGCCGGATTTGCTGGCGCTGGCTGTGTTTCTGGTGAAGACCGGGAAGAATGCGCTGGGAACGAATTCGCTGGCGGTGGCTAGCAAGGCTACAGGCGGATTGCACGTGGCGACGATGCGCGACCGCTCGATCGAAAAAGCGATTGATGATATTGGCGGCGAGTTGCACGCGCAGTACACGATTGGGTATCGTCCGGTGGGAGATGATCCCGAGGGTTATCACGAGATTAAAGTGGTGGTGGTGGACCGGGCGAATGTTTCAGTGCGCACGCGGCCGGGGTATTACGTCGCGCCACCATCGTAGGCGCGCTGCGACTATTCCGTGGCGACGCTGGGATGAGCGCCTTCGGTATCTAGAAACTGCGCGAGAGTGGTGCCGAAATCCTGCTTCGTGGGCGGCATCGGAAATTTGACGCCTTTCGTTTGCATCTGCTCGTAGAACTGCTGCAGGTCTTTTACTGTGAAGCCGACGTCGTAAGTGCCCGCACGATTCTTCTCGCTGGCGGGATGCAGCGCGAAGGACGTCTCGCCGGTGGCGAACTCCGACCAGCCTGGCGATTCGAACTTCAGGGGAAGGCCCACAACGTCCCGATAGAATTTGACCGCGCGGTCCATGTCCGCAACGAATTCGATGATGTACTTCAGTTTCGGCGCCATGGCTTCCTCCTGATTATTTCTTCTCAGGTTCGGGCGGAGCTGCGACTGCGGCGGCTTCGTCTTCTTCCAGGATTGCGGCGGCTGCGGCGATGCGGTCGCCTTCTTCGAGGCGCAGCAGGCGGACGCCTTGGGTGGAGCGGCCGGCTTCGCGGATTTCGCCGGAGTGCACGCGGATGACTTTGCCCTGGCCGGTGATGATCATCACGTCGGAGTCTTCGCGGACCTGCAATGCTGCGACGACCGGACCATTGCGGTCGGTGGATTTGAGGTTGATGACGCCTTTGCCACCACGTGAAGTGACGCGATATTCGGCGAGCGGCGTGCGCTTGCCGTAACCTTTTTCGGCGACGGTGAGCATGAGCGAAGTGAGCGATTCGCGAATCTGGTCGCTTTCGAGCTCGTCGAGATTTTTCGTTTCCTTTTTGTATTCCTTCTCAATGATCCCGAAATCGGGCTGCACCGCGTCCATGCTGACGACGAAGTCTCCTTTGGCGAGATCCATGCCGTTGACGCCGCCTGCGGCGCGGCCCATGGAACGGACTTCTGTTTCGCGGAAGAGAATGGCCTGGCCATCGTGGCTGGCGAGGAAAATCATCTGCATGCCATCGGTGAGTTTGGCTCCGATGAGTTCGTCGGCGCCATCGAGATTGATGGCGATGATGCCGGAAGGACGCGGATTAGAAAATTCGGCGAGGCCGGTCTTTTTCACGGTGCCGTTTTTAGTGGCTAGGAAGACGTAGCGATCGGCTTCTTCCAGATTGCGCGCCGAAACTACGGCAGTGAGTTTTTCATTTTCCTGGAAACGCACGAGATTGGAGATGGCTTTGCCGCGAGTGGCCGCGGCGGCTTCGGGAATTTCGTAAACCTTCAGCCAGTAGATGCGGCCTTTGGAAGTGAAGAGCAGGATGTAACTGTGCGCCGAAGCGACGAAGAAATGCTCGACGAAATCGTCGTCGCGGGTTTTGGCGCCGATGCGGCCTTTGCCGCCGCGCGATTGGTGGCGATAAGTTTCGACCGAGGTGCGTTTGACGTAGCCGGCATGGCTGACGGTGATGGCCATTTCCTCGTCTTTGATGAGGTCTTCGAGCTTGATTTCCTCGACGCGGTCAACGATCTGGGTGCGGCGCTCGTCGCCATAGGATTTTATGATTTCGCGCAATTCCGCGATGATGACGGCTTTCAGTTTCTTTTCGCTGGCCAGGATTTCGCGCAGCTCGGCGATCTGTTCGCGGATTTTCTTCAGTTCGGCAAGAATGTCGTCAATCGAAAGCTGGGTGAGGCGGTGCAATTGCAGTTCGAGGATGGCATCGATCTGCGGAAAGCTGAGGCCGACGACTTCCGCGGGCATGCCGTATTTTTTGTTGACGAGCTTGACGCCAGCGATGCTCTTGGCTTTGCCGTCTTCGGATACCTTGACGGTTTTGTTGGCGAAAAATTCATGCAGGTTTTCGCGAGCGTTGGCGCGGCTGGAAGAACCGCGAATCACGCGGATAACTTCGTCGAGATAATCGAGGGCGATCTGATAGCCGAGCAGAATGTGCTCGCGCTCTTCGGCTTTGCGCAGCTCGTATTGGGTGCGGCGGCGCACCACGTCCACGCGGTGCTCGATGAAGAGGCGCAGCAGGTCCAGCAGGCCCAGCTCGCGGGGCTGTCCGGCGACGATGGCCAGCAGGATCATGCTGAAGGATTCCTGCATCTGGGTGTGCTTGAAGAGGTGCGCGAGAATAATTTGCGGCTCTTCGTCGCGCTTCACTTCGATGAAGATGCGCATGCCGTCGCGGTCGCTTTCGTCGCGGATGTCGGCGATGCCTTCGATCTTTTTATTCTGGATAAGGCCGGCGATATTTTCGATCAGGCGCGCTTTGTTGACCTGGTAGGGAAGTTCAGTGACGACGATGTCCTGGCGATCCTTGCCGCGCTGTTCGATGGCGACCTTGGCGCGCACCTGGAAGGAACCGCGGCCGGTCTTATAGGCTTGCTCGATGCCTTCGCGGCCGTAAATGTAGCCGGCGGTGGGGAAATCGGGGCCGGGGACGAGCTTCATGATTTTTTTCAGATTGGCTTCGGGCTCTTCGATCAGGACGATCGCGGCTTCGACGACTTCTCTCAGGTTGTGCGGGGGGATGTTGGTGGCCATGCCGACGGCGATGCCGGAGGAGCCGTTGACGAGGAGGCTGGGAACGCGGGTGGGCAGGACGACGGGTTCTTTTTCGCTTTCATCGAAGTTGGGGACGAACTCGACGGTATCTTTTTCGATGTCCGCGAGCATTTCTTCGGCGATTTTCGAAAGGCGCGCTTCGGTGTAACGCATGGCCGCGGGGGGATCGCCGTCCACGGAGCCGAAGTTTCCCTGGCCGTCCACGAGGGGGTAGCGCATGTTGAAATCCTGCGCTAGGCGGACGAGGGCGTCATAGACGGGAGCGTCACCGTGCGGATGGAATTTGCCGAGGACTTCGCCGACGATCTTGGCGCACTTGCGGTAGGACTTGGTGGAGGTGAGACCGAGCTCGTACATGCCGAAGAGGATGCGGCGGTGCACGGGCTTGAGGCCGTCGCGGACATCGGGGAGGGCGCGGCCGACGATCACGCTCATGGCGTAGTCGAGGTAGGACTTCTTCATTTCCGATTCGATATCAACCGGGGTGGTGATTGACTTGTCTAGTTCTTCGGCCACTTAGAATCTCCGTGTTCTTGGTGAGTAGTGATTGTTGTTGGTGCTTGGTGGCTTTTCATTTGTATTGAATAGAAAAATGGAAGTGCTTTGTTTTCTGTTGGTTGAAAAATTTGCGGCTGGAAAAAATCGTTCAGTTGCATTGAATAGAAATTGGTGTTTTGGGCGCGTTTTAGCCGGGGATGTACGGCCCAGAGTGCGGGGACGACGGTACTGGCTCGGCCGTTTGTGATGTTCGACATTTTCACAGATTCATCATCCTCTTGCGGCGCGCGAAATGCAAAACGTTGTGTGTGTACATTGGCTGGCACTTCGGCCGATCCCCTAAAGGCTGGCGGCCTGAAGGCCGCCGCTACAAAACCTGCGCCTATGCTTTCGCATTAGTCCGTTCTAGCACGTACGTCTTCACTGTCTCGAACGCCGTGGCGTTGTTTGAAAAGCGCTGCGGGCCGAAATGCGTTTCCAGTTCGTTGAGCAGCGCATCGCATTCGGCTTGCGTGGCACATTCGAACGCGACGCCTTGTTCGTTGTTCGGCGCGTCCGTTGGGGTCGCGCGAAAATCAGAGCAGCTCATTCCGCGCAGGCCGGGCAATATCTTCCATACCAGTTGATAGTTCACCAGAGTTAGATATCCAGGTTAACGACGTCGAGGGCGTTTTCTTCTATGAATTTGCGGCGCTCTTCGACGTTTTCGCCCATGAGGGTGGAGAAAATTGTTTCGGCGGCTACGGCATCTTCCAGGCGCACTTTCAGCAGGGTGCGCACTTCCGCGTTCATGGTGGTGTTCCATAATTGCTCGGGATTCATTTCGCCGAGGCCCTTGAAGCGGGTGATGGTGAAATCTTTTTTGGCGTCTTCGAGGACGTAATTGAGCAGGCCGAGCGAATCTTCCTTCACGACTTTGTCGCCGTTGTGGGCGATGGTGAAAGGGCCGCGATCGAGTTCGGCGATGGCCGCGGCGAGAGTGCGTAGACGCTTATAATCCGGCATCGCCGCCAGCGCCCAATTGATGCGGCGTTCGCCGCCATTTTTGAGCACCAGCTCGTGCAGGCTGTGCTCTTCGTCGAAGATGAATTTAGCTTCGAGGTCGAGCTTGGCTTTTTCGATAGCCTTCACCAGTTCCTGCAATTTCTTTTTGTCGGCGAAATCGGTTTTCTTGTCGAGCTCGCTTTCGGCAAGCAGGTCCACCAGCTTCGGCTCGCGCAGACGCCGGCCCAGCTTCGCGGCCACTTGATCGTATTCCTGAATATTCAGGAGGAAGGTGGTGAGGTCGGCGCCTTCGAGCGATTTGCCGTTCTTGCCTTTTACGGTGTGCTCTTCGGTGGCGCGCTTCATCAGCTCGCGGGCGAATTCGCGCTCGTCGCGGATGTAGCGATCCATTTTGCCGCGCTTCACGCGATAGAGCGGCGGCTGCGCGATATAAATATTTCCTTTTTCGATCAGCTCGCGCATGTGGCGGAAGAAAAAAGTGAGCAGCAGGGTGCGGATGTGGCTGCCGTCCACGTCGGCGTCGGTCATTAGAATGATTTTGTGATAGCGCAGCTTGCTGGCGTCGAAATCATCCTTGCCGATGCCGGTGCCGAGCGCGGTGATGATGCAGCGAATTTCCTCGTGGCCGAGCATTTTGTCGTAGCGGGCTTTTTCGACGTTGAGGATCTTGCCTTTGAGCGGCAGGATGGCCTGGTAGCGGCGATCGCGGCCGCCTTTGGCGGAGCCGCCGGCGGATTCGCCCTCGACGAGGAAGATTTCGCAGCGCGCGGGATCGCGTTCCTGGCAATCGGCGAGTTTTCCGGGCAAGCCGCTGGAATCGAGCGCGGATTTGCGGCGGGTGAGCTCGCGAGCCTTTCGGGCGGCTTCGCGGGCGCGCGCGGCGTCAATGCACTTGCCGATAATTTTTCGCGCGATGGAGGAGTGCTTGTCGAAGTATTCGCCGAGGCGCTCGTTGACCATCTGTTCGACGACGCCTTTGATGTCGCTATTGAGCTTGCCTTTGGTCTGGCCTTCGAACTGCGGCTGCGGAAGTTTCACGGAGACTACGGCGACGAGGCCTTCGCGGACGTCGTCGCCGTTGATAGTGACTTCGTCCTTCTGTTCTTTGAGCATGCCGAAAGAATTGGCGTAGTAATTTATTGTGCGGGTGAGCGAGGAACGGAAGCCGGAAAGGTGCGTGCCGCCGTCCACGGTGTTGATGGTGTTGGCGAAGGCAAAAACGTTTTCGGTGTAGCTATCGTTGTATTGCAGCGCGATTTCCACTTCCACCTGGTCGCGCTTGCCTTCGATGTAGATGGGCGAATCGTGCAGCACGCCTTTGCCTTTGTTCAGGTGCTTCACGAATTCGGCGATGCCGCCGGTGAAGCGGAACTCGGCTTTCTTGCCGCTGCGCTCGTCGTCGAGCGTGATTTTCAGGCCTTTGTTCAAGAAGGCCAGCTCGCGGAGGCGTTGCGCGAGCGTGTCATAGCTATAGACAGTCTTGCCGAAAATTTCGGGATCGGCGTGAAAAGTGATTTTAGTGCCGGTCTTGCGGGTCTTGCCGGAAGCCTTGAGCTTCGACGTGGGCACGCCTTTTTCGTAGGATTGTTCCCAGACTTCGCCTTCGCGCCAGATTTCCAGATCGAGCCAGTCGGAAAGCGCGTTGACGACGGAAACACCGACGCCGTGCAAGCCGCCGGAAACTTTGTAGGTGTCGCTATCGAATTTTCCGCCGGCGTGCAGGACGGTCATGACGACTTCGGCGGCGGGCTTTTTTTCTGTGGCGTGCATGTCCACGGGAATGCCGCGGCCGTTGTCAATCACGGTGACGCTGTTGTCTTCATGCACCGCGACATTGATCTCGTCGCAGAATCCGGCCATGGCTTCGTCCACGGAATTGTCCGCAACTTCCCAGACCAAATGGTGCAGGCCCATTTCACCGGTGGAACCGATGTACATCGCGGGACGCTTGCGGACGGCTTCGATGCCGCCGAGAACTTTGATTGAAGTCGCGTCGTACTTGTGGCCGCCAGTTTTTCCGGCCGCAGCATCTTTTTCAGCCATGGGTCGTGCTTCTCCTCAGATTGCGAGCGGATGCAATTTTGTTTTGCAACTAAGCATTAAGGCTGCGGGAAGGCGGTCGCGCGGATGTGCCCGACACTTGCTCGCCGAAATAGTGGCGAGTTACCTTGCCCATTGGTTTCGCTCACCCGAAGCTGGGTGCGAATACTTTCGAGGGCGCGTTGTTGCGCCGGCGAAACTCGAAGGGTTGCGGCTCCATCCCGTCCCGTTCCGAAAAATTCGGGGAGACGCGGCGGAGCTTTTTCATTTTCCCCTGCGGAAAGGGGAATATGCGGCGCGAATTTGGCTTCTCTTGCCCTGGCGCAGGCAAGAAAAACAGAGGCAAATTCGGGCCGAATATAGTGCCGTCCAGAAGGATATCTGAACAGAAGTATTGTATCCAAACTGGGCTCAATTCACAAGGCGAAACCGTTGGGTTGGATTGAATTTATGGCTTTTCTATTCAGTGGTTTACGAGTGATTTGTGGGCTGCGATTTGAGCTTCTTGCGGGAGGCACAAAAAGGCTCGAAAGTAGGCGTTTACACGCTGATCTTCGCACCGTTCCGACGTTATCGCGTGGGCACCGAGGAGCGCGCGCCGATCAAATGCGCATTGGCATTACGACGTAGCGGTAGCGGGAGGTTTCGTCGCCGGTGGGGCGGAGCTGGCCGGCGGATTGTTCGTCTTTTAGTTCGAAGCTAATGGGGCCGTCGGCGGCGGCGGCTAGAAAATCGAGCAGGTATTGGGCGTTGAAACCGATGGCGATGGTTTCGCCTTTGAATTCCTTTTCGATGATTTCCTTGGCTTCGCCGTATTCGGGGCTGGAGGAGGAAACTTCCAGGCCTTCGGTGGTGAGCGTGAATTTTACGGCGTGGGAGCGCTGATCGGCGAGTTGTGCGACGCGGCGGAGAGCGTCTTGCAGTTCGACGCGTTCGAGCGAAAGAGTTTTGTTCGCGTCGCGCGGCAGGACGGCTTCGTAGTTCGGGAATTGTCCGGTAAGTTTGCGCGAGGTGAGGAGACGGCGGCCGACTTGGAAAAACAAGTGGCTTTCATCCTGGCCGAATTCGATTTGGACGTCGTCGCCAGATTTGCCGACGAGGCGCTGGACTTCGGTCATGGCTTTCTTGGGGATGAGAACGCGCGTCTCGTTGCTGAAGCCTTCAAATTTGTGATCGGTTTCGACCATGGCGAGGCGATGGCCGTCGGTGGCAACCATGGCGAGCGAGCCGGGTTTGAGCACTAGCAGCGCGCCATTCAGCGTGTAGCGGGATTCTTCGAGCGAGATCGCGAAGGTGGTTTTGGCGATGGCGTCGGCGAGCAGCTTCGCGGGAATTTTCACCAGCGCGTGCGGGAAAGCCGGAAGCGCGGGGAAATTGTCTTTGGACATGCCCACGAGCTTGTAATTGCGGCGGTCGCTGATGATGTGGACCCAATGATTTTCGAGGAGCTTGAATTTCACTTCGCCTTCGGGAAGCAAACGCAGCAGCTCGAAAAGTTTCTTGGCGGGGATGGTGCCGGCACCTTCCTTTTTTACCTTGGCATCGCAGGAGGTGCGGATGCTGAGCTCGAGATCGGTGGCCGTGATCGTGAGGCGGCTGCCTTTGGCCTCCAGCAGAAGATTCGAGAGGATGGGAATGGTGGTCTTGCGCTCGACGACACCTTGCGTCAGTTCGAGCTCGTCGAGCAGGTCCGATCTTTTTACGCTGAATTCCATCTGGGGCGGTCCTCGCAATTTTCGAGCTGATTTTTGCTGCGGCTACTGTACTGCTTTTCTTTAGGTATATAAATATATAAGAAAACCGTCGCCGTCGCCGCATCTGTGGAAACTTCGGAAAACGTTGCAAGTGGAATGAAGTGCTGCGATTGTCGCTGCAAGTGTGCTGTGCAAGCGCGCACGGCGGCGAGGATAAGGCTGGCGAATCGGAGCGCGGCCGGCGCAGTTGGCGGCGATGCACAGATCATTCACAGGGCACTCACAGGTCGTTCACAGGCGATGCACAGGACACACCCAGGTGATGTGTAGGGTGTTCGTAGGTCGGTTTAACACAGGCACACGGAAATCCACAGATGGCGAGGAGGGTTGAGAATTTCTGAGGGCTAAGTCTAACCAAATGAATCGAGTAACCTGTTAATTTTCTTGTTCAAATCTTTGTTGGTTTGGCGCTCGGTTTCGATTTTGTTGATGGAATGCAGGACGGTGGTGTGATGCTTGCCGCCAAACTGGCGGCCGATTTCGGGAAGCGACGCAGAGGTGAGTTGCTTCACTACGAACATGGCCACCTGGCGCGGCAGAACGATTTGCCGGGAATTGCTGCGGACATTCAGATCCTGGGCGCGGAGGCCGAAAATTTCGCCGACGCGTTTTTGAATCTGCTCGATGGTGACCTTCTTTTCCTGCGTCTCGATGATATTTTTCAGGACTTGCTGCGCGGTGGAGAGGTTCAATTCCGCGCCGGTGAGTGACGCGTAGGCCATCAGGCGGATGAGCGCGCCTTCGAGCTCGCGAATATTCGATTTGATGGCGCGAGCAATGTACTCGGCGACTTCATCGGGAAGCTGGACGCGTTCGCTTTCGGCTTTTTTCTGCAGAATGGCGATTTTCGTTTCGAGGTCGGGCAGCTGAATATCGGCGATCAAGCCCCACTCGAAGCGCGAGCGCAGGCGCTCTTCGATGGAGGAGATTTCCTTGGGCGGGCAATCGGACGAGATAACGATCTGTTTCTGCTGATCGTAGAGCGCATTGAACGTGTGAAAGAACTCTTCCTGGGTGCGTTCGCGGGTGGCAATGAACTGGATGTCGTCCACCATCAGAACGTCCATATTGCGGAAACGGTCGCGGAAGGCGGCCATGCGCTCGAAGCGGATGGAGGAAATCACTTCGTTGGTAAATTTTTCGGCGCTGACGTAGGTAAGGCGCATTGCCGGGTTTCTGCGCTTGAGCGTGTGGCCGATGGCCTGCATCAGGTGCGTCTTGCCCAGCCCCACACCGCCGTAAAGGAATAGCGGATTGTAGGATTTCGAAGGCTGCTCCGCGACGGCAAGCGCCGCGGCGTGCGCGAACTGATTGGAAGCGCCGACGATGAAGGAATCGAAGGTGTAGCGCGGGTTGAGCTGATTGGCCACCGCGTCAAAATCCAGCTTGGCTTGGGGAGATGCGGGCGCCGCGACAGCTGCCGTGACGGCAGGTTCCGCTTCGGCGCATACAAAATCCAAATGCAGTTGCGGCTTGCCGATCTCCACCAGCACTGCTTTCAGCAACTCGCCGTAAGTTTCCGTGAGGCGCTTGCAGAAAAGGCGAGTGGGAACGCGGATGGTCAGACGATCGTCTTCGGAACGATCGAGGCGAGTGGGTCGAAACCAAGTCGCGAAACTATGTGGATTAACGCGCCGCTCAGTATGTTGAAGAATCTTATCCCAAAGGTTCATGAAGCGAGTCAGCCCTTACCGCAATTTCCACCGATGTGGAAATGCTGTGGAAAAACGCCACCCATACCGGCGGGTGTATTTTGGTCTGGTGGTTCAGGTACGATGAAGCGGCGTCGCGCCATGCGTCGCCCGCTCTAATGAATCCCCGTGCCTTGCGCTCATCAGAGACGTGAGGCGGGATTCTGCCTAAACGAAACGCTGGTAGCAAGAGAAAACTGTGTTGGTACCGGGCATGCTCTCCACAAACAATTCACAGGATTTCCACAGTGCCGAATTTTGATATTTCCACTTGTAAAAAATAAAAATCGCGAGACGAAGATGCGTGCGCGAAAATTTTCTCGGAGCGAATTCAATGGCGAAGCATTGCAGGCGCGGTCGGTGCAAAGCTTGTGTCGCACCTACGGCGCTGCGTCCGGAATCGGCGCATCGAGTACACGGCGGATCAAGCAAAAACCAAAAGAGCCGGCGCCGCAAATTCAACGGCAAGCAAAGGCAAAGGCGTCCACCTAAAGGTGGCCGCTACAAAGGCAAAACCGTGGCCGGCGTGGCGCGGAATTAATCGAGGCGGAAATTGACGCGATCGATGGAGCGGGCGCGGCCGGTGGATTCATCCACGTCAATCTGCACGGTGTTCATTTGCACGTCGCCTTCGGCTACGGCGAATTTCGCGGGCAGCGAATCAAGGAAGCGCTGCACGATGGGTTTTTTCTCCATGCCGATAACGGAATCGTGCGGGCCGGTCATTCCGACGTCTGTGATATAGGCGGTGCCGCCGGGCAGCACACGATTATCTGCGGTGGCGACGTGGGTGTGCGTGCCGAGGACGGCGGAAACTTTGCCATCGAGATGCCAGCCCATCGCTTGTTTCTCGGAGGTGGCCTCGGCGTGCATGTCCACGATGATGACTTTCACGTCAGGGGGAAGCGCGGCGAGCTCGCGTTCGGCAGTGCGGAAGGGATCTTCCAGCGGCGCCATAAAGGTGCGGCCCTGGAGATTCATGACCGCGTAGGCGACGCCGTTCTTGGCTTGGCCGACGAAATGGCCTTTACCAGGCGTGCCAGCAGGAAAATTCGCGGGGCGGATCAGCCGCGGCTCATGCGGAAAAAAATCAATGATCTCCTTGCGGTCCCAAATGTGATTGCCGCCGGTGATGACTTCCGCTCCTGCCGCGAATATTTCTTCAGCGAGGCGGGGAGTGATGCCGAAGCCCGAGGCGGAATTTTCACCGTTGGCAATACACAGGTCTATGGAGCGTTGAGTTAGGATGTCCGCGAGGCGGTCATGGACGATCTTGCGTCCGGGCGAGCCGACAATATCTCCGATAAAGAGAATCTTCATGCTGGAGTTTTCTCATTTCGAACTGCGAATGAATTGAAATCTGTAGCTGATTTAAGGTGGAGCGGTCCACTTCGCCGTGCGCAGCTAGGTCCTGAACCCCACGAATAGGTGGGTGCCCTGCGCCTGCTTTCAGGCTATCCACCGGCCGAAACCGATGGACGTGCACAAGGGCAGGAC
>Ga0210390_10001523_pt1 | contig 22040 bp, 18 predicted proteins | sample IncBWH11OmetaG_FD_161050 | JGI IMG/M metagenome (GOLD analysis project Ga0210390, IMG submission 161050) | Forest soil microbial communities from Barre Woods Harvard Forest LTER site, Petersham, Massachusetts, United States - Inc-BW-H-11-O ... | reverse complement strand
AAGCTCAATCAACTTTGTAAACGCGGCCGGTTTGCGCGCCCAAGATAGCGCGTTTGTAGGCTTGTCCAACTTTCCATCCTTCGACCGGAATCATGCCGATGAAGAACTGGGCAAATTGAGATTCGGATTCTTTTAGCATCGTGGGACTCACCACATTGATACGCAGTCCCTTAGGAAGCTCAATTGCGGCAGCCCGAACAAAAGCTTCCAACGCGCCCGAGACGGTTGAAGCCGCGACGCCGGCGATGATCGGGTCGTCATTGAGAATGCCCGAAACCAAAGTGAAGGATCCTTTTTCTTTGATGAACGGGATCGCCTCCTGAACCAGATTGATCTGACCCATGAGTTTGCTTCCCAACGAAAACTGCCACTTTTCAGCGGTGAGTTCCGAAAGCGGAGCAAATGCGACTTGGCCTGCTGCAATGGCCACGGCATCAAACGAGCCGACGGCTTGATAAAGCTTCCTGACGCTTTCGCGGTTTTCGATCTCGACTTGAAAATCGACAGATTTGTGCCCGACCTTGACTATTTCATGGCCAGCACCCGCCAATGCCTTTTGAACCAGTTCGCCGATCTTTCCGTTTGCGCCAATCAAAACAATTTTCATAAAAACTCCATTCTCGTTTCTGATCTCAGGATTTATTTATTCAGTTTCAATTTAGGGGGCAATCCGCCAGTAGTGTCGAGCACTTGCCCAGTAACCCAGCGAGCGTCGGGCGAGGCGAGGAACGCGACTACATCGGCGCCATGACGTCGTTCGCAACGCATCGTGATTGCGTGTCACAAGGTCCCGATCCAGTCTTTAAGCCTCTTTGCCTCCATCACCACTACCTCGCGGTCGTTGGTGCCAAGCGCAACAGCCGCCATACCCTGAAAGGCGGAGAACAAATGGACCGCGAGTTCTCGTGAATCGTTTTCATGGCCAACGGCCCGGAACTGCTCCTCAAGCCAGCGCATGGGCTCATTGAAGAGCGCCGCGGATTTCTTCGCGAGAGCGCCGCCCTCCTTGTGCAACTCGGAGCACAGGCCGCCAACTGGACATCCTCCACGCGCAAGTTGCTCCCGGTTCGCGTGGACGCTGCCCACGAAAGCTAATAGCCGCTCCTTCGGAGAACTCAAGCGGTCCCATTCCGCCTGGGCTACGCGAAACTCCTCCAGGCGCCGCTCCACCACGGCTTCGGCGAGTTCTTCCTTGGTTTTGAAGTAGTAGTAGACATTGCCTACCGGCACGCGAGCCGCCTCGGCGATGTCCGCCAGACTTGTCTCTCGGAAACCGCAACCATACGCCAGCTTCGTCGCAGTCTCAATCAGCCGCGTTCGCTTGTCCGGTTGTGCCGTTCGCATATTTTCCGACTCGAGGGAGTTAGTTATTTAACTAACTCAAACCGTACACCCGATGCGCTCGTGTTGTCAATCCCCGCGACACGCCGATTTGGGACGCTGGTGGATGGTGGACCAATGAAAAGGCGTGGGTTTGAATATAAGTTATCTAGTTATTCGGCAAACCACCTATCAGGTTGCGGTTGAACGGGACCATGGGCGGTTGACGACGCACCGGGAAGTAATGGACTTCTCGGTAGAACACGGTTACCGCTACCCGCGAATTTTGGCCGGGAACGAAGAGCTGGTGTGCCAATAAAAATTGTCTCACCGAGGGGTTCACTTGCTGCCGCAAACGCAGGCGCATCCTGGAGTGAACCCTATTTTGAGACAGTTCTTGTGGTCAGACCTCCTGCCTCGTGAGCAGGGGCGCTGGGTAACTACTGGAGGTCGTCAGTTCAAATCGGGCCTCGCCAATTAATCGTATTTTTATTTCACGAAGATCCCGATACCCCGCAACCATCGGAATTTGTTCCTGCGGTGTCAGGCCCGTGCTGCAATTAAGCCCCCCTACACAATACCTCAAATAAGTTGTAGTATTGTGCTGTGCGAAGAGAGCGGAAAGAAGCCGCCAAGCGGCTTTACGAGATGGCGGAAGGCCAGCAGGGTTTCTTCACGACCAAGCAGGGAAAGGCTGCGGGGTTCGCGGAGAACACTCACCCGTACCACGTTCAGGCGGGAAACTGGATTCGCGAGCATCGGGGAATCTATCGGCTGGCTAGCTTTCCACGAGGCGAGCGCCCTGACCTGATGCTTTGGTCGCTCTGGTCCAGAAATCGGGGAGAGGCAGCCCAGGGAGTCTACAGCCATCAAACTGCTCTGAGCCTTCACGATCTTTCAGACGTAATGCCAGCAAAGCTGCACATGACTGTACCCAAAAGCTTCCGGCGAAATAGTAAAATCCCTCGCGTGCTCGTTCTGCATCTCGCCGACCTCCTTCAGAGCGACATAGGAACTGCTCATGGAGTGCGGGTAACAAAGCCTATGCGAACAATTCTTGATCTGCTGGCGGGCGGAGAGGTGGCGCCTGCGACCCTTCGGCAAGCAGTGCGTGAAGGGCTACGGCGCGGCCTCATTCGCAGAAGGGAAATTGCAGAGGCTAGGAAACGTATCGCTGATAGTAAGCAACTGCGAAATTTGTTTCAGAAAGTAGCCGCCTGATGGAGCCCAAGAAGTATGCGACAGCCGCAGCCTTTCGAAGGGCACTTGAGGACAGGCTTCAGGATATTGCCGGGAAGGAAGGCGTTGACTTGCAGCGGCTGCGCCGTCAGGTTGCCTTTGACCGGCTCCTGGCGCGACTGTTTCAGGCGGCACAGCCCGGCGCGCTGCCTTGGGTATTGAAGGGTGGTTACGCGATGGAGCTGCGCATCAAGGCGGCGCGCGCGACAAAGGATATCGACCTGACAATGCGCACCGCTACTTCAGGCGAGAAGAAAGACGACAAGAAGAATCTGGCCGTGCTGGAGAAGCTACAAGAAGCCGCTGCATTCAGTAGCGACGATTTCTTCATTTACACGATAGGTGAGCCAATCGCTGGCCTAGATGCTGCCCCGTATGGTGGCGCGAGGTTTCCAGTCGAAGCTCGTCTCGATGGCCGCGTATTCGTTGGATTTCACCTGGATGTGGGGATAGGCGATGCTGTGATGGAGCCGCTCGAAGTCATCGAGGGGCGCGACTGGTTGGGGTTTGCCGGTATTTCAAGCCCGTCGTTGTACATGATCCCTCGCGAGCAACAGTTTGCCGAAAAACTTCACGCCTACACTCTGCCACGAAAGGGTGCGGCGAATAGCCGCGTAAGAGATCTTGTGGACATGGTTCTATTGATTCAGTCCGATACCATGGTGGAGGACAAGGTTGCCGACGCGGTCTCGATCACTTTTGAGCGAAGGAAAACCCATGTTTTGCCAAGAGTGCTTCCACAGCCGCCCTCGGATTGGCGAAAGCCTTACGATGCGCTTGCGAAAGAATGCGGCTTGTCGCACTCCGTAGACCGCGCGTTCAGTATTGTGGATGCGTACACGCACGAAGCGGGGATTGTCGGAACGATGCCGAAAAAGCGGTAGAAGCGTCTTTCAGTTGGTGATGCGACGCGTACGCCAGCCCGCGAACAGGTAGTGACACTGTCGCTCCGCGTCCGTCCCGGACAAACAAACGCTAACAAGCAGGCTTCTAATCTGTCCCAAATCACAGAGATCTCTAGAACCTCCCAACCATTACTTGGATCCTCATATTGGCAGCATTTCGCGGTATCATTTCGCGATCCGACGGAGTGACTATGAACAAAATAGCCTGCCTTCTAATATTGTTGTGTGTGTTGATTCCGAGTAGGACCGAATATCGTGTAGCGCGGCCCATGGAATGGACGTAAATCATGAACCCGTCTCCACTCGCATCCAGAGTTGTTCTGCGTGAAACTCCATTCGATACCGAGCCAAATCCGTGCCTTTATCGTCTTGAGATCGTGCTTAACAGCCCGTGGTGAAAGTAGCGCCACGGGCTGTTAGAGCAGAAGAGGTGAGATCAGCTATCCGTCACTGCACTTATTTCGCTTCTAACCACTCCGGTTTTGACGATCCTCGCGGAACAAGTACGGTCCGAAAAGATCCCGGAGACTTGGGAAGGTAAACCTGCTCGTCGATACCTTGGTATGTTCCGAGCGATGTCTCCCTGGTAAAGACATCCGGAGCAACGATAGTGTGCTCATCCGTGGAACCGGCCGTTGCCTGTGCATATGACTTGTCGAAAATACCCAAGGCGAGCTGCCAAAGCACCGTTCGCGTGAGGCAGACGACGACTCGATAGCTTCCGCCCTCGATTGCGCGCCTGCGGAGCGCCCCAAGAACACCCACAGTGCCCAACCAACCCAGGATATTGTCACAAACGGGAACGACGGGGGGCTGTTTTGGATTGGTGAGGGACCCCTCAAGAGCGAACAAGCCCGCTACCGATGCGGCAATCTCATCGAAGCCCGGACGATTCGACCACGGCCCTTTCTCTCCATGATGAACGACCGTTGCGTGGATCAAGCCGGGCTTCTTGGCGCACAACTCTTCGGCATCGAGGCCGTGCGATTTCAAGAAGCCGGGGCGTTTGTTCGCGAAGAAAACGTCGGCATCTTTGAGTAGGAGATCGAACTTGGCACGATCTTCCTTGGATGAGTCCAGGATGGTGGAGCGCATACCGACGTAACTATCCCAGAAGAATGACTCCATTTCGGTGTCGTTGGGTCTCGAGATGTTGATAACGTCAGCGCCGTAGAAAGCCAGATCTCTTCCGATTCCCGCTCCCGCAATCACATGCCCCATGCCAAGGGCACGGATTCCGTCCAGTGGCATTTTTGCGCCAGGCTTGAATGGAATGGGTTCGCTGTCGGCGATCTTCTCCACGGTGATGAGGGGCATCTTCGAGAGCACCTCGGTGTACTGGAGTTCTCTGCGAAACTCTTCGTTACTTCGAACCTTCGCCAGGACAAGTCCCTGCTCAGCAGCAGCTGTCTCCAGGTCGTCTGCACGCCACTGCAAGATGGCATTATTGATGGATTCGGGGCTTTGGCTGCACCTCAAGAAATTCAGAGTCCGGCGGTTCAGCTGGGGATAGAAGTTTAGAGCCATCACATGTCGTCCATCGCGCGTTTCATGGAACGCCGGAAACGTGAAGAAGGGATTTCCTTCGAAAAAGCCCGGAGCGGGAGGGCGCCCATTTACCGTTTCCCAAACTCCTTCGTAGAAACCGCAGAAGCGGCGAAATGCCTTGCGAAGATCGACATGGACGTCCTGCCCTTCGCCGGATCGATCTTTCCAGATTGCCGCTGCCGCAACGGTCTTGGCAGCCAAGCCAATCGCGGCCGAAGTGCCATAACGGAATGAGCTTGGCACGATCGGATCGTGTCCGTAGAAAGTAAGTTCGCCTCCGTTGTCCCTGGCCGTCATTCCGACATCTTTCAACACTTCATTTACGCCGCCATACAGGTCGAAATACGAAGCAGTCGCGGGGTTGCTCAGTTTAGATTGAAGCGTCTCCGTGAGTGTCTCAGCGGGTTTTTCGTCAACTGGATTCAGTCTTGCAGTAATCACGTGCAATCTCCTTTTGAAGTTTTTTTGCTGGTAATGCTTTCCGGGATTCAGCCTGCGAGCATGTGTTGCCGAATAGGGTGAGCCCGGGAAATTCGGTTAGTGCCCGGCTGGCAGCTCTACATACGCGATGCCGGTGAGGTTTCCTTCCGCAAACAGCAACGTTTTCTGGTTTGATCCGTCGAGATTGGCGCTGCGGAGCGAGCCTGCGAAATCGGTGATAAACATGCGGCCGCCTTTCAGGTCTAAAGCCAGCCCAATGCCTTCCTCTAAATGTGTGAAAAGGATCTCAGGCTCCTTGCGATTTCCTGGCGGCGGGTCCATGGGCGCACGATTCACCGTGTTGCCATGCGGCGCATCCCCGCGGTCGGTCCAATAAACGGTCCGATTACCGAGGTCGAGGTCCAGATCGATTGGCTCAGGCAGGTTTTCATAAAGAAGTTCAATGTCAGTGCGATTCGCGGGTGACTGACCTTGCGGGATCTCGATGTTAGCCCGAAAGATTCGCCCCTCACCGGCGTTGTCAGGCCCTTTCTGGGTCCAATAAAACTTGCCGCCTTCGGTGTCCACGGCGATGCCGACACACCATTTCCTCGCGTCCGGTCCGGGGCGTGGATCCCCGTGGCTCGTGTCCACGAGAGTTTCGACTTTCGACCCATCCAGGTTTGCCCGCATCACGCGCATGCCTTCGCGGTCTGACCAGTAGAGCTTGCCGCTCTTCTTCTCCAGCTTGAGCTGCTTGGGCGTGAAGGTGCCGCCTGGAGGAACGATGGTGATCAAATTTTTGCCATCGAGATCCGAACGGAAGATGGAGCCATCATTCTTTTTAAAATTGCCCATGTTGGTCCAGTAGATGTGCCCGGCAGCGGGGTCGACCACCAGCCCGTCCGGGAATTTTCGGCCCTCGTTGATGATGGTCTTCAAATCGGAACCGTCCGGGTTTGCGGACAACACGCGGCCGCCTCCGATATCCAGGAAAAAGAGCTGCCCGGACGGCGTTGACTTATCAGCTCCTGCGTTGACCGGTGTTGAAGTGATCGCACTCATGTTCAAATCTCCTTGTTGTGTTTTAGTGTCGTTCAAAGAAAAGCTTAAAGACCAACCTTCGCGCGGCTGGTGAGGAGCCCCGTCACGATCTCGTTCTCCTCTGCAGCAAGCTGCTCGACCGAGCGATTGCCGGCCATTTGCAGCACGCCTTCGGCGACGGTCTGCTTCAGTTCCGGCGTAATGTCAGGGTTGCCGAGAGCCTTCATCCAGGTCTCCATAGGACCCATGATGTGTTCCATAAAATGGTGAATTCCGCCCGGCCCTCCGCCCAGGTGCCACTGGAGGCTTGGTCCCATCACGCCCCATCGAGGCCCAGGCCCGTAGCTCACTGCCACGTCGGCGTCGGCGACACTGAGTACGCCTTGCTGAATGAGGTAGAGGACTTCCTTGTAGAGCGCCGCCTGCAGCCGGTTGGCGACATGACCGGGGAGCGCCTTAAACAGACGAATCGGCTTTTTCCCAATCGAGGAATAAAACGCCATGGCCTTCTCGATCGTTTGCGGCGACGTTTTGGCTCCGCCCACCACTTCCACAAGCGGAATGACGTGGGGCGGATTGAAAGGATGTCCGATGACACACCGCTCGGGACGCTTGCACGCGGACTGGATAACGTCCATGGTGATACCGGAAGAACTTGACGCAAGGATTGAATCGGGAGGCGTGGCGTCGTCTATCTCGGCGAATAACTTTGTCTTGAAATCAGGTCGTTCCGGTCCGTTTTCCTGCACAAAGTCCGCTTTCGCGAGCGCCTGAGCCATTTTCGGTTCGAAGGTCAAGCGGTCGCGCGAAGCGCTGGGTGCCATACCATTCTTGCTGAGCGCGGTCCACGCTGCGTCAACATACTTCCGAAGGTTAGCCTCCGCATTCGGCGCAGGGTCGGTTGCTACCACCTTGAATCCGCGGGACAGGTAATAAGCGGCCCAGCTTGCGCCGATGACTCCTGTGCCGACGATAGCCACGTTTCGAATCTCGTTGTTCTTTGCCATGCAATCCTCCTCAGAGTTTTCAAAAAGTTTGAGACAAAATCGTTTGTGCTATTCCGACTTCTACTTTTCTGCAAAGGCTGGTTTGATGGTTGCGTCCGCTGCGGCCTTCGGATATCCCGCTCCGTGGTGATTCACAATTAGCCGGTCACCCCTCTGCCCTGTCACATAGGTCCACACCCATTGCAGAAAAACGCTCAAACGGAGGCTCGACGTGGCGAGGAATTGGAGGTGTATGCCTGCCCATGTGAGCCAAGCCCCGAACCCGCTGATTTGCACCTTGCCGCTTTGCAACACAGCAAAACTCTTGCCGACCACGGCCATGCTTCCTTTGTCAAAGTAGCTGAAAGGCTCCGGAGGGGGACTGCCCACGATGCGGTTGTGAATCAGCTTTCCGGCGTAACGCCCTTGCTGTATCGCCACCTGAGCGACCCCGGGAAGCGGTTTGCCGTTTTGATCGAGCGACGCCGTATCGCCGACCACAAAAATCTCCGGATGTCCCGGCACCGTGAGATCTTTCTGAATGCGTACGCGACCTGCGCGATCGGTCTCGACATTCAGCCACTTGCCCGCCGGCGAGGGCGCCACGCCTGCGGTCCAGATAACGGTTTTGCTTGCAATGCGCTCGCCCGCGACCACGATGCCGTCTGCGTCGATCTGATCGACGCTGTGTCCGAGGCGAACTTCGACGCCCAAATTCTCAAGCCGTTGCTTCGCAGCTTTGGAAAGACTCTCCGAAAACGGGGGCAAGACCCTTGCTGCCATATCGACGAGGAGAATTTTTGCGGACCTAGGATCGATCCTTCGAAAGTCTGATTTCAGAGTGGTTCGGACGAAGACAGCCAATGCGCCGGCCATTTCGACGCCCGTAGGACCAGCGCCAACGATAATGAAGGTCAGCAGGTCACGATGGTGGCTCGGATCTTCCTCGGCCTCTGCTAATTCGAACGCCTGCAGGATCTTATTTCTCGCCGCCTCGGCGTCCGCGAGACTCTTCAAACCCGGCGCGTACTGTGCAAATTCGCTATGACCGAAGTAGCTGTGAGTCGCACCAGTCGCCAAGATCAGATAGTCGAAGGCAATCGGCACGTTCTGCCGATCGGCGTCACTAACAAAGACGCGCTTCTGATCCTTATCCACTCCTGTGACTTCCCCCAGTATCACTGTCGTGTTCTTGTGATTGCGAAGAACGCTGCGGATCGGAGTCGCAATCTGACTGGGCGTAAGAACGGAAGTCGCGACCTGGTAGAGCAGCGGCTGAAACAGGTGGTGATTGGTGCGGTCGATCAAATCCACTTTCGCAGGCGTCTTTCTCAGCGCTCTGGCGGCTGCCAATCCTGCGAACCCTCCGCCGACGATGATGATTTTCGGTTTTGCCATCTTTTCCGCAAGCGTAGTTCCAACAGGAACGCTTTGCGACTGCTTCTCTTTTGTTGGACTCGCCATGAAATTTCCTGCTGCTCCGTTTACCTGTGTTTGTGACAGCCACGACCACTGAAAGCATCCTGATTGCCAAAGATGGTGTTGGCTTACGTCGCTGAAAAGAGACGCGTTAGTTTTTTCGAAATGATTCGCGTCGCAGATGCTCGGTTAACGCGTTAACTTAATTGCCGAAGCGTTAGCGAGGTATTTTCGAACTCCATGAAAAGGTGCCTCATGCTTGGAAAGACCTTCAACCGTATTTCGTTACGGCAGTTGTCGTTGCGCAGATTTCGTCTTGCGCGCTGTTCCAAGAGCTACAAAGTGGTATGGCGATTGCATCAATCCGATCGAGTCAAAGCTTCCGGATGAAACCCGTGAAGTTTTGGCAAGAGCAGGTAGACCGATGTCTGTCCTCGCAAGCACTTCGGCGATCCTTCCAATTCGGGCTTGCCCGGTGGAGTCGATGTGCATTGGGAAACGCAACGTCGAAATGCACGAGAGCACTCGATCGAAGAGCAGAAAAGAGAAACGCCGGGGGATAGCGCCAAGTCGCGAGAGTTTGCGAAATCGTTATTTCGGTCGCGAACTTGACGATAACGTTCACGTTGTGACCCGGGCGCAGGATCAACACGAGTGGGGCACCGAGGTGCACTCAGGTTTGCGATTCAGTCCTGCGAATGATCTGTTGGTGGCGCAATACCGAGGCGCTTCAACTTGTGAAACAGTGTGGTGCGCTTCAGGCCAAGTCTGGCAGCTGCGCCTCGCGGACCTCCGAGCTTCCAGTTGGAGCGCTGACAAGCGGCGAGAATTTCTCTACGCACCTTGTCTTCAAGGGTGAGGTTTGGAATCCCGGGCTCCGGGGGCTGATGGCTTTCGAGAGGCGCTGGTTCAAAGACGCCATCACTGGAGAGGATAACGCCACGCTCGATGTAATTTTGGAGCTCTCGAATGTTTCCGGGCCAGTGGTGGCGCACCATCGAGCACATGGTTTCTTCAGGAATCAATTCGATCGATTTCTCCATCGACCCGGCAAACTGTTGAACGAAATATTCCACGAGCTCTGGAATATCGGCCTTCCTTTCGCGCAGTGGCGGCAGGTAAATCGGGAAAACATTCAGCCGGTAATACAAGTCTTCACGGAATTTACGATCCTGAGCCATTCGCTTCAAATCTTGGTTGGTCGCGGTGACGACGCGAACATCGACTCGTGTCGTACGCGTGCTGCCAACTGCCTCAAACTCGCGCTCCTGTAAGACTCGGAGCAGCTTGGGCTGAAGTTCTAATGGCAGGTCTCCAATTTCATCGAGGAATAGCGTGCCGCGATCGGCCAACGCAAAGCGGCCGACACGAGAGTTCACAGCGCCCGTAAAGGCTCCGCGTTCGTGCCCGAAGAGCTCGCTTTCCAGAAGGCCGGCGGGGATAGCCGCGCAATTCATCTTTATCAGACCTTGGTGCCGACGAGGGCTGAACTCGTGAATCGCGCGAGCGATGATTTCCTTGCCGGTACCGGTTTCGCCCCCGATCAGGACCGTTGTATTTGTGGGCGCCACCGCTTCAACTAGAGAGAGAATGCCGCGGAGACTGCCACGTCGACCCACGATCGTCTCCACAAAGGGAAGTTCCTCGTGGACTTTTTCACGAGAGCGTAGGTCGACACTACGATACGCAATGACGTTCATTGGCATGTTTCCTGCATTTTCCTTAATTTGTGTTAGGGAATCAGAAGCTGAGCTCATGTTTTGTTCCTACGTTCCTTTCAATACAGGGAGCACTACCTACGTGTCATGATTCTCACCAGATTTTCGTTGCTGCCGCTCTCTCTTGATCCGCTCTCGGATGTAGAGGCCGCAATTCTTCAGCTTGATCGAGTCAGCTTCCCACCTCTCCAAAAACTTAACGGCCTCGCCGTCCACAGACCGCAAATCGATACAGTCAAAGACGATTCGTTTGCCTTTTCCTTCTGCCGCAATGAGCGCCTCCATCTCCGCGACGTTTTCCGAGATTAGTTGACCACTGACCCTAAAGACCACTTGAGAGTTGGTCTTCTTCGTTATCCTGAGCATGGGTTTCCTCGCCGAGCTCACAACCGTTCAACGTAGAGGGCATTTGAAGCTCCAATCGCAAATACCTGAAGGGGAACCTGTTAGCAATTTCGCGCGCGGCGAACTTTGGACAAATGGCGAGGCGTGTACAGAAGGCCATCGGCACGTGTCGATCCGGTGCTTCGGGAAAAAGAGAATTACCCAAGTACTCCGCAGTGAATCGAATCTTGGTAGGGCTTGGGATTGCAGGGAAGACTCAGTTCAATCGACCTTATCGATGCGCGGCTAGGAGGAGGTGTATGATGCGCGGCATGTCGTCTCCACGGCGGGAATCCGACTTGATAGATATGCAAGCGCTTGTCGACTCGATTCCGGCGCTGATTCACACTGCCAGGCCCAACGGTTACCTTGACTACTTCAATAAATCTTGGCTGGAGTACCTGGGAGTCACTTTGGACAAAGTGACTGGCTGGAATTGGACGGCTTTCGTTCACCCTGAAGACGTTGAGGGGATTGTGGCCAAGTGGCGAGCGTGCGTCGCGACCGGAGAAGTCTTCGAATACGAAACTCGCTTCCGCAGCGCGAATGGAGAATACCGCTTGATGCTCCACCGGAAAGAGCCACTTCGCGATGCGAACGGCAACATCGTTAAGTGGTATGGATCGAGTCTCGACATTGAGGCGAGGAAGCGAGCGGAAGAAGAATTGCGACGGAGCGAGTTCTATCTTTCAGAAGGGCAGCGTCTTGCCCAGATGGGAAGCTGGGTTTTGGACCCTGCGGGTTGTTTCCCTTACTGGTCGCATGAACTTTTCCACATTTATGGTCTTGATCCGGCGAAAAAAGGGCCCAGCTTTGAGGAATACCTGGCAAGCATCCATCCGCAGGATCGCGAGTTCATGCGCTCGGTAATCAACCGGATGATTGCAGAGGCCTCGGGATGTGATGTCACCAAGCGGATTGTGCGCCCAAGCGGCGAAGTTCGTTACGTACGTTGCGTTGCTGTTCCTATTGTCGAGAACGGGATGCTGAAGAGAATCGTTGGCAGCGCCATAGACATTACTGGGCACGAGCTCCTGACCCAGGAGCTCCGCCGGCGCGAAGCGTACCTGACCGAAGCTCAAAGACTCAGCCATACGGGCAGCTTCGGGTGGAGACCTGATACTGGCGAGATTGTCTGGTCCGAGGAAACCTACCGTATCTTCGAGTACGACCCTTCTGTCAAGCCAACAATAGATTCACTGGTGCAGCGGGCCCATCCCGAGGACCGCATCGGCGTCAAAGAGGTCATTAATCGCTCCCTTGAGGGAGCGCCAGAATTCGAGCATGCCTATCGCTTGCTGCTGCCTGATGGGCGAGTCAAGTACGTCCACGCCATAGCTCACGTTTTACAGGATGCATCTGGCAATCGCGAGTTTGTCGGGGCGGCGACCGACATCACCGAGCGCAAAACCAGCGAAGACAAGATCCGGCGTCTGGTCGACACCAACATTCTGGGGATCTTCATCGGTAACTTCGAAGGTGCGATCATTGAAGCCAACGACGCCTTCCTGCGCATGGTGCAATACAGCCGTGAAGATGTGGTTTCGGGTCGCCTGCGCTGGACCGATCTGACGCCGCCCGAATGGCGCGAGCGCGACGAACGCGCGGTGGCAGAAGTGAAAGCAAACGGGACGATTCAGCCATGCGAGAAGGAGTATTTCCGGAAAGACGGCAGCCGCGTGCCCGTGATGATTGGATCCGCGCTGTTTGAAGGTGGGAACGAGGGTGTCGTATTCGTACTCGATTTGAGTGAACAAAAGCGGGCCCAGGAAGCCCGCCGGAGCAGTGAAGCGTACTTGGCGGAAGCACAGCGGCTTGCCCACATGGGCAGTTGGGCATGGAGTCCAGACCAGGGTACCAGGTATTGTTCGGAGGAATGCTACCGCGTTCTAGGTTTTGATCCACGGGATGGTTTGCTCCAATTCGAAAAATTCTTTCAGCGGATTCATCCCGACGACCAACCCGGTTTCAGGGAACTAATCCAGACGGCTATCCGCCAGAAGGCAGAGTGGGAGGCGGACTACCGCATCGTTCATCCGGGTGACGCCATCAGGGACATTCACGTCGTATGTCATCCTGTTCTGAGCACGTCCGGCCATCTCGTTGAATTTGTCGGCACCGCGATCGACGTCACGGAGCGCAAACGAGCAGAGGAGGAACTGCGCAGAAGTGAACTGGAGCTCCAGCAGATGCTGGACCTTGCGCCTCAACATATTGTGGTATACGGACTTGACCGTAAGCGCCTCTACCTTAACCGTGTCGCGCTCGATTACTTCGGTACTAGTCTCGAAAAATGGCAACAGTCTCCTGATCGCGACAATTACGTTCATCCTGATGACACCGGGCGGTTGGGCGGTGTTTTTGGTCACGCTGTCTCGCGTGGCTCTGCAGACGAAGTTGAGTTGCGACTGCGCAGACGTGATGGCACTTATCGCTGGTTCTTGGCTCGCTTTAACCCATTGCGCGACGAACAGGGACAGATTATGCGTTGGTACGTTGCCGCGACGGACATCGAGGATCGAAAGCAGGCTGAAGACAGGCTTCGGAGCGAAAACGTCGCTCTACGCGAAGAAATCGATAAGGCCTCGATGTTTGGAGAGATTGTTGGAACCTCTCCGGCTTTGAAAGCTGTACTCTCGCGCATCTCCAAAGTCGCACCGAGTGACTCTACGGTCCTCATCACGGGTGAAACGGGAACAGGCAAAGAGCTAGTTGCACGCGCCATACATCGAATATCAGATCGCGCGTCGCGCGCGTTCGTTAGTGTGAACTGTGCGGCAATTCCCCGTGACCTTATCGCTTCCGAGCTGTTCGGTCATGAGAAAGGCGCCTTTACCGGCGCCACTCAGCAGCGCCTCGGTCGGTTTGAACTAGCAAATGGAGGGACACTTTTTCTCGACGAAGTCGGAGAACTTCCAGCGGAGACTCAGATCGCTCTGCTTCGTGTTTTGCAGGAGCATGAGTTTGAGCGTGTGGGCGGCACTCGTCGAATCCGCGCTGACGTCCGAGTGATTGCAGCCACCAATCGTGACTTGCAGGCCGCCATCATCTCTGGGTCGTTTCGTAGTGATTTATTTTATCGGCTGCATGTTTTTCCGATCGAGATACCGTCTCTTCGAGAGCGAAGAGAGGACATTCCTCTGTTGGTCGAATACTTTATCGAGCGCTATGCACGAAAAGCTAGCAAACAGATAAAACGCATAAACAAGAAGACGCTGGAATTGCTTCAATCCTATGCTTGGCCGGGAAACATTCGCGAACTGCAGAATGTCATCGAGCGTTCGATGATACTTTGTGAAACGGAGATTTTCTCGATCGATGAAAACTGGTTACCGCCGCCTCTGACACTAGCGTCGAAACAACAAGTTGGACACCGGCGGAGATTCCTGCTGCAGGAAAAGGACATGATCGAGACTGCGCTGAAAGATACCGGTGGACGTGTGTCGGGTCCCACCGGAGCAGCGGTCAAGTTAGGGATGCCGCGGTCTACCTTGGAATCGAAGATTCGGTCGTTCAAGATCAATAAGAATCGCTTCAAGATTTGACGAGTCTGAGAGGTCGCGTCTGACATTTGCTCAGGGACGGCAGGAACAGCTCGAGCAGTATCCACAGAAAACACCTACGTTGCAGTACTGCGGCGGCATCGTCGACGGCAGTATCAATATAGACGTGCGCTTGCAGAGGCATTCGAAAACTGATTCGAGAATCGAGCTTCGTGTCGTAAGACTTGCGGCAGATGGCGTTTGGCTTGAGAGAATCATGAACGCAAAATCGAAAAATCTAAAGGGTGTCGAAGAATATCTCATTGAGAAGACGCGAATCCGTTAGCTTCGATCCTGATATGGGGCTTCTATTCTGCGGAGGCTGACATTGCTGGCGGCCAAGTTGGCATGGAACCATTCCCGCTCGGCACGCGGTACACGCAGACGAGTTCTGAAAAGAGGCCTGAGGTCTCCCCTCGTAAAACCGTGTGAAATGGGTGAACCCCTGGGGTGAGACAGACTGTGCACGAACTGTGCACGAATCCAACGTTTTCAATCCATTCGAGTTATCTTTGAGCGAAAAGCAGATTCCCCGATTTGTTGGAAACGTTAGTAGTTAGAAGTAATGAACGGAGTTGTTGGAGTCGAGTGTCGTGCGCCCAAGGCAGGCGCGCTACCAGGCTGCGCTACGCCCCGACATGAAGTGCGTGATTCATTCTAAAGCACTTTCCAACGTTACTCCTAATCCGTACTCATCGTTTTTACCCCCACGTTCCACGAACTGTGTATAAGCGGGTCATTGCGACCCGAAATTGACATCTGGTTCCGGAATGCCTCGACGGCAAGTGCCGTCATGCGGAGGTGGGGAATCTGCCTCGCCCAACTCAAAGATATACAGTTTGCGGGCTTAGTCCCTAGGTCTAAATCTAAGAATTCCGGCTACAATTGTGGTGGAGAAAATCTAAGGCGACGCACACGATGAAAAATCGCAATCACGGATCGGTCGTAACTCTCGGATTAACCTTAATTTTGACCCTCGTGGTGCTGGCTTCGCTCGCGGCGCTGCGTCCTCCCGGCGTACGCGCGCAGGCCAAGCCCGCGGCGGACGCTGACATCGTCGCGCGCATAAACAACGACGTCATCACCCTGTCCGATTATCAGAAAGCCGAACAGGAATTGCGCGACGAAGTGGCCCACGATTGTCAGGGCTGCCCGCAGGACCAGATTGACGCAAAGTTCAAGGAGCAACAGAAGGATTTGCTGCGCGGCATGATTGACCAGTCGCTGATGGTGCAACGCGCCAAAGACATGGGCATTAGCGTCGAATCAGACGTGGCCAAGCGCCTCGACGAAGTGCGCCAGCAGAACGGCCTCGCCACCCTCGACGATCTGAAAAAGGGCGTCGAAGCTTCCGGCCTCAATTGGGAAGATTACAAGACCACCATTCGCAACGGACTGCTCCAGAAGGAACTGGTGCGGCGCGAAGTCGGTTCGCACGTGGACATTTCCAGTGACGAAGTGAAGCAGTATTATGAAGCGCACCAACAGGAATTCACGCTGCCCGAACGCGTCGTGCTGTCTGAAATTTCGCTAACCACTGAAGGAAAAAGCCCGGAAGAATTTGCTGCTGTGCGCAGCAAAGAGGAGGGCCTGCGCACCAGCGTCCTCAACGGCGATGATTTCAGCCAGGTGGCACGGCTTTATTCCCAGGGCAGCACCGCAAAAGACGGAGGCGGTCTCGGTACCTTCCAAAGGGGAGAGCTCTCGCCACAGATCGAAGCGGTCGTTTTCCCAATGAGCAAAGGCCAGATCAGCGACGTGATCCAGACCCGCACTGGATTCGAAATCCTGAAGGTCGAAGATCACCTCCAGTCGGAATTGCAGCCCATGAACAAAGTGGAACCCGACATTCGCAACACCATCCACGCGCAGAAAATGCAGCCCCTCATACGCGACTACCTCGCCGAACTCCGCGAACAAAGCTACATCATCGTGAAGCCTGGCTACCGCGACAGCGCACTTCTATCGGGCGCCAACCTCGCGTCGCCGGACACGTCTTACCTGTAAAGCGATTCTGGTTCGTGCGTTCGTCAGCGCCAAACGAAGTTGTCAGCGGATTTTTGCGAGGAGAAAATGCACGGTATTCGGCTCAGGGTGCTTATACCTTTGTGCGAACGAACGCCTTAATCGTGGCGCATTGGCCTGCAGCATCGCCGTGCGGCCGAATCGTGTATGGGCCAACGCAGGCGGGTACGATAAACGTCTCCGCGTAGTGCACGATGAAGGGTTCGAAAGTTCCCGACGGACTTGCGACAACTGCTTCGCGGCCTTGCACGAGATTTAGCGCATTTAAGACTACCGAGCACGATGGCAACGAAGAAGTCTTTGTTCCGCGTTCAGCGCTCCCAGTGGACGCGGTGACTCTTGGGCGGATAGGGGAATGGCAACGATCTGCTTCCAGGCCTCCGGCTTGAGGTGCGATTATTTCGGTGACACGAGATTTTAACCGAGCGTTCGCTGCGATGTTACTTCAGTCGCGTACTAGATTTGCACCCACGGGTCCGTGTCTTGCGGTCCGCGGTTCAACGCGCAATCCTGGAGGAATCAGCGATGTTCCAAGCAAAACTGTTGCGTCGTGTGCTTACGTCCGTGATGGGCGGCAGCCTGCTGGCGATCGGGCTGGCCGGGTCCGCCAATGGGCAATGTCAACTGAACTCCCCATCGGGAAAAATCAAGCATGTGGTTTACGTCGAATTCGACAACGTGCACTTTACCCGCGACAATCCTAACGTCCCATCAGACCTCGAGCAAATGCCGAACTTGCTGAATTTCATCAAGCAGCATGGCACGCTCGACGCCGGTGACCACACGGTCCTCATCTCGCACACGGCCAACGACATTCTTACCACGCAGATCGGTCTCTACTCCGACAATACCGGCGTCTTCATCGCCAATAGCTTCGGCGTATTCTCGCCGACGACAGCGGGCGAAGTTGGCTTGTTTCCTTCTTCATTTTTCTACTGGACCGATAAGGTGTCGGATATCAATTCGGGTACCGATGACAACACCTTTGCGCTCACGACGCCCTCGGGCCAGAACGTCCCAGCGCCCTGGGTGCCGTTCACCCGAGCGGGATGCACGGTTGGCGCCTTCTCGACGGCAAATATCGTGTTGGAGCGCGCGCCATTCGACGTGTACAAAGTTTTCGGCGGCCCGACGTCTCCGCAAGGGATGGAGACCAGCACCAACCAGAACAACGATTTTATCGGCGTCTCGATCCACTGCGCGCTCAACGACCCCATCTGCCAGTCAAACCCGAGCCTGGGTGTGGTGGCGGTGAATGACGCCTTGCCGGACGAACCGGGCGGGTACTCCGGCTATCAGGCGCTGTTCGGGCTTAAGTATATAAACCCGGCGCTTACAGGCAGCTCCACTGGCAGCATCGTTGATTATCACGGAGTTCCGCTTACCGGGTTCAACCAATTGGACTTCGATCCGACCCCGGCGCAGACGCTCGCGGTGGTCGAAACGATGCTGAAGAAGGGCATTCCCGTCGTATATGCCTACATCGCCGACGCTCACGACAATCACGAAGAGACCACCACCGCCGAAGGCACCTTCGGCCCCGGCGAGGCCCCATACGTGGCTCAGTTGGCTGATTACAATGCTGCTTTCGGCACCTTTTTCCTACACCTGAAGGAAGCCGGCATCGATGAGAGCAACACCCTATTCATCTTCACGCCCGACGAAGGTGACCATTTTGTTGGGGGCGCGCCGAGCCCGGCGAATTGCGACGGCGCCAAAATCGAGAGAAATGGCAACGTCGTGCCAGATGTGCCCTGCACCTACGGAACGAATGGCGTGGGCGAACTGGACATCAATTTGCTCGGCCTCACTCAGGCTGCCGGCGACCCGACGTCATACTCGATCCATTTTGATGACGCCGCTACCACCTACGTGAATGGAGAGCCGCTTCCCAACAGCAGCACCGTCCGCATGCTGGAGAAGACTATGGCGGGGCTAAGCGTGGTGAATCCGCACACCGGATTAAGCGAGAGCTTGCTCGGCACCGGTCTGGGGCCGGATCTGCAAGGAGCGATTGTCGATCCTGCGGCCATGCAGCTGCTGCACATGAACACCCTTGCGGATCCCAACCGCGAACCTACGTTCACGTTCTTCGGGAACCCCAATTTCTTCCTCGAGACCGTGGGCAGCACCACTCCCGTTGTCGGCACCGGCTTCGCCTGGAATCACGGCGACATCCAGCCGGACATCGCGCGGACGTTCATCGCAATCGCTGGGCCCGGGGTTAAGAATCTCGGCGTAACGGGACCCAGAGATTTCTTCACCGACCACGTAGACCTGCGGCCAACGATGATGACGCTTCTCGGCCTCACCGATGACTATCAGCACGATGGTCGCACCATCGTTGAACTGCTCGATCCCAAAGTCCTGCCGCAGAGCCTGCGCGCGCATTCGGACACCTTGTTGGATCTCGGGCAAACCTACAAGCAGATCAACGCGCCTTTCGGGGAACTCTCGAAAAGCACTCTCGCGGTCTCGACCTACGCGATCACGAGCACATCAAGGGGCGACGCGGTGTATAACAACCTCGAGAACCAGATCTCGCAATGGACCCTTGAACGCGACGGCTTGGCTGCACAGATCAAGGCCATGCTGGAGGGGGCCGAGTTCAGCGGACAACCAATTGATCAGAAAGTGGCCAGCGAAATAATCGCCCAGGGGCAGGCGCTGATTGCTCAAGCGAAAAGCTGCGCTGCTCATCCGGAGAAGTGCGCTAAGTAAAAGCACCGTCTCGCGCGGCTTCACACGCGCTATACAAAAACTGGCTGCGAGCGTCCTCGAACGATCGAGTGCGCTCGCGGCTGTAGTGACCCGCGCCGCCCCGACTGTAACGCCGACGGCGTCGTCGGTCGCGTTTTCGATTTGAGCTCGCAGATTGCGACCGCAAACTGTCCGCCGCGAAACGGAATTGGAACTGACCTCCGCTCCGCCAAAGTAGTGCGTCCCTACGTTTAAAGGACTAACGGGCACGATTCTGGTTCGGCCGCGAGACCGACTAGTATGTTCCGTTCTGGCGCGCACGCTTCGATGGGAACCGATGGTTCTCGACGCGTTGTGTCTTACTGTCGCCAAGCGCCGCGGATGTGCGCTAATTTTTGTGGCGAGCCGCAGATCGCCCCGTGGAGTCCCTGGCGTTATGGGACAATGTGCGGAGAGCCGCTTTCTGGCCTGTATTGGCGAACGATTGGTGTGGGTCGGGGAGAAGGTGTTGTGATGCCGGAAATAGTTTGCCTCAGGAGAGTCATCGAATTGCGGAAGTTACCTGAGCGTGCGCTCGGGGCATGGCTCGCTATCTTTGTTTTGTGTGGATGCTGCGCATCGCCGGCTGTGGCGCAGAGGTCTTCTGCGGCATCGGAGCGCAAGCCCGTTGTCGTCGAATTGTTCACATCGGAAGGCTGTTCCAGCTGTCCGCCTGCGGATACGCTGTTGCAGAAATTAGCCGAGCACCAACCGCTGCCGGGTGCGGACGTAATTGCACTGGAAGAACACGTAGACTACTGGAATCACGACGGCTGGAACGATCCGTACTCCTCGGCAGACTGGACGCAGAGACAGCTAGATTATGGAGCGCTGTTCAAGACAGAAGCTTACACGCCGCAGATGGTTGTGGACGGACAGAGCCAGTTTGTTGGTAGCAGCCCGCGGGATGCTGCATCTGCAATCCAAAAAGCCGCAAGCTCGCCGAAGACGGATGTTGCGATTACCGGAGGGACCCCAGACGCCAGCGGCCCGCAGCATTTTACGGTCTCGGTGGGAAAGCTCGTGGGAGATACACCCGGCGACACTGCCGAGGTGTGGATGGCGGTGACCGAGGATGGCTTACGTTCCTCTGTGAATCGCGGCGAGAATGCCGGACACGTCTTGGCTCACGTTGCCACGTTGCGGTCGTTGTCCAAAATCGGGGCAGCGGCTGCGAGCGGGACTTCGCCGTCTTTTACCGGCGCTCCCCGCGTGAAATTCGATTCTCATTGGAATCGTGAGAAGCTTTCGGTTGTGGTTTTCGTGCAGGAGAAAAGGAGTCGAAAGATTCTGGGTGCAGCCTCAACGACTGTAACTCCTCGAGGCGGAAATCCCCCGACCGCCAGTGTGCCGAATAATTAGGTCTGAATTTCGACGGGCAGCACGGCCCACTACTAACCTTCGCTGATCACACCGAACCCTTGGAGCCGGCAATCACGAGGACGATACCGCCCACGAGGGCGAGACCTCCGAGGATGGGAGGCAGAGGAATGGTGTGATGTTCCTCTTTCGTAGCGTGTACGGATCCAATGTCCACAACCTTCTTGTTCGTAGTGTAATTGATCCCCTGGTACGCGAACGAAATGATACCAAGCACCACGAGAATAATGCCCAGGATTGTACTCGCTTTCATATTTCAGTCTTCCCTCCTGTGACACAAAAGCTTTGTTGGGCCGGGTCGTATTGGCGGCAATAGGAGCTATCGGTGTCCAGCGGCCTTTTGGCCTTCTGACAGACCCTGAACAAACGCGTCGGCTTGCTTTTCGGCTTCCTCTTTGGCAATGCCGTAGCGCTCTTGAATGTGGCCTACGAGTTGGTCGCGCTTTCCGGCGATCACGTCGAGATCGTCGTCCGTCAACTTTCCCCACTTCTCGCGTACCTTGCCCTTCGATTGCTTCCATTTCCCTTGCAGTTGGTCCCAGTTCATTGTGTTTTCTCTCCTTGATCGTCAGGATCGCTGGCCTTGGGCCCGTCGTTTCACAATCACAACAGGCGCGCCGTCTTTTTCACATACACGGAAAGCCTTAGTTTCGAATCATAGTCTCTTTATGGCCCGCCGCTTGGACACTCAATATCCCTCGTGTTTTCGCGATCGGCAGTTCGGCTGATCACATCGGCGGGTGCGATAGACTGAGCTTGTCCGCTGCGCTGCGAGGAGATCGATGTTCACGTACGGAGCGCCTAAACATGCAATTCATTTTTCGCTTCATCGTCGGAGGCGTATCGTTTCGCTATTCGCTGGGTTAGGAGGCGTTCTCAAGCCGAAGAGTTTCGCAGGTCTATTTGGCGCAGCATCTTCCGTCGCGCTTTTGATCTGGGGTTTACGTAAGCACCGAGTCTTGTTTCGGCGCAGGTCTCGTTAGCGTTGTCCGCAGTGGGACGAAGGCTGTGCCGATTCGCTCGGATGGTTATGATGCCTGCTCACAATTAATCATCCAGCGAATGCCAAAACGATCTACGAGCTTACCGAAACGGGCGGACCAGAAGGTTTTCGGCAAGGCCATTTGCACTTTGCCGTCTTGTTCTAACATCGGAGATTCCCCGTAGGTCATCATCATGCTGCTTTTGCCACCAAGCGACTTCTCATAGTACTTAAAGGCTGCTTCGCATTGGCCCGCAAAAAACAGATAAGGATTTAATCGCATGGCGCTCCTCACTGCAGTTGGCGCGCTGGATTTTGCGTCCTGATATCTAGACCGCGGGAATCAGAATCTCGGTGATCAGCTGGTCCTCGGGCGTAGTTCGCGGACC
>Ga0210390_10001519_pt1 | contig 22110 bp, 20 predicted proteins | sample IncBWH11OmetaG_FD_161050 | JGI IMG/M metagenome (GOLD analysis project Ga0210390, IMG submission 161050) | Forest soil microbial communities from Barre Woods Harvard Forest LTER site, Petersham, Massachusetts, United States - Inc-BW-H-11-O ... | reverse complement strand
ATCTCCGGCTGCCACTAAGAAAGGAACTGTCTCCGGTCCAATCTCCGCGTCATTCGAAGCCGAGGCAAGACGAAAGTCGGTAATCTCCCCTCGTCCTTCCAACTGAAGTTTCGAACCGGCGGCCTGATCGATTCGCAGGTTGCCGCGCACGGTTCCCCCCGCAACCAAATCCGGGGGTAAACTCTTTTTCGCGCGCTCGACCAGAAGCGTAACCGCACTCGCCGGAACATCCTCGGCCGCGAGCACGAGCCCGTAGCGGTCGCTTCCAGGAAGCCCCACATCACCCTTCAGCGTGATCAACCCGTGCCCCACCGGAGCGCTGCATAGAATGCCGTCAACCGCGCGATTGAGCGAACTGTATTCTCCTTCGCAATGGGCCGCCAGACGCAACGCCTCACCGCTCGTAATGTCGTAACGCCGGAAATCCTGGATCGAGCCGTTGCTCGTGACCTGCAACTTCGCTGGAGTCCCTGCCAGCGACACGTCCAGTTGCACTTCGCCGCGCCAGCCCTGGTCATTGCCCGTGAAGAATTTCGTGAACTGTCCCAGTTGTGCGCGGTTCCACTCCAGGCTGAACTGCAGCGGAGTGTCGCGCAGAGCGTTGGCACGCTGCCAGGTGCCGCTCACCTGCAGCAGGCCAGTGTCGTTCAAATTCAAATCGGTGCGAAACGGCTGCGCCTTCAGCCGCACGCCCCAGCTATTTTCCGAATCCTGCCACAAAGAAAAATTCGCGTTGGTGAGAGCGTAGGGCTTTTTCTCCGGACCGTTTTTGAAATTGATGCGCGCCGAAGTTGCTTCAATATAAGGAAATCCCGGTCGCGGTTCCGACTTTGCCTTTGCCGTGGGCGCCAGCGGGATGTGTGCGGTGCGCTCCAGCAGCGCTTCCAGGTTCCAGCGTCCGTTCTCCGCGTGCACCAGATTCAGGCTGGGTTCGGTCAGGTCCAAGTGAGAGATTTCCAACCGCCCGCGCAGCAGAGAAATGAGACGAAGATCCGCCGTAACTTCACTGGCCCGCAGCATGGGCTCGGCGCCAAAAGCAGGATCGTCGTAGACCACCAGGTTTTCCAGATCGAATCCCGGCCGCGGCAGCAAACGCAAGTGAACCGAGCCGATGTCCACCGGACGGCCAACTGCCGAACTGATGGAAGATACAATCCGCGATTTCAATCGCGAGGCGCCCGGACGCAGAAGAAACAGCAACAGCACAATCAATGCTGCAGCCGCCGCGATTCGCCGCTTGGAGGTAGGTAGCTTCACCGCGCCCTTACTGGAATTTCGAGAGGCTATGATCGACATCTATCGAACTGCTACCGCGCAAGCTACGATCTTGCAATCTATCGTACGGGTCGAAGCGTCCGATCCCACCGCGTATCGGGGAAAAAGCGCAGGATCACCTTCCCCAGGAATAGAGCGCGATCGCTCCAGTCGGTCTTGTGAACCTGATCCGCCGGGGTTTTGAACGACCAGTAGATGAACATGGGGCGCCCGATGATGTTCTCCTTGGGAATGAATCCCCAGTACCGGCTGTCGAGGCTGACGCCGCGATGGTCGCCCATGGCGAAATAGTGTCCCGGTGGCACTACTAAGTCTCCGCCCTGAATGTAGGAGGGCAAATCGACCAGCCAGTTGGCGGACATGTTGCCGTCCTCTGCCGCCGGAACCGAGGGAAACTCGTTCCGGTACGGATCGTAGGTGTCGGCGTCATGTTCAACGTAAGGTTCGTCCAGTGCCACGCCGTTGCGGTACACCACGCCGTTGCGCAAGTGAATCTTATCGCCGGGCACACCGATGATCCGTTTCACCACGTAGATGCCGTTCTGTTGCGGGTCCGGATGCAGAAACACAACGATCTCGCCGCGCCGCGGATCGCGATATGGCAACAGCGGCCCCACCCACGAGGCCTTGGGAGCAAACTGCACCCGGTTCACGAAAACGTGGTCGCCGATCAGCAGGGTCTCCTCCATCGAACTCGAGGGAATCTCAAACGCCTGCACTACAAACGTGATGATGAACAACCCCGTCACCAGCACCGCCGCCAGCGAAGAGAGAAACTCGACCGTGGTCTCCTTCGGCTTCTCTTCGGCCGCAGTTTCCTGCTGCTTTTCCATCGCAGCCTGCTTCGGCTTCTCTTTCTCTAGCGCGACGTTGCTTTCCGGGTTGAGTTCTTTCTTCGCCACTTTGAATATATCCCTGTGCCTGTAAAGACTTTCTGCTCAAAGTACACGGCTACACACAGCGTGCCGGAGGAAGTACTCAGTGTACCAGCCGGAGTGTGCGGTTCCAGCGCGTGATCTGAAAGATGTGAGCGACGGCGTACGCCATGTGATAGAGGCGGCCGGCGAGCGAGGCAGACGGATTCTGGTCCCAGTCCCGCACCGACCAGTAAATCACGAGCGGTCTGCCGATAATGTTTTCTTGCGGCACGAACCCCCAATAGCGGCTGTCGAGGCTGTCGTCGCGGTTGTCGCCCATCACGAAATAATGTCCTTCCGGAACGATCAACTGGCCGTCAACTACCAGTTTCTGCATTTGCAGCCACCACTCCCCCTCCATCCGTCTCGCGGCGATGTCCACTCGCGGAAAGTTGTCGCGAAACTGGTCGTTGAGGGGTTCAACGAAATGCACGTAGGGTTCGTCGAGAGCCTTGCCGTTGATCAACACTCTTTTGTTCACCATTCGCAGGTGATCTCCTGGCACACCGATCACACGCTTGACAAAATGCTGCTGCGGATCCACCGGATAATGAAACACGATGATATCTCCGCGCGCGATCCTCTGGTACGGCATGAGATGGTCGCCCAGCCCGGTCCCTCCATAGCAGAGCTTGTTGACCAGCAAATAATCACCGATGAGCAGGGTGTTCTCCATCGACTCGGAAGGAATCTGAAACGCCTGCACAATGAAGGTGATCACGAAGATTGCGATCACGACCGTGCCCATCAACGATTGCAGCGAACTGACCATGTCGGCACTGAGAGTCGCTTCGGCGCGGTGGGGCCGTGAAGCAGGCGAAGTCAGTGGTAGGTCGGTCGTGTCGGCCGGCGGGGGGATAGAGTCACTGGGCTCGACGATAGGGAGGTTTGGCGAATTCATGAAGATCTACTTGTCTGCCTGATCGTTATCCATGGCCCGATCCATGGTGCGATCCAGGGCCCGCGCCACAACTCGCTCCTCGCCGGCTTTCGGACGGGAAGCCAGGAAGGTCAGCAGTTGCCGCGCCGCATCCTGCTCCGCGGTTTTCTTGGTCGAGCCCTGCGCGCGTCCTACAAACTCCCCGTCTTTGCCATTCTTAGTGTGCAGACGGGCCTCCACTGTAAACGTCTTGCTGTGCTCCGGCCCCGCTTCTTCCACCAGGACATATGCCGGCTGGGGCAGTCCCCTGCTCTGCACTGCTTCCTGCAGCGCCGACTTGAAATCGGTGACCGGGAGCGAACCACCGCCGCGCTCCATCCTCTCCAGTTCTGGCGCAATCACGTGCCGCAGAACGAACTCGCGCGCAACCTCCAGCCCGCCGTCCAGATAAATTGCCGCCAGAATCGCCTCCAGCGCGTCCACCAGCAGTGCCGTCTTGCCGCGGCCGCCGCTCTTTTCTTCGCCTCGCCCTAAGCGCAGATAGTGGCCGAGTTCCAGTTGTTGCGCCACTCGAATCAGATGCCTCTCACTGACTAGATGCGCCCGAAGCTTGGAAAGTTCCCCCTCGCGAAAATGAGGAAAGCGCTGGAACAGTTCTTCACTTGTCACCAGCGCCAGCACCGCATCCCCCAGAAATTCCAACTGCTCGTTGTCGCTGACCTTGTATTTACTGTCGCCCGCCTGCTGCGCTTCCTGCTCGCGCGCCTGCGAACTGTGGGTGACCGCCTGCTCAATCACCGCCCGCCGCCGGAAGTGGTAGCCCAGCCTCTCTTCCAGCGCCGTGATTTCCCGTTCTTTCATAGCCGCTCAGGGCCTGTGTGGGACCGAATCCCTGACCCGCTCCGACCCCGGACAAAGCCCGGCTGCCAAACAGAGCCCCGCACCAGAGCTCCCCGGTCGTCACCGATCTAATTCTTGGGTGGCGCCGCGTTCTGCCCCGGCGCCGTGCCGCTGCTCAGCTTGCTCAGGCGATCCTTCTCCTCGCGGGCCGCTTTCCCCACGCCGGAGTCAGGTTGAGCTTTCGTGAGATCGATTGCCTGGTCGGCGTACTTGATCGCCTCCGGAATTTTGTTTTGCATATCCAACGCTACGGCCAGTCGCAGCACCGCAATCGAATCCGGTTGTTGAGGAAGCGCGTCAATCGATTTCCGCAAATCTGTTTCGGCCTCCGGCCAGCTCTTGGCATCGCACGCCAGCTTACCCAGCACCGCATAGGCTTCCGACTTCAGAAATCCCTTATATGCAGCCAACTGCTCGGGCGGATAGCCCGACGTCGGAATATCGGTATCGATGGTTAAGAGTGAGCGCTCGGCATCTTTCTTCGCTTCCGCCAGGCGCTGATCGCGGTCCAAATCCGTATCGCGCGTGCGTTCCGCAATCACTTGGGCGATTCCCACCAAAGCCTCGGGGTCGTCGGCGTCAAAGGTCAGGGCTTTCTGCGCCATCTCCATCATTTTTTCGCCGTTGTTGGCCACCTGATACTTCTGCATCGCCGACTTGTAAATCATCACGCGCAACTCGCTGTCGGGAAACTTGGTGGCAAAATCTCCGGCAGCTTTCTCCTCGGCCGCAGGATCCGTGAGCGCAATGGCCGCCTTATATGCCTCAAACTCGGGCGTCGTCTTGGCTGCGGGCGCGCGCTTGCCTGCCGGCGCCGCTGCTTGCCCTGCGGCCGGCGCGGTCTGCGCCGCTTGCCCGGTCGCCGGTTTGTCGCTACTCTGCCCCAAACTCCAGGCGCACATGCTCAGCACTGCCACCACCTCAATGATGATCGCTGCTCGCTTCATGCGTTCTCCTCAACCCTAAACGTTCCGATTTGCGTCGCCTCGTCAAGTCCGCAACCGTGCATTCTATCGTAGGAACTGGTTACATCCGCGCGGGTTTTACTGAAAGCTCACAGCTGAAAGTTTGCCTACTGCGGTTTCACCGGAGGCTCGTAGGCCTGTTGCAGTCCGCGCTCGGCCGCCGCCTTTACTTCCGGCAGTCCCGTTCCGGCTGTCAGCGCCGCGCGGTACTCGTTCAGCGCCGCCTCACGGTCCTCTTTCATATCCAGAATCCGTCCCAAATACAGGTGGGACCAGGCTACTATCTTGGGATCTTTCGTCCCCTGGATGGCTTTCTGGAAATTCTCCAGTGCGCCTTCCCGGTTCTTGTTCATCACGGCCACCTGCGCCAGGATGAACAGCGCCCGCCCCGGGTCTCCGATTTTTTTGTCCAGCGCCTGCTGCGCCAGTTCCTGTGCGCCCTTGGGATCGCCCGCGGCTAGCCGCTTTTCGGCCGTCGACAGCAGCCGCCGGTCTTCCAGTCGCGACAGTTGCACCAGTTCCGGCGCCGACACATCGACGTACTGAATCTCGTTCGCCGCCTTCTCCTGCGCCTTCAAATCGATGTTTTCGAGAATGTCCGCATACGCGGTCCGCAGCCCGGCTGGATCTTTCTCGAACGCCAGTAGCGAGGTGTAGAAATATCTCGTCAGGATGTATCCCTGTTTCACCGCGTCATCCACGGCCTGCAGGCGCATCGCCTCGGCAGTTTGCTTGGTGCCGCTGGTGCGAATCTCAATCGCCCGCACCAGACACTCGGTCACCAGCAGCGAAATGTCGCCCTTGAAACTCTCTTCCAGCGGCGCCCGCTTCACCGATTGCAGCAGAGGTTCAAGCCGTTTGATCGAACTGAAATGTTTATCCGCCAGCGGATCGAGCAAATAGTGCAGGTACGTATGCCGGATCTGCGGCATCTTCAGCGGATCGGTCGAGTTCGGGTCGGGCGAGGGAAACACCACCACGTCGTAGTCAGTGCCGTAGTTGCGGGCGTTAGCTTCATCGGGATCACCCATGAAGTCCAGGTACACCGTGAACGTGCGACCCAGAAATCCGCCCGACTGCAGCTTCAGGTAGATGTCGGTGTCGAACACCATCTTCGCCAGCGGCACGTGATAACGCTCCACCAGCGCAGCATAGTTCGCCCGGTGCCGCTCCCAGATGGCGTGCAGCCCGGCCCTTTCGTAAAACGGCTCCAGGACCGTGCCAAACCCGGCAATCAGCGCCGCATCCGGAGGCAGATCGTCTTCCTTCACCCGCGGCAGAAATTGCGGCGGCCCCGCCATATAGAGCGCCAGCGACACGTACTGGGACAGATCGTGGGCATCATCCCGTCCCCGGCTTCCCACGTACCAGTCGCACATCGCCGTCATAGCGGTCTGCGCGTCGGGCGAGTTCTTCAGATTCCTCTCCACCTCAGACCGGATGACGGCCCGCTGCGGGTCGGAAACGTTCAGCCCCACGCTGTAGCCACACGTATTGATCGCCGTCAGCACGACGAAAAGGGTCTCGCTGGTATCGAGCGTAATAGGATTATTGCCGTCCGCCAGACACACCGGCGCCAGCAGCCCCAGAACGGCCGCCACCGTCATACTCCGAAACCCACCTCGAAGCCAACCTCGAAGCTCAAAACCCAGAAGACGACTCAGGAAGAAACGACTCAGGAATCCCTCCCGCACGCGTGGCCTCGTCGCTATCCCCGGCCAATAGCGACGCCGGCCATCTGTAAATAGGCGGAGAACATCATCCAGTTTACGGGCTGGGCAGCAGAGGGTCAAACCCCGTACGGGGTAGGCTTATACGCAGGGGAAAAGTGATACACCCCCACCCAGGACCACAGTCTGCCGGGGTTGGGGTTGACGTTGGGCCGGGCTCGCCCGCCCGTTCTTAAGACTCCGGTTGTTGCCGCAACCGAGCTTGGCTATACTTCCATGAAACAGGGGGTGGAAGATGAATCGGTTCCTCGCCTCGCTCGGCTGCACCTTACTCTTCTCTGCGTTCGCCTTAAGCCAGATCTCAACTTCGATTACGACCGGCCAGAGCGGCATGCATGGTACCGCGACCTTTGGCCCGCTGAATCACGGCGTGCGCGTGATTGCCGGCGCTCCCTACTCCGCCGAGAAAGTCGAAGCGCACGTGCAGACGCTCGCCGATGGCACCCATATCTCCCAGACCTTTCCAGCAACCAGGATCTACCGGGATTCGATGGGTCGAACCCGCGAGGAGCGTCCCCCGTTCCGAGGCCCCCTGGAAGGACATGGGATCGAGTCAAAGGGAATGATCATCGTTGAGATCAACGACCCGGTTGCCCACTTCAGATATGTATTCAGTCTGACCGAACCAGTAGCCCACCGTCAGGAGTTGCCCGCTGAAAAGTCCCATGTCGCCCCTCCACCATTTCCGAACGGTCACAGTGTAGCCGGCGGCACCGGGGACACTGAGCCTGCCCCTGCGCCGACGGTCCGCGCGGTTGTGCCCTCGCCCGCCGCCCGCCGCAAGGTCGACGATCCAACTCGCCCCCAGTTCGCGACGGAAGATCTCGGAACCCAGATCATTGAGGGAATACCAGCGGAAGGCATTCGTCACACTACAACCTGGCCCGTAGGTGCCATCGGCAACGACCGTCCCGTCACCAATACGAATGAGACGTGGAAGTCCCCCGATTTGAAAGAGATCATCCTGAACAAATCGGACGATCCGCGAAGCGGAGAAAGCACAGACAAACTCGTCAACATCGACCGCAGTGAGCCAGACCCAAGCCTGTTCGAAGTTCCTCCGGGCTACACCGTGAAAGACGAGCCGGGAGAATTCACCATCAATTTCAGCACCACGCCTTGATTTGGTCCGCCACGCATCGAAATGCTGCAGCGCTGGCCTTCTCTCAATGTAGCGGTAGGGCGCCGAAGCGCACTATTGAGTAAGCAGTGTGCCGTGCGGAGTGGCTCCTCGCAAGCAGCCAGCCCGACGCGGCGGAGGGGCGGCGGGTCCCATCATGTTCGCTCGAAAAGTCCCTGTTCGCCTGAAACCAGACTCGCTGCGCCGTTTCGCGGGCCTAATGGAATGCACAATCCTTCCCTGGCTGCGCCAGCAGCAGGGTTTCCTGGATCTTATTATCCTCGCTCTTCCTGATGACAGCGAGGTCGCCACCATCAGCTTCTGGGATCACGAGGGAAACGCGCAGGCCTACAACGCTACCGGCTATCCTGAAGTAGTGCAGGTTCTACAAGAACTGCTGGACGGAATTCCTTACGTGAAGACCTTCGAAGTCGTCAGTTCAACGTTCCAGCCGTCGGCCACCGCGCTCCAGCTGGAACCGGACGATCCGGCCTCCGACCCAGCACCCCGCGTTTATCGGCGCTGCGCGAACAGCGTCTGACGGAATCGAGGAAAGAGCGGGTGCCCCATTTCTCACGTCTCTTGCGAGAAATGGGGATTCTGGAATCAAAATAGGTCCGAAAGTTGAAGGGAGAAAAGTAAAAGCCTACCCTCGTACGCTGATCTTCGAGAACGACAGCACGGCGCGGCTCGGAGTCGGGCGTCCCATCGATAGCGCGGGACGGAAGGTCGTGAAAATCAGCATGCGCTTTACCTGCGGCAGCACATCTTTCGAGTCGTTCGGATCGGAAAGAATCCGGTAATCCTGCACGCGGCCGTTCGCGTCGACATAAGCCTCGATGACCAGCGAATCCGCGTCGATCGTATCCAGGGTCATGCCGAATGCGCTCTGCTGCAACACCGGCGCGGTGTTGACCAGCACCAGCGGCACATCGTTGTCGGCGCGCAGTGTTGAAGGCGCCACGAAATACACCATCGCGATTCCAAAAATAATTAGCGCACTCAGAAAGCCCGCCGTCGCCGGAACCATGAACGCGTGGAAAGCATTTTCCATGCGCACCATGAGCCCCTCGAACCGGCCGCGCTTGGCCTGAGCGGTTTCGCGCGAAATGGCCAGGCGCAACTTCAGGCCCAGGTCATCCGGAACTCTGGGGCGGCCAACACTCACCAGCAATTGTTGCGTCCGCCGCAGCGCCAGGTACTCGTCGTTGCAGGCCTGGCAGTCCGACAAGTGGTCCTGCAACGCGAGCATCTCCGTGCCCGTCACAACTCCATCCAAATATGGCGAGAACAGGCGCTTCGCCTGGGGGCACTGCAATCCCGCGTTTTTCACCGTGCCCTTCATGAAATCACCTCGACCCTTCTACCCCCACCGGAAACCGGATCTTTCGCAACCTGGTTTCTTGGAATCTGGATGTCCGAACTCCGACTCTCTTTGTTGTCCTCGGTCGGAGCGGTCAATCCCAGTTCGTTTCCAACTTCACGCACATAGGACGCCAGCCGTTGCCGCAGTGCGTCTCTGCCGCGAGTCAGCCGTGATTTCACCGTCCCCAGCGAAATCTCCAGCACTTCGGCAATCTCTTCGTACGACATATCTTCCAGATCGCGCAAAATCAGCGTGGTCCGGTAGGGCTCCGGAACCTTGGTCAGCTCTTCTTCCACCCTATGCTGCACTTCGCGATGCGCGACGTTATCAAACGGAGAATCGGCATGATCGGTCAGTGCCACCTGCATCGCATTTTCCGAAGCGCTCGGGCCCTCCGATTCCACCGGCTCAATCGAAGTCTCTTTCGCTTTATGCCGGAACCACCACCGTCGTCGGTTGGCGGCCTCATGCAGGGCGATGCGGTAGATCCAGGTCTTCAAACTCGACCCACCGTGAAAACTCTTCATGCCGCGAAACACTTTCAGAAACACGTCCTGGGTCGTATCGGCCGCGTCCGCCGGATCATTCACAATCCGGTACACCAGCCCGTACACCGGCTGCTGAAATTCCCCGATCAACCAGGCGTAGGCCGCTTCCGAGCCGGCCTTCAGTTCGGCGACGATCGCCGCTTCTTCCTGCGACCGCGCTCCAATTGCACTCGCCAGATCACCCAAGGTGGTTGCTCCCGCCATAACGGCGTCCCTGCTTTCCTACAAGCTGATTATAGGATTTTCCACCCTACCGCGCCTTGAATATTTCGCCACCCAGCACTGTTCAAGCAAGTCCGGCAAACTCTGACCGAAGCCGTGACCCTCACTCAACATAGACTCCGGGGGAGCTTCTGGAGTTCCCGCCTGTAAGTGATTTATTTTCAGCCGATCAGGAAGCTGCGGTTGGAAAGGGAGAGTTTGTCCGTCCGGCTGCAGGTTTGAATGGGGAAAGGTCACATCCCGCAGGTTACGGTGGGATCAGCTCTGATGGGCGGCTTTGCCCAGTGCCAGAGTCCTCTCAGGGCCTCCTAGATGCAATCTCTCGATAATGCGCGCCAGTTCGCTCAACAGCGCCTCGCATCCCGTATCGAGCCCCAACTCCGATTTTTCCAGAAACGCGGAAGCCCCATCCTCCCGCAAGCGCGCCGCATTCCTGTGCGAAAGCCCGGTCAGGACCACAACTGCAATCCCCGCCGTCGCCGGATCTTTTTTCAGCGCCTTCAAAACATCCGGGCCCGCCATTTTCGGAAGCAGCATGTCCAGAAGGATCACGTCAGGCCGCTTTTCTCGAGCCATCTCGAGTGCATGCTCCCCGTCTACGGCCGTGCTGACGTCGTAGCCCGCCCGAGCCAACGCCCTCTCCGTTGCGATCCTCAGAAACTTGCTGTCGTCAACCAGCAGAACCTTAGTCATTTCCCGCCCTCATTCCAACACTCTGTCTGCGTCGCACATCGCCGCCGCCGAGTCGCACACTTCGAATCTCGATCTTCAACTCGACAGCCTTCACTGTTCTTATCGGCAGAAAATGCGGAACTCAATACGGCAGGAAACAGACCAGATGAGATCTTTCTCAGACTGAAGCACGACCGAGCACGGAGGGTTGACGAGCCGCTCTACCGGTGGAGATGCCCACCGCTCTTGCTTCTCTTTTGTTCAGGGAAACTGGCCGCTCCTTCCAGAAGCGCCTTCACCGCGGCCCGGCAGGCCGAGCGCAACTCCTCTTCGTGTCCCTCGGGAATGGATTTCGACAACAGCAGCATGGTGTTGCCGTGCATCAGGGCCCACAGCGCGAGTGCCAGGTGTGTGTGATCCTCCGGCTGACCGCCCAGCCGTTCCGCCAACCGCCGCTCTACCAGGGCGAAGTTGGGCCGGGAGTCGCGGATCGGCTTCGGCCGTCCCGCGCCTTTGGCCGGCGAAAGCTCGCGCCCATAGCTGTAAAACAGCTCGTACGCGTGCGGGTCCGCCAGCGCGCTCTCCACATACGTCTCGGCCAGTTTTTCCACCGTCTCGACTGTGCTGAAGCTCTTCGCGAGGCGGCTCACGGTTTGCAGCAGTAGCCCCTTCACTAAATCCCGGCGGTCTTTGAACCGGCGGTAGACCGCGGGCGTGTTCGTCCCTGCGGCCTTAGCGACCGCACGCAGAGTTAGAGCTTTGTCTCCACCCCGCTTCCACAGCACTTGCGCGGCTTTCAGAATGCGTTCTTCGAGATCGGGATCCGGCTGGCGCGGCATAGTTGACTCCTCTGCACAGAGGGGATGGTAGGGCTACACTAATATGTTGACACCGTAGACATAACATTGTTATACATTTCCTACAAGTCCTCCCCCCATCACTTCCCAGGTTCCCTTTTGTCAGGAAAGGCGGCCGCGGCGGCGCATGCATCCCGCGGCTTCCTTCCGCTTTTCATGTTATATTGCGTTGACAGTGTACACGTAATAAGGTATGATGGTTGGGTATTTAGGCCCCCTCCTGCATTTTTCCGGTTCCTTAAAACCAAACTAGGAGTTTTTGAGATGTACACGCATGAAGATTTCTGCGCGGCCGCCGATGCGCGGCAAGAGTTGCACGCGCCCCTCGAAAAGAAATTTCCGCCGAGCGTACAAAGTCCTCCGCTATCCGGAGTTAGTGAGCAGACCGCAAAGGCTATTCAGTACGTCAACACCTATTTGCGCCAGCAACGCGCGCAATATTTTCCCGCCGCCCTGCCACTGGGGAATCACCACAAGTCGGCTATGTGGCCATATTTTTCCGCCGGGCTGCTTGATCGGGTCCGCGTCGTCGAACTCGAAGGCCAGCGGATTTGCACGCCTTCGTTCTATGCCGAAGCCCGATCTTTGGGTTTTAACAACCTGCCTGAGGTCACCCACATGGACTCCGTGACCTTTCTCGACGTCGTGGTATTCAACGAAGTGCTGACCGAGCGCTCACTGTTCCATGCCCTGGTCCACGCGGTCCAGTTTTACATCCTCGGTGTCGAGCGCTATACCGAACTTTTCGTGGAACAGTTCATGCGCACGAAGAACCATTTCAATGTGCCTCTCGAAGCGCAGGCGTTCTCCCTGACCTCGCAGTTCATGCGTCCCTCAGAGGAGAAGTTCTCGGTGGAAGAGCAAGTCCAGCGCTGGGTCGCCGACGGCCTCTACTAACCGGGCAGCTCCCAAAAAACCAGCAACCATCCATCGGGCAAGCCCAGTAATACTCAATAAAGAAGCAACAGGAGGGGACTATGACGACTGCAAACTCTGGAATCGTTCCTCCGGCCGAGAGCGGTGGACGCTGGCCGGTTGCGCTGGCTTCGCTGCTGGTGGGCGCAGCGTTTTTTTCGCTGTGGTTCTGGTTGCTGCCGCAGTGGCTCGGGTTCTCAGTGGAAATGGCAGGGGAAGCGCGCTGGCGATGGCTCGCCGCTCTGCCGTCGGTCTTAGGCTTCGCCGTCGCCTTGCGCTGTGTCTGGGACTTTGGCTGGACCGGTCGCGGGACGCCAGCACCTATGGCTCCGCCCCAGCGATTGGTGGTCGTGGGCTTCTACCGCTACGTGCGTAATCCCATGTATCTTGGTCTCGCGGCCGGTTGGCTCGGCCTGTGGACCGTTTTCGGACACCCCAATCCGGCCATGATCGCCGCCGCGGCCGGGGTTGCTCTAGGCGTGTACCTGTTTGTCAGGCTCTATGAAGAGCCCACGCTGCGCCGCAAATTCGGGGCTGACTATGAGCAGTATTGCCGCAACGTGCGCCGCTGGTGGCCGCGCACGCGTGCCTGGGAGAAGGCGCATTAGCCCGACGGTTTCCTGCGAGCAAAATCAAGGCAGGGTGCCGCGTGCGTGGCGTAGAATGAGAGCAGGTGCAGGCCATGAAGGGCGACGACTCCATCACCATTTCACCGGGTCCGCAGTTTGTCACTGCCATGGTGCTAGCGATCGTCGCGGACGCCTTACAGATCTTCGTCTTCCCCGCATTCGTTGAAGGCGCGCTGTCTCCTGCGGATGATCTTCTCGACCTCGGCGTCGGCGCCGCGATGATTCACCTACTGGGCTGGCACTGGGAATTTCTGCCGTCGTTTTTCGCCAAACTCGTGCCCGGAGTCGACCTCGTCCCCTTCTGGACCATGGCCGTCGCCAGCGTCTGGCGCAAAGCCAAACTCACCGCCGACGCAGCCAACCTGCAAAAGCAACCGGAACACCTCCCGCCTGCGCAGTTGACCAAGGGCTAGCCAATGCAGTCGTAGTTCCCACCTTTCGACAGCCTTTAAAGCCGGGATGCCCGGGATTGCAGCCTCAGCACAGGGCGCTGGGTTGCCGCGATCGCGACCTTGGGATGTGCTATCCGATCAACGAACTCCTGGCTTCCCGGAAACCCTCAAATAACCTGGGAAAACTTTCTGGCGGATGATCGTTTTTCCGTGCTGTTTGCGCTGTTACAGACATAGGGATGCATGAATCAGACCGCGTCCTAGGGCCCAGTTCGGCGAAGATCGCCAAAGATCGGATCGAAAGAAAGGATCTTATGTCACCCAAAACGATTTGTTTGCTGGCAGTGCTCGTAGCTTGCGCTTACCCGGCAGCGGCCGGTACCTACTACGTCGGACCCTGCAAATCCCCCAGCTATCCGTCGATAGGTCAGGCGGTTTACGAGGCCCCGGCGGGCTCGACCATTATGATTTGTCCTGGCTATTACGGCGAACAGGTAATCATCTCGAAGGACTTGACGCTCGTGGGGCTCAGCAGCCCGACCGCATCTGGTGCTTACGTTTTACCCCCGGAATTCATGCAAACGACGACCAGCCCCATTTTCAGTTTCATTAAAGACCCGATACTCGGAGGCCCCATCGCTCCCGTCATCTGGGTCACAGGGGCCACCGTGAATATTCAGAATGTTTTTGTCAATGCTGATTCCGATTATTACGGTGATCCGCTACCCTGCCCACCAAAAGTTGTCGGATTCTATTACGGAACCGGGGCGTCGGGAACGCTCAACCATGTGGGCTTTGCCGGGGACGCGTGCGCAGTTGGAATCTGGACAGACAATGCTTCGTTCACCGAAACATCCGTGACCATCGAGAACAGCTATTCAGCCGCGGGAATCGTTGTCGCCAGTCTGCCCACGTTAGTGAATGGAACGCTGACGGCGAAGATCACTGGAAACCAGGTGTACCCGACGGCCTCCGACGGAGCCTACGGCATTTACTTATATGGGGTAAGTGGGACTGTGGAAGCAAACCTGGTTTCTGGTCCCAGGTGGGAGTGGATCGAGGGCCAAGGGCTGACGGCACTCGGGCTGACTGGAATCCTGGATTTTGGCGTGGCTCAAAGCAACGATGTGACGATTTCAGGCAACACCATCCAGATCGATGGTGTAGGGACGGGGATCCAGATCGTTGTGCCCGGTGCCACCGTAAAGTCAAACAAGATTTCAGGCGCTGCAATCGGTATCTGGGTAAATTGCGCCGCTGGGGGGGCTATCGTTTCAGGGAACAATATTGCCAACGTCTATCGGGGTGTGCTTCTTCCGTCCGGAACCGCCACAGGGAATACCTATTTCAACGTTCCTATAAAGTTCGCCCCGGCGTGTTAATCGCGCCCGCCGGTGTGCCTGGTTCGCGAGATCTGGTTCGCCAAGGAAGGGATCGAAAGAAAGGATCTTATGTCACCCAAGACAATTTTCTTGTTGGCAGTGTTGGTGGTTTGCGCCTATCCGGCAGCGGCCAGCACCTACTACGTCGGCAGCTGTAAGTCCGGCAGCTTTCCGACGATCAGTGCGGCCGTCAAGGCGGCGCCGGCAGGCTCGACCATTTTGATTTGTGCCGGTAACTACAGCGAACAGGTGATCATCTCGAAGGATTTGACACTCAACGGGATTGCTAGCTCGACCGGGGTTGGCGCGTTCATTATTGCCCCCACCTCAATGCAGACGACCACCAGCCCCATCGATGCATTGAATAAATATTTTGGTCTAATTGCGCCCGTCATCTGGGTCACAGGGGGAAACGTGAATATTCAAAACGTTCTGGTCAGCGTTTTGGGGAATGCGCCTTGCCCCCCAAGGACGGTCGCATTCTATTACGCAACCGGCGCGTCCGGGACGCTGAATCATGTAGCTTCTTTCGGCGACGCGTGCTCAGTTGGAATCTGGGCAGAGAATGCCTCTTTTACGCCCACGGCCGTGACGATCGAGAACAGCACCTCAAACCAGGGAATCGTTGCCGGCAGTCTGCTATTACAGAATGGAACGCTCACGGTGACGATCAAGAACAACCAGGTGTTCCCGATCGCCCCGGAAGGAATCTATGGCATTTACCTGTATTCGGTAAGCGGAACGGTAGAAACAAACTTTGTTTCCGGCCCCAGGTGGAGCAGTAATGAATCCGGCCCGTCGGGACTCTCGGGCTTTGCCATCTTTGATGATGGCGTGGCTCAGACGGATGTGACGATTTCAGGCAATACCATCCAAGTCAACGAGAGTTCAGAAACACAAGACTTTTTTTATTGGGGGATTGCCGTCAATGTAGACGGCGCCACCGTAAAGTCAAACAAGATTTCAGGTGCTCACTACGCTATCGGACTATACTGCAACGCGGCTACGGTTTCCGGGAACACGATTAGCAACGCCGATTACGGGATAATGGAGTTGCCGGCTGGATTCACGCCAGGCGTGAACACCTTCTACAACACTGGTATAAAAACCCTAAGCTGTCCCTGAGGTTTGTCCCTGTCGTGTTTCCCCCGCCCTTTCCGATATTCACAGTAGAAGCAGAAATACCGTCCCGCGACCCTGTTCGCCAAAGAAGTAAAGAAGGGATCTTATGTCACCCAGGACAATTTGGCTGTTGGCGCTGCTCGTGGTTAGCGCTTACCCGGCAGCGGCAAACACCTACTATGTCGGAAACTGCAAATCCGGTAGCTTTCCGACGATCAGTGCAGCCGTAACCTCACCAAGCGTGGCGCCGGGATCGACAATTATGATCTGTGCTGGCTCCTACACCGAACAGCCAATTATCTCGAAGGATTTGACGCTCAAAGGGCTCGATGGCTCGACCGGGGCTGGCGTGGAAGTTATTCCTCCCAATACGATGCAGACGACAACCAGCAGAATCAATGTATTGAATGCCGATTTTGGTCTAATCGCGCCCGTCATCTGGGTCACCTCGGGAACCGTGAATATTCAGAACGTTGCTGTCGATGTTGCGCCTAGTGCGACCTGCCCCGCGAGGAATGTCGGGTTCTACTATGCGACCGGGGCGTCGGGAACACTTAATCATGTGGGCTTTTTCGGCAAGGAGTGCGGAGTTGGAATCTGGGCAGAGAATGCCTCTTTTACCCAAACTGCGGTGACGGTCGAGAACAGCTATCTAGACGGGGGAATCATTGCCGGCAGTCTGGATATACCGGATGGAACGCTCACGGTGACGATCAAGGGAAATCAGGTGTTCCCCACGTCCCCGGACGGATCTTTCGGAATTTACATGCATGGGGTGAGCGGGACAGTAGAAGGGAATGTTGTTTCGGGCCCCAGGTGGACCGGCCAAGGCTCCTTCGTGACGGGACTCTCAGTGGCTGCGATCGAAGATGACGGCGTGTCTCAAACGGATGTGACGATTTCAGGCAATACCATCCTGATCAGTGGCAACACATTCGAATATTCATTTGTTTCTATTGGGGTTCTCATCAAGGTGGCCGGCGCCACCGTAAAATCAAACAAGATTTCAGGCCCTGAATATGGTATCGAACTAAGTTGTCTCGCTACCGCTTCAGGCAACACGATTAGCAACACCGGTTATGGGATAAGTGATGTGCCGGCCGGATCCACCGGAGTGAATACCTTTTACAGCGTTGATTTAAAGATCGGGGGCGGGTGTTAGATGCGCCGGCCGGCAAGCCTGCCATTTCCCGGCACCCCGCCAGAGAAGAAAGAAAAAAGAAAGGATCTTATGTCACCCAAGACAATTTGCCTGTTGGCAGTGCTGGTGGTTTGCGCTTACCCGGCAACGGCCGGCACCTACTACGTCGGCACCTGCAAAACCGGTAGCTTCGCAACGATCGGTGCAGCTGTAAAGACGGCGCCGGCGGGCTCGACTATTTTGATTTGTCCAGGCCAGTACAGCGAACAAGTAATTATCTCGAAGGATTTGACACTCAACGGGCTCAATAGTTCGGCCGCAAATGGCGCGACTGGCGCGGTAATTGCCAACGCCCCTACGCCAGAGATGACAACCAGCCCCATCTTCGCTTTCAATAAAAACCCGATACTCGGGGGCACCATCGCACCGGTTATCTGGGTTACGGGCGCAACGGTGAATATTCAGAACGTCTTCGTGACCACCCCGGGTGGCTCCTGCACCAGTACCAGCATTCCCAAGACCGTAGGATTTTATTATGCAACCGGCGCATCGGGAACGCTCAACCATGTGGGCTTTTTCGGCCAAGGGTGCTCGGTTGGAATCTGGGCAGAGAATGCCTCTTTCACTCCCACGGCCGTGACCGTGGAGAACAGCTATTCAGCCGCGGGCATCGTCGCCGGCAGTCCGCCTAATTTAACGAATGGAACGCTCACGGTGACGATCAAAGGAAACCAGGTATTCCCAACGTCGCCCGACGGAAGCTACGGTATTTACCTGTTTGGAGTAAGTGGGACGGTAGAAGCAAACTTCATTTCCGGCCCCAGGCTGAGCGGCGGCGATGTTCTATCTGGCACAGCTATAGTCGATGACGGGGCGGCCCAGACGGAGCTGACGATTTCAGGCAATACCATCCAGGTCATAGCCGACGCACTTATCAACGTAATTTACTACGGAGGAATCGAGGCCCTGGTGGATGGCGCGACCATCAAGGGAAACAAGATTTCAGGCCCCCAGAACGGCATTACCCTAACCTGCCACGCAGGGATGGTTTCGGGGAACACGATTAGCTACGCTACGATTGGTCTGGACTTGGTGCCGACTGCATCCCTTGGCGTGAACACGTTTTACAACACTCCTAGCAAAATCGGGGAAGGCTGTTAACGCGAAGGCGCGAGTCTTCCCACCAAAAGCAAACGGGGCAGCGCAAGCTGCCCCGTTTCAAGTCAAAACCAGCGGGCAGGAGTGCCCACTCCACGCGAACCATGCTCCATAAGAACTATGTGCCTTCGTTCCAGCCCGCCAGGTACTCTTCCTGCTCCGGCGTCAGCTTGTCGATTTTAATGCTCATCGACTCAAGCTTCAGCTTGGCGACGCGCTTGTCGAGCTCGTCGGGAACTTTGTAGACCGTCTTCTCCAGCTTCTTGTGGTTCTTCACCATGTATTCCACGGAGAGCGCTTGGTCAGCAAAGCTCATATCCATCACGCTCGCGGGATGGCCCTCGGCCGCGGCGAGGTTGATGAGACGGCCTTCGCCCAGCAGGTTGATCTTGCGTCCGTCTTTCAGCGAATACTCTTCGACAAACGCGCGCGTGGTGCGCTTGGAGGACGACATGTTTTCGAGCGCGGGAATGTCGATCTCGACGTTGAAGTGGCCGGAGTTTGAAATGATCGCTCCGTCTTTCATCAACGCGAAGTGATCCTTGGTGAGCACGCTCTTGTTGCCGGTCACGGTGCAGAACACATCGCCGAGCTTGGCGGCTTCGGTCATCGACATGACGCGGAATCCGTCCATGACCGCCTCAAGCGCCTTCGTCGGATCGACTTCAGTGACGATGACTTCGGCGCCAGCGCCGCGGGCGCGGGAAGCGAGTCCACGGCCGCACCAGCCGTAGCCGGCGACCACGAACTTCGAACCAGCCAGCAGAAAATTGGTGGCGCGGACGATTCCGTCGATGGTCGACTGCCCGGTGCCGTACCGGTTATCAAAAAGATGCTTAGTGTCGGCGTCGTTGACCGCGACGATAGGAAACTTCAGCACTCCCTCTTTCGACATCGCCCGCAGGCGGATGACGCCGGTGGTGGTCTCTTCCGTGCCGCCGATCACGTCGGCAAGACCGTCGGTGCGCTTGGTGTGCAGCAGCGAGACCAGGTCGGCGCCGTCGTCCATGGTGATGTGCGGCTTGTGGTCAATAGCGGCGAGGATGTGGTTGTAGTAAGTGTCGTTGTCCTCACCCTTGATGGCATAGACCGGAATGTTGTGGTCGCGCACGAGCGAGGCGGCCACGTCGTCCTGCGTCGACAGCGGGTTCGAAGCGCACAGCACAACTTCCGCTCCACCGTCGCGCAGGCAGATCGCGAGGTTCGCCGTCTCGGCCGTAACGTGCAGGCAGGCCGAAATGCGGATGCCCTTCAGGGGCTGGTTCTTGATGAATTCCTTGCGAATAATCTGCAGCACTTTCATGGACTGGTTCGCCCACTCGATGCGCTTCTTGCCTAAGTCGGCCAGTTCTACGTTCTTGATGTCGCAATTCACAGCTGCTGTTGACATGCTTCTCCTATGTGGCGCGCTTGAAAGCGGCGGAAACTAAAGTTGACGATCTAAAAATTGACGACCAGTAGAAAGACGAAGTGTTTCGAATCTCGAAAACATTTTCGCAAGAATACACAAACTTCTTAGTCCCGGTCAGGATTCCGAGAACGCGTTTGGAGCGGGCCTTTCGGCCCAGTTCCGGAATGGCACTTCGGTTCCTGCCAAAAATTCCCATCACTGCAACGGATCGCGAAGGAAACCCGGGTGCCCCATTTCTCGCGTTCTTTGCGAGAAGTGGGGCTTTTCCCGAAAGCTATTTCCGAACCGTCTGCGCTACGGGCTCCCGCAACCCGGCATCGCTGGCGAGTTTCGCCGCCTTGTCGGTTGCTTCCCACGTGAAGTCGGAATCGCTGCGCCCGAAGTGCCCATACGCCGCGGTCTTCTTGTAAATCGGCCGCCGCAAGTTGAGCGATTCGATGATCCCACGGGGCGTCAACTTGAAGTGCGCGCGAATCAAATCCGGGATGATCGCCGGATCCACTTTCTCCGTACCGAAAGTCTCGACCAGCACACTGACCGGGTCGGCCACGCCGATGGCGTAAGCAAGCTGCACTTCGCAGCGTCCAGCCAGGCCGGCAGCAACCACGTTCTTCGCGATGTGGCGTGCCATATATGCGGCAGAGCGATCGACCTTGGTCGGATCCTTACCGGAAAATGCCCCACCACCGTGTCGGCCCATGCCGCCGTAGGTGTCGACGATGATCTTGCGGCCGGTCAGTCCCGTGTCACCCATGGGGCCGCCGATAACGAATCGCCCCGTGGGGTTGATGTGATACTTCGTGTCTTCATCGAGCAGGTGCGCGGGAATCACGGCCTGAATCACATGCTTCAGAATGCCCGCGCGCAGCTCCTCATTCGCGACGTTCTCAGAGTGCTGCGTGGAGATGACGACGGCATCCACCCGGAGAACTTTTCCGTTAGCGTCATATTCCACTGTGACTTGGGATTTGCCGTCGGGCCGAAGGAAGGGAAGTGTTCCGTTTTTGCGAACCTGCGAGAGCCGCATGGTCAGCTTGTGCGCCAGAGCGATGGGAGTCGGCATCAACTCCTCATTCTCATTGACGGCATAGCCGAACATCATGCCCTGGTCCCCGGCGCCGCCGGTGTCAACGCCCATGGCGATGTCGCCCGATTGTTTATTGATGCTGGAAATGACGGCGCAAGTATTGGCGTCGAAGCCGTAGAGAGCATTGTCGTAGCCGATTGCCGCCACGGTGCCGCGAACCACGGTCTGGAAATCGACGTAAGCCTTGGTGGTGATTTCGCCGGCAATGACAACCAGGCCGGTAGCAGTCAGAGTTTCGCAGGCAACGCGACTGGTGGAATCTTCGCTCAAGCAGGCGTCGAGGATGGCGTCGGAAATCTGGTCGGCGATCTTATCGGGATGGCCTTCCGTGACGGACTCGGAAGTAAATAAATAACGGGTCTTTGATGCCAAGTTGTGTGTCTCCTTCGGTTGCACGCGCATTATCAGTACTGCGCCGTACAGAAAACTTATGGACTATTGATCGGGCGGGACCCCGGGGGAAATCCACGCGGCCGCGACGGAGCGAGCGGCGAAAAGGAAGTCCTAAAACCAAGGCTACCAGACCCCCGGCGGTCGCGCAATGATTTTGACCTTAACTGCCGTGGGATGAGCTCAATAGCCCAAATCCAAAGGTGGACGGGAGGAATCCGCGGGTCAGCGGTTTGACGAAGCGGCCAACGGCAAGAGCCGGAAGCAGTTCTCGTTCCTATGCGGGGTTATTGCGCGGGAGTTGGCGTTGCGGCCGCGACCCGCATGCCGTTGGAATCGAACACAAATGTCTTAACTTCAGCTTCCGCGCCGTCAGCCGGAATCTCCTGACCGTTAAACAGGAACGTCACGCCTGCAGCATTGCCGACTTTGGCGACGATTTCGCGGTTGGCGCGCACGGAGGTATTGGCGGGGGCGATGAGCGTTTCCTGGCTGACCGCTTGGCCGTCCGCGAGCACGGAAATCCATGAAGTTTCCTTGGCCCGGATCACCAACGTCAGGGGAGTGGCTGACTTCTCCGATGATGCCGGATTCGCCTTCGACAATGTCTGAACCGCCGCGCCATTGTTGCGGTTGTCGCCGTTAGTGGGGGCAGCGGCAGGCGATGATACAGGCGCGACCGTAGCGGGATGAGCAGACGCCGAGGACGTAGGATGCAGCGAAGGCTGTGGAGCCGCCGCAGACGCGCGCGCTGTCGCCACGCGGCCAGCCTGCGGGGTCGTGGATACCGTTTTATTCGCCCCCGGAGCGGGAGTTGCCATCGGCGCGGCCTGCGCGGTCTGGACGGGCGCCGCGGTGGCGGCTGCGGCGTTCGTCCGATGGGAACGACGCGTCCAGAGCATCACCGCTACGACGATAACGACGGCGGCCACGCCCAGCATTCTCCAGGGGATTGTGCTGTCCGGCTGCTGGATAAACTCTCTCCGTCGCGGGCGGACGTCTTCAGCCCGGGGCAACTGCAGTTCGGGGAG
>Ga0210390_10001516_pt1 | contig 22126 bp, 14 predicted proteins | sample IncBWH11OmetaG_FD_161050 | JGI IMG/M metagenome (GOLD analysis project Ga0210390, IMG submission 161050) | Forest soil microbial communities from Barre Woods Harvard Forest LTER site, Petersham, Massachusetts, United States - Inc-BW-H-11-O ... | reverse complement strand
GATACAGGGAATATTCAAGGCGCGACGCAAGCAGATGTCGATGGCCGCGCTGATTCCAGGCCTCCAGGTCCAGGTAGAGGGGTCTTACAATGCTCAAAATCAACTCGTTGCAAGCTCGGTGAAGTTCAAGGGCAATGACCTGGAGGATGCGCAAACGATCCAAGCGGGCTTGCAACCGGCGAAGGAGCAAATCCAGCAGAGTCAACAGGAATTAGAGCAGCAGAAAGCAGCACTTGAGCGGCAACAGCAAGAAATGCAAGAGCAACAGCAGCAGATGGCCGAGGCGCAGGCGAAGATCGACGCCAATAAGGCCGCTATTGAAGCGGCGAACAAGCGCTTCGGACAGTTAGATGATTACAACATCATGGACGAGGTAACGGTTTACTTCGGCAACGGCAAGGTTGCACTCGATCCTAAGTATCAGCCACAGCTACTGCAATTGGCCGAGAAGGCCAAAACGATCACTGCCTACACGATCCAGGTAAAAGGCTACGCCTCATCGGTTGGCAGTGTCTCGCTGAATCAGCAGCTGAGTGAGGACAGGGCCAGCAATGTCACTCAGTTTCTTCAGCAGCAGGGGCACATTCCTCTCACCAATATGCTGGCACCCGGCGCCATGGGCGAAAGCAGGCAGGTAGGCAGTGACAAGACGGCTGAGGGCCAAGCGCAGAACCGGAGAGTCGTGGTCCGGGTTCTTCAGAACAAGGGAATCGCCGGCACATAGTAAGAACACGAGAGGACCGATGGCGTTATGGATGATGCGCCGATCCTCACTGGATAGCACTGGCGGACACCGGGGTCTACACATCATCTGAGAAAGAAGCCTGAAAGACTGGGCATACAAAAGGTGAACCAGAGACAAGCGATATGGGCGAACAATCCATTTTGGAAAAGTTGAAAGCAGGGGTGTGGAAGTTCCAGGTCGAGGTTCATGCGAAGAATACCGAGCACTATCAGCGGGCGGCATCTACACCGCAGGCGCCGCACACGCTGGTCATTGCCTGCGCCGATTCGAGGGTGGACGTGGAGACAATCACCAGCTCGGGGCCAGGCGAGGTCTTTGTCTCGCGCAACATCGGCAATATGGTGCCGCCTTACGGAGGAGCGATGGGAGGCGTGACTGCTGTGATCGAATACGCGGTGGCGGCGCTCAAAGTGAAGCACGTCGTGGTGTGCGGGCACTCCGATTGCGGGGCGATGAAGGCACTTCTACATCCTGAATCGACGGACAAGATGCCGACAGTGAAAAGCTGGCTGCACAACGGCCACGCTGCGCTGATGGTGGCTGACAACATGGCGCACAAGGACGACCGCCCGAGCGAAAAGCTGCGGAGCCTGACAGAAGAAAATGTGCTCATGCAGTTGGTGCACCTGATGACTCACCCAAGCGTGGCCGGTGCGATGGCGCGCGGCGAGCTGACGACATCCGGCTGGGTGTATGACATTGGGACCGGGGTGGTGCGGATCGCCGAAGGAGGACAGAGGGAATTTGTGCCGGTGACAGCGGCCGGCGGAGCCGAAGGATGATTGTTTCCCTAAAAATTCCGCAGCTGATGACGATGATTCGGGGTTTGGGATTGTCGCTGCTGCTCCTTCTGGGATGGGACTTTGCGATTGTGCTGGGCTATAAAGTCATGCACTGGGGCTGGGTGGGCTCGCGGAACGTACCTCTGACGTTTTACGGCCTGGCCATCGGCATCGTCGTGAGCTTCTGGAACAGCTCAGCATACGCGCGCTGGTGGGAGGCGCGGACACTGTGGGGCGCAATCGTGAATAAGAGCCGCACGCTCGCGCGGCAGGTCGTGACGACCATGTCGCCCGAGGCAACGGCACGCGAACAAGCGGAAGTTGCTGCCGTACAGCGGCAGCTGGTGCTCTATCAAGTGGCGTATGTTCACGCGCTTCGCCAACAGCTCCGAGGGCTTGACCCGTTGGCCGCCGTAGCTCACTTGTTGCCGGACCAGGACTCGGCGGAACTCGCTCGCGAAAAGAATCTGGCGCTGACGCTACAATGCCGGATGAGCGCGATGCTGATCGCAGCACGCGAGCGTGGCTGGCTGGACCAATGGGAGTGGCAGGCGATCGATGACAGCATGGCTGACCTCATGGATGCGCAGGGCGGCGCGGAGCGAATCAAAAATACGCCGACGCCTAAGCAGTTTGACCATTTCCTGAGATTCTTCGTGCACTTTTACTGCCTGATGCTACCGGTGGGTCTAGTGGAAACCCTAGGATGGTTTACACCGCTCGGTTCGACGTTGGTCGGATTCATGTTTCTGGCGCTTAAGAAGATCGGGAATGACCTCGAAGAGCCCTTCGCCAACACCGTCTTTGATGTGCCCATGACTGCAATCGCGACGGCCATCGAGATCAATCTGCGGCAACTGCTGGGCGAAACTGAACTGCCGCCGCCGGAGCAACCGGTGGGCGGCGTCTTGTGGTGACCGAGTGAGCTGCAACGCTTTTATTGCAGCAGGAAAGGTAGGTCGCGTGGGCCAAACACGACCCGTTAGATTCTCACAAACACTTCAACCGTCGCAAGTTTCTCAGAAGTCAAGTTTGCTCCGCTGTGGCGAAAGTCTAATCAACGGTTAGTCGGACTTCCCGCGACTCATTTTCTTGAGCCTGGCAAAGCTGGCCGTGTGATCGGCAGGTCGATACTGATGGCAGCATGGTCCGATAGAGGCTCGTTCAGTGCTTCGTTCGAGTCGTCCATCGTGCGTGCCAAGCCTGGCGCAAAGCGATAGGAGTCAGCCGTTCTGGGATCCTCCTTCAAATAGCTCTTCACAAATATCCAGTCGAGCTTGAATTTTCCTTTTGCTCCAAGGGTTCGGGGCAAGGAGAAAGTTGTGACAAATCCCTTGCTGGCGCGTTCGTTTGAATTGCCCAGGGTACCCTCGCGGTCGTTCACAGAGAGTTCCGCATCGCCACGAAAATCGATCCTGGTTCCGTGTCGAAACGATAGTCGTCCAAGTCCTTGAAGAAACCCTGTTCGGGATTGGCCGCCAGTAGCGGAACTCCTGATGCAGTCGGGTCGCCTTGGAATTTCGTCGTCTTAAAGCCGAAACTCGCAACGTCCATGATGAGACCCACTCCCGTCGCATACTTAATTCCTTGTGGGGCCCAAAGCGCAGGATCCTTCACCTTTTTCAGCACTGCTGATTTTATGTTGAGAACCGAGCCATCCTGCCCCTTCGTATTCATATCCCCGGCGACGATCACGGGATTGTGAATCGGGCGAATCATGTCAAGAAGCTCATCTGCCTGCTTGACCCGGCCCTTGGGAGTGGTGCGATTCTCAAGGTGAGTCGCGACAACGGTGACCTGCCGTTCCGGAAGATCAGGCACATCGATCGTAGCAATTAGGTTGGTGCGGCCCCCACGACGCACCTCGCGCACGATTTCTTCTCCCAAGAGCAGGCTTGCACCCTTACGTTTACCGGCCTCGATGGATCCATATTTCTTCTCCCCGTTGTACCAGTCGTAAGCCTGATACTTAAAGGGCACGAGCTTCACATCGCGAAGGGGATAGCGAGAAAGGATTGCAGAGAGCCATGCAGCCCAAGAAGGCGCGACTTGTTGGTGCTGAAAAGTCCCTCCAACTCCTTTCGCTCGGCTTCATTTTTCACATTTGCGAATGATTGTGTACCTAACACCTTTGGATCTACTTCTACAAACTCGACACCATAGGCCCAGTTCATCTTGAGCGCGTCGGCTAGATCCTTTACCACCGCCCGGTAGTTGCTTCTCTTCATGCCCCAATCGACCTCATTCAGCACGAGCACGTCTGCCGATTGAAGTACGTTCATCTGCGCATTCAGAACCTGGTCGTCTGCCTTCGCGGTGCCCGCATTGTTTGCAGCCTCGCTGTGTACTTTGGCGATGAATCCTTGCTTATCGGTTAACAACTGCTTGATCTCGTCGAACTCGATTCCCCTCTCGATGTTCCATTCGACGAGGCGTAGCGAGGGTCCCATACCCTTGAGATCGGGGCGAAGAGGCTTCGTTCCGGCGAAGTACGCCTCATTATTGATAAACGGAGTCGTCAATAGAGTCTGGAGTCGGTCGGCTAGAGCAGGATCGACGATTTCCTGCTCACTGAGCGTCACAAGTTCTTGGTAGTTCAACAGAGGAGGCTGTGAGCTACATGTGTAATCCGATCCAAGCTGATTCTGCGCTGACGCCATGGAACACACGATCATTGCCAAGAGCAGGAGAAGTAGTCTTAGGACTGCAACGCCAGTTCTGCTTGCGGGAGGAAACACGGCTTCTCGATCGGTCCCAGGCAAGCGTCCAAACGTCGTCATCGTCACAACTCCTTCTAGTTGATACGACCTGTCACGGCAGGATACTTGTCGTCGTTTGCCACGTCACCTAGCAGTTTTCCCAGTTGCGCCGATTCGGGCCAGAGCTGAATCTGAAGCCAAGTCTTGTATATCCATTACTGGGGCGTTTCGTGGGGCCATCCACGAAACGTTAGTTCGCGGACTGCGGATCCACTGTCCCGATCACCGGCGCGGCTATGATTTAAACTCCAAGCTGCAGAAGGACACCTTGAACCGACCGCGTATTCTCGTCGCTGACGATTATCAGCCCCTCCAAGAACGAGTGAGAGACCTCCTGGAGACGAACTATGACATCGTCGGGGTAGTTGGCAATGGCATCGACGTGGTTGATCAGGCGAAGAGACTTCACCCAGATTTGATCGTGCTCGACATTTCCATGCCAGGTATAACCGGCATAGAGGCGGCGCATGAATTACGGGAATGGGGATCGACGGCTAAAGTAGTGTTTCTGACTGTGCATGAACAGGTCGAATTTGTTCACGCATGCCTGGCAGGAGGCGCAATGGGCTATGTGATTAAGTCGCGGCTAACTGCGGATCTCATCCCCGCCATCAAAGAGGCCTTGTGCGGACGTCGTTTTATTTCGCCGCCCGTCTCGCGCTAATGCGCTGATTGCCCTAGCTTAGCTAGACTAGCTTAGCTAGATCTTCTCCCGCGTCACATACGATTGCCAGAATGATCATGTTTCGGCAAAGTGCAAGCTCTTCGGCCGCCCGCAGGCGTATGTTGGTGCTCGAACTCGGGGGCTATCAGAAAAGCAAAAATACCCCCGGATGAATGGGGGCATCGTCCAGAATCGCACAATGGGATCACCTCCATCTGAATGGGCCGTTTGCCTTTCCAGAGAGGTTACCTGCTCGTTGACCAGCCACCACGCAAAAGCACAACACAGCCCAGACAATTGAGCGTTCTTTTAACTGTGGGGACTGTAGTGAAAACGTGAAAACTGTAGTAAGTCGTACCGAAAACACGACCACACGCGACAATACAAGACAGCACACGGCGGAAACACGGTTTTGATCTTAGTCGCACAAAACCCCTATGAACATTGACAAATACGCACATAACGACAAACCACGACAGATGGCGGAGACTCTTCAAAAAAGAAAACCCCTCGCTTGGGGTGCGAGGGGGCGGCAGTTCAAATCTGCCCGTCCCGACCATTTTCGTAGTGGCAACTATCTAAATCCGCAGAACAAATTCTCAAGCCGACCTTGAGCACCCCAATTCGGCGCAGCAACGCAGCGGAGGCGGAATCGGTCTGCGAGGGGCCGCTGCAAGGCAGCGGAGTCGGCAGTTCAAATCTGCCCGTCCCGACCATTTAAATGAATTAGTTACAGATTCTCAATCAGCGGAGTTCCGTAATCAGCTGCGGTGACGAACACGCCGGCGATCCGAAGTTCCAAGAGGAGATTCTCAGAACCTCAGATGGCCACTACCTGTGAGAGATCTAAACGTCCTTCTGCAGGCTCGTAATTCAGGTTTTGGCCAAGCCATCGCTCGACCTCTGCGATGCTCATCCCCTTGCGTTCGTGATAATCGGCGACCTGATCGCGGCCGATCTTGCCCAAGCTGAAATATCGCGATTCAGGATGAGCGAAGTAGAGTCCGCTTACGCTGGAGCCGGGCCACATTGCATACGACTCCGTAATCAACATTCCGGTGTTCGCCTGCACGTCGAGCAGGCGCCAGAGCGTGCCCTTCTCTGTGTGGTCCGGACAGGCAGGGTAACCGGCCGCCGGCCGGATCCCGCGATACTTTTCGTGGATCAGGTCCTCGATGCTCAGGCCTTCCCCGCAGCCGTACCCCCACTCCTCGCGCACACGCTTGTGCAGGCATTCGGCAAAAGCTTCAGCCAGACGATCGGCGATGGCCTCCGCAATGATGGCGTTGTAATCGTCGTTCTCCGCCCTGAACCGGTCACACAGCTGCTTGAGGCCGATTCCGCTGGTTACCGCGAAACCGCCGATGTAGTCGGGCAGCCCAGTTTCCTTCGGAGCGATGAAGTCGGCGAGCGATCGGCATGGTTCGCTGCCTTCCTTGTTCGCCTGCTGGCGGAGAAAATGGAATCGCTTGAGCACCTTTGTGCGAGTGTTGTCCGTGTATAGCTCAATATCGTCGCCCACGGCGTTCGCGGGAAAGAAGCCGTAAACGCCGCGCGCGGTGATCAGGTTCTCATCGATGATGCGATCGAGGAGAGCCCAGCCGTCGTCGAAAATCTTGCGCGCCTCGGCGCCTTGCCGCTCGTCCTCGAGAATGCGTGGGTAAATCCCCTTCATTCCCCAGGTGTGGAAGTACGGCGACCAGTCGATGAAGTCACGCAGCGTCGCCAAAGGAGCGTTGTCCAGCACGCGAATGCCGGTAAATGAAGGCACCGGCAGGTCTTCCGTACGCCACTCGATCGGCATCCGCCTGGCGCGAGCAGTCGCGATAGAAACGAGTTTTTGTTTCGGCGCAGAGTGCGCCTTGCGGATCGACTCGTACTGGGCGCGATGCTCCATCACAAACGCCGCCTTGTTGTCGTCACTCAGCAGGCTGGTAGTCACAGGCACCGCGCGGCTGGCGTCCAGAATGTGCACGACCGGCTCGCTGTAGTGCGGCGCGATTTTGATGGCGGTGTGGGCCCGGCTCGTCGTTGCTCCGCCGATCAGCAGCGGCAGCTTGAAACCCTGACGCTCCATCTCGCGGGCCACGTGCACCATCTCGTCGAGAGAAGGTGTGATTAGGCCGCTGAGGCCGATCAAGTCCGCATTCTCCGCTTTGGCCCGTTCGAGGATCTTTTCGCAGGGCACCATCACCCCCATGTCGATAACCTCGTAGTTGTTGCAGGCGAGGACGACGCCGACTATGTTCTTGCCGATGTCGTGAACGTCGCCCTTGACCGTTGCGAGCACGATCTTTCCCTGCGCCTTGACGACCTGGCCAGCGGCAGCCATCGACGCCTTCTCGGCCTCCATAAAGGGCGTCAGGTGCGCCACTGCCTTCTTCATCACGCGGGCAGACTTGACCACCTGCGGCAGGAACATCTTGCCGGCTCCGAACAGATCGCCTACTACGCCCATGCCGTCCATCAACGGACCTTCGATCACCAGTAGTGGGCGGCCCAGCTTAAGGCGGGCTTCCTCGGTGTCTATCTCGATGTAACTATCTATACCCTTGACCAGCGCGTGAGAAAGACGTTCCTCAACCGTGCCATTGCGCCATTCTTCCGTTTTCTTTTCACTCACTACCGCGCCGGTGCCCTTGAGTGACTCGCCGAACTCCACCAGTCGCTCTGTGGCGTCGAGACGGCGATTGAGCAGCACGTCTTCGACCAGCACCTTCAGCTCGGGATCGATCTCTTCGTAGACCTCAAGCATGCCGGCATTCACGATGCCCATGTCCAGGCCCGCCGCGATGGCGTGATAAAGAAACGCCGAGTGCATGGCCTCGCGAACCTTGTTATTGCCGCGAAAGCTGAAGGAGATGTTCGAGACTCCGCCACTGACCTTCGCATGCGGCAGATTGGCTTTGATCCAGCGCGTGGCGTTGATGAAGTCAACGGCGTAGTTGTTATGCTCCTCCATGCCGGTGGCGACGGTGAGGATATTCGGATCGAAGATGATGTCTTCCGGCGCAAATCCAACCTCGTCGACCAGAATTCGATAGGCGCGCTCGCAGATGCGGATCTTGTCCTCGTAGGTTGCGGCCTGGCCCTGCTCGTCGAAGGCCATTACCACCACTGCCGCGCCATACTTGAGCACGGTCGCAGCATTCCTGCGGAATTTTTCTTCACCTTCTTTGAGCGAGATCGAGTTGACAATACCCTTGCCCTGCAGGCACTTGAGGCCTGCCTCGATGACCTCCCATTTCGAGGAGTCCACCATGAATGGAACCTTGGCGACCTCGGGCTCGCTCGCCAGCAACTGCAGGAAGCGGGTCATGGCGACGACGCCGTCGATCATGCCCTCGTCCATGCAGATGTCGATGACGTTGGCTCCGTTTTCGACTTGCTGCCGGGCTACGCTGACCGCTTCTTCGTATTTGCCCGCCTTGATCAGCGTTGCGAATCTGGGCGAACCGGCTACATTGGTTCGCTCGCCAATCATGATGAAGACACTGGGCTGCTGGGTGAAGGGCTGCGATCCGGAAAGACGAAGCGGCTTCGTCTCGATTGCGTCCTCGACGCTTATGCTATCGACCACACTCACGCGCTAACCTCGCTCCCGCGGAGATCGGATCGCTCAGCAGGCACTGTCTCCAACTTTCGCGGAGGCTGGCCTTCGAGCGCCTTGGCGATAGCCGCAATGTGCTCGGGAGTGTTGCCGCAGCAGCCGCCGGCAATGTTGATTAGCCCTCCCTGGGCGAAGTCGCGCAGGTAACGGGCCATATCCTCCGGCCCCAGGTCGAATCCGGTTTCCGATAGTGGATTCGGCAAACCGGCATTCGGGTAGCACGAGATCGCCACATTCGCCTTCTCGGATAACTCCTCCAGGAACGGATACATCAGATCGGGCCCAAGGGAGCAGTTGAGTCCCACCGACAGCGGCTTTACGTGCGCCACCGCGTTCCAGAACGCTTCAGTGGTTTGCGCGGAGATCATCGTCTCCCCCCCACGCCCCACCGCCGCCGAGATCATAACCGGCAGTTCCTTGCCCTGAGCGGCAAGGCCGTCCTCATCGAACACCTCACGAATGGCTACCAGCGCCGCCTTGGCATTCAGTGAGTCAAAGATTGTCTCGACCAGAAGTAGGTCGGAGCCGCCAGCAATGAGCGCGCGCACCTGCTGAGCGTAGACCGCTTTCACCTGATCGAAGGTGACCACCCGGAAACCCGCGTCCTCGGGGTCGGGCGAGTTCGACAGCGACACGGTCAGCGGCCCGATGGCTCCGGCCACGAAGCGTTGACGTCCTGTCGCGCTCCCGACGCGATCGGCCCACTCGCGGCACTGTTGCGCGGACTTCTCATTGATCTCCCAGGCCAGGCTACCGAGGAGCGGATCGTCGATGATCTTCTGGTAGAACTCGGGATCCTTCCGGCCGCCGTGCTCGCGGGGATCGTCCACAAAGAATTCGCTCTGGGTGATGCTGGTTGCACCGAAGGTGTTCGTCTCGATGATGTCCGCTCCCGCTTCCAGGAACCGGCGATGGATATCGCAGATCATGTTCGGCTGGGTGAGCGAGAAAAGATCACCGTTGTTCAGCAAGTCCTTCGTCGAGTTTTTGAAGCGCTCCCCACGGATATCCGCTTCCTTCTTGCCGTAGGTGCGGATGGTCGTGCCCATCGCTCCGTCAATGATCGCGATTCGACTCTCGAGGATCTTTTGAAGAGGATGTTGGCCGGCTTTCGTCATTTTCCCCGCCGATTCTTAAGCATGGCGATGCCGGCAATACCGGGCATCACACCTGGTTGTGGTTTCCGATCTCAACATAAGGGGCAACGCATCTGAAAGACGAAGACGAAGGACCCGGCCAGAACCAATCATCGAGTCCACCGACGCGGTCGCCATGCCTCTGCCCCGTTGGCGGCAACGCGTCACTTTTATTATAGCGAGGCTGCGAACACCCCCTTAGCGCATGAGGGTTTGACGGCAGAGGCTTCTGCGCAGAATCGAAGGAGTGCGATCCCTCCATTTGGTGTGTCCGAGAGGCACTGTCGATCGCGAGCAAGCAATCCGGCGCAGCAGCGAAGGAAAACCTATCCCAAAAGTAAAAAAGGGAGAACACGCCAGGCGTCGTTCTCCCTTATCTTTATGACTAAGCAAAGTGCGCTACTGAGGCTTTCGATTTTCGGGTCTCGGTTGCGGCGCGGGCCGGCTCTCCGGTCTTGGCGCAGGCCGTTCCTGTGGTTGCGCTCGCTGTTGTTCCGCCCTCGGCTGCGGAGCAGGCTTGTACTCCGGTCTCGGCTGCTGCTCCGGAGCTGGCCTGGTCTCGGGACGTTGCTGGGGTTGCGGCTTGTATTCAGACCGTGGTTGCGGCTGAGCGGCAGGTCTGGTTTCAGGCCGCTGCTCCGGTTGCTCGGGTCTCGGCTGAGTTACCGGCCGCGTCTCAGGCCGTTCCGGTTGCACCGGCCGATTTTCCGGTCGGCTCACTGGCCGCGTCTCGGCCAGCCGCACTTGTTCCTGCCGCACCTGATCCCGCACCGCTGGAGGCATCGCCGCAGGCGCCCTGCGATCGGTGGGCAGCGGCCGCGCCACTGCCAGTGTCGCGGGCCGGCCCTGATTCACCGACGCCCATTGCTGTCTGTTCACGCTTGCCTCACGTGCGTGGTTTACCTGCTCTGGCAGTGCTGCAATGTGCCGCTCGCGATATGCCACGTTCTCCGCAGGCAGCGGACGCGCTGTGATCCCGCCGCGGCCGCCGTTATAACTCACGCGCGTGTTGTTGACGACCGTCACGTTATGCACATACACATTGTGCACGATCGTCGTGTTCACCACGGTCACTGAGCGGTTGTACATGAATGCGCTGTTGCGCCAGTAACCGCCCACGTAGCCCACGCCCACGTAGCCGAAGCCGTAGTTCACGCCGCCATAGAAGCCGATGTGCGGACCCCAGTACCCCGAGTGCCATCCATAGCGGCCACCATAGAAGCCCCAATACCCCGGTGTCCATAACGCGCCGACATAGGGCGCGATGACCCACACACCCGGCACCCAGTAGTAGCCCGTCGGTGCGTAGCCCCAGTAGCCTGGAGTCCACAGGTAGTTGTCGCCTGGGCATTCCGGCTGCTGATACTCAGGCAGCGGAGGCGGAGGCGCAGCCGCATACTGGACCGGCTGTGCCTGGTCCTGAGAGCTCTGGTCGACAGCGTTGTAGTCGTAGCCCTGATCGCTCGGCGCTTGGCTGGACTCCGTGTCGGCTGTCTGGTCCGGCGGCGGCGGCGGCACAGTCTCCTGGGCCGGCGCGCTCTGTTCAGCTGGGGCTGCTGCAGGCGCGGCCTGTTGCGGCTGTGCCGCTGTATTACCCGCCGGTGCCAGATTCGCCTGCATGGCCGGGTCCTGGCTGTCATCCGTGACCTGTGCGGCATTCTGGGTTTGGTCCTGTGCGGGATTCTTGTGGCAGCCGGCGACTCCAAATGCCAACGCCAATGCAAAGAAAGGAAAAGCTTTAACGCGGGTCTTTCTCATTTCGATGTCTTTCTCCGATCTGTAAGATGCGGCCTGAATGCGCCGGGGCTTCCTGGCGCGTTAAGTAACCCTCTTCGAAACCCGGAATTCAACGGCAAGATGCGGATAGCGAATCGCCGCCGACGGCGTCATCATCCTTTCAGGTACCAAATATTCGCAGCACGGGTACTGGGAGCGTGCGTAACATGATGACAGCAGCCTTGGCTTTCCCATCGACACCCCTTCGGACTTTCTCCATGCCTTCGCAGATACCCGATCCGGTCTCAGCAACGCGGGTCCAGAACTTCGACGATGCATGGGAGCTCGTCGCCAGCCGCAATCCGCGCGCCGACGGCCACCTGTTTTACGCTGTTCGCACAACCGGAATTTTTTGCCGCCCCTCCTGCCCCAGCCGTCGCCCCTGCCGCAAGAACGTGGAGTTCTTCTCCGACCTGCTCTCGGCGTTCGAGGCTGGCTACCGCCCCTGCATGCGTTGCAATCCGGCCGGCCTGCGCGCTGACGCCCAGCTAGTGGAGAACCTCTGCACGCACCTCAACCGCGATCTCGACCGGTGCCTGAAACTCTTTGACCTGTCCCGCATCGCCGGCCTCAGCACCTTCACCGTGCAACGCACCTTCCAGCGCGTCCTTGGCATCAGCCCGAATCAATACCGGGCCCACAAGCGTGCGGCGGCCCTGCGCGCCCGGCTGGCCGCCCCCGGCGTCCGCATCACCGATGCCATTTACGACGCCGGCTACTCCGGACCTTCACGCGCCTACGGCAAGGACCGGCTGGGCATGCGGATGCAGGACTATCGCAACCGAGGACGCAACCTTGTCATCGGCTACACCACCGGAGCGTCTCCGCTCGGCCGCATCCTGATCGCTGCCACCGATCGCGGACTCTGTGCTGTCATCATGGATTCGTCCGACGCAACCCTTCTCTCCCGCCTCCGGCAGCAGTTTCCGGCGGCAGAGATAAGCCCGCGCCCCGACCTGGCAGCCACTCTTGACCAAGTGCTCACCGCCCTCACCGAACACCCTGCGGCGCTTGATCTGCCGCTCGACCTGCGCGCCACCGCCTTCCAGATGCGCGTCTGGGAGGCTCTCAAGTGCATTCCACGCGGCGAAACCCGCACCTACACCGAGGTAGCCTGCGCCATTGGTCAGCCGACGGCTGTGCGCGCCGTGGCCCGGGCATGCGCGACGAACCCGGTCGCCGTGGTCATCCCTTGTCACCGCGTCGTTGGCTCTAACGGCAAACTCTCCGGCTACCGCTGGGGCGTCGAGCGCAAGGAGAGGCTTCTCGAACTGGAGAGGCAGTAGAAACCACTCTAAAGGGGCTGGTACCCCGCTGGTACCCCTCCCCTGGTTCTTGCCCTGATTGATTCTATTTGGTTTAGCGAGCAGGTCCGCTCTACCCCATAGATAACAAATTGGTTACGCGTATCTGATAGGAATGGAAAGGCTTGTACGCAGAACTTCAGCCGACGTGAGGGAATCCGTGGTTCCCGCAAGAATCGATTTTGAGGATGAAAACGGCGCTCGCTTGGAGGCAAACTTTGAGCTTCTGTATCACGGGGGGGGCAAGGCGCTAATCATCCGGACCGCCACAAATGCAGAGAATGTCGAAATTTCACCAACCGTCGAATTTCCAAGGGAACCCACGCCACTGGATTAGCTGTCGGTTCTGACGCTTCCGGCCGTGCTCTCACTACTCTGCAGCCGACTCCAGCTCCACTCTTTGAGCCGCCAGTCCCTCACCGTTAAATAGCCTCAGTCGTGAGAGAACTACTTCCTTCACCGCCTCAATTACGGGAGGAAGAATCTTATACGGAACCACTTCGCCCGGCTGTTTGCCGAGACTGGCCTCCAGGCTCTCTCTCCAGGCAACGCGCAGTTCTGTGTTGATGTGGACGATGTTGATCCCGGCAGCGATGGCCTTACGAAAATCGTCCCCTTCGGTTCCCGAGCCGCCATGCAGCGTCAACGGCACTCTGGTAGCTTTCTTGATCTCGGCGATCCTCTCTATGTCGAGATGTTTCCTGGCTTCTCCCCGAACCATGCTGGCCGACATGCCGTGCATGTTACCCACGGCGGGAGCGAGAATGTCGATCCCTGTCGCCGCAACAAATTGCTTCGCTTCTTCAGGCGTAGTAAGCCCCTTTGACACATCGATCATCGTCTCATGGATTTCCGAGCCCGTACCGATATCGCCAATCTCTCCTTCTATAAGAATGGGAGGATGAATGGCCTTGAGGGCGACAACAGCCTCCTTCGTCTGGCGAACATTCTCCTCTATAGGCAACGCGGAAAGATCGAAGACGACCGCATCGAAGCCAGCTTTTGCCGCTTCCTCGGCCTTGGCAAGGGAGTGCGTATGATCTGCGTTCAGAAAGATTGAAACACCCGACTCTTCGCGCAGACTCTTTACCAGAGCAGCAATCTCGTGAACTCCCATAAAGTCGCGCTCGCCCTGCGATGCGCCCACGATCACAGGAACGTCAAGCTCGCGTGCGGCGGCGACGACCGCTTTTAGGAGAACAAGATCGGAGATATTGAAGTGACCGATAGCCACTCCGCGTTGTTGCGTCTGCTGCAGAAGATCCCGCAGTCCTTGCATAGAGCCCACCTCCTCCGAATGATTGAGTGCCACGACGATTCTCCGCTAGGCAAACAGACAATACAACTGGAGGGCTAAGGGATCATGAATTCAGACTGGATTATTTTCATCGTTTAGCTGAGACTCCAGTGTGTGTTGTTGGACCGCCCGGATCGAGCGCATCTTGCCAAGGCACGTTCGGTCGTGAATTGAACAAAAGTGGCCCTCGAAAGGAATTCACCATCCCAATGACTGTCACCCAGATCTGGAAGAGCAACAAGGGTCACCATCGAATGCAGCCAGGGCAGGGCGCCAGGCACGATCATTTTCCGATTGTCCGGACCATTCAGCGCGCGATATGAACACCTGCTTGTCACCAGATGCCCTTCGCAACATCTTCGAATCAACGCTGGAGATCGGACAGCCTGCGGTTCATATCTTCGATCTGACTCAAGTCCACTATATGGATTCTGCCGGCCTCGGCATGATGGTTAGCCACTATGTTCGGTGCCATCGTCAGGGGATTCGGCTGATTGCGGCAGGAGTGAGCCCACGCGTCCTTTAACTGTTCCAGCTCACCAGGGTGGAGAACCTCTTTCCTATCATCGCTACCGTCGAGGAAGCAGATCGCCCCTGAACCCAAGGTTCATCGGAGCTTGCTACACAGATAGCTGCGTGATTCCTCTATGCATATTGCCCCCCATCTTCATCCATTGCCCGCTCTGCTTGCCTGGATTCCGATCGGCCTCTAATTCTTCTACCGCTATCCGGTCCGGGTTGCAGTGCTGCTTACCATTGTCGCCGGCTGGGCCCTCCTCCCGACTGTCAATTTCGTGCCGACCGAAGCTCCTTTTCCATACTGGATTCTGGGCACTGCCCTTCCCGCTGGATACTTCGTCACCAAGGCAACCATCACAAGCCTGACGGCGCTGACCGGAGTCCTCCTTTTCGATCCACGCGCCATGCGCCGCTTCCGTCTGAAGTGGTGGGATTTGCCGATGATGCTCTGGTGCGCCCTGCCCCTGCTTTCGAGAATCGCAAACCATGCCTTGAATCAAGGCGCTTTGCGGGAAGGCCTGCGCGGCATGCTCTACAGCTTCTGGCCCTGGGGTATTTCTTACTTGCTCGGCCGCCTGTATTTCTGCGACGATGCCTCTATCCTGCTGACTTGCGCCTCACCCTGGCCGCTGCGCTTCTGCTGGCGGCGATCGACAATCTGATGAACAGCGGCATGATCCTGCCCCTGGTGCTTGTAATTGGTGGGATGAGCGCCCATTCACCGGCCGCAGGCGATGTTGAGGCGGGAGTGGAAGATGGCCCGGGCTTCGAGAAGCGCTTCAGCAGGTCAACGCCTGCAACACCGGGGGATGGCGAGTCCCCTGCAATCGAGTCTGGAGTCGCATCTGCCCCGATATACGACTTAGGTTGCATGGCAAAAGACAGCGACTTGCGAGAACATCATTGGGTAGGTCGATCTACGGCGTCCGCGATCCGGCGGGCGCCCGTGCGATCTGTTCCTGCGATACGTTCTGAGGAGTGTGCAGAGCGACTCAAGGGCAAGCCGCACCGCGCGATTAGGGTCGGCTTGCGACGCCCTCTTCAGAGAAGAGCAATGTTTCGTCCGACTTACGAACCTTCAATCTTAGAGTGAGGCCTGGAAGCCGGTAATGGAAGCAACAGTATTTCTTGTCTTGTTTTATTCCATATACCTGATCAAGAAGCGCTCGATTGCCGACGCGACAGTCAACCTGTTTCTTCCCTTGTTCCTTCTCATTCCCAGCTTTTATGGGCTCAGGCTCCCCCATCTTCCCGGATTAGATTTTCCTAGCGCTGCGCTCATTCCCATTGCGGTCGCTCTTCTCCTTCGCCATTGGAGGGAGTGGAAGTTCCAGCGTTCGGATCTGTGGGTCGCACTCTTCTTCGCGGGATCATACTACTCGGAACTGGCGCACTCAGGTGCTTCAAACGCGGGTCTGGTCTTTGCCGGCAACGTGATCAAAGGCGTCCTGCCCTATATTTTAGGCAAGATGGTACTTGAACAGGAAGGGGTACGCGAGCGCTTTGCACGGCGGTACATGCACATTGCGTGCTTCGTCGCGGTTGTATCCATTTGGGAATTCCGGATGGGAAACGACTTGTTTATCACCGCGGAGAATTTCATCTTTCGCACTCCAGGGATCGGTGGCCAGGTTCGCGGCGGTTTTGTACGCGTCGCCGGACCCTTCAGCGGAGCCATTCAGGCCGGCACACTCTTCTCCATCGCCTGGCTATTCAGTATGTGGCTTGGGATGCAGGATCAGTCCCGAGGAGACGACCCGAAATACTGGGGTCTGCGCCGATCAACCATCCGATCGCTCGCCATTGCGGGCGGCCTGCTTATGACCCTGTCCCGCGGACCGATCATCGGCACGATACTCGGATACCTGGTTGCTCGCATTGGCAAGGCGAAAAAGATGGGCCGCACCGCCGTTATTACACTGGTGTTGATTGCGATTGGCGGAACAATCGCTTACATCAAGATTCAGCAATACACCAGTGCCGATTACTGGTCGGCGCCGACGGTGGAGCAACAGACCGCAATCTACCGCCGCCAGCTGCTCGATAACTACAAGCCAATCGTCGAGAAAGGTGGGCTCTTCGGGTATGGCGTTGTCGACAGGCCATCGGTTGACGGACAGTTCTCAATTGATAACGCCTATCTCTTTATCCAGGTCACGCAGGGCAATCTGGGTCTATGGACATTTGTCCTGATGGGCATGGAAGCGCTCCTGGCAGCCTTGCTGGCGGCGCGCAGGTCGGCGCAGCGCTCCGATGCTTATTTTGCCCTCTGCATGGCAGGTGGAATGGCAGGGTTCCTGCTTGCTCTGACAAGTGTCTGGCTTGGAGGATCGATGTTTTCGTTATTCTTCCTGATGCTGGGCTGGAGCCAGTCTCTGCGTCAAACCCAGACGGTGGGTGTCCTGGTGCCGCAACCGGTAAACCCCCGTTTCTCATTTCGAAGAGTCATTGCTTGAGTCTCCTCCGTGGCGGCCTGGCCAATCCTGAAGGAAAAGAAAGTGAACCCACCTTGGACAAGAGGAATGCGTCATCTCGATTGTCAAGATTTGCTCCCCCTGCTATCGGCATCTTGGCAGCCCTGGCAATTCTCGCCTTGTCGCTAGGGACGTATTGCCTCCATTATTTCCCGTTCGAAGATGACTTCTCACTGATCCGCTACAGCGCGGCTCAGAACTCGCCCGCCCCGGCTACCTGGATCACCAGGGGTTTCACGGAGTACTTCGCCAACGATCCACAGTGCGCCACAAGGAATTTCGGCTTCGATCGGCCGGTGGCAAACGCGACATTTTATCTCGAGAGTCTCCTGTATCGATCCCCGGAGGGCCCTCTTTTGCTGGCGACGAATGTCCTGTGCTGGATTCTCTCGGCATGGTTCGTCTATGGAATCGGCCGCCGTCTGGGGGCTTCACGCTGGATTGCGTCGTCGGGAATTCTGCTCTACGCGCTGTCTCCCTGCTGGTACCGCGATCTGATTCACGCCTCGTTCAGGAACAACGGACTCGCAGCATGCTTCTTGCTGGCAGCGTCTTACTTACTTCTTGAGAAGAATGCAATGCGCTCATGGACACGGTTGGTAATTGTGGGGGTACTTATCGCGTTGGCGGCGGGTTCCCATGAGCAGGGGTTGACAAGTCTGCCCGTCTTCGTCGTAGGTGTCGCATGGCTCAGTTTCAAAGCGGAGGGCAGGTGGCGGACGGGACGAATCATTCCTGCAATCCTGGCAATAGCCGCGCCGTCGGTGCTGATGGTAATGTGCTTTCATTTGATGAACCACTCGTACGGCTCCAGTTATGTCTCGGCCGGCTTCGCAAATACACTCAATCAGTCAAGGCATCTGGCGTCGCTTGGCATTCATAATCCTGTGTTAGTGCGGGCCATCAAACTGACGGTTCGGCTCTTCGTAGCCCTACTCAGCGCCCTGAGTGCGCTTACCCCTGTGGGCTCCGATAACATGGCAGCACTGAGTCCCTACGTCGGCGTAATCATATTTGCCTTGACTGGCGTCGCAAGTTTCGCGGTCATGAAGCGCTTTCCGAAGCAGATTATTCCCGTGGCGGCTTTGATCCTGTACGCTGGCGGGCGAAGCGTTGGCATGCCGTCAGCAGAACCCCGCTTCATGCTCATGGAGGTTGCTTGGGGCGTGATTGTGCTGGTATGCGCGTTGTCCGCGGGCATCGCTTCGCGCAATCGGATCGCCATCGTGACAGGGGTTGCGGCTGCGGTCGGGCTTCTTGCGTTCGACATTGTGAGCTACAACGCGACCATCTTAGAGCGCCACTCGGTCTTGCTGCGCCGCAATGAAATAGACCGCGAGGCGTTTCAGCGTATACGGTCAGCTGCGGCGGAGTATCCCAGCGCACAGGTGATACTGGTCAACGATCAGGCGGCGATGTGGTCGGGCCGGGCCATGCTGGAGCTAGCCGGATTTGAAGCGGGGAACTTTGAGATCCTACCGACGGTCGGCAACTTTCCCTCCACCGATGTGCTGCACGATGTTTCGGCCTGTCCTGTCAGCACCCAGGTGTTGCGATTGCCTGCTACTCTGCAGGCCCACCTCGACTACCCGGCGGGATGCAAGGTGTCCACTTTTGGCCGCGATCTCGCGTGCGACACCAGGCGCTATCAGATGGCAGGCGATCTTCACGCCGCCGCCTGGTCGGCGTACCTCCAGGAACCAGAGCACAACGGGCTGCTCCCGCCGCCTTTGATCCACGACACGCCGATCCAGCCAGGCAGACCTCTCGTCATCATCGCGTGGCGTGATCGTCTCTCCGTTCCCACCGTGAGTGCTTTGTCCAACGAAAAGGAGTTGCCCTTAAGCAGGCTGGCTACGCGCTGACACAAGTTGGTGACGCGCGCCAAGGTCACTTCGGAGCGACGCCGGTTGAATACAGATAGACCGAAACGCTGTCCGGAGGGACTGTGTCCCCGGGCGTGATGTTGAGTGCAGTATCTGTCTTCAGGCTGACCTTGGCGATCGCCGTGTTGGTGACCCAGTTTCCTGGCGCTTCGTTCGTGTCGTATGGATTCGCCGGAGCCAGCCGCATTCGCTTCACGCCCTTTGTCGGTGCAGCCTTCCCAGCCCAGGTGATCGGATAGGAAGTCGTCAGGCTCTCGTTCACAATCGCCACCGCATATTGATTCGGGTTTGCCGCCGACTGGAAGCAGTAGGCATAGATCGTCGGCACATTTTTCTGCGCGTTCACGCCGTTGTGATTGGGCGGCAGGTCATACGGAGCAGCTCCCGTCGCGCCGGAGATCGAACAGCCGATCATCTTTCCGATCACCACGTTGTTGGCCAGTTGGAGGGACAGCATCGTCGGCCGGGGACAGAAGTTGCCGCCAAAAATAGCGCTGTTGGCAAAGCTGCATGCGCCCCCGTAATCGATGGCGGCGCCGAAGAGCTTGAGGTACTTCGAGCCCTGGTACTCGAAGTAGCCCGTCAGCGCAAAGAAGTCCTGCGTCATGATGTTGCCCGTCTGCATGGACTGAAGAAACTGGTTGAACATGATGACACCGTATGCCCCGCCGTTGGCGAAGCCATTCATCGCGGACTGTGGAGCGCTTCCCTCGGCCCCTGCGTTGTTCTCCTCGTAGATGTTCACCTTACACTGTGTCGCATGATTCGCGCCGCACGTGTGCTGCGCCTGGATCGCCTTATAAGACTGATACACCCCGTGAGCCGAGTCTGGCTGATTCATGTTTACATAGGCCTCAGCAAACGCCGGCGTAAACAGAAGCGCGTTTGTGGAGTAGTCCGACACCGAGCCCTGGGTATACTGCTCGATCTCGATCGCGTCGGGGTGCCCGTGGGTTGCTATATTCGACATGTAAGCTCCCGCGCCAGCGGTTTGCACACCGATCACCAACTCGGTCCGTGCACTCACGTAGCTGGGCGTTGCGCGCATATCGGTCGCCAGCGTGTTGAATCGCGATGTGTAGTCCTGGCTAGGACTGTCCGTCCCTTGACGCCAACCGATGGCCTGCGACGTAAACCCTCCATTCCAGTTTTCATTACCCAGCGCCAGGTGAATCACCTTGAAGATGGACGCATACCCGCCAGGAGCACTGGGGCCGCCCAAAGCGATGCGCTTTGCCCCGTAGACTGTTTTGGGTCCTCCATAGAGAAAGTCCACCAGCTCTTTCGAGTCAGCCTCGGTGAAGGTGATGGGTAGAATGATGAGCGGGTCCACTCCCACAACCTGGCAAAGGTGCAGGAAGTCCTGCAGGGAGGTCTTCGACGAGGCTGAGGAGTAAAATCCTCGGTCCACTCCCTCATTTGTCATCATGCGTGCGTAGAGCGGCAACAACCAGCTGTCCAGCGTCTCGGAAGACGGCGCAGGATTGTAACGCAGCGTGCCCGGGTTTCCCGGGGTCCCGGTGGCGAAGACGATCTTCAGGGCGTTGACGTACTGATCGGAGAATATCGTGGAATTGGCCGGGTCGGTGGTAGCAGGATCCTGCTCGAAGTCGAGATTGTCGAGATACACCACTCCGCCCCCCCGTCCTATCCATTCCACCTGTATTCCCGAATTCTCCTGTTTCACGATCCCTTCCGTGGCTTGGCAGATGATCTTGAATTGCGCCCACTGGGGGGTGAGCACCGCACGATACGGACCGCAGTTGAATCCTCCGGACCTCGAGGCCTGTACCGAAAGGGTCGTGGAACCGGAAACCTGCTTCGCCATGAACTTCAAGACGTACGTACCGCTGATCCTGCGAAACATGTTCACAACGGTGCCCCCGGCATCAAGATGGTCGACTTGAAAGTGAATCATGGCCGAAGCCTGCCCCCCGGCGGTGAGATCCATCTTGTAACTAGAGGCTCCGCAGCCTTCGCATACGTCGGTTGTCTCTTCCGAGATGTGTCCGCCGTTCGCTTCCGAGATACCGGCTCCCCAGCCGCCCGTCGTAAGCTGCGTTTCCGTAAGCGGTGCAAAGGTCTGCTTGAGAACGATCACATCGCCGGGTGCAATCGGCGAAGCGCATGCCGGAGAGAAGGTATAGGCAGCTCCGCTGGGGGAAGTACCTGCCTTCGTGTTCGCGATGATGGTAGAGGAGCAGTTTAGCTCCGCGCCGCCGCCGGAGCAACTTTCGGAATTCGCGCCGCACGACTGGATGACGTTGAGATTCCCGCCTTTCCACCAATTCTCTGGCGCCTGATCGTACTGGGCATTGGAGTTGTTGGAGTTGAATTGCGTCGTGGAAAGCGGAGAAGCTCCGGCCTGTACCTGCCATATCTGCTGCAGCATGGCTCCTTCACCGCCGACGTTTGCCGGAAGGAGGAGGTTTTTGTACATGATTCCAGAGTCGTAGTTGGTCGGCGTACCCATGTTCGCGCCGGGCTTCTGCGTGTATGCGCGAAGAGTGGTAGTCGGATCTACATTGACGATCGTCTGTGCCCTTGCTGGTGACGCCAAGGCGAGCAATAGCAGAATCAGGCAGGGGAGAGCAGGAATGACCAAATGCGGTTTCTCCATGGCGTCTCGTATTATGCGGATGCGGGTTCTGAGATCCGGCTGTTCGCAATGGCAACCCAGTTCGGCGGCCCAAATGGGAAAACGAGCGCTGCTTCGCGTGAAGCTCGGCGCTTCCTGGAGAGAAGCATTCCAATCAGGTTGTTGGGGCAGCCAAAACAGGCTCATCTGTTTATCGGGTCGCTGAGATCGTAGGTGAAGACTGGGACAAATTCGAATCAATGGTACCTGAAAGCCCACAGAAAGAATCACCACTTTTGTGTGCTTGGCGGCAACGATCAGGTGTGTCTCCGTTCATTCAACGCCTCGCAACCGTTTTGTTTCCCAAACCGGGCTTCCATATCTCGAAGATGGTTTCAGGGTATTCATCCGGAAGTTTCTCGATAAGCGGTTCCGGCTTGCCCTTGAGAGAATGGCAGAAGAAGGCACCGCATAAAGATTGATGATTCGGTGTGCGAGTTGTGGAGAAATTTGCCCGCGTATCCCCATGAACGAATCGGCGAATACAGTGGGCGATCCGTGAAGTTCCAGTGGCTCGCGCCCGAATGAAAAGACGA
>Ga0210390_10001512_pt1 | contig 22144 bp, 17 predicted proteins | sample IncBWH11OmetaG_FD_161050 | JGI IMG/M metagenome (GOLD analysis project Ga0210390, IMG submission 161050) | Forest soil microbial communities from Barre Woods Harvard Forest LTER site, Petersham, Massachusetts, United States - Inc-BW-H-11-O ... | reverse complement strand
CGAACCACGCTGCCGAACGGGCAAGCGTTGAATACCACATCGGAATTGAGGGGATCTGGAATGGTGTAGCCGCATTCCCCCGGTCCCACGGGAAACCAGTCGCGCTCGGTGATTTGTCCGCCATTGCCCCGGCTCGAAATGCCGGCGGTCCCGCTGTCCTGCTGAGGCCCGTAAACCCAATACGGAAATTCATGATCGGTGGCCACGCGATAGAACTGGCCGGTGGGCTGGTTGTACCAGGTGCTCCAGGATTGCCCGCCATTCAAGCTGATGGCCGCGCCCTGATCCGATCCAAGGAAGATGCGCTGCGAGTTCGTCGGATCAAGCCAGAGCGTTTGGTAATCGTCGCCGCCGGGCGCGCCCTTGACGATGGTGAACGTCTTTCCCCCGTCTGTCGAACGATAGAGGGCTTGCTTGGGGATCCAGACCACATCTGGATTCTTGGGATCAGCAAAAATCTGGCTCATGTACCAGAAACCGACGATGCGATCATCGGTGTTAGCCCGCTGCCAGCTTGCTCCGCCGTCGTCGGAGCGATACAGACCGTTGTCCTTGTCCTTGGCCTCAATGAGCGCCCAGACACGCCGTCCGTGCGTGCCGGGAGCGACCGCTAGCCCGATCCGGCCCCAATCCCCCGGAGGCAGGCCATGGTCCGTGAGCTGCGTCCAGGTAACGCCCTCGTCCGTCGATTTGTAAATGCCGCTGCCTGGGCCCCACAACGTGCCCGATTGTCCTGGTTTGCGAATGGGGTGCCACAACGCCGCGTAGACGATGCGCGGGTCGCCGGGAGCGAAACAGAGATCGATGGCACCAGTGAGGTCGTCCTTGTACAGTACTTTTTTCCACGAGCGTCCGCCGTCGGTAGATCGAAAAACACCGCGCTCGGCATTGGGGCCATAGCTGTGCCCTATGGCTGCGAGCAAAACAATGTCAGGATTGCGGGGATCTACAAGGATGCGCGCAATGTGGCGGGTGTCTTCCAGTCCCAAATGCTGCCAGGTCTCGCCGCCATCGGCCGATTTGTACACGCCGTTGCCGTAGGTAATGTCGGAATAGACGTTGTTTTCGCCACTGCCGACATAAATGATCTTGAGGTTCGAGGGCGCAAGCGCCAGCGCGCCGATCGAAGCTATGGACTGGCTGTCGAAGATAGGTTTCCAGACGGTGCCGCCGTCGGTTGTCTTCCACACGCCGCCGCCATTCGAGCCAAAGTAATAAACGCCTGGATCGCCCGGAACCCCGGCAACGGCATTCACTTTGCCGCCGCGGTACGGACCAATCATTCGCCACTTCAGGCCGGAATAAAGATTGGGATCGACTTGCTGCGCCCGCAAGGACGCGCCGAGAAAAAGGCAGAAAGTGAGAAAAAGTGTGCTGGTAATCCACAAGGAACGAGAATTTCTTGTCATCTAGACATAGGCTCCGGGGAAGCGAGAGCATATCCTTTTCCCGGCTGGTCTGGCAAACCGGTCGAGATTTAGGAAAAATGAAGTGCCGTGGTCCTTTACCCAGTCTACTGCAAGGCCGACTGGGTCAGCTTAACCGCGCAATACGGATTCGCGGTTCCGCCAGTGACGTTGCATTTCTGGCCATTCACCGACCCCGGCGCCATGGTCGAGAAGTAAATGTTCGTCCCACCGTTTGACAATTGATTGTCGATCACAATGCCGCTGGTTCCTCCAAGAGCACTTGGGGACGAGACGCAACTGGTTGTCGGCAGGCCCGTGCAGTTCGGTGTCGTCAGTGAGGTCGTAATCGTGGAACTCTCCAGGTATCCGTCCGTTGTGCCGCCCACTCCGAAGAACATCCGGTCGGTTGTGCCGTTGTCAAACTCGGTCAACGGCGAACACTCGTCCCCTTTGGTGGTGTTTACCACAAAGTTGGACGCGCCCGTGCTCGTAATGAGGTTACTCGCGAAGGGAAAGAAGTACATCTTCGGATTCGACGGCTTCAGTGGTTTGCTCGCGGTCCCCGAAACGAATCCGCACGCGATCATGTGCCCCGACGTCGATCCGTTCAGCCAGAAGGCGTTATCAAACGTCCCCGAATGAACGTTGCCCCCCGTACAATCCCCGTTCCCGCTGCCCGACCCCAGATCCACTGTGTTGCTGGTTGTGAGCGCTGTGGAACTCGTGAAGTTCGCGGGAACCTGACTGACCGCCCCGCCGATGCCCAGCACTGTGCTGCATCCCGTAAATGCGAACACCTGGTCGATTGTGGAGTTCGCTGGATCCGTGACCGCAATCGGCGGATCCACAATCGCCGTCCCTGCACCGTGTCCCACCCATCCGACGGCCACCGACGCCATGGATGTGCCTGGATTAGTCAGGTTGACGCCGTACAAGTAGCCATAACCATCTCCAACAAAAATCCTGCTGGCGGTGTCATCCACAACCGGAGCGGTTAAGACTTTGTTGGTTTGCGTCGAGACCGTAACGGGCCAGCCCCCGGTGGTGACCAACGCCGGCGCGCCGGCGCGGAATACCGGTGTGATCTTGTACAACACGCCATCGTCGGCGCCCACGTACGCCGTATCCGAAGTGTAATCCACCCAAGGTGAGGAGTTGGAATCGGTCGCGCTGCTCTGGACGGTGAGCGTCGTCATGCAGCCCGGTGTCGTCGGGATCGTGCACGAAGTCGGAGCTTGCGGACTCAACACCGTCCCCGTCTGCGATGGCGGCGTCGGAATCGGATTCGGTAGCACCAGCACGTGGAAGTAGGAGGCACCGGCGGTGCTCTCCACAAATGCCACCTTGGTCCCGTCTTCTGAGATCACGGGGGACGTTTTGATCTGTCCCCCGGTCTGCGTAACCGTGTTGTAGGCGAATGCCACCCACGGCGACCCGCCATTGCACGGCGAAGTTCCGTTCGTGTACAGGTTGTTAATCCCGACCAGGTTGGCCTGCGTCCCTGTCGTCACAGTTAGTCCAAACAGAGCGTAATCGGAATTGCAACTCTGCTGGACCACATCGAACTGGTATTTCGCGGGAAATTGATTTTGCGGAATGTATCCGTTCTCGAGCGAAACCGCCCAGTCAATCTTCATCCGCCGCCTAGGACGCGGCAACACCCTGCGTGCGTTTTCCACTGCCATTTGCCGCGCCACCATGTTGTAAACATGCCGCGGGTCGCGGTCGGTTGCCGCCATCACATTCTCGACTCGCATACCTGGCATCAGCAAATGCCGGGAGCTCCAGTCCAGCGGATATCCGAGGTGGCTCGGTTGCTCGCTAACGTCGCCCCAGAAAGCCCCGTCTTTCTCTGACGGTCCCAGTTCTGCCTGTCCCAAAGCGGGAACGCTCAGCAGGAGGAACCCAGCCGTCACGCAGAAGCAATGGAATGAGAGCTTTCGCATCATGTATCTCCTCGAAAATGTCAGCATTGTTCTTTCCTATCTTCGCTTACATTTCGGGAATCACGAGCCTTACTTTGGTAACTGAATGTGACCAAACGGGTTTGCGCGTGGTAACTGACGTGCTTGGACTTCCAGTGTGCGGCGGACACGCTGCTTCCTTTACCTCGATTGGTTTCGGCGTCCTCGTAGCGCCGCCGTTCCGGCGGCTGTCGCGGAGGGCGCAAAAAGTTTGCGATGGGTTATGCGATGGATTGGATCTGAATCAACGGCCCGGCGGAAACCCGCGTCCGCATCAGCATGTTCGCCGTGAGGATACCCGTCCTCTGAAAGGACTTCTCGCAATCGGCGGTGGATGGCCCGCGCATGTTCCCTTCCATGAACGCCAAGCCCGGACAGCGCGTACAGGTTCCCACATGAGCGCAGGTCGAGCAAGTGGGCAGATCGCGGGCACGAATTGAGCGAACTTCGTTCAATTGCGGCGAGTTTCGCCAAATTTCAGCGAACTTCTGCCGCCGCAGATTGCCGCTGGGCAGCGGGAACTGCACGCAAGGAAAGACGTCGCCGTACGGAGAAATGTAACAGCCGGTGTGGCCGGCGCTGCACGGGAGGCCGTCCATAATGTCTTCGCCGGGTGGAGGTGGCGGGGCGCAGAATTCCTCCACGTTGCCCACCAGTTCCTGATTGCGGAAAACCTGTTTGAGCTCCGCGCCCGGCACCCGTAGTCCAAGGATGGACGTGTCTCCATCCATTTTCGGCGTGATAGTGGGATCGAGAGTGTAGGGAACTCCCAACTCCTTCGCCAGCGCCATCACTCCCGTGTTATCGAAGAGATTGCTGGACATCAGCACGTTGGCGATTACGACCTTGAGGCCTTGCGACTTGAGGAATCGAATGGCCTCAATCGTGCGTTTCAGGGATCCGGGCAGCTTGGTGATCGCGTCGTGAATCTCAGGACGGTGCGAGTAGGCGCTGATCTGCACTTGCTCGACGCCCAGTTCGCGAATGCGCTTAGCCTCCCGCTCGCGAATCATCACACCATTAGTCTTCAGCTTGACGTTGAACAGCAGGCGGCGCGCGTGCTCGACGATCTCGAAAAAATCACGGCGCATTAGGACTTCGCCGCCGCTCAGAGTAAGGAAGAAGACGCCAGCGTCGGAGAGTTGATTCAGAACATCTTCGATCTCGGCCGTCGTCATCTCGCCGTGGTCGTCGTGGTCGAGATAGCAGTGCACGCAGCGCTCATTGCAACGATAAGTGATGTCGAGATGCACGCTGATCGGAATACCAAGCACCAGAGCTTTCTGATTCATCTCCGCGAGAAGACTCATCGCGCCTCCGGCGGCGGAGCCGGGATAGGCTGTTCTGACACCAGGAGAATGCCATGCTGGGAAAGATCGCCGACGAATTGCTCAGCGTCGCGGCCAGCTTGGTCTTGGTCCACTTCGAACTCCCCACAGATCTTGTTGGCAACGATATCCGACAACGGGGTACGCCCATCCGCCGCTTGCCATATCACGGTAGCGATTTCGTTGAGGGTGAAAAAAGTCGAGTCCACGGCCGACATGATCATCATTTCGCCGCCGACGAGTCGGGCAGCAATGGCGGAACTCCTCGCGATGTACTTCTCAGCGATGACTTGTCTCCTGGCGCGGCACGGTGCGTGGACACTCGGGCTTACATTATCATTTCCCAGACTCGTTTGTCGGGAACAAATGACAATCGGCGCACAGGTACCCGCTCTACAAACTCGCAGGCTGACTGGAAGACCATCCTCACCAACTCCGAGTCATCGGCGAAGAACAGAATATTTCGCAACAACAACCGGGTAGCTTCCGACGCTGACACCGGTTCGATCCGGTTTTCCAGTCCCTGCTCAAGCAAAAAAAGCGTATGCAAGGGTGCAGACCGGTTTTCGCCAGCCTTCGCTAACTCCCCGGCAAAAGGCGTGCCGCAGGCCCGGTACGCGTTCCCTTCACGTCGGATGTAGGAAATTTCGTCGGTGAGTAAAGTCGCATCTGGTGGGGCTAAACGGGAAATCGTAGTTTTGCCTGCTCCTGACACACCCGCAAACAGGAATGCATGTCCGCCACGGATAGCGCTCGCAGCATGGACCAGGAATCCGCCCTGCCGCGCGAGAATCAGAGTGTGAACAATTCGCAGCACGGAATCGATAGCATACGGGTTGCGTGACTGGCGAATGCGCCCGCGACAGGCTCTCGCATCCCATTGGGCGCGGAAATCGCCGCGCTGCAGCAGCCATTGGCCGTCCTGCATCCTGACCTGCACATCCTCGTCAGCTCGGGCTGTTTCGGCGGGCTCGAATAGATCGATGTCGAATTCAAATTGAGGGCTAGAGGAAGGCTTTATAAATCCCGCGTAACGATTCTCTAATAGTTGGCGAAATGCCAAATCTCGCGTACGCAGCGCGATCGCCATCCCGCCGATCTCGATCGCAACTGCATCACTCGCCGCAAGCTGGGAAGTATGGGTCATTCGTGTCGAGGCTGCGAATCGCGGATACAATGCTGCGCCATTTCCATAATTGTCAGCTGGAGCGGAGTGGCCTTCGCGAAGCGACCGCCACATAGCCGAAGGATGACCGAGTTAAATTAACTTCCCACGAGCAGCCTTTGGGCTCGGGTCGGTTTACAGCTGCCAGAATGAATGCGCAGCGCGACGCTTCTGAACAAGTCCGAGCGGCAGAATATCCAGGCGAGCGTGCGCACCAACGGTGTAACCCGCAGACCCGGAACGATTGTCCGCATCCTCCGATGGATCGTGGAAACTTTGCCCAGCACCTGAGCCTCAGCAACTGGAGGATCATTCTGGGGAATCGCGTCACCGCATGTGATCCACTGGGCGCCGTGCTTCGCGATCAGACGATGGATGAAGAAGCGGCCGTCGCGCGCGACCAGCACGATATCTCCGGGAACGACGTTTTGGCCGCCCTTGCTCTCTATGCTGAGAACGTCACCCGGCCAGATCGAAGGAAGCATGCTGGTTCCCAGTGCCTGGAGGCGGATCGCCCCCCCCGACTTGAGAACTTTGGCGGCGAGGTCGAGCTTATGAGCTTCAGAAATCTCTGTTAGCGCGGGCATGGGTGGCCGAAACTACGAACTCTTGCGATTGAAACGGCATTGAAATTCTGTGGGGCTGGTCTTGCCACAGGATAAGGCCATGGTCTCAAAAACCCGCTCAAACCGGAATTCAGGTTTTTGATATGGCTTCTTCCCCTTGTCGCGACTCCCGCTTACCTTCTTTTCTTGAGAATTCGCCTTTTCTTCATTCATAGGGTCCGCACGTCCTCCAGCGGCTGTTGGGGGCAGCTCGCATGAACCGGCCTGAGGAATGCCATTTACGGCAGTCTACATCAAGCCAGCCAGGAATTGGTTAGGATTGTTGGACTTGCCGTGCGGTTGGACCAATACAAAGCAACCCCCTTTCCGTGCCTCAAAAATCAATAAGTTCACAACTTTTTACTTGTTTTTACTGTGGATTGACACATGCCCCGGTGTGTTCAACTATGTTTGCATCCGGGCTGGTCCAGTGTTAACCGGATCGGGAGACCACGATGAAGATGAAGAGGCGTTGGAGCGAGCGAACCCGGTTGATGCTGACCTTGGAACTCGCCGTCGTGTTGCCCGCCGCAGCCCTGGTGATTCTGAGCGCCGTGCACTTGACCGATATCCAGCGTGATCGGGGCGTGGAAGCTGCTTTCCAGCGGGATTTCAACCAGGTGCTTGCGATCTCCGAGAAGCACATCAATGAGAAGGCTTATGACCTGACCGACGATGTTCGGAGCGAATTCCCCAGCGCCGGCGACGCCTGCATCGAAACCATGGACCGAATTCTCGCCAATCATCCTTACGTCGCTCATGTCTTCGTCTACGAGCCGAGCGGCGCATTGACTTTTCGCTCTCAGCCGTCGCGGCTTGGCGATCCATCGTTTCGTACCGAGGCCGACTCCCTTTCCAGCATGACCAGCGGGTGGATGCACATGGAATACAAGGGTCAGCTGAAGGAATTAGAGGAGATGTCGAAGATGGGGAAGCCCTATTCCTTTTTTGACAATTGGGCTCCGAGAGGTGAAAAGCGCTTGTATCAGTCGGTTGCGCTCTTCCTGGTGGCCGATGCCTCCGGGCAACGCAAGGCGATCGGCGGGATGGCGTTTGATGCCGAGTATCTCCGCGACCGGTTCTTTCCCGAGATGCTGGACACTCTGTTGAGCCACCGGGAGGAAAAGGGCGAAAGGAACCACGTAGTCATGATGCTTCATCCTAAACACGAATCGACGCCGATGGCCGCTTCAGTGGGATGGGATGGTGGCGAACCCGAGGTGGAACGCAACCTGGAGGGTGCATTTCCCGGCTTGACCCTTGCGATTAAATTACCCGGAACCACGCTGGCTGCGATGGGCCAGCATTTCGTCCACACCGGTTTCCTGATTCTTGGCGTTATCTCTTTGCTGCTGACCGGTGGGATCGTCATGACTCATCGAAATATTTCGCGGGAGATGGCGCTGGCGCGGCTGAAATCTGATTTCGTGTCGAACGTCTCCCATGAACTGCGGACGCCGCTTTCGCTGATCCGGCTCTACGCGGAGACGCTCGAAATGGGGCGGCTTAAGTCGGCGGACAAATATCAGGAGTACTACAGCATCATCCGCAAAGAAAGCGAGCGGCTGACTGCATTGATCAATAACATCCTGGATTTTTCGCGGATCGAAGCTGGGCGGAAGGAATACGACTTCCGGCAGACCGATTTGCGGGAATTGGTGCGCAACACGCTCGAATCCTATCGTTACCAGATCGAGCAAAGCGGGTTTGCTTTCGAGGAAAAGATCGCCGAGGATGTGCCACCACTCAGCGTCGATCGCGAGGCCATGGCGCGTTCACTGTTGAACCTGGTCAACAACGCGCTCAAATATTCGCAGGACCAGAAATATATCGGCGTGAATCTGTTCCGCGACAACGGCACGGTCAAACTTGAAGTGGTGGATCACGGCATCGGGATTCCACAGGCCGAACAACAGAAGATTTTCGACAAATTCTATCGCGTGGGCGACCCCTTGGTTCACAACACCAAGGGCAGCGGCTTAGGCCTTTCGCTGGTGCGCCACATTGTTCGAGCGCATGGCGGGGAGGTTCTGGTGGATAGCGTGCCTGGGCGAGGCAGCAAATTCACTATCAATCTGCCCGTAGCGTTGCGGGCAAACGGAACCAAGGTAGCGTTGGCGTAGGATCCGGAGACTAAGGAATGGCGAAAATCCTGATTGTCGAAGATGAGCCTAACATGGTCGCCGGGCTGCGCGACAACTTCGAATTCGAGGGGCACCAAGTCATCACGGCGGGCGACGGCGTAGCTGGCCTGGAGCGCGCGATTGCGGAGTCTCCCGATCTCGTCATCCTCGATGTCATGATGCCGAGGATGAGCGGGTTGGACGTTTGCAAGCAGCTGAAGTCCAAACGGCCTTCGATTCCGATCATCATGCTTACGGCTCGCGGGCAAGAAGTCGACAAAGTTGTCGGACTCGAACTGGGCGCCGACGACTATGTCACCAAGCCGTTTTCTATTCGCGAACTGCTGGCGCGCGTAAAAGCTGTGTTACGGCGTGCGAAAACCGCTCCCCGTGCGGAAGAGAAATATTCCTTTGGCGAGGTCGAAGTTAATTTGCGCAGTTGCCAGGTGTCGCGCAAGGGTCATGCGCTGGATTTTTCGTCGAAAGAGTTCGAGCTTTTGAAATATTTCCTGATTCATCCCGGAGAAACCCTGAGCCGCGATCGGCTGCTCGAGGATGTCTGGGGATACGATCGCTTTCCCACGACGCGCACGGTGGACGCGCACATTGTTCGCCTTCGGCAAAAAGTCGAACCCAAGCCGGAGGAACCTCGATTCATTCTGACGGTTCACGGAACGGGCTACAAGTTCGTCGGCTGACGCATTCTGTTGCGGAGAAGAGAACGTGGAAAAAGCTTTACAGCTTCGAGTCCAGCATCGGGAGAAGGTTGGGGCCGCGCGTGTGGATGACACGCAACTCATTCGCGGAGCTCAACTCGGCGATGCTGCTGCGTTCGAAGAACTGGTTCGCCAGTACGACCGGGCCGTGCTCCGCCTGGCGGTTCATCTCACCGGGTCGCAGGAAGATGGCCAGGACATCTACCAGGAAGCTTTCCTGCGCGCGTACATAAATATTGGCAGCTTCCGGTTCGAGTGCTCGTTCTATACCTGGATCTACCGCATCGTCACCAATCTGTGTCTCGACCATCTGCGCAAGCGGTCTTCGCGTTACCGGGATTTGACCACTACGATTTCCGCGGACGGCGAAGAAGAGCAGATTCTCGATCGCATTCCCGATCAGCGGGCGGGGGCAAGCCCCGAGCGCAACATGGCCAGCCGCGAGCTGCGCACCTGCATTGTCCGTGCCATGGAAAGACTTTCGCCGCGCGAGCGGGTCGTGTTCGAGTTGAAGCATTACCACGGATTGAGACTGCGAACCGTCGCCGGCATTCTGAATACCAGCGAAGGCACGATCAAGAACACCTTGTTCCGCGCCACCCACAAGTTGCGGGTTCAACTGGCGGCAGTGCGGTAGATCAGCAAAGATTGTTCCAACTCGGGAAACCTCTCACCTTTCGGGGACATCAATTCCGATCCAATATGGTAGATTGAAAATCATCTGCGGATTTTTTCTTACCCTTTGGCCATGACTCGGTGGCAGCCCCTCAGGCGGCGCGGTTTTGATCTTCCAGCTCAGGCCAGCGTGTTGTTACTGACCCTTTTGACCACTTGCGGCTTTAGTTTTGCGGACGCGGATGTGCACCCGTCCCCGCCTCCCCTTTCCACGGGCGCGATCGTGCAAAGACTGATGGCGGCCAATGCCCAACGTTCCCAGGCGCTACGCGGGTATCGCGGCACGCGAGCCTACCACTTGGATTATCACGGGGTCTTTGGGAGCCACGAAGCCGGATTGCAGGTCGAAGCCGCTTACACCGCGCCCGACCGGAAAGACTTCAAGATCATTTCCGAGAGTGGTTCGAAACTGCTTGTCAATCACGTGCTGTTGAAGCTGCTCAGCAGCGAACAGGAAGCGCAGAACGAGCAGAATCGGAAGGAACTGGAAATCAACCCAAAGAACTATGACTTCGTGCTGGCCGGGACCGAACACACCCCAGGCGGAGATTTCTACGTTCTCGAAGTGAGCCCCAAGGGCAAGAGCAAGTTCCTTTACCGCGGCAAACTTTGGGTTGACGCACAGGATTTCGCCGTAGCCCGCATGCAAGGCGAGCCCGCCAAGAATCCATCCCTCTGGGTAAGCCACACGCAGATTGAGTATCGCTGGGCCAAAATCGGAGGCTTCTGGCTTCCCGTCCACAACGAGTCCGTGACTCAGGTGCGGATGGGAGGCAAAGCTGTCCTGACGATTGACTATACCAATTATCAAGTTACAGGTGCGACCCGGTCTGCCCCTCACGGTCCCGGGGAAAATCCGACTTTGCCGGATCCTTCCGCAGTGACTGCTGACCCGCACTAGACGGAATGCGTAAACGCTTTCGTATGAATGCGAAACTGGCTCCGACCGCGATTCCGGTTGTGTACAACCGCTGCTGATGCCGCCCGGTGGCCATAGTTACCAAAGGGCACTATTTTGCCGAAGCAAACTCGAAGAAACCGGCATCAAAGAAGATATAATGGCAACACTTCCTAGGAAGTGACTTCCTTTCCGAGAAAATGAATCCGATGTCGATAAAGACCAAGGCTGTAATTCTCGCTACATCTTCGCTGGTGCTGTTGTTCATGGTGGTGGGTGGAATGGACGGCGTTCGCGCCTCGAGTAACGACGGTGCGTACCGTCAGCTCCAGGTGTACAGCGAAGTGCTCTCGCGCGTGCGCAGCGAGTATGTGGAAGAACCGAACATCCCGGTGGTGACGAATGGCGCCTTGCACGGGCTGCTCGAGTCGCTCGATGCCAATTCCAGTTATCTGAGCCCGGCCGAGTATGCGGAATACAAATCTCATCAAACCGAGGCCAAGGCCGACATCGGAGCTGCGATTTCCAAGCGCTTCGGTTATGCATCGGTGATCTCGGTCATTCCTGGCGGACCGGCAGATAAAGCTGGGTTGCAGGACACCGACATTATTGAAGCCATCGAGAGCAAGAGCACGCGTGAAATGTCAGTAGGCGAAGTGCGCAGCCTGCTCGCTGGGGCGCCCGGCTCGAACGTAACTGTTTCGCTCGTCCGCGCCCGGCGTGCCGAGCCGCAGAAGGTTGTCATTACTCGCGACATTGTTGCTATTCCGGCCGTAACCGACAAGACAGTCGACGAAGGGATCGTTGAGATTCGTGTCGACGCCTTCACTAAGGGCAAATCGCTGGAAATCGCCAACAAGATCAAGGCGGTGCAGAAATCAGGTGCGAAGAAACTGATCCTCGACCTGCGTAACTGCGCCGAGGGTGACGAGGCCGAGGGTATTGCAACTGCCAATCTTTTTCTGAATCACGGTACTATTACTTACCTTCAGGGCCAGAAGTATCCTCGGGAAGCCTTTAATGCCGATCCAGCGAAGGCGATTACCACCTTGCCCGTGGTTGTGCTGGTGAACAAGGGGACAGCTGGGCCGGCGGAAATTGTCGCGGCTGCCGTTCTTGAAAATGCCCGCGGTGACGTTGTCGGAGACAAGACCTTCGGCGACGGATCCGTTCAGAAAACCATGGAACTTCCCGATGGATCCGCTCTGATTCTGTCCATTGCCAAGTACTACACGCCCACCGGCAAAGCGATTCAGGATACCGCCGTCACGCCAAATGTTCTGGTCGCGGACACGGACGACGATGGGCCGGTACCGGATGAGGACGAAAATGCTGCTCCTGCGGACGACACGACCAAAAAGGCCCAGCCTGCGCAGCCTGACCAGCAGATGCAGAAGGCTATTGAGGTCCTGAAGAGCAGGGCAAGCTAAGATCCGGGGACAACTATCCAGCAGTTGTCCCCAAGTCTCTTGCCGCGTAAGTCGTTGAAAATGTCTCGTAACCTCGAAACTCAAAAATCTTGTCAAGCCCCCCAAAGCACCCAATCCCCCGTAACTCGTTGGATCTATTGTGAAAATAAAGTTCAAAACCATGTCATAGTTACCCCCTCGACTATGTCACACTGGAAGTAGAGAGTAAGAGAACAGACCTAGAGGAACGGCGTAAGGCATCCTCCTTCGTAATCCCTTAGAAATACTGGCCTGAAACTTTTAGGAGTCGGAATACTCCTTGGGAGGTCCTCGCCTCGAGTTCCGCAACCCGCCGACGAGCTAACTAGCCCGCCGGTGATTTCGTGAAAGGTTCCAAATGCTAAGAGTGCAGCACCATACCCCTCGGCTGGCGATCGCTTATAAGAATTTCGCCGCCGCCCAGAACGTGAGCCACATCGGTCTCGGAGTCAGCGCCACCCAAAACGCCAAGGCGCTGCGCGCAGCCGGCTACATCGTCGAGATCTGGCCAATCAACTCCTTCGCTGACTTGCAGACCCTGATGAATGCCGAGCATCAGGCGCGAACGCTGGCGCACCACGTTCCGCTCTCGCACCTGATGATTAGCGCACCATGGATTGCGACCGCCAACCTTGCCAGCCTGGCTGCGCAGAATCCTGACCTGGAGATTGCCGTGGTCAGCCACAGCAACATTGGATTCCTGCAGGCGGATCCGCGTGCCATCGAATTATTGCGCCAGGGCTCGGAACTGGCACAGGGCTGTCCTAACTTTCACATTGCAGGAAACTCGCAACGCTTCCAAACCTGGTGGCAGGCGACCTACGGCACAGCGATGGTCTTGCTGCCGAATATGTATCCCATGGGCCCCGCGCGGTCACGGCTGATGTGGCAGCGAGGCACGCTGCGTTTGGGATGCTTCTGCGCCATCCGACCGTACAAGAATGTGCTCACGGCTGCGGCTGCTGCACTCGAAGTGGGACAACGGTTGCGCGTGACCGACCTGGAATTCTGGATCTCCGGAGGTCGGCACGAGGGCGGAGGACAGACCATTGTGGCGGCAATTCAGCAGATGTATCTGAATATGCCGCGCGCCAAGGTGGTTGAGCGCAACTGGCAGTCGTGGCCGCAGTTCCTCACCACGGTGGGCTCCATGGACCTGCTGCTGCAGCCTTCCTACACCGAAGGATTCAACATGGTGACGGCCGACGGAATCGCGCAGGGCGTGGCTTCGGTAGTCTCGGACGCCATCTTCTGGGCGCCGCGCAACTGGCAGGCCGAGACCGACGACGCCTGCGACATCGCCAACACGGCCGTCGCGCTGCTACACGATCCCACGGCTGTGCAGGAGGGGGTTACCGCTCTGGAGGCGCACAACACGACCGCGCTGCTGTTATGGGAAAAGTTTCTGCAGTTGTTTCCATGAAGAAATGCAGGCACAGGCGACAATTCACCGCGGAATGGCGCAATTTACTGGCGTTCAATGAGGATGTGAATTATGCATTCTTCGCTAAGGTCATTACCTTCGATCGAGTGATTGCGGCGCATCCTAATGTGTATGAACGGCTAAGAGCCAACCAGCAGCGCGAGGAGCCGGGATTTGCGATTCCAATTTGAAATCGAACGCGAGACTGATGGGCGCTGGATAGCCGAAATTCCTGAAGTGCCTGGCGCAATGGCATATGGCACTACGGTCGAGGAAGCAAACGCGAAAGCATACGCGAAAGCATACGCGTTGGCCCTCTATGCGGATTTCAGCTAAAAGCCAAAAGCCAAAAGCCCTCATGCTATTCTGAGTTCAATCCCATGAAGGTCATTTATCAAGACCTTCCTCCGGTCGAAGTCGCTGGACGGAAGCTGGTGGGCCGCGTCCTGTTTGGCTTGCTCGTGCTGGTGGCTGCTCTTGTGGGTGCAACTGCCGGATTGCTGCTGGTCTATTCCACCGATCTTCCCCAGGTCGAGCAGTTGGAACATTACCGTCCCAGCTCTATCACGGAGCTTTACGACGGACAGGGGCGCACTATCGGTTCTTTTGCACTGCAGAGGCGCGTGGTCGCGTCCTACAACGATTATCCGCAAGTTCTGCGCGACGCCCTGATTTCGATTGAGGACAAGGATTTCTATCGACACTGGGGCATCAACGTCTGGCGGATCGCTGGGGCGGCGTACCGGGATATCGAATCCGGCGGTCGAGTGCAGGGCGCGTCGACTCTGACTATGCAGCTTGCTCGCAATCTTTTTCTTTCACCCGACCGCTCATTCCATCGCAAGATCGAGGAAGCCCTGCTCGCTATCCAAATCGAGCGGCGATTTACCAAGGAACAAATCTTCACTCTTTATGCCAACCAGATTTTTCTCGGGCACGGCGTGTACGGTTTCGAGGCGGCGTCGGAATATTACTTCGGCAAGCCCGCGAAGCGGCTCACGCTCGAAGAGGCTGCGCTGCTGGCGGGACTACCGAAGGCGCCGGGATTCTATTCACCGATCAATCACCCTGATCGCGCGATCAAGCGCCGCAATCTGGTCATCAACGGAATGCTCGAGGACGGAAAGATCACGGCGAAGCAAGCGGTCGAGGCGCGGAACAAACCTATTGAGTTGAAGCTACAGCATGATCCGAACTCGCTCGCGCCTTATTTTGTCGAAGAGATCCGTCGTTATCTGGAAAATAGGTATGGGAGCGATCAGGTTCATGAGGGCGGCCTGCGCGTCTACACTTCGCTCGACATGGACCTACAGCGGACGGCAAATCAGGCTGTGCTCGATGGCCTGGCCGCCTATGAACGCCGCCACGGATGGAAAGGGCATCTGGAAAATGTTCTCGCCGGGAGCGTGACCCTTGCCAACTATCATCATCCGGATTGGGATGAGGAACCCGAGGCTAATGGCTACGTCCATGCTTTGGTTACAGCGGTTGCGCCGGGAACAGCAGCATTCAAGTTCGGACGTTACACCGGGACTCTCATGCCCGCCGATGCCGCGTGGGCTCAACACAAGCTGCAGGACATTCTCAAGCCTGGCGATGTCGCGTATGTGAAAATCCTGAATCTCAGCAACGATGGCAAGGCACGCGTGAGCCTCGAACAGGATTCGGGCGCGCAGGGCGCATTGATCGCAATCGACAACGCCACGGGCGAGATCAAGGCGATGGTCGGCGGGCGCGACTTCGAGCTGTCCAAGTTCAACCGCGCGATTCAAGCGCTGCGGCAAGTGGGATCGTCGTTCAAACCATACGTGTACACTGCGGCCGTCGATCAGGGAGCAAGGCCAGATGACACGATCTTAGACGCGCCGGTGACTTTCCAGACCGCGTCCGGCCCTTACACTCCGCACAACTATGATGAGAAGTTTGAGGGCACCATCACGCTGCGGCGGGCGCTGGCCCAGTCGCGCAACATCCCCGCGCTCAAAGTCGCGGACCGCATCGGGATAAAAACGGTGATCGACTACGCGCATCGCTTCGGGATTACGTCCAACATCCCCGCCTACCTGCCCGTGGCGCTGGGCGCTGCGGAGGTTACGCTGTTCGAGCAGACTTCCGCCTTCAGCGTTTTCCCCAACGATGGTGTTCGCATCCTGCCGCGCTATCTCACCAAAGTAGAGGACTACGAAGGCCGCGTGCTGGAAGAAGATTTCCCGGACGTAAAGGACGTGATCAGCGCACGCACGGCGCGCATCATGACCTTCATGCTGCGCGAGGTCGTGTTGCACGGAACCGGGATTGCCGCGTCCAGCATGAAGTATCCGCTGGCGGGCAAGACCGGCACGACTAACGACTTCACCGACGCCTGGTTCGTTGGATTCTCGCCTGCGATAACGACCGGGGTGTGGATCGGCTTTGACGAGAAGAAATCGCTCGGAGCCAAGGAAACCGGTGCCCGCGCCGCGCTCCCCATCTGGATGGACTTTATGAAAGTTGCGTTGGCCGGAAAAGATCCGGGAGAGTTTCAGCCGCTGCCCGATCTGCCGCCAAGGCCGGTGCACGTGGACACTATGGATACTGCGCCCGCGGCGGAAGAGGCACACTGATGGTTCTGATCCGCGTTAATCTGCGCAAATCCGTGGCGATTTATTTCTTCACCGCGGCGAAGCTCTCATCCAAGATCCGAACCGCTTCGTCGACGTCCGCTTTGGAAATGTTCAGCGGGGGCGACATGCGGATGACATTGCCGTAGAAGCCGCCTTTGCCGACCAGCAGGCCACGTTTGCGAGCTTCTTCCATTAAGGCGGTTGTGCCCGTTGGCGAAGGTTGTTTGGTTGTGCGATCCTCGACGAGTTCGAGCGCCTGCATGAGGCCCATTCCGCGGACGTCGCCGATCAACGGATGCTTCTGCTGCAGTTCTTCCAGCTTCTTGCGGAAATGGCTGCCAACTTCAGCGGCGTTGGTTCGCAAATCGTCTTCTTCGATCACGTCGATGACCGCTTTTGCGGTGGCGCAAGTGACCGGATTACCGCCGAAAGTCGAGATGGTCAGCCCTTCAAACGAATCCGCAATCTCAGGCTTGGCGACGGTCAGCCCAATCGGCACCCCGTTTCCCATGCCTTTCGCGGAGGTAATCATGTCCGGTTCGACCTCCCAGTGCTCGATGCCGAACCATTTGCCACCGGTGCGTCCCCATCCGGTCTGCACTTCGTCGGCGATGAAGTCGCCGCCATATTGCTTCACGATGTTGAAGGCTATTTTGAAATATTCTTTCGGCGGCGTAACGAAGCCGGCGACGCCTTGAATCGGCTCAGCGATGAAAGCGGCGATGCGACCCGAAGTCGAAAACTGTATCGTGTTCTCAATATCCTTGGCGCACGCGACTTCGCAGTCGGGATACTTCAATCCCAGCGGGCAGCGGTAGCAGTATGGATTCATGGCGTGAACGATGCCAACCTCGATCGTGCCCCGCCGCCAGGTGCTCATGCCATTCAGTCCGCGGGCCAGAGAAGAGCGTCCGCTGTAGCCATGACGTAGCGCGACCACCTCGAAGTTTCCCGTGTGCATGCGCGCCATCTGAATGGCGGTTTCGTTGGCCTCGGTGCCGCTGTTTGTGAAGTAGGACTTCTTCAAAGCTCCAGGAGTGATCTGCGCCAGCTTTTCCGCCAGATTCACCATCGGCTCGTTGGGGAAGCAGGTAGAGACGTGCTGCAGGCGGTCGATTTGAGCCTTGGTGCGCGAAGTAACGCGTGGATTGCAGTGGCCCACGCTGATAGTCACGATGCCGCCAAAGAAGTCGAGATACTTTTGGCCCTCGACGTCCCAAACATGCTGCATGACGCCGTGGTCCATGGGCAGCGGATCGGAGTAGTACGTCGTGACCGAGGGGAATATGTATTCCTTTTGTTTGCGATTGATTTCTTCGCGCGTGAGTGCGGTTTTCTCGACGGGAATCGTCGGAGCGCTCATAAAGAAGCCTCAGGGCTGGAGTCTGCGGACAAACAACTACTCATCATAAACCAGCAGGTGAACGCGTAGGGGCAGACGCGCTTGCCCGACCGGCGGAGCGAAGCTTAACAGTCCTGGCCCGTGGAGCCGGGCCTAAGCGGGGTTATGCGGTTTGGCGTTGCGCGCCGCGAAGTCTGGCTATGACCAGGCGAATCTCTTCATAAGTAACATCGGGCGGCAGAGCGTCCTTGAGCGGCTTCAGGGCTCGCATCCCCAATTTGGCGCAGGCCTCTTCGATGCTGGACAGTTTGGCTTCTTCAACCCATCCCGGCTGAAATTGTAGCTCGCCCTTCTCAACCAGATTGGCGATTAGACCGACTACGGAACCGACATGGCGGCCGCGAAGATTGGCAATCTCGAGAAACGTGTGCCCTTCGCCCAGCAAGCGGATGGTCTCTTCGGCAGGCTTCGACTTCACTTCCAGAGGCGCGCTCGCCCGGGCGCCATTCTTGAACTCCGCCAGGGCCTGCAGAATTTGCTGGCCGTAACGTTCGGTTTTCTTCTCACCAAACCCCGGAATGCCGCGGATTTCGTCCAGCGAAGCCGGGCGCCGACGGCAAATCTCATCGAGTGAGCTGTCGTGCATGACCATGAAAGAAGCGATTTTGTCTTGCTGCGCCGCTCCGCGCCGCCACTCTCGAAGGTACTCGCGCAAATCAGGATCAACATCCGAAGCCGGGACCGGAGTTTCGACGCGTGCGGACTGCGGTGTAGAGGCAGGCCGCTGCGTGCCACTCTCATCGGCGGAACGCTTGCGCCGCCTTCGGGACCGCCCAGTGGGCACAGCCGCGAACAGGAATGCCGGCAGGCCGCTGCATACATCACAGGCATCGCACGACGTCCACTTCGGAGTCTCTCCGAAATGCAGGCAAATTTCACGATGACGGCAACTCGCCGATTCCACGAAGCGGCGGATGGTGTGGTAGCGCTGCCAGGCGCGCTCTTTTTCGGCAGCGTCGATGATCTTCTCGATGAAGTACGCCAGCAGCCCGGCATCGCGTTTCTGCCACAGCAGAAGGCAATCGGCGGGCAAGCCGTCGCGACCGGCGCGGCCAGCTTCCTGGTAGTACTGCTCAATCGACTGCGGCAGCGAGAGATGGATCACGGCGCGGACCGTAGCCTTGTTGATGCCCAGGCCGAAGGCAATTGTTCCGACGAGCACGCGCACCTCGTCTGCCATCCAGCGCTCCTGGTTGGTCCGGCGTTGCTCTTTTTCCATCTGACCGTGATAAGCGATGGCGGGCATCCCTTGCTCCTCGAGGAAATCAACCGTTTCTTCCACGCGGGCGATGGTGGGCGCATAAACGATGATGGCACCGTCGGCGTAGCTGCGGAGAGCGTTCACGAGCAGCGCCGGTTGCTCTCCGTATTCACACAGCCGCGCCACATATCGCAGATTCGCGCGGTGAAAGCTTGCAATGTATTTTGCCGGATCGCGCAGTTGCAGCTGAGTGAGGATGTCGTGACGAACTCGCCGGGTTGCGCTGGCGGTAAAGGCGGCGATCGGGAGATCGGGGAAGTTGACGCGCAGCGAGCTTAGCTGGCGATATTCAGGGCGAAACTCGTGTCCCCACTCCGAGATGCAGTGGGCTTCATCGATGGCGAAGAATGCGACCGGGATGCGCCGCAACAACGCGATCGTGTCCTGGCGCGCCAGCCGCTCCGGCGAGAGATACAAAAGACGGTATTCCCCTGCGCAGGCGTTCTTGATGACGCCTGACTGCTCGCCGCTGGTTTGAGTGCTATTTAGCACTGCCGCGGGAATCCCCATTTGAGCAAGCTGGGCTGCCTGGTCCTGCATCAGCGCAATCAAGGGCGAGATCACGATGGCCGTCTTACCTGAAACCAGAGCGGGCAGTTGGTAACACAGCGACTTGCCGCCTCCGGTGGGCATGACGACGCAAGTGTCACGACCGCCGACCAGGCTTTGCACAATCTTTTCCTGCAATGGTCGGAATGTGCTGTAGCCCCAGTAGCGTCGCAAGAGCGCGAAAAGGTCAGCCTCCAGCGGCATTCACACAGTATAGGATGGCGGGCGGCTCAGTGGGTCGGCGGATGCGCGAGATTCCGCTCACGGCCGGGACGAAGGCATCCGAGCTTGCGACTTGTAGCTATAATTACAAACAAAATGAAGGCCTTTTTTCGATTCGTCTTGCTCTCGCTGGTGTTGCTAGTGGTGGCGCTGGTGTCGGCTTTGACGGCAATGCGTTTTGCGATTCACGGGCGGGAGGTTTCTGTGCCCAACCTGGTGGGCAAGACTCCAGCGGAGGCGCGAAGAATTAGCGACGCGGCCGGCTTCCAGATGGAAATCGAACGGCAATATTACAGTGCTACGGTCCCTGAAGGAAGAGTTCTTTCGCAACTCCCTACGCCGGGTACGCAGGTGCGGCGTGGCTGGCAGATACGGCTTGCAGAGAGTCTGGGCCCGCAACGGGTGGAGATTCCGAATGTGCTTGGAGAAAGCCAGCGCGCTGCGGGCATCAACATCATGCGGCGCGGCTTGGACGTGGGCGCGGTGGCGCAGATTGCAATGCCTGGCTCACCCGCGGATCAGGTGCTGGGTCAAAGCCCGCCTCCAAATGCCAGCGGGGTCGCGGCGCCCAAGATCAGCTTGCTGACGACGGAGTCCATGCCACCCCAAGCATTTCTGATGCCTAACTTCACGGGCCAGGCGCTGGGCGGCGTCACTCTGGTTTTACAGGATGCCGGATTCCGAGTCGGGAACGTCAGCATTGCGCCACCGGCCGCTTTGCCTGCTACTCCAGTTCCAGATTCATCAGTTGCGACACCGCCGCCCACACCTGCGCCTCCACCACAGCCCACGCCGGCCAGCATCATCGTGTCCCAGAATCCCGCGCCGGGAGCAAAAATAGTGACAGGCTCAGCGGTCAATTTCGAAGTGCGCTAAGAGCCGGCCACGGTTTTCCGGATCACAGATTCGTTCTTATCAGTGAGGATCCGCGAGAATCCGTGGCTAGGTTTTTTGCAGGATGGCTGCGAAGAAACCATCACAGGGATGCACTCCGGGGATCGTTCGCAAATACGGACCGCAAGTCAGCGAGTCTATGTCTTGCCACTGCAATTCTCCTTGAGAGCGGAGTCGCTCCAGTTCGAGCTGGCAATCGAGCACGCGGAAAGAATCGTCAGCGATCAATGCTTTTTCCACTACTGCCGAGTTTTCTTCCTTCTCCAGCGAACAGGTCGAGTACACGAGCGTTCCACCCGATGCGACGCGCTGCATCGCCGATTGCAGGATGGCTACCTGGCGATGCTGAAGATCGGCCAGATCTTCGGGCTTGAGTTTCCATTTGATTTCGGGATTGCGCGCGAACGTACCCGTTCCAGAGCAGGGCACATCGGCCAGCACGCGGTCGAAGAATGCCGTGACTGGGAGTTTGCGCACGTCGGCGGCGATCACATGAACGTTGGGCGCGGTGACCAGCTTGCGCAATGTTCGCGCGCGGTGGGGATGCAACTCACCAGCAACTATGAGGGCGCTGGGATTGCGCTCGGCAAGCATTCGCGTCTTGCCACCAGGTGCGGCGCAGCAGTCTAGAATATTCGAGCCTTTGCCAACCAGGAGCGAAACTAGTTGGGAGGCTTCATCCTGAATCGCGATCCGACCTTCGCGGAATGGACGCGAAGAAGCGAGATCGCCTTCAATGACGCGATACGCCGACGTCAGCAAGCAGCCCGGCAATAGCTTGATATTGTCGTTCTCGAGTTCGTCTACGCTTGCAGAATCGGAAACGCTGATGGCGGTTTCTGGAATTCGCTGGTCGTAAGCGCAGATTTGTTTGGTGGCCTCGAATCCGAACTCCTGAATCCAGCGTTCGACCAGCCACGCCGGGTGTGCGGAGCGCTCCGCTATTTCGGAAAATGTTTCAGCGCTGCCGATAGCGTCATGGCCTGCTGTTGTGATTCCAGCGAACTTTCGCAAAACGGCATTCGCGAAAGGCACCGCCGAGCGCTTCTTTGCGCGCTTCACTAGTTCGACACTCTCGTGCACTGCAGCACGTCCGGGTACACGATCGAGAAAGAGCAATTGGTAAGCTGCAAGGCGCAGGGCGGTGAGCACCTCTGCATCGAGGCGGGCGAGTTTCTGAGAGGAATGCTCTGCAATCCGTTTGTCGAGTAAGGATCGCCAGCGGAGAACGCCCATCGCTAGTTCGGTTGCGAGGCCGTGATCAGCACCGGAAAGATTGCCATATTGCGAAGAGTGTAGGAGTTCGGACGCGTAGGAGTCCTCTCGCTCCACTCGAAGCAAAATATCGAAAGCCGCCGTTCGAGCGGGAGAGATAGGCATCCAGTTCTCAGTTCTCAGTGGTCAGTTACGAACCCAGCTTCTCACCAGTTTGGGGACGATATCCATGGATGAAGTCCCG
>Ga0210390_10001511_pt1 | contig 22164 bp, 21 predicted proteins | sample IncBWH11OmetaG_FD_161050 | JGI IMG/M metagenome (GOLD analysis project Ga0210390, IMG submission 161050) | Forest soil microbial communities from Barre Woods Harvard Forest LTER site, Petersham, Massachusetts, United States - Inc-BW-H-11-O ... | reverse complement strand
AGCGTGCCTGGTGGCACCGCCAGGGCATCGATCCCCTCGCGATCGCGGCAACCCTGTGGGGCAAGACGCATGCGATGGCATCGCCTGCAATTCTGGCAGACGGTACGGATTTGGCCGCCATCTTCAACGGCAAGCAGATCAGCGCCGCGGTCCAGATTCAAAATGACGAAACGAAGCCAATTCTTCGCCCGGAGGCAGAATGACATCCTTCCGGCAAATCGACGCCAACCGCCGCAATGCGCAGCTGAGCACGGGGCCTGTCACCGAAGAAGGCAAGAAAAGGTCCCGGCAAAATGCCATCCGTCACGGACTGACCGCAGAAACCGTGATCGACGCGCTGGAGGATGCCGAGGACTATGCAGCCTTCGAAATCGCCATCACGGCCGACTATGACGCGCAATCGGCCGTCGAGAGAGAACTTGTGCTGAGACTAGCCAGCCTGTTGTGGCGGCTGCGTCGGGCTACCGCCATCGAGAGCGGCCTCTTCAAGATCCAGGCCAAGCACCTGCTTCAGTTCCGCCAACGGCGCCAATTTCATCAGGATCGCCAGAAGATCATCGACAGCATGTACCGAAATTCCGTCGCGACCGAAGACAGTGCAGAGCACGAGCGGCCTTGCGAGACGACAGGTTCAATATCGGCCGGTGACCCCGCGGATCAGTTCGACGACGTCACGCACTCCTTTGTCCGCCTGTCCAATCTACCAACCTACCCCCTCGATCGGCTGAGCCGCTACGAGGCCACGCTTTGGCGTCAGGCCTGTCAGATCCTGTTTGCGCTCCAGTACCTGGATCGACGAAAGCCATGGGACATCATGCAGAATAGAGCGCGCCGATGTGGCCCGTGATGGCCGCCACTTTGCCGACGACAGCTAAGGTTGCTGGGGCTGCGATTGGGTTGAGTTCTGCGGCAACCGGCCAGCTTGCCGTGACGGCGGCTTCGGCGCCGGCCTGGGCGTCGCGGTCGCATTCGGCTGGGGTGGAGATGGCGATGCTAATTTTGCGGGGCGTGGCTGTTTGGGCGCCTGTGTTGCCTTAAGCTGTTCACTTATACCCGAAATCTGTTCTTGGCGCACCTTAAGTTGCGCGGCCAAGCTCAAATTATCGCGGGTCGTTTCTTCCTGCGCGGCCTTGAGCTCCGCGGCAAACTCCGCGTCGCGCCGACCCATTTGGTCCCGCGTTTCCTTCACAGCACTAGCCGCTGTTTATGGCCGCTTTAATTCCCCTAGCATTGTGTTGCAGGCTCCCTCGGCGTCCGCGAAGGTATTAAACGGTGAGCCTATCACCTCGAGCGCGCCTGTGCTCGAATGGAGCGGTCGCCACGATGCAAGGAAGCCACGACGCCCGTGAAAGCCGGGGCCGGTCGGACTAGCGAATGTGATGACGAACGAAATGTCAGCGCTGCTCAGTTTTTGAGTTCCAAGGCCCCGCGAGATACCTCATGCTGAGGGCCTCTGGGCGATTCCAGTTTTGAATCGTGATCTGGAAATCCTGATTCCGAGGTGCGCTCCTCGCGTTATCTGCGGTTTTCAAAAACCGGCCGTTGCCTGTGGGGAGAATTCGGGAATTGCTGCAGTCGTGTTGATTGCAATGGGCGCCAGACAACGCTTGGCATCCGGCCGCACTTCAAATCTGGGCGGAGGCACACGTTCTTACGGACTTATTGAATCGCGGGGTCGATCATCACGGACCCATGCCATCATAAGCTCCCAGCCTACGGCCAAGATGATGGGCCCTATAAACAGGCCAACGAGACCATGCGCCAGAGTTCCGCCGAGCAACCCGATAAATATGACGCTAATCGGGGTTGTCAGACCGCGTCCCATGACCAAAGGCTTGAGCACATTATCGGCCAATCCGACCAGCACCAGGTACACGGTTACGAGAAGTGCCGTTGTAAACGTTTTGGTCATCCAGATCCAGATAACACACGGAATCAGAACGAGCGCGGCACCGAGTTGCAATATGGAAAGGATCATCACTACGAAGGCCAGCAAGCCGGCATGGGCAAATCCGGCAAATTTCAATCCGACTCCGAACAGAAACGACTGTATCAGGGCAATACCGATTACGCCCTGGGACACTGAGCGGATTGTTGTGCCGGCCAAGGCAACAAAATCCTCGCCACGCTGCGGCAACAGCTTTGCCACGATGGTCTTGCTTGTCTCAACCAGCCGCGGCCCCGAGGGTAGCAGAAATCCAGCCAAAATCACGGCAGCGAGAAATTGGAGCGCGTCGAGGCCGACGCCGGCCATCGCGGCAAGCGCAGAGCCCGCCAGCGGTTTGAGATGCGGCGCAACTTGGGCGAGGACGGCTTCAAGGTTGGTGGACGCCTGTACCCATAGATCGTACAGCCGATCACCAACGAGCGGCCAGGTCTTGATTGAATCGGGAGGCGAAGGAATCGAAAGACGATCCGAACCAAGCTGTTCCGCCATCGTTCTCAACCCGTCAACCAGACCCAAGCCAAGCCACGTAGCGGGGCCAATCACGATCGCGGCCGCAGTCAGCGTGATGATGCCAGCTGCAAGGTTCGGACGCCGAAGACGATCGGAAAGCCATTGATAGAGTGGATACAACGCAACAGCCAAGACCATGCCCCACGCAAGAATCGGGATGAAGGGTCGGATGATGACGAAACACCAGATGACGAGAGCAGCGAGCAGGCAGAGGCGAATAGCGATCTGGATCACTTCCGCGCTTGACCGTTCCTGCTGAAACCCGCGCAAAGACATAGCGTCACCCCTCAATGCGCTTGACCGTACGACCACAAGCAATTTTAGCCTATTAGCGCATTCGGGGCCTCGGGCTTGATCTGGATCAAATAAGAACCACCCTGTTTGATCGGATCTCCAGCGGCGAGAGCCCGTTTGCTTTTAGTATTATGTACTGCCTGTTCTCACTTGCGCTGCGGAGACCCTCGTGTGAGTGCAACTGCAGCGCCGCGAACAAGCCAGTTCGGCCAAGCAGGTCAATCATTCACCGCAAGCGTCACACATGTTTCTCGGCGCTGCTGTTTAGCAGCGACACGCCGAGGCGTTCGTGCACAATCAACCCGTGCCACCCTTCATTACTTCTCACAGACCAACTGGTCCATCAAAGTGTCAGCAGGTCACTCCCCTCGCACACCTGCTGGCCGCGCGTCGGGCAGGCGTTCTTATGCAGGCGCCGTTGACGTAGTGCATACCGGCCCCACATGCCTGACGCACCTTGATGACCAATTTATCCGGCTGCTGAATCGGCGTAGGCTGTATAGCCTGAGCGGATGAAGCCAAGGCCAGAACAAAAACAACTGCGACCACCCTGATCATTGCTTTCCTCCTCTGTCACAACTGCAAAAAGCTGGCGATCCCTGCATTTTGCGGGGCAGGCTCATCATCCAACTTCAGCATCCACAGCCGTTGATTTGGATCAATACTGGCACTCCGCTTGGAGGCTCTGTTGGAACTCACTCGTTGTGGCGTAGCGAACATGAAGGAAACGATCGAAATTCTTAGTGAGTTGTGCGCCGGAAGCTGGCATTCAGCCGCTAAGGGCCACTAAGCGGCATGGTTTTACGCAAGCGGAACCTCTTCCTGCGTCTCAGAGCAGCCGGATCGGCGTCGTTCAGCCAGCCAATTTTGTCCAGGCCACCCGCTCGGAATCGACCATAAAATCGCGCATGATCGGCACCGCGTCACGTTTGGTCGACAGCAGCAATTGAAACACCATGTGAGAGCCGTGCAAGAATTCGAGTTCGACGGCAGCGAGATAAAATTCCCACATTCGGCAGAAGCCTTCGTCGTAGATCGAAGCAGCCCGGGCTCTATTCTTGGCGAAACGCTCGCGCCAATGCTTCACGGTGTATCGATAGTGCAGCCGCAGCACTTCCATGTCGTCGCACCACAGACCACGCTCCGTCGCAGCGAAGGTTTCGCAGAGCGCAGGCACGTAGGCGCCGGGAAAGATATATTTGCGGATAAATGGCCCGGTAGTGCCGGGCTGCGACATCCGGCCGATGCAATGGATGAAAGCATAGCCGTCAGGCTTCAGGAGCTCGCGGATTCGTCAAAATGTCCGATGCCGACATGCTCCATCATGCCCACCGAGACAACCCGGTCAAACTGTCCGGTAAGCTGGCGATAGTCCAACTCACGAAATACGACGCGATCGGAAACGCCGGCGGCTTCGGCCATAAACGCGTGCTGCAGTGATTTGTTCGGGTGAAACATTGACCGCGGTGGCGTGCGCTCCGGTCTCGCGCCAGATGAATGGCAAGGCCGCCCCCGGCCAGAGCCGATCTCTGCAACCGTCATACCGGCATTCAACTGAAGCTTGCTGGTGGCGTGGATCAGCTTGTTCCGCTGTGCCTGTTCGAGCGTTTCATGCTCGGGATTTCGAAAGTACGCACGGGAATATTGCATCTGATCGTCGAGAAACAGACGATAAAGTTCGGTCGAGATGTCGTAATGGTGGCGGGCGTGAGCGGCGGCGAGCCCGATTGGGTTGGCCTGATGCCACCGACGGAGGCCGCGCCATACACGCCGCAAGAGCTTTTGTGAGCCGTATGAATAAAGTCCGGCGCGGTTTACCGAGAAAAGCAACAGAAAATCAGCGTCAGCGTGCCGTCCATATAGGCTTCCGCGGCGTATAGCTCCGGATTGATGAAAAGTTTCGTGTAGAGCTTGCGATCGTGGAGGCGGATCGCGACGTCCGGCACGGGCAGGCGTTCACCGAAAACATGTATCTTGCCGTCGGCGTCGTAGACTCGCAGGGTGCCTTGACGGATGAAGCGTGGAAGCAGTTTGGACAACAAAAGCACGCCGAAGTCCTCCGTGGTCGCCGCCGGCTCTTACAGAGCAAGCGATCCTATGCTTTTTTCTTTGCCATTTTCGTGAGCGTGGCAATTTGCCTGAAGAAGTCCTTTATGGGCTGAGCTGGACTACCAAGCACTTTGGCACCTGGAGCCACATCCGACATGACGCCCGCCTGTGCCCCAATCTCCGCGCGTTCGCCGATCCGAAGATGCCCAGTCAGGCCCGCCTGCCCTCCCACACGAACGAAGTCCCCAAGCACGGTCGAACCCGAAATACCGACCTGCGAGACGATGACGCAGCACCGGCCCAGCACAACATTGTGGCCGATCTGCACCAGGTTATCGAGACGGGAGCCAGCGCCGATCACCGTGTCTTGCGATGATCCTCGATCAATCGTTGTATTCGCGCCGACTTCGACATCGTCTTCAAGAATGACTCGCCCAAGCTGGGGTACAGAGAGAAATCCGTCCTTGGTGTAGGCGAACCCAAACCCTTCCTGCCCGATCCGGGCGCCGGGATAGACGCAAACGCGTGCTCCCAAAAGCGCGTGGCTCAGGCTGACATGTGCGCCAATCCGGCAGTCTCGACCAACAATGACGCCTCTTCCGATGGCTGCGCAAGGTCCTATCCGGCTGCCTTGCCCTATTTCTGCTTCGGCTTCAATCACGGAAAGCGGTCCAACCTCCGCCGACGGATCAATCAGCGCACTATCCGCCACGACCGCCGACGGGTGAATGCCCGGACATGGAGGTGGCATGGGATAAAACAGCGCAGCAACACGTGCCCAGGCTGCGTATGGTTCGCTCGTTACGATCGGTACTGCTGTCGATGGTACTCGCGCTGCCATATCAGGATGCACAACGACAGCACCGGCCAAAGTCTGATCCAATGCGGAAGCGTAACGTCGGTTGTCCAGAAAGCTAACGTCGTTTCGTCCAGCCGTTTGCAGAGGGGCCACACCTTCAAGGAGCAATTCGACTTCATTGGCAATGCCACGTGCCGTGCTCGCGACGACTGCAAGTGGATATGGCCCACTTCGGCTAAAGAACCGCGGGTTGCCCAAAGTTGCTTCGATCATTCCCGTTCTCCGGGCCATAAAATACGGCGCATACGGAACCCAACCGTTGATTTTTGTCAAACTTGAGCACGACCGCGCGGCTGCCGACAAGGAGAACCCAACAGCCGCCCGATTTCACCCTTCGTAGAGAGGTTCCACTTTCATGACGCAATCGATCAAACCGCCGGGCCCGTGTGGTCCACTAATCACGGCGTAAGACGCGTTGACGTAAGGGAAGCGCCGCAAAGGACGATTGAAATTCTCTGCGTGCGCGAAGCCGGTTTTTCCGGCTTCTATTCGATCTTTGTCCCGGCCCACTGCAGTTCTCCTTTTGCATTTCGAATGCTGGATGAATTGCTGTGGACATCGGTTGATTGGCACCAAGCCGTCGAGCGTTCCGTCGCGGCGGCGCCGTTCGCATTCGTTCCAAATTTCGGTGCTCGATTGCAGGGAGTTGCTTTAAGCTGCGAAGGACATTCGTTTCGCAGCTTCACTTCTGCAGCTGCACACGTTCTGAAAGGAGAGCAAAAACCTTTGAGTATCGGATTAATCGCTCTGTTAGATGATGTCGCGGCGGTGGCAAAGGTTGCAGCGGCCTCCCTTGACGATGTAGTAGCCCAGGCCGCCAAAGCGGGGGTCAAGGCGGCGGGCGTCGTCATCGATGATGCGGCGGTTACTCCGCGTTATGTCCTCGGGTTCGCTGCTGCGCGCGAATTGCCGATCGTGGGCAAGATCGCGGTGGGATCACTTCGCAACAAGCTCCTTATCCTGCTTCCAGCTACCTTGGCCCTGAGCTACTTTCTCCCTTCGATGATCACGCCACTTCTCATGATTGGCGGTGCTTACCTCTGTTACGAGGGGACGGAAAAGGTTCTCGAAACCGTCATCCCACATCAGGTACATGCCTACGAAGCTCGGTTGGGCACGGTGGCGCTGAACGCACATAGGCTCGAGGATGAGAAAGTCGCAAGCGCTATCAAAACTGACTTCATCCTCTCGGCAGAAATCATGGCGATTACGTTGGCGACAGTTTCTGATCAGACGATTTTGATCCAGGCGCTCGTGTTGGCGGTCGTGGGAATTGGGATGACTGTCGCAGTCTATGGTTTGGTCGCCTTGATCGTGAAAGCCGACGACATCGGTGTAGCTCTTGCAAGGAACGACAGCAGTTCAATTGCTGGACGCACAAGCCGCGCACTGGGACGTGGCCTTGTGCGTGGTATGCCAAGCTTCCTGACATTTGTCGGCGTCATTGGCACTGCCGCCATGATTTGGGTTGGTGGTGGCATTATCGTGCATGGTCTCCATGCATACGGACTGCATTCCGTTGACCAGGTCATCAACTCCGTCGCCGAAGCGGCGGCTCACGCGCTGCCGTCCGCCGCCGGGCTGGTGAAATGGACGGCTCTGGCTTTCCTAACGGGGATCGTTGGGCTGTTAATCGGCGCGGGGTCGATCCCGATCTTTGGATTCGTCCTCCCACCAGGCTGGAAACTGTTGAAGGGCGTTTTGAGGAAGCGCCAAGGATAAATAAATGGTGAACTTCGGCAATGGATCTTGGCCGCAGAAAAATGCGGTGACGCCGAAATCGCAATCTCGGTCGGGCGTTGTGCGCCGGATTCCGCGGGCCGGGACCGGTAGCATTTATGAGCGGTCTGATTAGTGATCGCCGCGACGGGCTTCCTCACGCGGCGTTAGTGGAACCTCCCAGGGAAGCCTGTCGACATTTCCAAGCGGCGACATTTCATTCGAAAGGAATATCACGGCGCGCAATCCGTCGGTGTAATAGGGATCGCCGGTGAGGTTCAGGCGCGGTGCGGAAGCCGGAGCCGCGCCAACGCCACCGACATAGCCATATCGTTCGACAAATCCGGACATGAGGAGATCCTGAAGCAGATATGCCCGATCGAAATCGACGTCGGGCGCAATTTTATGCGTGGTCAAATTCCATGTCTTCGAAGTGAGGCGCACTCCGATATCCCTGCTCACCTGTCCGATCCATATCCTTCGTCCCTCAAATGTGTATGGCGTCAGCCAGAACCGTGCATGAACACGTTCATTTATCGTGGATCGCGCCTTTTGCAGAACGAAGTCTTCCTTGCGTTTGAAAAGGTACAGTGGACTCACAGGAGAAGTCAGGAACTCATCCCGAAATATGAAGGCGCGTGCGGTTTCAATCGCGCTTGCCACATCGAGTTGCCTGGCAAGATGCCAGCCACGGGAGATGAAAGGAACAATCGCACTTTGCCGACTTTCGGCAATAACAAGATTGAGCGGATCGCCGTTGCGCGTTCCGTCAGCGGAGGTAGCGCAGCAGACCTGATTCGCAAACGTTGTTCTCAATGAACCAAGGTCGAGATCTTCGATCTTCCTGCCGGGATAGATCTCATCCGAACGAATGTTCGTGCCGACAAACTCGGGTCCCGGAATGAGCAACGCGAAGTCGAAAGCTTTCACGCGCTTTTGTCCAGCAATGATGATGTGCGCGTACTTGATCCCCGCGTCGAGGACGCCGTACACAAACCCCGTCGTTTTCGAGTGAGGTGGAAGAATATTTGCAATTTGCTGTTTGAGAAAGAACTCGTCGCGCGCGCGATTGGCGGCAAAGGACATGAGGCCATGAAATCGATAGGCGACCTCGTAGGGTGAATAGTAGTCCGGGTCCATCGCAATGGGAATGAAAGCGAGTTGGTCCTCCGTCCGGTTTTCAATAGACAGCCAGACGGGTTGAATATTGTGCCTGGCAAGATTTTCTCCGAAGAAGCGGAGGCTTTCGGTCGCCCCGAGCACGCTGGCGTCCACCTTGATGCCAGGGGCAGACTTCTGCTGCGCCCGAGCCATGAAAGTTGGGGCATCGCTTGGGTCGGGGTTAAACCGGAATGAGTTGACAGCCGCGACAACCGCCGCCAATGCAATCATCACGATCGCACCGATAAGAATTTTACGCGTCCGAGAGTTCTTCATCGCCAGCAATCGAGTGTCCAGAATGTCCGATCAGCAAGGCAAGCTTTACGAGCAGTCCTCGAGTCCAGCGTGTGTTGGCCAGGCTGGACCCCTCCCAGGTTATGTGAGTTTCCACATAAAATCGGAAGTTGGCGTCCGATCGTTGACGTGGATCAAACAGATTTAGTTTGCGCCCTTTAGAATTGAAAGACTTTGCTTGGGCGGAAACCAGAATATGAAAACCATTTCTGAAGTCGATGCGGTCGCCCTGATTCCGGACGGCGCGACTTTGATGATTGGCGGGTTCATGGGGGTCGGCACCCCGGAACGCCTGGTCGATGAACTCGTCAGGCAGGGAAAACGCAACCTCACCGTCATCGCCAACGACACAGCCCTCCCCGGCCGCGGAATCGGCAAACTTGTCGATGCGAATCTTGTGACGCGCACGATCGCAAGCCACATCGGTCTTAATCCAGAGACGCAGAAGCAGATGATCGCGGGCAAGATGGCGGTCGACCTCGTCCCGCAGGGCACGCTGATCGAACGTATCCGCGCCGGTGGCTGCGGACTCGGTGGCGTGCTCACACCCACCGGCATCGGCACCGTCGTCGAGGAAGGCAAGCAAAAGGTCGAGGTCAATGGCAAGAAATATCTCGTCGAAGTTGCGCTGCGCGCCGACTTCGCGCTCGTTAATGCCTTCATGGCCGACTACCTCGGCAACCTGGCCTATGTATTGACGTCAAGAAACTTCAATCCGGTCATGGTCATGGCGGCGGAAACCACGATGGTTTGCGCGGAACACATCGTCCCGGTAGGTTTGATTGCGCCGGACCACGTCATTACACCGGCTCCGCTGGTGGATTACCTCATCAGGAACAGGTGACGGTCATGGATGCCCAAACGATCATCGCCAAGAGAATTGCCCGGGAACTCAAGACGGACATGCTCGTCAACCTCGGTATCGGCATCCCGACCAAGGTCGCGAATTTCATTCCGAAGGATGTGAAGGTGTTCTTCCAGTCGGAAAACGGCCTGATCGGCACCGGTCCAATTCCGGAAGAAGGAATGGCCCACCCGCTCCTCACCGACGCCGGCGGCAATCCGGTCACTGCCTTGCCCGGAGCCAGCACCTTCGACAGCGCGATGTCGTTCGGTTTGATCCGTGGCGGGCACGTCGACGTCACCGTGCTCGGTGCCCTGCAAGTGGACGGAAGCGGCCTGCTCGCCAACTGGATGATCCCGGGCAAGATGGTGCCCGGCATGGGCGGCGCGATGGATCTCGTCACCGGTGCGAAACGGGTCATCATCGCCATGCAGCACACCGCCAAAGGCAAGCCGAAAATCGTCGAAAGCTGCACGCTGCCGCTGACTTCCGTCCGCCCCATCGACATGCTGGTAAGCGAGATGGCGGTAATCACCTTTAAGGACGGCAAGGCGACACTGCAGGAGACCGGCCCCGGCGTGACGGCCGAGCAAGTGGTTGCGGCGACGGCCGCCAAGCTCGTCCTGCCCGAAAAGATTCCCGAAATGCCGTTGTAAAAGCAGCCGACCGGGCGCACGAGCGATAGCTGAACGTTTGTGCAGTCGATTGAGGCCCGACTGCGTTCATCAGGCGCGAAACCTCGATCGCCTCTCATCAGCTTCTCGCAGTGACGTTGGTTCTCGACCAGGTCAGCAGTTTGATCTGCGTCAATGCGACCTCGGGTGGTTGGTTTCCACTTCACGATCTCTCCTCCAAACAGCGAGATGTGCCATGGCCGACCTTTTGACATTGCAAAACTTCGCCGCTTTGAGCCCGTTCGAGATCAAGGATGAGCTGATCAAGCTGGCCAGGAACACGTCTCGGACAACGCAAAGCGCGTTCCTGAACGCCGGCAGAGGTAATCCGAACTGGGTCGCCACAACCCCTCGCGAAGGATTTTTCCTGCTGGGCCAGTTCGCCGTCGAGGAGAGCAAACGTGTGATGGAACATCCGGCGGGCGTCGGCGGAATGCCGCAAGCGAGCGGGATCGCCGCACGCTTCGAGGCATGGCTGAAGAAGCATGCGGACTTGCCCGGCGCCTCGTTCTTGAAGGAGATGCTGCCCTTCACGGTCAAGGAATTCAAATTCGATGCGGATGCGTTCGTCCACGAGCTGGTGGATTCGATCATTGGCGACAACTACCCGGTTCCCGACCGCATGCTGGTGCACAATGAGCGGATCGTGCACGAATACCTGATGTGGGCGATGTGCGGCCAGCCGCGCCCGGCCGGGAAGTTCGATCTTTACGCCGTCGAAGGTGGCACCGCGGCCATGTGCTACATCTTCAAATCGCTGAAGGCGAACCGGCTGCTGCTGCCTGGCGACACGATCGCGCTCGGCACTCCGATCTTCACCCCTTACGTCGAGATGACGCATCTGGAGGACTATGACCTCAAGGTGGTTCAGGTCGCCGCACCCCAGGAGAATCGGTTCCAGTTCACCGACAGCGAACTGAAGAAGCTCGAGGACCCCAAGGTCAAGGCGTTCTTCATCGTCAATCCGGCCAATCCGACCGGTATGGCGCTCGACAAGACAACCATCGGCAAGATCACCAATCTGGTGAAGACCAAGCGTCCCGACCTGATGCTTCTCACCGACGACGTGTACGGAACGTTCATCGACGATTTCCGCTCACTGCTCGGCGAGCTCCCGCAAAACACCATCGGCGTCTATTCGTATTCGAAATATTTCGGCTGTACCGGCTGGCGGCTTGGCGTCATCGCCATCCACGAAGACAATATATATGACAAGGCGATCGCGAAGCTGCCCGCCGCCGAGCTCAAGGCGCTCGACAAGCGTTACGGTCCGCTGACGCTTGAGCCGCGAAAGATCAAACTGATCGATCGCATCGTGGCCGACAGCCGCGACGTGGCGCTCAACCACACCGCCGGCCTGTCGCTGCCTCAACAGGTCATGATGACGCTGTTTTCGCTCAGCGAAATGATGGACGTCGAGAAACGCTACCAGAAAGCCTGCAAGGAAATTGTCAACAAGCGATTCTGGACCATGATCGAGCGCCTCGGGCTCGAGCTCCAGGAGAACAAAAACTACGACCGCTATTACGGGCTGATCGATTTCGAGTTCTGGGCTCGAAAAAATATCGGCGACGATGCGGTCGAACACCTGAAGAAGAACGTCCATCCGCTCGATCTCGCGTTCCGTCTGGCGGAGGATCACGGCATCGTGCTGCTCAATGGCGGCGGGTTCGAGGCGCCCGACTGGTCTCTCAGGGTGTCGCTGGCGAACCTTCCCGATGAGGCCTACGACGAGATCGCACGCGGAGTTCGTGTCGTGGCCCGCGGCTACAGGGACGCCTACATGGCTTCGAAGAAGAAGTAGAGGCAGGCCATCACTGAGGGCTCGTTGAGCGCAAACAAGGGTGACTGTCATGGCGTTGGTCGAGTGGTTTGTGAAGGTGCTGCACGATCGCCCAGAGGTGGCGTTTTTTCTCACCGTCATGATCGGCTATGCAATCGGCAAGCTACGGATCGGCTCCTTCACGCTTGGCGCGGTGACGGGCGTGCTGCTGGCGGGCGTGCTCGTCGGGCAACTCGGCATCACCCTGCCAGCGTCGCTAAAGCAAGTCTTCTTTCTGCTGTTCCTGTTCGCCATCGGCTACCGGACCGGCCCACAGTTCTTTCGGGGGCTCAAGAAGGACGGCCTTGTGCAGGCAGCGCTGGCCGTCATTTTTTCGGTCGTCGGTCTTGTGATGGCATACGTCGTTGCACGCCTGGCTGGCTATGGGGCCGGTACCGCGGCTGGTCTGATCGCGGGGTCGCTGACCGAATCAGCGACCATAGGAACGGCAGGAGATGCCATCGCCAATCTGCCGATTAGCAAGGAAGCTCAGACCCAGCTCGCCAATCAGATACCGGTGGCCTTCGCTGTGACCTATCTTGTCGGGGTCATCGGAGCCGCCTGGTTCCTGGCACAGATCGGTCCGCGCCTTCTCGGGGTCGATCTTGCCGCCGAATGCCGCGCCTACGAGGAAAAGATGTCCGGCGGTGAGAAACTGGACACATTCTCTGCATGGCGGACGTTCGACATCAGGACCTTTCGGATCGACCCGGCTTCGTCGCTGGTCGGGCGTTCGGTCCGCGAGGTTGAAGCTATTGTCGAAGGCAAGCGCCTTCATGTGGACCGCGTTCGCCGGGGCCAACAGGTCGAATCTCCGACGCCCGATTATGTCCTGAAAGCCGGCGACGTGATTGCGATGGCGGGACGTCATGAGGTGATTGTGGATCGCGGGCATACGTTTGGAACGGAAGTGACGGATCAGGATCTTGCCCAGGCCGCTCTCGATGCGGTGGACGTCGTCATCACCCAAAAGCCGATCGACGGCACGACACTCATGGAACTGGCCGAGAAGCCTTTTGCGCGCGGAGTTTTCCTCCGCAGCATCAGCCGGAGCGGCGTCAGCATTCCAGTCTCCGCTGGCACGATAGTCGAACGTGGCGACGTGCTTTCGATCGTCGGTAAGCCAGAACGGACGAGGGCGGCCATCGAGGCGATCGGCGTTGCCGATCGTGTCAGCGATGTCACCGACATGGTCTTCGTCGGACTCGGCATTTTCCTGGGCGCAATCGTCGGCATTCCGGCCCTGCGATTCGGCGCGCTCGAGCTCGGATTGAGCGAGAGCGTCGGCGTATTGCTCGGCGGCCTCGTGTTCGGTTGGCTTCGATCCTTGCGGCCAATTTTCATCCGGATCCCCTCTCCGACACTGTGGCTCTTCGAGTCGCTCGGGCTGACAGGGTTTATCGCCGTGGTCGGCTTGTCGGCGGGACCGGATTTCGTGCGTGGTCTGCAGGAATCCGGATTGACCCTGGTCGTGGCCGCGCTTGTCGTCCTCGTCGCCTCCCAATTCGTAACACTGATGGTGGGACGGTACGTCTTTAAAGTACACCCTGGAATCCTGCTAGGCGCTTGCGCCGGCGCCGGAACGGCGACGCCGGCCCTCGCGGCGGTGCAGGAAGTCGCAAAGAGCGCGGTTCCGACTTTGGGATATGGCGTCAGCTACGCGGTCGGCAATGTCCTTCTTGCGCTCTGGGGCACGGTCATCGTCTTCCTGCTGAGGTAGTGATGTGTGGGCCGCGCCTCCAGGCGTTCGATCCTTTGGTGATCGCGATTCGGGCCAGCAAAGTCCGTCGAGGACAAATCAAATACTGGCTTGTTGCATTAATCGTTGCCTGGCTTGCCTCCGCGCCTCACGTTTCCGCTCAGGATGCAGCGACGGGATCGCCCGCGCCGCAGTTGGTAGAAGAAGTCTGGGGTCTGCCGCTTCCCCTTCCCTCGATTGCCTATGTGGTGCATCCGCCAGGCAAAGGCCCGTTTCCGCTTGTTATCATGAACCATGGTGTTGCCATGGATCCGAAGGAACGGAGCTTCTTTCCGCTGGTCGAATTTCGCGCGGCGGCGTTCTGGTTTGCCCACCGCGGATATTTCGTCGTAGCACCAGCAGGGCCTGGTTACGGAGGTGCCGGCCTCGACATCCCAGAGCGCGGAGTCCATGCCGTGTTTTTTCAAAAGATCGGAAAGTGCAGCAATCCGAATTTTCGTGACGCTGGATTGGCGGTTGCGGCAATTGATCTTGCGGCCATCAAATATCTCTCAAGCCGCAAGGATGTCGTGACGGACAACGTCATTGTCGTGGGCCAGTCAGCCGGAGGCTGGGGATCGATCGCGCTGGCCAGTCAAAACCCTTCCATGATCAAGGCTGTGATCGTATTCGCTGCCGGACGTGGCGGTAGGGTCGACGGAAAACCCAACAACAACTGCAACCCGGACAAGCTTGTGGCGGCGACGGCCGAATTCGGGCGGGCCGCGCGCTTGCCTATGCTTTGGATCTACACGGAAAACGACACCTATTTCGGTCCCGATCTGTCGCGGCGCATGCATCAGGCCTTCGTCGGCGCCGGTGGCGACGCCGAATATCATCTGTTGGGGCCATTCGGAAATGAGGGTCATGGTCTCATCGATGCCCCAGAAGGCGTCCCGCTCTGGTCGCCGCTCGTAAGCCGGTTTTTGGACCGGGTTCGCTGAGAAAGGTCTTGCCGGGAGGATATGATGACAGTTCAACGCGGCCCGGTTCTTAGCGCGCTGCTCGCCTTGCTCATTTGCACACCGCTATACGCGGCAGGAAAACCAAAGGCGCCGCTGACGCCGCCGCGGGAAGACGCAACCCTGTCCGAGCCGGAAGTGGCGCCGCGCGGCCGCCATGCGCCTCGCGACATCACCTATTCGCAATGGCAAAAGCTTTGCTTCAAGGTCCCGGGGAAAGATCTGTTGTGCCGCACCAGCACGACCGGCACATGGGATACCGGACAGATGGCCATTCGCATCGATATGATCGAGCGACAGGGCAACGCGCGTCTTCAGATATTGCTGCCGGTCGGCCTCTATTTGCAATCGGGCGTCAAGCTGAAAGTCGATACCAGCGCGCGGGAAGTCGAGATCCCCTTTAATTGGTGCTTCTCAAATCTCTGCGTCGCAGCCGCTCCCGCCAGCCGCGATATGATCAAGGCGCTTGAGAGGGGTCAGAAACTTTCGGTCGACGTCGTCGACACAAATTTCGTCACCCTCACCGCGACGATTCCCGTTGGCCAGTTCGCGGCCGCTTACGAGGGTGCTCCGGCCAAGACGATCGAGCAGGTCATCGATGAATAGCGAGCGCCGGAAAGCAAGATGCTAACTTCGAACCACCGATGTGGCGGCCTCCCACTGATACCACGACCTTCGCGTGTGCAGCACTGCTCTCCTTCAGCTGGTCCGAGCAGCGCGGTGTCTCGCTGTCGATCGAGAGCGCCCAGGCGCGCATCGGTCGCCCGTTGACCAGGCCTAAATGGAGAAGCCGCCTTGGGGCGGCTTCTCTAATTCTGGTTGTTTCCTTCACCCCCGCTCCGCCTCTCGCGCCGGTGACGGCGAGCGAGCCCTTGGCGCACGGGCTTTAAGCGCACTTCACGTCGAGGTGAATGGGCGCCTTTGGTTGAACGTCAATAGGTTCGAGCCACTGACATATGCAGGCAAATCATGGCGCCAACGTGTTTTCGCTGCAGGTTACCCCAGGAAACGAACCGCTCCGCGCCCGCACCGACTGGTTCTCCCCGAACCGGCTTTGGGTCGTGGCGTGGAATACCGGTGCTGTCTACTCTCCGGACGGCCGGGTCATTCAATTCGACAACGGCGTGATCTGGCGCAAGTGCTATTACTTTCACCATCACTGGCAACTGCAGCCATCCGATCCAATAAAGGTGGAACGAAAACCGGAACGTAAACGCAAAATTGCGAAGCATCGCGCAGCGCCTTGGTTCCTGGTAGCGCAACGGCCGCAATTTGGTTGGTATGGCCGCAGCTTCTGGTGAGTAAGGTCAAGCGCGTGCCGCGTCTTGAGCATATTCGCAGGAGTACGCCACAATGTGCCAGTCGCCAAAGATCGCGTAATCCTGGTTCGGGCGACTACGGCTGCCGCAAATGACAATGCCCCGCCGACCAATAAACCAATGAAGTCGCCCGAGGCGGAAAGCGCGTTCAAAGCGATTTGGTCAATGTTCCTTCTGGCGGGCTACAGTAGTTGGTAGTTGGCCGTGCATCAGCATCCTCACCCATTTGGGCGCAGATCGGGTGATCGCTTTCCAAAATAAAAAGCCCCGGACCAGCCGGGGCTTTTAAGTATGCCGGTAGAACTCAGATCAGTACCTGGAGACGACAGGGGGAGCGCCCAGGCCACCGAATTTGTAGTTGAAGCGGACGGTGACCATATCGACATCCTGGCTGATATGGTCGCCGAGAACGGGGCCGATACCCCCAAAGAACGAATTGTCGCGGTGACCCATGAAGAGGTGATCGTATTCGACGCCGACCGACCAGTTCGGCGTGAAGAGGTACTCCCAACCGACGCCGATCGTGCCACCCCAACGAGTCGAGTTGATATCGAATTGAGCTGTCGTAATCGTGTCAAATATAGTGAACCTATTGCTCGTCACCGCCGCGCCGCCCTTCACGTAAAGCAGCGACGGGCCCCAGGTATAGCCGATCTGACCGGTGAAAAGGCCCAAGCCGTCGAGTTTGGAGGTGGTTATGATCTCTGGAACAAAAAAGCTGACGTGCGAATTCGAGATGTCCGCCCAGTCGCCCTGCGCTTCCAACCCGACCACAAACTGACCCATCTGCCAGCGGTAACCGACCTGGCCACCGATCAAGCCTCCGGACTTGTTGAGGCAAGCGTCACGGTCGAACACGCCAGCTATGTCAAGGTCCACGCAATTGCGAGACTCTCCCCAACCGGCGTTGCCGCCGATGTAGAAGCCGGTCCAGTCGTAGATCGGCGCAGGCATCATCGGAGGAGGCGCCTTGGTGTAGGTTCGCGCCGGAAGATCAGCGGCGAAAGCGGGCGCTGCCATTGCAACAAGACCCAGCGTACCCAGCAAAAATTTCTTCATGTTATTTCTCCAAGCAACATTACCCGCGACTCGGTTCGATGAGCCCGACGATGCAGCTAAAATACTTTATGCGGCTCTAATTCCGCGTACCAATTATGTCACATGCCGATTTTCAAGTGTGACCGGAACGAGGCGCAACTTTCGGAAGCGGTATTATCTGGTTTCTGAAGCGGTATATCTGGAGGATTGCGAGGCGGACATTCAGGAATGCTGATGGCATTCCTGAATGCGCATTCACGGCAAGGCTTTTGTCGCCTACGTCAGCAAGATGACGAGGACCATGCCCCAGATGGTCAGCAGTGTATTCCCGACCGCGTAGGTGACGGTGTAACCGAGCCCGGGGATCTGGCTCTTGGCGCGGTCATTGATCATGCCGAGCGAAGCGGTCGTGGTGCGCGCGCCGGAGCAGCATCCCAGGACGATCGCGTCGTCAAATTTGAACAGGTATTTTCCGACATACATCGCCAATACCAGCGGCACCGTCGTCGCGAACACGCCCCACAGGAACAGGCTGAAGCCAAGCTGCTGCAGGCCGGCCACGAAGCCGGGCCCCGAGGAGATGCCGACCACCGCGATGAAGACGTTGAGTCCGACCGAGTTCATGAACCACACCGTGGACGAGGGAATTCGGCCAAAGGTCGGACGCACCGAGCGCAGCCAGCCGAAGAACAGACCGGAGATCAATGCGCCGCCGGAGGTGGAAAGCGTCAGAGGAACGCTCCCGATCTTGTAGACGATTGCTCCCACCAACGCGCCGATTGCGATTGCCGCACCGATAAAGGCAACGTCAGCCACGTCGGACGCACGGTCCGCAACTCCCAACAGCTTGGTCGCAGCCGCGACATCCTGGTTTCGCCCGACAATGGTGAGGATATCGCCCCGCTCGACCTTGGTGTCCGCCAGGATCGGAATGTCGGTGGCGGTTGCGCCGCGGATGATCTTGCGCAGGAAGACGCCGCGCGCCTTCTCGGAATTCGCCAACTCGGCGAGCGTCATGCTATCGACCGCCTTGCTGGTCACGTAGACGTCGACGCCCTCGATTGGTACCGCCAGCAGTTCGCGATCCTCGACCTCTTCTGCACCGGCGCCGATCAGATTGACGAGCACCTCGCGCTTGCCCGCCACTGCGAGCACGTCGCCCGCCTGAATAACAAGATCGCCGGTTGCCTCCTTGATCTCCTTGCCACGCCGAATGCGCTGGATGAAGACGCGCTCCCCACCGGCGAGCGCTTCGGCGGCCACCGCGGTCTTGCCGACAGCCAGTCCCCCTTCCTTGACGCGGAACGCGCGCAACGCGAAGCGATTCCAGGCCGTGCCGGGGCCACCCAATTCCTTCTTGCCGCCGTGCTTTTCTTCGTAAGCCTTGCACGCGGCCTCCAGATCGACGCCCAGCAGTGCCGGGCCGAACAAGGCCAGAACGATCGCGGAACCGACCGTTCCGAAGATGTAGGTGACGGCGTAAGCGACCGGGATCGAGTCGAGAAGCTTCTTGGTGTCTTCGGCCGACAAGCCGAGGCGATTGATCGAATCGGTCGCAAGGCCGATCGACGCCGAGATCGTCTGGGAGCCCGCATAGAGTCCCACCCCGGAGCCGACATTGTATCCGGCGAACTTCGCCGCAAGATAAGGCGCGATCAGACAGAACACGCACGTCACCGCGGCGAACAAGGCTTGCGGGACACCGTCCTGCGAGATGCCACGCACGAATTGCGGACCAACCCCGTAGCCGATCGCGAACAGGAACATCAGGAAGAAGAACGGCTTGAGCGGCCCGGTAACCGTGATTCCGATTTGACCGATGATGACGGCGGCGATCAACGTCGCCGTCACCGCGCCGAGACCCAGGCCCTTGTAGGTGAACGAACCGAAATAGTATCCAAGCGCCAAAGAAAGGAAGACGGCAATTTCCGGATACGTTTTGAGCGTGTGGAAAAACCAGTCGATCATGGCGTCACCTGTTCATGTCATAGCAGTCGAGTTTTGTTGCCGCCGCCTCACGCCGCCTGTTTCGCCGACGCGCCGGCGCTCTTCGCCAGCGCCTCGGCTCGCACCAGCTTCAGCCCTTCCGCGGCGTCATAGCCGTGGATCTCCTTCACATCGAGCTTGCGCATGAAGTCGATCGTCTCCCGCGTGACGACCTGACCCGGCACCATGATCGGGAAGCCCGGCGGGTACGGGATTACGAAGTTCGCGGAAACGAGATCGGGACCCTCTTTCAGACGCCGGTCGATCTCGGCATCGTTGAGGCGGATGTACTCGCATCCGGCCTCGTCATAGGCGGCGTAGAAGCCGCCGCGGATATCGCCCTCGTTCGTCCGTTTGCCGGCATCCTTGCGGTACGCATCGTGGAAGTGGGAGAAATTGGGCAGATCCGGCACGTCCGTCATCAGACTCTTCACCCGTTCATCGAAGGTCTTGCGGACGTTGGGACCGCCCTCGTTCAGGCGCTGATCGATTTCGTTGCAGATTTCGACCAGCACGCGGATCAGGTGCGCGACGTCGCTGCGCGTGTTGTTGATGTTGGACTGCAGCAGGACGGAATTGCGCGAGGTCTTGTTGAGCTGGATGTTGTAGTTGTTCGCCAGCATCCCCTTGAACTGCGTGCCGTCGAATCCGGCGGTGCCGCAAACCAGCGTCATCCGGGTCGGATCGAGGCAGAATTCATCCTCCTGCAGGCTGCGTCTTGCGGCCACCCAGTTCGATTTGGGGTCCAGATAATCGGTGAAACCGCTCTCGCGATAGGCTGCGGGCACCATCTTGTCGGCACCGAGGATATGGAAATACTTCGAAATCAGCGGGTGTTTGGCGACCGCCTGGCGGATCGCCAGTGCGATTTCGATCGCGTTGTGCACGAGACCATAGCCCTCCAGCTCCATCTGCCGGCGTGCCACGTCGAGGCTGGCAATCAATTGCTGGTTCGGGCTGGTGGAGGCATGCGTGAACACGGCCTCCTTGAATTGTGCCTCGACCGTGTGGAATTCGATGTCCTTCACCAGCAGCATTGAGCCCTGGCGCAACGCCGACATCGACTTGTGGGTCGAATGGGTGTGATAGACGCGAAGCTTGACCTTGCGCGGATCTGGAATGAGGCGGGTATTCAGCAGCGCTTCTTCCGACGGATTGGGGCCGAGTTCACCCTGTTGCTTCTCATATTGAGACACCGACTTCGGGTCCTGGAGCCAGACCTCGATCTCGTTCGCTGCGCCCATCGCCGTGCGCGGCCGCAGGAACGGCGAAAAGCGGGCGAATCCGAACCATGCTTCATCCCACAGGAAGATCAGGTCCGGCTTGATCGCCAGGCATTCCTCCATCACCCGGCGCGTGTTGTAGATGTGGCCGTCGAACGTGCAGTTGGTCAGGTCCAGCATCTTGGCGCGGTGGAGTCGTCCGTCCGCCTTCAGGTTCAACAGCGCCTGCTTGATGGTGCGAAGCGGGACGGCGCCGTACATCGAGTATTCCGTCATCGGGAAAGCCTCGACATAGAGCGGCTGCGCGCCCGCCAGGACCATGCCGTAGTGGTGCGATTTATGGCAGTTGCGGTCCACGATCGCGATGTCGCCTGGCGCCAGCAAGGCCTGCACAGCCATTTTGTTCGACGTTGACGTGCCGTTGGTGACGAAGAAGGCTCGTTCGGCGCCGAAGGCGCGCGCGGCCATGTCCTGGGCCTTTTTGATATTGCCGGTGGGTTCCAGCAGGCTGTCCAGCCCGCCCGTCGTGGCGCTGCTCTCGGCCAGGAACAGGGTCGGGCCGTAAAATTCGCCCATGTCGCGGATCCAGTCGGATTTGAAGATCGACTTGCCGCGGGCGATCGGCAGCGCGTGGAAGGTGCCGATCGGGCGTTGCGCGTATTTCTTCAGATTGTTGAAGAACGGCGTGTCATAGCGGGCCTGCACGCCTTCCAGGATCGCCAGATGCAATTCCAGCAGTTCTTCGACCGCGTAGAAAACTCGGCGCAGCACGTTGGCCTTTGCATCTCCTGCCGTGTCCTCGACCCGTCCATTGGACAAGAGGTACAGGTCGAGTTCCGGCCGTACCCGCTTAATCACCTGCGCCAGATGCAATGCCGAGGCCTGTGAAGTCTCACGATGGTCCTTCGCCTCCTCCAGCATTCGCAGGATGGGTAGATCGTGCCGCGACTTGAAGGCAAAGCCTTCGTGAATGACCACGGCAGCGAGGTCGGGATTGAGAATGGTCGCGCAGAACCCGTCCTCGAAACTTCCGACCAGGACCGGCTCATAGACGAATGCATCGAGCGGCCGGCGCAGGCGGCGCCATTCTGTTCGAAGAGCGGGCCAGCGCATGGCCGGCGCTCCCGTCACGATCAGGACCTCGAAATAAGGCCTGCGGGACTCTGGGCTTCCGAGCGCCGGCGGCAGCACGTCCGCGGTAGCTCCCTCGCCCTCTTCCTGCGCCTCCCATTCGCCGGCGTTCTGACGGTATGACCGTGTGAGTACGGTCCGGGTGATCTGGCGGGCAAGCCGTGCAACCGTCTCCGCGTTGTTCGCGTCGGCCTTCTCCTTGAGCGCGGACATCAGCTCGTGTCCGGGATAGGCATAGAATCCTTCCGTAACCATCATCTTTCCAAGCGCAGCATCGAACGCCTCACGGCTGCCGCCGTTCGACCATGCCTCGGCCAATTCCACGAGATTTTGCCACGCATCGCCACGGGATCCTGGCCCCGAGAAAAACCGGTCGATCTGGACGGGATGGCTAGTGGCTGGCGTCGGCATGGCGTCACTCCTTGTTCAAAAAATTCCGTATTCGAAAAATTAAACCAGGGAAGCACGGCGGCCGGGGCGTCGGTTTGATGCAAGTCAATTGCTTTCCGGTGGTTGTGAAAGAATGTGCACGCATTGGCGGACCGATATCCCGGACCGCTGGAACCGAGAGCGTTTTGCGATGCGAATGTTTC
>Ga0210390_10001510_pt1 | contig 22165 bp, 25 predicted proteins | sample IncBWH11OmetaG_FD_161050 | JGI IMG/M metagenome (GOLD analysis project Ga0210390, IMG submission 161050) | Forest soil microbial communities from Barre Woods Harvard Forest LTER site, Petersham, Massachusetts, United States - Inc-BW-H-11-O ... | reverse complement strand
TGACCATGCCTTCTTCAAAAAGCAGCGGAAAAGGATCCAGGTGGGCCGTGGGAATTTCCGCGCAGCGCCCGGCGTGCCGCACATCGTAGCGATGGCCCAAAGGACAACGCAACAATCCTTCTTCCAAAGCTCCGGCGTCGAATGGCATGTTGCAGGCCGGGCAATTGTTTCGATAGGCGTACAATTTCCCCTCCAATCTGCAGACGACCAGTCGTTTCCCGGCCACGCGGACGGGCAGCCACGCCCCGTCAGTGAGCTGTTGAGCGTTCTCCAAGGCGATCCAATTTGGTTTAGCACGTTGCGGCGGCTGAGCAACGGTTGCCGGCGCCTGGTCCCCCGGGGGAACGCCATCCACCTCAAAGCCGGCGAGATCGGGGCACGCCTCTTCAATGGCATGCCGAATGGCCAGTTCTAAAGTTACCGCGGAAGAAGCGCAACTTTTGCAAGTACCTTGGAGCCGCAAACTGGCCCTTTCGCTTGTCAGGCTGATCAATTCGACATTGCCCCCATGACTCTGAAGATAAGGGCGGACATGATCCAAAGCCTCGCGCAAACGAGTCTCGAGGTCCGCCGGGTGAAGATCGTGAATGAGCAAGAGTCCACGCACGACCTTGTCGTTGATCATCTGCTGATAGACGTTCTGACCTCCGGGTCCGGATTCACTGGCAACTTGAAGAATTCTGGCCAAACCCTGGCCATAAAAGGCGAGCGTCGCCTCCATAAATTCATGGACCAATTCGCGCGTGGATGGGGTCGGCAGAGCTTCAATCTGTTCCAGAAGTTGCTGAATTCGCGCACCGTGCGAATTCATGGCGGCCAGTTGCTCTTGTACGTCGTTGGCGCCGGCGGGCCAGTTTCTTTCCGATGGTTCGTCGGGGGCCAGAGGAGATTTATTCAGAGAGGCGCTCATTCGGCTTAGTCTCTAACGAATTGGATAGTCTTGATCGCACAGTCGTTTCCTTCCACCGGTTCCACGGCACCGCGACACTGGGGACACTCAAGCGTTGGTATCGGTGCGGCACAGAGCGCGTCCTCCCAATATTTTGGGCTTCCACGGTAGGAACAACGCGGGCATTCCACCACTGCGGCGACGCATTCTATTTCGAGGGTTGAATCCTCCATGGCAGTTTCCTGGGTAATTGCCGTGTAACAGAAACGCAATTGGTCCGCTTCGACATGACTTAGTTCTCCGATGGCCAGGCGGACTGTCAGGAGCTTCTTTGCATCCTGCGCGTCAAGGAACTCCAGGACACGATCCACCACCGCGGACGCTATCGACAGTTCGTGCATCCGGGAAAACCGTCACATCGCCAGCAAGGATTTTGTTAGCTCCTCTAAACCCAAACCATTTTTGCAACTCGTTGGGACTACCTCGATGTCCGGTTTGAGTTTATGCACGTCGGCAATCAAGTCATCCACACTAACTTCCATCGCCGTAGCAAGATCTACCTTGTTGATGACGACGAGGTCCGCCCCAAGGAACATGTGCGGGTGTTTTCTGACCATATACTGGCCTTCCGTGACGCTCACCACGACGAGACGGGCCTTCGACCCGAGCGGGAACTCGGCGGGGCAGATCAAGTTGCCGATGTTCTCGATAAAAATCAGTTTTAGTTGAGTCAGATCAATTTTTCGCAACGCTTTTCCCACCAGGTTGGCGTCGAGATGACAACCATTGATCGTGGCAATCTGGACCACGGGCACATTTTGCCCAGCGATCAGATCCGCGTCCGTGCTTGTTGTTGCGTCGCCGTTCAAAACAGCAACTCCAAAACGATCCCTGAGTCTTTCGACCAGGCGCCCGATCAGCGTGGTTTTCCCTGATCCAATGGCGCCCATCACATCGATCGCCGCGACGCCATGGCGATCGAGCAGAGATCGGTTTTCCTTTGCCAGCCTGGCGTTTGCCTCCAGGAGGCTGTGCTCCAGCTCAATGTCATAAATCTCGTCCGGAGACGCCTCAATGGTTTGAATCATCGTCGCTTTCCTTATGCGCTCTTCACGCTGGCCAGCCCAGCAAAGGCGGTGGGCGTGTGCATCTGTTTCAGAATCTTTCCCTCTCCCAGATACATATGCACGCCGCAAGGCAGGCAGGGATCGAAGCTTCGCACCGCCCGCATGATGTCGATGCCTTTGAATTTGTCCGGCCCGTTTTCCTCAAAAATGGGCGTATTTTGCACAGCATCTTCGTATGGGCCGGGCGTGCCGTAGGTATCGCGCGGATTCGCATTCCAAGGTGTAGGAGGATACGGATGATAATTGGCAATCTTACCTCCGCGAATGACCAAATGGTGAGAGAGCACCCCGCGTACAGCCTCATGAAAACCGCAACCGATAGCTTCCTGCGGCACCTTGAAAGGAGTGAAGGTCTTTGTTCTTCCGGCATGGAGTTCGGCCATCGCTCGCTCCATGAAATACATCGCGGCAGCCGCTGCATAGGCCTGGAAATAAGTTCGGGCGCGGTCTCGCTCAATGGCGTTGCTCCACTTCGGAATTTTCCATTCAAACTCGACTTCTGGTTTCATCGCCGTCTGTGGCAAAACGATCTTGACGCTCTGACCGGTCGCCTTGACGTACCCGATGTCCACCAAGCCGGCTAACGCGGTTGCCCAGAGCCGAGCGATGGGACCTCCGCCTGTATCGAGCGCCAGATGGTCGCCAGTGCGTTTGTCATACCAACGGGGCGACATAACCCAGGTGTATTTATCCCCGAAATTCCGTTTCTGCGGCCGTGGAAGTGTCGTCTGATTCCAGGGGTGACGCTTGTCAACCGGGTTGCCGAGAGGGTCGGTCGAGACAAAGGTCTCCTGGTTCTCCCAGTCATCGTAATAAGACGATCCGAGCAGGATGCGGATCCCAAGGTTAATATCGACCAGGTTCGTGGTAACTAACTCACCATCGACCACAATGCCTGGGGTGACGTACATCGCCTTACCCCATCGATCCATTGTTTGATAATTATAGTCGCACACATCAGGGTCCTGGAAGGACCCCCAACAACCGAGAAGAATACGTCTTTGGCCAACCTGCTCGTAGCCGGGTAATGCCTCATAGAAGAAATCAAATAGATCGTCATGCAGCGGCACGACTTTCTTCATGAATTCGATGTACTTCATCAGGCGGACGAGAAAATCAGTGAATAGCTGGACAGAAGGAACCGTTCCCACTCCCCCTGGATAGAGCGTCGAGGGGTGGACGTGCCGACCTTCCATTAGACAGAACATCTCCCGGGTCATCCGACTGACTTGTAATGTCTCCCGATAGAATTCCCCTTCGAACGGGTTAAGCGATTTCATGATGTCCGCGATCGTGCGGTATCCATGATCTTTCGCGTGGGGTGCATCGGTTTTCTGGGCTTTTTCCCAAACGCCCGGATTGGTTTCCCGCACCATCTTCTCGCAGAAATCAACGCCGACCAGATTGTCCTGGAAAATGTTATGGTCAAACATGTACTCGGCTGCTTCGCCGAGATTGACGATCCACTCTGCAATAGCCGGCGGTTTGATTCCGTACGCCATATTCTGGGCGTACACTGAGCAGGTGGCGTGATTATCGCCGCAGATCCCGCAGATTCGGCTGGTAATGAAGTGTGCGTCGCGGGGATCCTTGTTCTTCATGAAGATGCTGTAACCTCGGAAGATCGAGGAGGTACTGTGGCACTCAACGACTTTCCGGTTCGTGAAATCGATCTTGGTGAAGATCCCCAGACTCCCAACGATTCGGGTGATAGGGTCCCACGACATCTCCACAATGTGAGGGGCCTCGGAACTCTTTTCCGTGGCAGTGGTGGTAGCGGTTTCCATTTGGGTGGTTCGATTTAAGGGCGTGTGCTTGTCCCAATGCGGGATGTTTAAGCCGCAACTCGGGTGAGGTCTCAGCCGTTGCCGTAATGCACGGGTTGGTACCCGGTCGTTAACTCCGGCCGCCGGTGACGCCATCGCGGTTCCTTGTTCGCAGTGTGCTGGGTGATGGAGCGTAGACTTCGAATCACCAAGCCGTAAATGCCGGAGGCGGCTGAGGAAACAGCTGCGCCGGGGGGCGCATCCATGAACGGCATGAATTTGTCCGGGAAGCCGGGCATCGTGCAGCCGATGCAGATGCCACCCACGTTCGGGCAGCCGCCGATCCCGTCCATCCAGCCGCGCTTGGTCACGTTGCAGTTGATAACTGGTCCCCAGCATCCGAGTTTCACGAGGCACTCGGGTGAACCGTATTCCTTGGCGAAGTTTCCCTGTTCGTAATATCCGCCACGATCACAGCCTTCGTGAACCGTTCTTCCAAACAACCATTTTGGGCGCAGCTGATCGTCGAGTGGAATCATAGGTGCCAACCCGGCCACTTGATAGAGCAGATAGAGGAGTGTCTCCATCATGTTGTCGGGCTGGACTGGACAACCCGGGACATTCACGATGGGCAACCCTGCTTTTGACTGCCAATTCCAACCGAGATAATCGGCTAAACCCATCGCACCGGTGGGGTTGCCTTCCATTGCATGAATTCCTCCGTAGGTCGCACAAGTGCCTGCGCAGACAATTCCCAGAGCCTTTGGTGCCAGCCGGTCGATCCATTCGTTGGTGGTGATCGGTTGCCCTGTTCTTGAATCGGTGCCTAACGCCGCCCAGTATCCTTCCTTTTTGATCTTCTCATTTGGGATAGAACCTTCCATCACCAGGACGAACGGGTCTAACTTGCCTGCGGCGGCTTGATACCAATACTTCAAGAAATCGTCGCCATTTTCATAGGCAATCACCGGATTATGAACATGAACTTTCGGTAAGCCGGGGATGGCACCCATGACCAAATCTTCGATGCTGGGCAAAGAAGCGGCGGTGATCGAAACAGAATCTCCGTCACATCCCAGACCGGTCGTCATCCAGACGACGTGAATTTCTTTGACGTCGGGTTCACGGTGCAAAAGGGGAGCGACTGCTGCCATGACAGCCTCCTTTCCTTTTAAGGGGGTTAGAAGTTGTACAAACTTAACGGGAGGGTTGATTTTTACAAATCATTTTACTAGCCGACCGAAACATTATGTCCCGACCAATTCCTGAAACGTTATCGTTAGATCGATCTCAGTCGATAGTCCGGATCGGTCACATATCCCGAATCCGTAGGTAGCGCTTTATTTCTGGCAGATTCGCGACAAGCGCGGCGGTAATGATTGCTACCAGGATAATAAGGCCTGTGATGCCTAATTGACGCATGCTGTTCACCTCCTTCTCGGCCCGATTCAGATCGTTTCCACTTCTTTCTTTTTTGGGCTTTCTTTCAAAAGATCATCGATCAGCGTTTTGATCCATTCGATCGCTCGCGGGACGGACTTCTCGACCGTCTCGCTCATTCCAATCTCCCCATCCTCCACTTCCAGGATCGCAGGCTCACACCCGATTAAATAGAGTTTTCCGGGAGAGCTTCCGAAACGGCGCAGCATTTGAAGCACCCTTACCGGATTCATGCTGTGGGCATCCGCCAGATTGGTGTCGAACTGGTCAAGTTGATTCAGATCGGGTTCAATCAGATAGACTGTGCCGGGCGCCTGGCCTTGCGCAGTGATGTCGATCAAAATTGTCACATCATAGCCATCCAAGATGGCATAGGCCAAGTCGTAGGTGCGAATCCCGAAATCGATGACCCGCACTTCGGGCGGCAATCTTTCACTCATTAATCGGCGCGCCACTTCACTGCCAAAAGCGTCATCGCCCAGAAAGATGTTGCCGGTGCCGGCGACCAGGATTTTGCTCGGTCTGCTCATTGCAATGGTTCAACTTCATTGATGCCGTAGAAGAAGCGATGTCCCGGCTGTCGCAGCATCCCCAGATCCTTTCCGGGATCCTCATCCAGCACCAGGGCCAGGTAAACGCGGTTCTCAGCATCCTGCTCGATCGATTCGATCACCGCGATTTTACCTTCCAAAGCGAGATCCATCACATCGGCTCGGCCCTGAGGTCTGATTTGAACGCGATGACCAATCTTTAAGTCGGTCCCGTTGACGGTGACATGTTCTAGACGTGTGTTGGGGTCAAAAAAGTCTCCGCTGGAAAATTGGCGGTCGCGAATCGTGCCGTGCATTTGCCAGAAAGCCTGTTCGGGTAACGCTTCTGTGCGATGCAAAATACGTTTGGCATGCTCATCCCCCTGGCTCATCTCCCACTTTTCCTGATCCGTCATGGTCAGAACACGCAGAGTCAGAATTTCGTCGATCTCCGTTCCATCAAAGAACTCGCCGGGGCTTTCTTGGGCAATCTCCGGAAAGTCGTACAAAATGATAGGGGAGGAGAGCATGGCGACTGGCTCACCTTTCTCTTTCTTGCCGACGAGAACCGGCCAAGTACCAATGTTCGTGCAGGTTTTGCTCGCTTCGACGTAAGCTAGTGGTGGATCCATCAAGGAAAGAAACGCGCCTCTAGCTGATTCTAAAATGGTGTGGGTCGAAGCAAAGGTCCGCATCAGAACTTCCTCCTGCTGATTCAGTTCGGGCTCCGATACTGGCGTGCGGTTTTCGACTTTTACGCTGATTTTAAAAACGTCTCCGGCCAAGGGCTGGACGGCGATATCAATTATTCCTTCTATGCCCTGCTGTTGCCGAATGATCGCTCCGATCACCTGACTCTGACCATTGCGAATCGGATCGAACGCCAGGGAGCTTGAAAAATGAAAAGGGAGCGACCACGTCTGGTTAGCATCGCTTTCAAGAAATCGATGATCCAGTCGGATTTCCCGTTCAACCGCTTCTTGCCAGGTCTGATAAAGCTTGTTGTCGACGCGCAGTTCAGGAATCACCGAAAAAGAACTCGTTCCGATATCGACGGGCAGGTCCGGCACCGGCTCCGGAAGCAAACCGACGCTCCTCGCCAACGGGTGTAAAAATCGGACCCGGACTTCCAGGATTGGCCGCTCACCCCCACTTCGGAGAAGGCACTCCGTTTGCATGGTAAATGGCTCCGCTCCGTTTTGGGCTTCGCTGTAAGCTTGCGGATAAACCCTGCCGAAAGTGAAGCGCTGGCGGTTCTTTCGCGAGGAGGCTCGGTAAGGATAAAGAATATATCCCTCGTAAAGCACCGCCTCTGCAATTCTATCAATCGTTGACGGGTTCATATCCTGCCAGCAACCGTTCAATTGTTTGCTCCCACGTTGGCAATCCTTGGCTGCGTTTGTAGGCGTACAACTTTTCAAAGACCTGCCGATGTAGCGCCAGCCAGGCACTGTTGGGGTAATGATGCTCCATCAACTCCTGCCAGATTCGCACCGGCATCTGGTAGGTGCATTCTTTGTCCCAGGAGATCTGTTGCACCTGGAGTCGTCCGTCCGGTCCGGCATAAAAGATGGTTCCGCTGAACAGGAAGAGCAGGGGAACCTCGCCTTCCTTTAACGCATAAAAATATTTCGTCGCGGTGACGTTCAGGTCGTAGGTGCACTGAATTGGCAAAACAGTCTCCGTTTTCCGCTCGAATGGACGAACCGTGGTGTTTGCGTGGGCCCAGAGTCGGTTGCGAAGAGTTTGCCCCCATCGGTCCGATGTGCCGAAAAGATCGGCCAACCTTTCCTTTTCTTCGTCCTCGTAGGGGCGATGCGCTGATTGGATTTGAACTTGCGCCTGTAGCATCACCGCCTGGATCAATTCTGTTTCTGGTAAGTTTGTCACCTCCAGGTGGAAATGAATGAGAGGGACGACCCCCCGAGCGGCGGGTTCCACTCCGGTCACTGTAAAGTTAAGGTCAGGCATCGTTTGGCTCCTTCCGCGCCGCTTACGCGCAGTTCGATTGCATTTGCAGGCGGGAAAAAAATCGATCGATTTCTCCCCAGACGATCTCTCCGCCGGACAAGCCTCGCCAGTGCACGCGAATCAAACCGACTAGCTCGAAGCAAACATCGATCGGCGCGAGGTAATATTCGCGTTTGCTGCCCACCCGATTGACCAGAAGCGCCTCGACGTCTGGTTCCATCCGCGCGAGAGCGATATTGTTCGCTACCAGTGTGTCCCAGGCTTTGAGCGGTAAAAGCGACTCGGTGGCTCCGGCTGGACTGGGATACATCGCCTTCATTTGGTTCCCGGAGCTGCTTTGGAAGAAGAAAGCGAGATTGATCGGAAGGGCGAGACTCTCCCATTCGACATCCGTAAAGTTCAATCCGGGCAGAAAATGGACTTCGCGCGGGATCAGCCTGAAGCGGCCGTCCAACACGGACTGGAAACGAAGCGCACATGAATCGCAAGTGCAGACGATCCGGGCTGTGGCCATTTCCAGCATGTGCCGGTGTTCGCCAGCGAGCCCAACGCTGCAGAGTTCACACCGCTCGATCGCAGCTCGCGGTCGTGCGAAGCGGCGTAAAGTGGCAAACACCGTCTCTTGCTCATTCATATCTCAGGTGGAAACGCGGATCGGCTTGCCGCCGAGCCAGGCCGCGATGTTTTCGACCGTATCGCCATAAAAAATCCGGTAGGTTTCGTTGGTCACGAATCCAATGTGCGGCGTCACCAGCAGCCGGTCTAACGAACGGAACGGATGCGACGGCGGCAGCGGTTCGATGTCGTAAACGTCGAGCGCGGCGCCAGCAATCGACCGGCTTTTCAGCGCACTTAGCAACGCCTCCTCATCGACCAAGGGTCCGCGCGAGGTGTTAACAAAATAGGCGGTCGGTTTCATCCAACCAAATTCCGCCGCACCGATAATCCCTTTGGTGCGCGGACTCAGGACCAGATGAATCGTCACGATGTCGGCCGTCCGAAATAACTCTTCCTTGCTGACCAGGTGCGCGCCGTGTTTCTCCGCGGATTCACGCGTCAGATTCTGACTCCAGGCCACAATATTCATTTCGAAGGCATGAGCGATCTTTGCGATTCTGGCTCCGATGCCACCCAGGCCTACGACTCCGATTGTTTTACCAGCCAGATCTCCGCCCACCGTAATTTGCCACTGACCTTTCTGCACCGAGGCAAATTCTTCGGGCACGTTGCGTAGCATTGCCAGGATGAGCGCCCAAGTCATTTCAATGGCGCCGTGCGAGGAGTAACCCGTATGGCAGACCGTGATGCCGTGCTCGGTCGCCGCCGCCAGATCGATTGACGCATTTCGGGATCCCGTAGAGGCGATTAGTTTCAAGTTCGGCAACTGTTCGATGATCGCGCGGGTCAACGGGGTACGTTCCCGCATCACGCTCAGAACATTAAACGGCTTTAGTCGCTCTATGAGCGCGGTTAAATCGGAGAGATGGTCGTGAAACACCGTAATGTTGGTTTTACCGTTCAACGGTGACCAATCAGCCGATTGCAGGGCCACTCCTTGATAGTCGTCGAGAACTGCAACTTGAACCGGCTGGTCGTTTTGCATGGAATTCGAATGTGAAATCGGGGGTTACGACCAATTTGCCGGAACGATCGCAGATCGTCAAATCCTGCACGGGTGCAATTGGTTTTGATACCTTGCACGCAGCCGTACGACGAGAGTAGGCTCTTTCTTTGGATGCAAACTTTCATGCGGATCGAATTTTCCACTGGGATCGGGTACAAAGCGGCACGTTTCGTGGTTCTGACTGAGTTACCGGAAAATGTCCTCGAGGAGCTTCGGGCGCAGAAGCTGAGTCCGCAAAACCGGGCCTACGACGTGGCGTTAGAAACCGCAGAACATGTCCGATTGGTTGATCCGGGGCTCCGGATTATTTTGTTGTCGAATACTTCGGGCAAGGTCAAAAACCCTGATGGCCTTGGGGAACCAGCCTTTATTTCCGAGGACGGATGTAAAGCTTGGGTGATCAGAAAACCAGGTACGGACCATTCCGGGGCTTACAAAAGGCCGATCTCATAAGTGAGACTTTCGCTTGCTTTATCGAGGTGAGATAGGATGATATCTGCCTGTTTGCTCTAGTTCAAAGCTCGGTAGATCGTCAGGTGAGGTTTTCTCGATGGTGATTTGAAATCCGGTCCTCGGGAACGGCTCTAGAGCTGGCAAATCACTAATTAGTTCATTAAGCTATGAAGCTTTACGTTGGAAATCTGTCATTCGATACGACCGAAGCTGATCTTCGGGATATCTTCGAACAATTCGGAACAGTCAGGGAGACGCGCGTCATAACCGATCGAGAGACTGGCCGATCGCGCGGCTTTGCGTTTGTCACCATGGGTAACGACGCAGAAGGTCAGGCGGCTATCGCCACCTTGCATGGCAAACAGTTTGCAGGTCGAACCATTACCGTGAACGAAGCTCGGCCAAAAGAGGACCGCCCAAAACGTTCCTTGTCGCAGTCAAGGCGCTAACGCCGTCGGAGGGACGCTGGGAAACAATCGCGGCGTCCCTCGATTCCGGATAGTCGGATAATTTTCGGGATGACAACTCATCAGCTCTCTCTAAAAATCACAGCTCAGACGAGATCTAATTTACCATGTCCACTGAGTCGGCCATTCCAGTCGAAGGTAAAATCGTCTCGATTCTTCCTGGAACAATGTTTCGAGTAGAGCTTCCCAATAAGCAGGTGGTACTGGCCCACATTTCGGGCAAGATGCGAAAGCGCTTTATCCGGCTTAACCTGGGCGACCGGGTCAAACTCGAGATGTCTCCCTATGACCTGAGCAAAGCCCGGATTGTCTACCGCCTCGGCTAGGGAAGTGTCGGTGCCAGTGTCAGGAGGAGTTCTCAGTGCCGGTTGGCAGTTGTCAGTGCCGCCCGTCTCGGCTGGATTCTGGTCTGCACGCCAGTCTTATCTCGTATGATCGTCCGGTTTTGAGTGGCAACTGGCACTGCAGAGATCTCGACTTCTGAATTCCGGGCAATTGAATCCGGCAAGCGTTTCGAAGAGCTTCTTTGGTCCCGTTTGGGTCATCGTATGCTGGTGACTGGCAACTGGCACTGTCAACTTCCCCCGACACTTCTTAGGGGTTCATCCGACCCTCGGCGGCGATCAGCGCGTCACAGAGGGCATGAATTTCGTTGTCGATTTCCTCGGGGTGCGAGACCGTGCGCGCGACTTCCTCGCGGAGCAGAACCGAATAACGCTTTCGGAGCCGGTGGACAAGAGTCTTGATCCCGCCCACGGTGACGCCGAGTTTTTCGGAGAGTTCTTCGTAGGAAGGGGTAGGACGGCTATCGCCGAAGCGCAAGAAAATCTCTAGAGCTTCAAAGGTAGATCCTTTGCCTTCCGCGGCGTAGGCGCGTCCCAATTCAACCATCACGTGGTTGAGTAGGGTCATTGCCCAGCGGGCATCAAAAATTTTCTCTGCGGTCAGATAATCCGCCGGCTCGAGTCGGTATCGACTTTCGGCATTCTCCCAATCGAAGGAGACAAACTCGTATTCTTTCCCCCTCTTGAGACTTCGTGCTCGCTGAGCCTCGTTGGAGAGGTAGTTCTGGAGTGAAGCAAGCAAAAACGACCGAAACTTGCCCTTGAGACGATCCACCTGGGTCAAAGCCCGGTGCTCCAATAAGTGTAAAAAAAACCCTTGGGTTAAATCTTGGGCGTCATGCGGCGAGTAGCCACGTCGCCGGACAAAAGAATAAAGTGGGTACCAATATATCCGGCAAAGTTCCGATAAAGCAGCCGGCCCGCCCTCTGCCTGGCTCTGTGCAGAGACCATGACGAGAGTCCAGCGTGTGGTATGAAACTGAGCCCCAGCAGCTCCGCCTGGGTCGACATTCTGGTTCATTCTCCGCTTCCCTAGTCTCTTAGACTAATGAAAAACGGTGGCATTCGAAACAAAATTCGGGAACTGGTTGCGTCTAATCTGCGAGCCATCACTCGAGCACGTTCGCTCTGGCGAAACAACTCGGAAAAGCCTTCGATTTGTTTGGTCCTTTTATCTTTCTGAGATCAGAAATGGATCAATGGTGCCAATTATTGTTGTTGTAGGTACGCCCGCCATAGTAGCCCCCTCGATAGTAGCGACCACCATAGTAGCCGCCGCGGTAGTATCCGCGACCATAGTAACCGCTGTAATATCGGTTGCGCCAATACGGTCCGTACCCATAACCCCCGTATCCGTAATAAGGTGCGCCGTAAAAGGGACCGGGGCCGTAGTAGCCAGGCCCATAAAAAACCGGGACCGGAATTGGCAAGCCGAAGACAAATCCAACTCCAGCGCGCGCCGTCGGCTCTCCGAGGAACGCAAATCCCGTGACAATCAGCAGGAGGACAACGAGCTTCTTCATAACTGGGTATTAGACGAACTACCGACCAATTTGATCAAACGTAATGATAAAATGCTGATATTTCAGTTCTCCTAGTTGCTTCGTGCAATTCAGGCTCTGCTCCGGTTATTGCAAGAGGAGAAATGCAGCGCCCAGTAGCGCTATGACAAATAGAAGAGCCAAAGCGAGTACCGCGGTCCCGCTAAACGTACGAACCTGCGCGGGGCGAGTTGAAATCGTCAGTCGATGCGATCCTGATTCGAGTGCTTTCCGCATAGCAGCATTATTGATTGAATCGTCAGCCGGTATTCCGGACGCGCACGATTTGATTCCGACCCAAATCGTCGCGCTTTCCTTAAACATTGATCGACGTCTAGCCGAATTTCTTAAGGATTTGTCTTACTTTTAGACCGCTGCCAGGGTCGCCTCGCGCTCTCGGAAGCGTATGCAAGAGGTCTTCGGCCACGCAATCCGTCTCCGCCGGGTCGGTTTTTTTTCAGATCGGATGTTGGAATATTGATCCCATCCGCGATTGTGGTTAATGACGAGGAATTCCGGTGCTATTGATCAAAGCGGCGGTTCGATGCGTCATTCATTTTCCTACGAAATTCGGAATCAGCCGACTGCTTTGCAAGGTTTGAAGCAGGAGCTGGATTCGACCCTTTCTACCAAGCTGAAAGGCTTCGACACACGTGCTACGGTTCTGCTGGTGATCGACGAGCTGGTATCGAATCTTTTAAAATACGGCTTCGATGCCAAACCGGATCAAAGATCCTACTTGAAGATCGAATTTGATGAGAACTGGCTGGAGATTGAATTAAAAGACAATGGGCACCGCTTTAATCCGTTGGTCCATCCGGAACCGGTATCGCTTGGCCAAGAGCTTTCGGATCGGGCAGTGGGCGGCCTCGGATTGTACCTGGTTTTAAAAATGATGGATGAAACGCATTACGATTGGATACATCCATGGAATTGTTTGCGTTTGAGGAAAAAAATGAAGAACACCTTCAATGAATGCGAAAGTTGAAGCCTCCGGTGGATGCAAGATTCTGCGTGTCAGCGGTCGGATTGATTTTGAATCTGCTCTGGATTTTGAGCATCAAATCAACGCGATGATTCAGGAGGGAGGCGACTGTTTCATAATCGAGCTATCGAAGGTTGAATTGCTGAGCAGCGCAGGTCTGCGGGTGATGCTTTCAACAGCCAAGCGGGTGGCCCATCGCAATGCGTCTCTGGCGTTGGCTGCGCCAAGCCAGGTAGTACGTCAGGTTTTTGAGATCTCTCATTTCAATTTGCTCTTCAAGATTTTTCCGTCCGTTCCGGCGGCTATCACGGCTCTGAAGGGAGGGGTCGAAAACTCCCTTCCGGAAGAGTTTCCTACAGATTCTCTGCCCGCGTCTGGTTCGGTGGAGCTGGGGGAATCGAAAGCATTGGGTTCTGTCGTTTCTGCCGCCGGGTTCCCCGCAAAGCCATCGGCACGCGTCGAAGTACTTCCCCCCGTAGTCTCACCCGAACCGGGGAAACCGCAGCCGCCTGATGTTCAGCATCCGTCCGAAACCCCTGCGGTTGCGCCTCCGCCTTTACCAACGGGAATAGCGGAGCCGTTGAAAGGGCAATCTACTACGGCGTTGCCAAAAAGATCGCAGGCCCAATCGGTACGACAGACCCCGCCAGCTCCTCCCGTAACTCCAACTGTTCCCGTTTCTGCTGGCTCGGTTCAGCCGCCCTCTCTGCGGTCGGCGGGTATGGCCAACCGTCGTGAGGCGAAGTATCCGGCCCAGTTGGAGGTTCGAGCAGAGGGGGCCAGCTATCCGTGCAAAGATGGGGATGTTATTGGGACGGAGGGACGATTGGCGAAGGCGTATTTCAGCCAAATTACAAATCTGTCGGCGCGTCACTTGCTTATTGGTCAACTCGAGGGTCGTTGGTTTGTTTTCACGCCCAAAAACGTGCCGCACCCGTTTATTCTCGATGGGGTGGCGCTCCGTGCCGGTGAGAGGAAAATGCTCCAGTACGTTGAACACCAAGTCGAATTCAGTGGGTACGTCTTCGGGTTCCGACTTGTTGAGCCAGAGGGAAAAGAGGGATTCTTTTCGCGAATTTTTGGCCGGAAAACGTAGAAAGGCAGGAGTTCAGGAGTTGCAGGAGTTCAGGAGTTGCAGAATGAGGCGGTGCGGGATCGGCGGAGGTTCTCCCGGGTCTATGGTCTAGGCTAAGGGGCAACGGCCCAAATCTCTACGGCTCGATTTTGATCGGGGCGTTTGCCGTCGAGGAGATCGGTACTGCCCATCCCGACGCTGTGAATCACGTTCAGGAGGTTAGTCTTTTCTTTCAGGACTTTGGTAACGTTATCGGCTCGCTGTTGGGAAATCTGCAGGTTAGTTTTCGGATCACCTGCCGCGTCCGCGTACCCGGCGACGACAAACACCACGGTTGGATCGCTGACTTTGTCTTCGATTGCTGGTGATTTAATACGCTTCATCAAATCGTCGGCTGCGGCGCGACTCAAAGCTGTTTGACCGGTATCAAATCGAGCCACCAACAGCCTCTCCATCGAACGCGCAGTCTGCATTTTTTCCCCTAGCCGCTTCTTTTCTTCCGCGGTGAACTTGGGCATTGCGTTGATCCTCTTGAGAACGTCCTCGCGAGTCGCGTCTACCTGGGACTTAGTAAGAGTTGCAGGAGGCTGTATCTCGGCACCGGCCGCGGTAGAGGCGTCGGAATCCGTCCGTGGCGGGGTTGTCTCGGTGACTACCTTCCGCTTATCTTGATCTGCGGTAGGCGAGGGCAGCGGAATTGGGGTCTCTGTCGGTGCGATCGCTGCTTTATCTTCACTGCTCGTCTGGGAGTCGGGTGTTGATGCGTTGGCCGGAGGCAGGGAGGATTCTTGACCTTGAGCGGGGGTGGAGCTCGCAAGTTTGTCTTCTCCTTGAGCTTCGACTACTTTTGGGCCTGTCTCTTGTTTGTTAATCGCCAAATGGAAGATCTGGTCCTTGAAAGCGAACAATGCCGCCCCTCCACCGATCAGAATGAGAAGCAGCACGAGTCCAAGTGCGACGAGAATCTTGGCGCTGCTCTGTTTGGAGGAATCCATGGCCAGCGGTTGGCCGCATTCGGGGCATTTCGAGTCTGGCGGAACTGGAATCTTTTCGCCCGTGTACGCAAGACTGCAGCCGACTTTATTTTTGCAGACGCCAAACTGGGGTTTCATAGCGATCCACCGATCATACCTGTGAACCGATTTGAAGTAAGAAAAATCTTTCGCCGCGCCACCAGGTTCGATCTCTGGCATAAACGATGGGCGCATTGACGCAAATGCGCTACAAGAGATCAGAAAGAATCTGACACACCGCGACGCCCGAGTGGAAAACGAAGAAAAACGAACCCTTGGCAGAGACCTGCGACTGCTGGAATTGATCGTCGATAACATCGATGATTTGATCGCGGTGATCGACTCGCAGGGAAGGCGGGTCTGGAATAACGCAGCTTACGCAAGGGTGCTTGGATATTCCGTCGAGAGCCTCGCTGGGAGTAACTCGCTGATTGAAGTCCATCCCGATGATTTGCCTAAAGTACAACAGGCACTGCGTGATTCGATGCTGAGCGGAAGCGGACGCCGGATCGAATACCGGCTCCGGCATCGGTCTGGAAACTACGTTTACCTGGAGTCACAAGGATGGGTATTGCGGGCGAGCGAGGACCGGGAGCAATTGCTGGTGGTGATATCCCGGGACATTTCTCAACGGAAGGAGCTTGAGGAACAACAGGCCGCGCTGTACGAGCAACAGTCTCGCCAAGCCAAGGCAATGGCCGCGATTGTCCATTCCCTCGATTTTCAACGGTCGGATGTAGAGCAAGGATCTGAGATGATCCTCGATTTTCTTTGCAAGACGCTCCAGGCGGAATCGGCGGAACTCTGGAGATTGGAGAACGCAGAGGAGGGGCGATTTCTTTGCATCCGGAGCTTCTGGGCGGGCGGGGCAAATCCGCGACGGGCACCGGACACAAGCGTGGAAACGACCACACTGCCCCTGGTGCTGCGGGAAAACCGAGTTCTGGCTTTGCCTGACGATGTCGCTGGCCTCGAGGAAAACGGTGTTGGGGAGCTTTCGCCCGGCACCGCACCGCGGTCGATTCCGCAACAGGTTGGCGAAAAGCTCGTACCAGACGGCGCGAAAGGGTTACTGGCGGCCATCTGGCTCGCCGGGAAACCGGGGGGTTTTCTCTTGATCGGATCCAGCGATCCAGGCCGGGTCTGGTCGATCTACGAACGAAATTTCTGCGTGGCTCTCGCAGACCTCGTTTCAGTGCTTCTTGAGGGCCGGCAGCGTCTCGACACTCTGCAAGCGCTTCAGCTCAGCCAAAAGATGATCAGCGCACAACTCGCCGATGCGGCGACCTACGTGCGGTCCCAACTGCCCGTCAATTTGTTCGATTCGGTTCGAACTGACTGGAGGTATCTTCCCAGCTCGACCCTGGGCGGGGATGCGCTCGATTTTTTTTGGTTAAATGAAGATCATATGGTGATTTTTCTGCTGGATGTCGTGGGACATGGGGTTGGACCCGCGTTACTGGGTACTTCCATTCTCCATTTGTTGCGGCAACGGGCGCTGAAGGATGGTGATCCGCTCGATCCGGTTTCCGTTTTAGTGGCGTTGAATCGGTCGTTTCAGATGGATGAGCATGGAGACAAAGTGTTTTCGATTTGGTACGGCGTCTTTGACCGGGTTAGCGGAATCATCCGGTTTGCGGCGGCTGGCCATCCGCCGGCCTTGCTCATTTCACCTAATCAGAACGGTAAGCCCGATGCGACTTGGCTTAAGGGCAAAGGGCTCTGGATTGGGGCAACGGCTACCGAAATGTTCGAAGGCGGAAGCTCGATTGTGGCGCAGGATGCCGAATTGTTCGTTTTCAGCGATGGCCTGTATGAGTTGTCAACACCGGAAGGTCCGATGATCGGGCTGGACAGGTTCGGGCGGCTCTTGGTGGACCTTTATAGTTCCGGCAACGCGGATCTGGAAAAAGTGTTAACCGAGGTGAGCCGGCTCCACGGATCAGAACAATTCGAAGATGATGCTTCGATCCTGAAGGTCCGCTTCGGCTAAGATTGGCGATTCAGGGCGAAAACGATGGAATGCAATTGGGGGCCAAGTCGCCGGAGTTCTTCCTTATGGGCGTTTGCCAGTTGGTCGAGAAGTTCGCTGCCGCGCGCGGTGAGGGTGACATACACTTGGCGGCGATCCTCGTTACCGGCGACGCGGATGATCAATTTTTGGGCCCCTAGCCGATCGACCAGCCCGACGGCGCTATGGTGGGCGATTTGCAGCTGTTCTGCCAATTCCCCGATGGTGGCGGAATCCCGGCCTGGAAAGCCCTTGATGGCGAGGAGAGCCTGGTACTGACGCGGAGTCAGCCCGGCGGAAGTTGCTGCTGATTCACTGAAGCTCAGGAATTGCCTGAGGCTATAGCGAAAAGCGGCCAAGGCTTCGTAGTCGGCCTTGGTCACTCGAGGGGTGGCTCTTTTTTTGGCGGGGGTCACGTAAGTATCTTGTCCACGAAACAACCGTCGAGAGGGTGTTTCGGGGACAGAACACTCGCGAAGGTTGATACCGCGGAAGAGAGCAAAAAGTAAAGTTTGATTTATATCGGGTAGCGATAAAAAATCGCAGGGATGGTGAGGTCGCTGCAATAATGTCCAGGAACGCCCCCCAACCTCTGGTGACAGGCACAAGAGTTTATCTGCGCCATCCGCGCAAAAGTGACATGGATGAATTTACGCGTCTGGTCATCGCCAGCCGGCGTTTTCTCCATCCTTGGGTCGCCCCGGCAACGACTCCCGAAGCTTATGAGCGCTACCTGCAGCTTTCCCGCCGCAAATCGATGTGCACTTGCCTGGTTTGCCGGAACGAGGATTCCGGAATAATCGGAGTTTGCAGCCTGTCTCAAATATTCCTCGGCAATCTTCAGCACGCCTTTTTAGGCTACTGGATCGGTGTGAGGTTTTCTGGCCAGGGGTACATGGCCGAAGCGCTCGATCTCCTGCTATCTTACGCCTTTGAAGCCCTGGAGCTGCACAGGATCGAAGCAGATATCCAGCCAGAAAATGTGCATTCGAAGGCGCTCGCCGCACGGATTGGCTTTCGAATGGTCGGTTTCTTTCCGCGGTATCTGAAGGTTGCTGGCCGCTGGAAGGATCACGAGCGATGGGTGATCGGCCGTAAGGAATGGTCGAACCGTGTTCGGTACAGCCGCTCATGAGTCGGTCACAGTTTATCCTTGCAGCAAGGCGACGAGATAAGGGTTAGATTGTGAACCACAAGTTCCGCGGGTCGCCGGACCAAAAAACCAAAGAGACTTAGCATATGTCCGCAGGATCACGCTTGAGAAAAGCGGTCGAGTTAGAAATCCCACTCCAGCTGGTGGGTACCATCAATGCCTATTGCGCCCGCTTGGCCGAGCGAGCGGGTTTCAAGGCGATTTACCTCTCCGGGGCAGGGGTGGCAAATGCATCATTTGGGTTACCGGATTTGGGGATCACAACTTTAAATGATGTTTGTGAAGACGCGCGGCGCATAACGGCTGCCTGTCCGTTGCCTCTGCTGGTGGACGCGGATACTGGCTGGGGTGGTGCTTTCAGTATTGCGCGAACCATCCGTGAGCTAATACGGGCGGGAGCGGCGGGGTGTCATCTAGAGGACCAGGAGCAGGCCAAGCGGTGCGGGCACCGTCCGAACAAGGTCATCGTTTCAACCGGAGAGATGGTTGATCGCGTCAAGGCTGCGGTCGACGCGCGTTCAACCGATGAATTCGTGGTGATGGCTCGAACCGATGCGGTCGCTTCGGAAGGTTTGCAGGCCGCCATCGATCGCGCCGGAGCCTATGTGGAGGCGGGTGCCGACATGATCTTTGCGGAGGCCGTCTACGCTTTGGAAGATTACCGTGGGTTCTCCAGGAGCGTACCGGTTTCGGTCCTCGCGAACCTGACGGAATTTGGCAAGACGCCGTTCTTCACCCTTGAAGAGCTCCGCGAAGTCGGGGTTCGGCTGGTTCTCTATCCGCTCAGTGCCTTCCGAGCCATGAGCCAGATAGCGTCCCGCGTTTACGAGACAATTCGGACGGAGGGAACCCAAAAAGAGGTCGTCAGCAAGATGCAGACAAGGGCCGAACTGTACGATGTTTTGAACTACTACTCCTTTGAAGACAAATTAGATCAGTTGTTTTCCAACGACAAAAAGAGTTGATTTTATGATCGAGAGAATTCCCCCCAGCCCGTCCGGAGGTTTGCGTGGGCAATCCGCCGGTTCGACCGCCATCTGCACCGTGGGTAAGTCTGGCGTCGGCTTGACCTATCGCGGTTATGCCATCGAAGATCTTGCCGAGTACGCCACCTTTGAGGAAGTTGCCTTCCTCCTGTTGGAGGGAAGCCTGCCGAATCACCAACAACTTGCTGAGTTCCAGAAACGCCTGAGAGAATTTCGAATTCTGCCGCCTGCGCTCAGGGAGGTGCTTGAGCGGATTCCAGAAAATGCGCATCCGATGGATGTCTTGCGAACCGGCACCTCGATGGCGGGGGTGCTCGAGCCCGAAGGCAATTTTTCTCAACAAGACCGGATTGCGGAGCGGCTCCTTGGATCGCTCCCGTCAATCCTCTGCTATTGGTATCACTATAGTCACCATGACGGCGCGCGCATCGAAGTGGATTCAGACGAGGAGACCTTCTCCGGTCATTTTCTGAGGCTTCTGCATGGTGCAAAACCGAGTACGGAACATCAACGTGGGATGGATGTTTCGCTGATCCTTTATGCGGAGCACGAATTCAACGCCTCAACCTTTGCCGCTCGCGTCTGTGCGGCGACGTTGTCGGATTTCTATTCTTGCGTCACCGGGGCGATCGGAACTCTACGCGGCCCCCTACATGGCGGGGCGAATGAAGCGGCGATGGAATTGGTTTCGAAGTTCAAGGCGCCGGAAGAAGCCGGCGCGGCTGTCAAAGAGATGTTGGTTCGAAAAGAAAAGATCATGGGGTTCGGCCATGCAGTCTATCGCCATTCCGACCCGCGCAACGCCGTGATCAAAGAGTGGGCCCGTCTGCTGTCCACCGCGGCCTGGTATGGTGACGGCTACCTATTTGCGGTTTCGGAAGCAGTAGAGAAGGTCATGTCAGAGGAAAAGAATTTATTCGCTAATGCGGATTTTTTCTCCGCTTGTCTGTACCATTTCATGGGCATTCCGACGCCGCTTTTCACCCCTATTTTCGTGCTAGCTCGGGTAACCGGGTGGTCGGCGCATATCAAAGAGCAACGTGCCAACAACAAACTCATTCGCCCGAGTGCCGACTATGTCGGCCCAGATACCAGGCCTTACCCCCCGATAGAAAGACGTTGAATCAGGAGTTGCAGGAGTTACAGGAGTTGCAGAATGCGCAAGGAAGCGCCAGCCCCGCTTCCTCTCAAAAGTCTCCTGAACTCCTGAACTCCTCCCCCAAATGCGCCCAGAACCCGATAGTCTCCTCCAAGAGATCGCCGACTATGTGCTAGCCGTCGATCGGATCACGAGTGAAGAAGCGATCGATACGGCACGAGTTTGTCTCATGGATACGCTTGGATGTGGCCTGCTCGCCTTGAGCTACCCGGCTTGCACGAAGCTCCTGGGACCGATTGTCACAGGTGCGACAATGCCCGGCACCGGGGCGCGGGTTCCCGGTACTTCCTACGAGCTCGATCCGGTCCGAACGGCTTTCAACATCGGTGCGATGGTGCGCTGGCTCGATTTCAACGATACTTGGCTTGCCGCCGAGTGGGGGCATCCGTCCGACAATCTCGGAGGAATCCTTGCGGTCGCCGACTACCTTTCTCGCCAAAGGGCCAGGGAAGGTGAGGCAGTCGTGACAATTAGAGATGTGTTGATCGCCATGATCCAGGCGCACGAAATCCAAGGCGTGCTGGCACTCGAGAATGCATTCAACCGCGTCGGTCTTGACCATGTTCTTCTAGTGCGGATCGCTTCGACCGGCGTCGTCACGCGATTGATGGGGGGCACTCGAGACGATGTGATCTCCGCTCTTGCGAATGCGTTTATTGATGGCGGGGTGCTGCGCACCTATCGGCATGCGCCGAACACGGGATCACGAAAATCATGGGCGGCGGGGGATGCGACCAGCCGCGCGGTATGGCTGGCACTGAACGCGCTCAGGGGCGAGATGGGTTACCCGAGCGCGCTAAGTGCAGCGATCTGGGGCTTCCAGGAAGTGCTCTTCAAAGGGGCTCAGGTCCGGGTTCCCTCGCGAGGATTTGGTACTTACGTTATGGAGAACATTTTGTTCAAGATCTCGTTCCCGGCAGAATTCCATGCTCAGACGGCGGTTGAAGCAGCGCTTAAATTGTATCCACAAGTTGCCAAGCGGCTCGGTGATGTTGTGCGCATTGTCATTGAAACCCAGGAAAGCGGTAAACGGATTATCGATAAAAGCGGACCTCTTCATAATCCGGCGGATAGAGATCATTGCATTCAGTACATGGTCGCGGTGCCGCTTATCTTTGGTCGATTAATGGCCTCAGACTACGAAGACGAGATCGCCTTTGATCCTCGTATCGACTGGCTCCGGGAGAAGATGGAGGTTACGGAAAACGCGCAGTTTACCATCGATTACCTGGATCCAGCGAAACGTTCGATCGGGAATAGCGTACAGGTCTTTTTTGCGGATGGGACGCAGACGGAACGGGTAACAGTGGACTATCCAATCGGCCATCGCCGCCGTCGCAAAGAAGGGATTCCTAAGCTGCTGGAAAAATTCGAACGCAACCTGCGTGGTCGCATTCCCCCGCGCCAGGCAAACACAATTCTGGAGCTTTGCGGTGACCGGGGGCGCCTCCAATCGACGCCGGTGCACCGGTTTATGGATCTCTTGGTAGTCTGATTATTCAGGATTCAGGATTCAGGATTCAGGATTCAGAATACAGGAGCAGGAGTTCAGGAGAGCTTTCCGATAGAAGGGAGGCTCGCTCCATTCTGCAACTCCTGAACTCCTGATTTGCCCTCCGCCCTCTGCTGCG
>Ga0210390_10001507_pt1 | contig 22175 bp, 23 predicted proteins | sample IncBWH11OmetaG_FD_161050 | JGI IMG/M metagenome (GOLD analysis project Ga0210390, IMG submission 161050) | Forest soil microbial communities from Barre Woods Harvard Forest LTER site, Petersham, Massachusetts, United States - Inc-BW-H-11-O ... | reverse complement strand
GACTTCGAGGGCCTGTGCAAGATGCCCGCCGGCGCGTACGGTGACTCGCTCGGCGGGATGACCATCGCCGGGGGTATCGCCGCGGCGCTTTTGGCGCGCGAACGGACCGGCCAGACCTCGGTGGTCGACGTCTCTCTGCTCGGCGTGGGCGCCTGGGCGAACGCCCTGGCGGTCGGCTTCGCGCTCCTGACCGGTGGGCCGCCAGAGCGCACGCCGAGGAGTGGCTCGGCTCGCACCAATCCCCTGGTGGGCGAATACCAGACCGCCGACAATCGGTGGATCGTGCTGGCGATGCTGCAACCGGGACGCTATTGGCCCGAGTTCTGTCGGCGCATTGGTCGCGCGGATCTGGTCACCGACCGGCGGTTCGCGACCGTCGATGCGCTCATGGGCAATGCGGCGGAGGCGGCCGAGATTCTTCAGAACGAGATTGCCGCCCGGACGCTGTCCGAGTGGATGACGCAGTTCGCCGACATGGAGGGGCAATGGGGCGTCGCGCAGGATCCCTGGGAGGTGGGGCAAGATCCCGCACTGCGGGCCAACGGAATGATCGCCGAAGTTTTCGACATCGACGGCGCGCGACGCGAACTGGTCGCTAATCCCGTGCAATTCGATGAGACGCCAGCAAGCCTCACTCGGGCACCGCAGTTCGCCGAACACACCGACGAAATCCTGCGCGGACTCGGAAAATCGGACGACGAGCTAATCGGCCTCAAGATCGCCGGTGCCGTGACGTGAAGCGCCGGCGGTCAGTCCTCGCGACGCAATATCGCGGCCGAACAGAACGCCCACAGATCGTCGACGCTGGTCTGACTGCCACCCGTCAACACCCGGGAGTGCGTCGAGGCAAGGAGCAATTCCTGAAGCAGCGCCGCCTGCGTGTGCAGCCCGAGATCCTCCCGTAGCCGGCCCGCCTTGGCGACTGCGTTCAACAGTTCGACGATGAAGGCGTGCAAGGGCTCCAATGCGCTGGCGAGGTCGTTCGGCCGCGTCTCGGCGAGCCGCAGGTGAAGAACACTCAACCCCCGTGCCAGCCGCGCTGGCATCTCGGTGATCTCGGACAATGCATCCAATAGAGCCCGAAGCCGCAGCACCGGATCGTCAATGCCCTCGCACCGCTCTTCCAATATCGGCATCGCGGTCTTGCGCAGAATCGTCTCGTACACGGCGAGCATCAGACTGTCTTTGCTGTCGAAGAAGGTATAGAAGGTGCGTTGCGACTGACTGGAGCGGTCCACCACGTCCTGAATGGAGAAGTCACCCTCGTCGCGTTCGGACAGCAGTTCAACGGCAGCCTCAACGAACCGATCACTGCGCTTGCGTGCACGTTCGATCGCATTACGCAGTGATCGATCCACGCTGTCTCGTTGCCAGCTCGGCACGTACTGCTCTGGCGCCTCATCACTGACTGGTTTCAGCTCAGCTGTCTTCTGCCGCGCCATGGCTCCCCGCTCTCTCATTGTCGACTTCAGCCAGGAAGGCACTGATGACCTGTGCAAACCTATCGGGACATTTGTGGTGGACGGCGTGTGCTGCGCCGTCGAGTTCTACGTAGCGTGCCAAAGCGTTGACCTCTGCGAATCGCCGCCCTTGGGCCCGTCGCGTCGACTCGTCGAGGGCGCCGGCCACCAGCAACACGGGACACCCGACACCACCGAGTGTTTCCGCCGACAGTTCGGATCGCCCGACGCTGTCCTCATGCAGCGCCGTCACAAGCTGACGCCAGTGCTCCGGTCCGTGGTGGGTTTCGTGCAGGCGGCGCAACGCGAACGGCCAGGTGCGGTACAGATGTTCAAGGCGCGGAGCTCGGTAGTCGCTGGGGCGGCCGGTGCCCGGGCTTACCAGCACAAGAGATCGCGCGGTGCCGGGCGCTGACAGTTCAAGCATGAGCGTGATCTCGGCACCGTATGAAAACCCCACGACGTGGGGCTGGTCGAGGCCCGAGTGCTCGATGAGATGTCGCAGATCCGCGCAGATGGCCTGCCCCATGTCGCCTGATCCGCTGAATTCGGATCGGCCGTGACCGCGCAAATCGGGCAGGATGCATCGATAATCGGACGCCAGCCTGGCCGCGAGCGGACCCCACTCGAACTCCCCAGTGGCCGTCGCGCCGTGGACGAACAGGATGGGCTGACCATCGCCCACCACGGAGTACCCCAACGTCAGGCCATCACGCTCATAGGTGCGCGGGCGGCTTGCGCCCACCAGATCAGTCATCAGTTCCTTCACGCCCATGTCGTTCTCTTTCTGGCGGCCAACGCCGGACCTTCACCACGCTGTTTCACATACCCCATTCCAACAAAGCCTATTGAGGTCTATCCAGCTGACTATCATGTTCTACTATGGCGATAGTGATCCGTGCTATCGGTGAGATTAGCACGCTGAAGTGATGAGGACCCGCGCTGAAATCACAGCCAAATAGCCGCGGATGCAAAGACCTCGACGTCCTGACACCCGCCGTCGCAGCGGAGCGCCCAGACAATGCGATGCCATCCGGCGAGCTAACCCGCCCAGATGTTGATGAATGCTGAAAAGAAACTGGCCAGGATATACAGATCCTGACCAGCGTTTTTCAGTGGAGCTGCCGGGAATCGAACCCGCCGCTCTACCAGGCCTTTTGCCGTCTGAACTGCCGGTTCACTCCATTTCGTTCCGGTTCAGTCCGGCTCGTTACCTGCGGTTTCGTTCTCGGGTCTTGACGCCGTCTGGGTGACGCCCAAAGGCACCAATTTCACGGGGTCTTTGGTAATCGACGGAGCATTTCAACCGCGATGAACAGCTCGGTCGCATCCCGGGGATTGTTCACCGACCGGCCGGTGTGCGTCTCCAGGCGGCGAAGTCGTTGCCGGACGGTATTGGGGTGACAGAACATGTGGTGGGCGATCTGTTCGATTGAACCGCCGTGGTCTAGCCATGCCTCCACGGTTTCGAGTAGAACGTCTCCACGCTTCCCCCGAAGGAGCACACTTTGCTCTCCTCTTCGGGGCATGATCCTTAAAGGCCGTCGCCCGCCAAGCCGGACGTGCCGACGCGGCAGATTATGCCGATGGAGATAGTCGGGCCAGCGTCGCTCACGCCAGGGCGGAAGTCGCGAACCAGAAGCCCAGGATCATCATCGGCACGACGACTGGCCAAGCCTGAAAGGCGACACGCACCGGAATCGGTGCATTGCGAAGCTCCATGAAATCCAGCATCACGTAACTGACCTTCACCCCGGCGATCGCGAAAATCCCGACCACCGCGACCGCGGGGCTGAGTAGATCCTTCGATAGCCCCCACGTCGTCACACAGGTCAACACCATCAGGCCCAGCCACACCGCGGTGACCCGTTCGCGCAACACCGACATCAGGCTGCCCTCTGTAGGTAGAGCAGGGGAAAGATCATGATCCACAACAGGTCCACCAAGTGCCAGTAGGAGGCGACGCATTCTGGCACCACCCGTTGCAAGCTGCTGTAGGCGCGGCGCCTAGAGCGGATCCACAGGTAGGTCAGCAGGCTGGTACCGAACACAACATGCATCAGGTGGATTCCGGTCAAGGTGAAGTACCACATGAAAAAGTCGTTGGTGGCCGGCCGGATGCCTTGCGCGAACTTCTCGAAATACTCTATCGACTTGGACACCATGAACATCAGACCGGTGAGCACACCGCCCAGCAGATAACGAGGCACTTGGTCGACGAGGTCACGCTTGAGAGCCTGAATCCCAAGGGCCACCGACCAGGAGCTCGTCAGCAGGATCAGCGTGTCAATGCCACCCAGGTTCATGTTGAGCGTGTGCCGGGAAGTCTCGAAGACAGCTGGGTTGTGGAGTCGAGCCTGCATGAAGCTGGCGAACAGGATCGCGAAGATGACCGAGTCCGCGCCGATCGCTACCCAGACGCCGTCCACACCGGGAAGGCGCCTGGGTTTCACGGGGTCGGCAATAACAACCCCCACCCGACTAAGCGTTGACAAGCCCGGCGGCCTCGTCCTCGGCCTTGATCCGGTCGACAGCCTTGATGATGAAGTAGGACAGCGAAGGGATCCAGAAGAACCAGGTGAAGAACGCGATCCAGAAGCTGATCACGCCGTTGAAGGCCAGCGGCCCGGTCGTCACAAACGGAATCGCACTCACCGCGAAGAACGACGCGAAAGTGACCCAGCCCCACCAGCTCACGGCGTTCGGGACCAACTTCTTCTCCCGCTTGTCCCGCATGAACACGATGCTGACGGCGGCGATCTGCAACGAGGTGACAAAGTACGCCAGGTCGAAGAGCAGCCAGCCCATCCAATAGAGCATGTGCATGATGCCAGGAGTGAGGTTGTTGACCTCGTGGGCGGCCGTCAGCCAAATCGCTAAAGTCACCATGACCGGCGCACAAGTGATCGTGCCGCCCATCATCTCGAGCTTGGACAACACGCCGCCAGGACCCTCGATACGTTCCATCACGCGAGCGACGGCCACGCTAAATGACATGTAGAAAGCGGTCATCGTGACGCAGATGCTCAACGCAATCAACAGCGGAAGCCGGAAATCGTGGAAGTGCGCCTTGACCTGTTCCGGCGTCGCGCTGGGCGGGAATGGCGGCATGTTGCGAGCGACGATCCCCCACAGCACGAAGACCGCGAACAGAAAGACGGGACCCGTCCACGCCAGAATCTTCCATGACGTGTAGTCGGTGCGGTACGGCGATGAGTCGTGGGCGGCGGGGGTGGCGGATTCGGCATGTATTGCCATCGGACCTGCTCCTTAAATAACGATGTGCAGGGACACACATCGGCGACCCGGAACCGGCGGGCTTCTCACCAATCGTGACCGATGCCGCCCTTGCAGGCTTCACCCGAAAGAGCACGATTCGCTCCCCCGTTCGGGGACATTCGCGAGAGGTCGACCATGGGCGCGCCGAATGCGACCACTAGAAGCCGACCCCGTGAACCTCGTTGCCGGGCTTCTCGGCCGCGAGGCCGCGGTATGCGTCTTCGGGGGTGGCGCCGTGATTGATGACACCGTCGACTTCTCGAGCAATCGGCATCGCAATGCCGTACGAATCGGCGAATTCCATCACGACGCTGACTTGCGCGAACTCAGACGTCGCCATCCTCGCCGATTCGGCTGATGCGGGCTTCCCCCGAAAGAGGCAGCTTTTGCTTACCCCCTCGAGGCATACCGGCGAGAACCGAACCGAAGGGGGTCAAACGGCGACTGTGGAGAACAGGTCATCAGGCTGACCCGTCACAGAAAGGACTGTCTGCCAGAGGTAGCCATTGGTGTCGACCTGTTTCCGCGAAGCGACCGCCATCGGAATAGGGACATGAGTCAACCGGCGTCGCCACGAACCGATGACGGTGTCGGTCTTGCCCGCCATGCCAGCGTGAACAGCCGCGTGACCCAACCGAAGGCAGAAGTTAGCGTCCCGAGCGTTCGCGGGCAGACTGCGGATCATATAGCTGGGGTCGATGTATTTGAGGCTTACCGAAATTCCCCGAGCCCGAAACGTTTCCGGGATAGCGTCTCTGAGGAAAGCCCCGATATCGCCATGGCGACGATTGCCTGAGGCGTCAAACTCCGCTGCCCCATCGAGCAGATTCTCGCCGGCGCCCTCGGCCACGACTATCACCGCATAACCGTCTCGTTGGATGCGCTGCGACGCCGCTTGGATGACCCCATCGAGGCTGAACGCAATTTCTGGGATTAGGCACAAACCGACCTGGGTGTCCGCCAACGTCGCGAAGCTGGCGATGAACCCGGAGTCGCGACCCATCAACTTGACCAGACCAATGCCAGACCGATGGCACGACGCCTCCACGAATGCGGCGCGCGTTGCCTGTCGCGCGGCCTCGACCGCAGTGTCGAATCCGAAAGACATGTCGATATAGGAGATGTCGTTGTCGATTGTCTTCGGTACACCAACCACGGCGATCTTCAGTTCCCGGCGCCGTATCTCCTCCACGATCGAATGCGCCCCGCGGAGCGTTCCATCGCCTCCGATCGCGAACAGCAGCTGAATCCCGAGCCGCTCCAAAGTGTCAACCATTTCATCGACCGGTTGCGGACCGCGGGACGAGCCGAGGACAGTACCGCCGATCTCGTGGATCTGACCTACACGGCGTGTGGTCAACTCGATCGGTTTCAGTGCGTCTCGCTCGGCCAAACCCGCGTAACCAAAGCGGAAGCCGTAAATTGCTGCAACGCCGTACTTTTCCTGTAGGCAAAAAACGATAGACCGGATGACGTCGTTCAAGCCAGGACACAGGCCGCCACACGTGACAATCCCGCACCGCAGGCTGCCGGGGTTGAAGTAAATCTGTTCCCGCGGCCCAGCTAGCTCGAAGGCAGGCGGATCGACGCCGGCTCGTACCTGGGCGCGCAGTTCGTCAATGTCGGCCCGGAACAAGAGTGGTTTCGACGTATCCATGAAATGCGTGGTGCGCAGAGGCGAAGCGGTTGTGCACTCGCCCATGCTGTCGGTCCTGAAATCTGGCGTCGTTGGCGTCATATCGCCCCCTCCGAGACGTCGCCATCGTCGCCGACTCGGCCGATCCAGGCTTCCCCCGAACGAGCGCCTTTTGCTCTCCAACTCGGGGCATTAGCCGCAGATTCGTCCGCAGGCTGCACGGTCAACCGTTGATGCCGGCGCACGGTCAAGCGTCTAGTCACAGCATCCGCTGCTTCCATTTCGAGTCCCCATAGCTTATGGTCTGACCGAAGATACCATTTGTTGATTCGGCTGTTGACGACCCTCGGTCTCAAGCGGCTGGCAGGAGAAAAGCTGATGCGTTGGGAGCTCTCCGAAGAGCAAGAGCTGTTCACCACCTCGTTGCGCGAGTGGTTGGGCCAACGTGCCGCGCCGGCCGCGGTCCGCGACTGGTTGGATGCCGGCGACCTTTCCAGCTTCGAGCGGCTCTTCGCGGGTGAGGGCTGGGCCGGGGTCGGCTTCGACGAGGAGCTCGGCGGCCAGGGCGGTGGCCTGCTGGAGCTCGCGCTTACCGCGCGAGAACTTGGCCGGGCGGCAGCGCCGTCGGCTAGCTGGTTGCAGTCGGCGATTGTTGTCCCGGCGCTAGCCGACGAGCCAGCTTTAGTCCGCGCCGCATGCCAGTCTGGTGAGTTGACCGCGTTGGCGGTACGGGCCGACCGCATTCCGGCGGCGGCGTCCTCGGTGGAGAGTCGGGCCGACCGGCTGCACGGACGCATACCATGCGTACTGGGCGCCACCCGGGCAGCGCGATTTTTGGTTCCGGTAGCCGATGACGGAAATCTGTCGCTGTGGCTGGTGGAGGGCGCTGACCGCGGTGTAGGGCTTCACCCCCGGTCGTTGCTGGACCGCTCGCGAGACGCCGCTGATGTCACCCTGGATGACGTACCGGCACGGCGGCTCGACGCCGACGCGACCGAGGCGATCACCGAAATCGCCTCCCGAGCAGCGGTCCTGGTAGCCGCCGATGCATTGGGCGCATCGGAACGGATGCTCCAACTTGCTGTCGACTACAGCAAGCAACGACAGCAGTTCGGCCAGCCGATCGGAGCATTCCAGGCGGTCAAACATGCTGCCGCGCAGATGCTGGTCACCGTGGAGTCCTCACTGTCCATTGTCTGCTATGCGGCACAATCGGCGGAGGAAGGTTTGCCTGCGCGCGCGACCCATGCGGCGGTCGCCAAGGCTCAAGTCACCGGTGGCGGAGCTGCGCTCGCCGATAGCGCGCTGACCCTCCACGGCGCCATCGGCTACACCTGGGAGCACGATCTACACCTCTTCTACAAGCGCGCCAAGCTCGACCGCGTGCTATTCGGCGCGCCGGCGGCGTGGAACGAGCGCATCGCGGACGTACTGCCGTTACTGCCAACCACGGCATGACCGCCGCGGGTGACAAGAACCTCAACAGGCTGGCTTCCTTTTTGGTCTGTCCATTAGTATGATTAGGCCTTAGATTCATTCCCCTATCCATCGAGCGGAGAGCGTTGTGGACTTCCAGCTAAGCGATGATCAGCAGACGATCCGCAACGCGGTCGCTGAACTGGCAGCCAAGTTCGACGACCACTACTGGATGACCAAAGATCAGCAGCACGAGTTCCCGACCGAGTTCTACGACGCGTTCGCTGAGGGCGGCTGGCTCGGCATCACCACGCCGGAGGAATATGGGGGCCACGGGTTCGGCATCACCGAGGCATCCATCCTGCTGGAGGAGGTCGCCGCCAGCGGCGGCGGGATGAACGCCGCAAGCTCGATGCACATGTCGATATTCGGCATGCATCCAGTGATCGTGCACGGGTCCGAGGAACTCAAGGCCCGGACGCTGCCCCGCATCGTCACCGGTGACCTGCACGTTTGTTTCGGTGTCACCGAGCCGGGCGCGGGACTCGACACCACCAAGATCACAACCTTCGCCCGGCGCGAAGACGATCACTACGTCGTCAGTGGTCGCAAGGTGTGGATCTCCAAGGCACTGGAATCGGAGAAGATCCTGCTGCTGACCCGCACCACGAAGTTCGAAGACGCCACACGCAAGACCGACGGCCTCACACTCTTTTTGACCGACCTCGATCGCAGCAAGGTCGACATTCGCCCGATCCCCAAGATGGGCCGAAACGCGGTGTCCTCCAACGAGTTGTTCATCGACGACCTCGAGATCCCCATCGAGGACCGCGTCGGCGAGGAGGGCCAGGGTTTCCGCTACATCCTCGACGGGCTGAACCCCGAGCGTTGCCTCATCGCCGCTGAAGCGCTGGGCATTGGACGCGCCGCACTGCGTGCGGCGGTGCGCTACGGCAACGAGCGTGTTGTATTCGGCCGGCCGATCGGAATGAACCAGGGACTGCAGTTTCCGCTGGCCGACTCGTTGGCCCGGCTGGACGCCGCCGAACTAATGCTGCGCAAAGCGACCTGGCTCTATGACAACGGGAAATCCTGTGCCCGCGAAGCCAATACGGCCAAGTACCTGTGTGCCGATGCCGCGTTCGACGCCGCTGACCGCGCACTGCAAACACACGGGGGCATGGGGTACTCGGAGGAGTATCACGTGGCGCGGTACTTCCGCGAGGCCCGGCTGACCCGCATCGCCCCGATCAGCCAGGAAATGGTGCTCAACTACCTGGGTGAGCACGTACTCGGCCTGCCGAGGAGCTACTGATGACGCAGCAGGGTGACGTGTTCAGGCTCGACGAGCGCTCGGCGCTGGTGACCGGTGCGGGCAGCGGCCTCGGCCAGGCGATTGCCCGTGCCTTCGCCGCCGCCGGGGCTGCCGTGCTGGTGACCGACATCGACAAGGACGCCGCCCTGGCTACCGCGGAATCGATCACCGCCGTCGGCGGCACCGCGCAGCCGTTCGCCCTCGATGTCCGCGACTCGGCGGCAGCCACCGAAGCCGCCGCGGCCGCAGCCGAACTCGGCGGCGGCACACTGCACATTCTGGTCAACAACGCAGGCGCCATTGCTCCGGCGATGTTCGCCGATCTGTCGGAGGAGAACTTCCGCCGCATCATCGACATTCACCTGGTCGGCAGCTTCGTATGTAGCCAGGCGGCGCTGGGACACCTACCGACCGATGGCACTGGGCGCATCATCAACGTCACCTCGGCGGCCGGTCTCACCGGGACCATCGGCCAAGCCAACTACGGGGCCGCCAAGGCCGGCATCATCGGCCTGACGAAGTCACTGGCCCGCGAGCTGGCGCGCCAATCCATCACCGTCAACGCCGTCGCGCCGCTGGCTGCCACCGCGATGACCGCAAACATCCGCGGCAACGAAAAGCTGGCTGCCAAAACCCTCGCCCGAATCCCCTTGGGCCGGTGGGCCTTCCCGGACGAGATCGCACCGACATTTGTCTTCCTGGCCTCCGACGCCGCATCCTACATCACCGGACAGGTGCTGCCGGTCGACGGTGGGACGGTGATCTGATGCGCCACAAGGTAACAGGACCCTTTGCCTCGACGGGCCGCGAGGTCTACATCGCCGAGGCGGTACGCACCCCGATAGGCAAATCGCATCCCGAGCGGGGGTGGTACCGCGACATTCACCCCAACGCAATGCTGGCCGCCTGCTATTCCGAGCTGGTCAGGCGCACCGAAATCCGGCCCGCAGTGGTGGAAGACCTGGTGATCGGCTGCACCGCCCCGTTCGGTGAACAGTCACGCAATATCGCCCGCAACGCCTGGCTGCAGGCGGGCTATCCGCCCGAGGTACCGGCCACCACGCTGGACCGGCGCTGCGGCTCGGCGCAAACCGCGGTAGAAATGGCTGCGGCGTTAGTGGCCTCCGGCACGCACGACGTTGTCATCGCCGGCGGTGTAGAGCACATGAGCCACGTCCCCATCGACTCCCCGGCCAAGGTCTCCGAACTGTACGGCGACCCATGGCCGGCCGAGCTGCGCGACCGCTACGCCTTTGTGCACCAAGGTGAAAGCGCCGAGCTGATCGCCGACCGTTGGGACCTGGGCCGTGAGGAGATGGATACCTTCGCCGCGCGGTCGCACCAGAACGCGGGCAAGGCCATCGCCGACGGCCGGTTCGTCGCCGAGATGGTGCCGATGACGCTCGACGGCCAAATCCGTCACGCCGACCAGTGCGTGCGCCCGGATACGACGGTGGAGACTTTGGCCAACCTCAAACCGGTGTTCCGCAAGGAGGGCGGGCGAATCACCGCCGGGTCGTCATCGCCGATCAGTGACGGCGCCGCCGCGGTACTGCTGTGCTCCGGCGACGCCGCGCACCGGCTGGGATTGCAACCGCGCGCTCGCGTTGTGGACCAGACCACCGTCGGAGTCGATCCGATCATCATGCTGACCGGGCCCATTCCAGCCACCCGGAAGTTGTTGCAGCGCAACAATCTCAGCATCGATGACATCGACCTATTCGAGGTCAACGAGGCATTCTCCTCGGTGGTGCTGGCCTGGCAGCGCGAGCTGCGTCCCGACATCGACCGCGTGAACGTCAACGGTGGTGCGATCGCGCTGGGTCATGCCGTCGGCGCGACCGGGGCCAGGCTGATCGCCACCCTGATCCCCGAACTCGAACGCCGCGAGGCCGACCTCGGCCTGGTAACGATGTGCTGCGGCGGGGGCCTTGGGACAGGAACCTTGATCCAACGGGTACCGACGTGATCGATTTCAGACAATTCCTGTCCCGAGATGACGGAGTCTGGTGGGGTCAGGCCGCCGCGGAGCCGCGTCCGTTGGTCGACGCGCTGATCTTGCAGAGTCCCCGGATCGGTCCGATCCGCACGTTCACCGGGCTGAGCTGGAACGACCAGCTCGCCATCACGATGCCCGGCCGGATGTCGATGGTGTCCTATGGCGGGCTCGGCGAGCTTCGGGAGCTGAGCCGGTCCGGACGCCTGGATGTGGTGCCGTGCCACTATTCGGCGCTACCGCGGATGTTCGCCGAACGCCGGCTGCCGTGTGACGTCGGCCTGATGCAGGTGTCCGCACCTGACCGAAACGGGATGTGCTCTTTGGGCATCGGTGTCGACTACGTCGCCGATGCGATGCGGCACACGCCGGTGCTCATCGCCGAGATCAACCAGAGGATGCCGGCCACGGTTGGCACCCAACGAATTCCGCTCGACCGGTTCGCGGCGACCATCAGCACAGACCGGCCGCTGGCCGAAGATCCCACCCGCGCACCGGGTGTCACCGAGCAGCGCATCGCCGCCCGCGTCGCCGAGCTCATCGACGACGGAGACACCGTGCAGTTGGGAGTCGGCTCGCTGGGCGCCGCGATGCTCGATGCGCTGGCCGAACACGAAGATTTGGGATTTCACACGGGCATGGTCACCGACGGGCTGCTCCGGCTGGTCGACAAAGGGGTGGCGACCGGCAGCCGCAAGGAGATCGACCCCGGACTGATTGTGGCCGGTACCGCGCTTGGTACGGCTGAGCTGTACAACCGGGTGCCCGAGCTTCCCGCCAGGTTCCTGCCGACCAGTTACACCCATAGCCCACAGGTGCTTTCGCAGTTGCACTCGCTGGTTTCGGTGAACTTCGCAGTCGAGGTCGACCTGAGCGGGCAAGTGGGCGCCGAGGTCAGCCGCGGCGTATATGTCGGCGCTGTAGGCGGGCAGGTGGACTTCACCCGGGCCGCCGCGCTCACCGGCAAACGTTCGATTATCGCGTTGCGGGCCACATCGGGTGGCCAGTCCACGATCAAAGCCTCACTCGACGGCGGGGTGGTCACCACCACGCGCTCCGACGTCGACACCGTCGTCACCGAATACGGCGTTGCGCATCTGCGTGGCTGCAGCTTAAGGGAACGAGCCCAACGAATGGCCGCCATCGCCGCCCCTGAGTTCCGCGATGAGCTCGGCCGCGAAAGGAGCACATTGTGAATAGATTGCCCGCGCACGTCGACATCCGCGAGGTGGGTCCGCGTGACGGCTTTCAGAATGAACCCGAAACCATCGCCACCACTGACAAGATCGATTTGATCAACCAGCTGGCTCGGACCGGGCTGCGTCGCATCGAGGTTGCCAGTTTTGTGCGGCCTGATGTCATCCCCCAGCTGTCCGACGGCGTCGCCGTGTTGCGTGGCATCGATGTGCCCGACGACGTCTCGCTGATGGTGCTGGTGCCCAACAGCAAGGGACTGGACAACGCGCTCAAGGTACGAGAGACGTTTTCTGAAGTTGCGATTTTTGTCAGTGCGTCGGAGACGCATAACAAAAAGAACGTGAATCGAACCATTGCCGAGTCGATGGCCGACAACGAGGTCATCGCCAAGCGCATCGTCGCCGAGGATTTGCGCTGCGCCGCCGTCATCGCCACCTCGTATGGATGTCCGTTTGAGGGCACTGTGCCGATGAAACGGGTGCTCGACATCGCCGAACAGTTCGCGGCTGCCGGCGCCAGCGAGGTCGGATTCGGCGACACCACCGGTATGGCCAATCCCGCCTATGTCGGCGAGTTCTTCACTGCCGCTATCGAACGGTTGCCGGGCGTGGAGGTCACCGCCCACTTCCACAACACCCGCGGCCAGGGACTGGCCAACGCATACGCCGCGCTCCAGGCTGGCTGCACCAGCTTCGAGTCCAGCTTCGGTGAACTCGGTGGTTGCCCGGTGCCCGCCGGTTCTACAGGCAACATCGCCTCGGAGGATCTGATCAGCATGTTCGAGGAGATGGGTGTATCCACTGGGATATCGCTGCCAACCCTTATCGACGCGGCGCGCGCCGCTCAGAGCGTGCTCGGTCGCAAACTGACCAGCCACTCCATCGTCGCCGGTCCGATCGACTGGGCGCCGAACCCAGACGCTCCGTCCTGCCGCTAAGCAATCAATTCACTCAAAGGAGAGAACAGATTATGACCAACCGAGTCGCGTTCGTCACCGGCGGGGCCCAAGGCATCGGCCAAGGCATCTCTGAAACACTGGGCGCCAACGGGTTTCGGGTCGCGGTCGCAGACCTCAACCTGGAGGCGGCCGAAGCCACCGCGAAGCGAATTGCCGAGGCCGGCGGTGAAGCCATCGCGGTCCACGTCGATGTGACCGATACCAACTCGGTACGCGGCGCGGTCAAGACCGTCGCCGCAGAGCTTGGGGAGATCGAGGTCGTGGTCAACAACGCCGGCTGGGACGACTTCATGCCGTTCCTGAAAACCTCAGAGGACTTCTGGGACAAGATCCTTGACATCAACTTCAAGGGCCAGTTGCGCGTCATCCACGCAGTCGTGCCGGGCATGGTGGAGCGCGGATTCGGACGGGTGATCAACATCGGTTCGGATGCCGGTCGCGTTGGGTCATCGCTCGAGGCGGTCTATTCCGGGGCCAAGGGTGGCATCATCGCGTTCACGAAGACGCTGGCCCGCGAGGTGGCTACCAAAGGGGTGACGGTGAACACCGTCTGCCCCGGCCCTACCGACACCCCGGCGCTGCGCAAGTTCGCCGACAGCTCAGGGCAGGACGCCGACAAGGTGATCGGCGGGATGACCCGCTCCGTACCCATGAAACGGCTGGCTCAGCCGTCGGACATTGCCGCCGCCGTCGCTTTCTTCGCATCCGATGCCGCCGAATACATCACTGGCCAGACGCTGTCGGTCAGCGGTGGCCTCACCATGGCGTAGCGGTCACACCGTTGCGCAAAAACCCAAGGAGATACATCAATGATGTTGTCGGAAAACGGTTCACCGGTGAGCCTGCGCATAGCGGACTCGGTGGTCGAGATCACGCTCAACCGGCCACCGGCCAACGCGCTAGGCATGCCGATCATCGAGGGGCTGCACAGAGGGCTCGATGCGGCTGACGCCTTGCCCGCCAAAGTCATTGTGGTGTCCTCGGCGCTGCCCGGCTTCTTCGCCGCGGGAGCCGACATCAAGCACATGTCGTCCGTGGACGCAGCATCGTTCGGCGCATATGGGAACGCCCTGCGCGGCGCCGTCGAGCGCCTGGCCGCCCACCCAGCGGTGTCGGTGGCCGCCATCGACGGGCTCGCGTTGGGCGGCGGACTGGAGCTGGCGATGGCGTGCTCGTTGCGCGTCGCCGGTTCATCGGCGCGGCTCGGTCTACCCGAGGTCAAGCTCGGTCTCATTCCGGGCGCAGGCGGCACCCAGCGGCTACCCCACCTGGTCGGCCGCGGACGGGCACTGGACATCATGCTGACCGGCAGGGAGGTGGATGCTGAGGAGGCGCTCCGCATCGGCCTCGTTGACCGGCTTGTGCCGGCGGGCACCGCTCGCGAGGCCGCGCGGGAACTGGCCCGCGAACTGTGCGCTGCCTCATCGCCCGCGCAGCGCGCGGTGGTCCGGACGGTGGCCGCGGCGTACGACCGACCGCTGTCGGAGGGTCTGCACTATGAGGCCGAACAGGTCCAAGGGGTGTTCGAACAGGGCGAGGCAATCGAGGGCATCCGGGCGTTTATCGACAAGCGCGCCCCCGAATTCGTCTGATCAGAAGGAACTTCCGATGGTTGATCTCGAACAGCGTTATGAGACATTGCTTCTCGACTCCCCCGCGGACGCTGTGACCCAGGTGACGTTGAACCGGCCCGACCGGTTCAACGCGATGACGGTGACCATGTTCGACGAACTCGAATCGGTCGCGCGCGCGATTGCGGACGACCGCGACGTCCGGGTGGTGATCCTGACGGGCGCGGGGAGGGCGTTCTGCGCGGGCTACGATCTCGACGAAGCCGAGGAACTTGCCGCGTTGTCCGCCCTGGGCATGCTGGATCGTCAGGAGCGCGCGGCCCGCGCGCTCAGCGCCTTACGCGCCATACCGGTGCCGGTGATCGCCGCCGTGAACGGCCCCGCCGCCGGCGGAGGCATGTCACTCACCCTGATGGCCGACATCCGGCTCGGGTCGCCGGCGGCGAAGTTCAATGCGGCGTTCGTGCGGATCGGGCTCTCGGCGGGCGACCTGGGCGCTTCCTGGCTGCTGCCGCGACTGATCGGTCCGTCGGCCGCCGCTGAGATCGGTTTCACCGGCCGTATCGTCGAGGCCGATGAGGCGGAACGGCTCGGCCTGCTCAACCGGGTGACCGGTCCGGACGACCTGCTCGACCAAACGCTGGCCATGGCGGCCCAGATCTGCGCCAACTCCCCCGGCGGCATCCGGATGTCCAAACGAGCATTGCAGGCCAACATGGAAGTCGCCTCCTTCGCTGCGGCGCTCGAACTGGAGAACCGCGGACAGGCACTACTCACGCGCTGCGACGACATGACCGAGGCACTGCAAGCCTTCAAAGCCAAGCGAGCACCAAAGTTCTCCGGGCGGTGAACATGAGCACCGCCACATCACACTGGAATCGAGTGTCGCGGCGCCCGCTGGCCGACGTCCTCGACGAGCTGCGCACGGCACGCACCCTGACCTTCGACGAGCATCGTCGCGGCATCGTCGTGATGTCAGTGAACCGACCACATCGCGCAAATTCGCAAACCGTCGAAATGTTCGGCGAAATCGCTTGGGCAACAGCGATGTTACGCAATGCGCCGCTGCGGGCGTTGGTCATCACCGGGGCGGGCGGAAAGGCGTTTTGCACCGGCTTCGACCTGGACGAGGTCGATGTCCTCACCCGGATGTCGGTGTCGGAATTCACCGACCTCGTGGAGACCGCTGCCGCCGGGTCCACCGGGTTGCGTGCCTTGCCGTACCCGGTGATCGCCGCCGTCAGCGGCCCGGCGGCCGGTGGTGGTTTGTCACTCGCGCTGGCGGCCGATATCCGGATCGCGGACCACACCGCGAGTTTCAGCGCCGGGTTCGTTCGGGTCGGCTTGTCCATCGGCGAACTTGGCACATCATGGAACCTGGTCCGGCTGATCGGACCCGGCCGGGCCGCGGAGTTGGCGTTCACCGGACGCACAGTACGGGCAGTCGAAGCCCAGCGCATCGGACTGGCCGACCGGCTCGCCGAGACAGGCAGCGCGCTCGACGCGGCGATCGAGCTGGCCGAAACCATCGCGGAAAACTCCGACGACAGCACGAGATCCACCAAGAATGCGCTGGTCCGCAATCTCGAGAACAACTCCTTCAGGTCCGCGCTGGAGATGGACACTCGCGGCCAGGCGCTAGCCCTGCAGGCGCCGGCCGCCCGCAGCGCACTGCGGAAGCTGCAGGAGCAGTCACAGTGACCGCATCGGAAGAGCTGCGCGACGGGCTCGGCCCCGCTGACGACCTCCGGCACCGGCCAATGGCCGGGGAGAGAACGCGTGACAGCCTGTTCTGGGAGCTGATCATGCCGGAAGAAGAACTCGGCGTGCAGGTCTACCTCTACCTGACCGGTAGCGGAAAGGCCGGCCATAACGTCTGCATCTGGGGGCCGGATGCGCGCCCTTTGGCGCTGCACCTCCACCAAGGGCGGGTACCCGACCAAGCCGACCTCGACGATTTCTCGTTCGACGGGCTGACGCTCACGCAGCCCGAGTTGCGGCAGTCGTGCGTGTTGACCTACGACCGCGATGACGTGCGAATCGATTTCGCTTTTAGCGGCATTCACGATGCGTTCAGCTACCACTGCAATCCGGACGGGCTGCCCTCGTGGTTTGCGGTGAACCGGATCGAGCAGACCGGGCGAGTGCGTGGAGGGCTTGAAGTTGCGGGCCGCCGGATCGAGTGGGACCGAATAGGACATCGTGACCATTCCTGGGGGGTTCGCGACTGGGGCGTCCCGCAGCATTGGAAATGGTTCGTCGCTTACACCGAATCGGGCCGGGCGCTCAATGGTTGGATTTGGATCGCCAAGGGCGAGTGGGGTTTCGCCGGCTACGTCGTGCGGGACGGAGTTACCCACCCGGTCCGTCACATCGACCACCACGCCGAGTACGACGAACAGATGCGCCAACGTCGGCTGCGGGCGACTTTGACCGACATCACTGGTGCGCAAACCGAGCTCGAGCTTGACGTCTTCGGCGTGATCGAGCTACCGACCCACGACAGGTTGCAGACGGTCATCCGCGAAGGCGCCTGCCGAGCCGTCATCGACGGCGAGCAAGGGGCGGGACAGTTCGAGACACATTGGCAGGGAAGCTACCTGGACTACCTTTCAAAACAGGACACGTGATGTGGTCGTGGTCTGAGCCCGAACTCCAACGGCTGGGTCGCTTCCTCGCCGACCATGGCCTGTGCGGCCCGACGGTCACCGCTCAGGCCATCGGCGACGGGCATTCGAACCTGACATTCCTGGTGTCGGACGGACATTCGCGCGTGGTGGTGCGCCGACCACCGCCCCCGCCGCTGCCTCCGGGGGCTCATGACGTGCTGCGCGAAGCGAAGCTGCTGACGGCGTTGTCCCAGACTCTCGTTCCGGCGCCGGGTGTGTTGGCCACTGCGGTGACCGGTGAGCTGCTGGACGTTCCAGTATTTGTCATGGACTTCGTCGACGGCTCCGTGATCACCGAGTCAACGCCGGCACCGGAGAATGACACGCGGCTACGCCGGCGCATCGGCGAATCACTGGTGGACGCGCTTGCCGAGCTGCACAGCGTGGCTTGGCGTGAGATCGGGCTGGGCGACTTCGGCAAGCCCGACGGGTTCAACGCCCGGCAATTGCGGCGAATGCGATCGCTGATCGCTGTTGACGGTGCGGTGCCAAAGTCATTCGCCGAGTTGGACGGCTGGCTGCACGCGCACCTCCCGCTCGAATCGCGAATAGCCATTGTTCACAATGACTTCCGCATCGGCAACATGCTCGTCAACATGAAGATTGGGTCCATCGCCGCAGTCCTTGACTGGGAACTCGCCACCATCGGGGACCCACTGGCCGACCTGGGGTACTTCCTCACGTCGTACCCAGGTCCGGGTGAGCCGCTGGTTCCGACATCCGCGATGGGCACTGCCGTTTTGGAACCGGGCTATCCCGGACGCGCCGAGCTGCTCGACCGATATGTCGACCACACGGGCGCTGATGTGTCAGGGGTGAATTGGTACGCGGCGCTGGCGATGTACAAACTCGCCGCGCTGTACGAGTACAGCCGTAGGCGGTTCGAAAGTGGTGTCGGCGACCCATACTACGCCGATCCTGGCTTGGTGAGTTCGTTCCTGGCTGCCGGCGAACGGCTAGCGGCCAAAGACTCCGCACTCACCTGATTTGCATAGAAACACATTCTGCAGGTGGTGTCCATCACTTCCGTTCGCGCGCTGTCACTCTCGACGGAGGCGAAAATCCCTGATAGGGGGGACGCGACCAAGTGATTTCTCGCATACCCTGACCGCGTGCCACCGGTCGATCACGAATTGGACCTCACCACGCAGGCGATCCTGACGGACGTTAGCTGGGCGCTGACCGCCGTTCTCCTTGTGATCGGGATCTGGATGGGCGTTCGCGAGCGGACACCGTTCTATGCGCTCTTGGTGATGGCGGCCTTGGTCGGCGCATTCGCCGAGCCGCTTTACGACGTGGCAATGATGCTGTACTTCTACTCCACACCGGGCATGTGGACGCATTTCACCGCATTCGACATCCCACAACCGATCTGGACACACAGCGGTTACGTCGTTCTCTACGCCGCCCCCGCGATCTATATCGCTCACCAGATCGCGCGCCGCATGATGACCCACCGCACGCTGTTCGTCTGGGCCGGCATCACGCTGATTGAATCGGCCGCGTTCGAGATCATCGGCATCAACGGCGGCCTTTACAGTTACTGGGGGCCGCACGTATTCCGGATCTTCCAGTACCCATTGGTCATTGGCGTGCTCGAAGCCGCTCAGGTGATTGTCTTCGCGGTAGCGGCATCGCAGCTGCGTGCCCGCTGCACCGCTCAGTGGCGGCTACTGGGCCTCTTCGTGCTGTTCCCGTGCACGTTTTTCATGGCCAACTTCGGCGCGGGCTGGCCTACCATCATCGCAGTGCATCTCAAGCACACCTCGACGCCAGTCATCGCAGCGGCATCAGTGGTGAGCATCTGCCTCGCGGCGGTACTCGTGCGAGCGACCGCGTCGTTTCTGTCGCGATCAACCGCCGATGCCGCGGACCGCGCGAGCCTATCCGCCACAACCGCATAGGGAATCAGCCATGAAGAGCCCTGCGTCGCTCGCCACCTTGATCGTCATCGCCGCTGCTCTTGGCGGAGCCGCGCAGACCCAAGCCCCGCGGGCGCAGGCCGCCCTGCACCCCAAGTGGAGTATCTGTATGACGTGACGATTCGGCGCCACTACAACTTCACCGATAACGATCTGCTGTGTCCTGCCCAAATCTGGCAGCTGCGGAATTCAGCGGCGCACTACCGACCACCCGACGACGGTTAGCGGCCAAAGAGCTTGAGCCGGCGCTGCGGAACGGCGGTGACGAATCGCTCATTACGCCAACGCAATCTAAGGAGCTGTTAATGTCCGTATCGCGGTCCACCAATATTCGCCACGCCTTTTTCATCCTTGCCGGCGTCGTGGCGCTGGTCTTGACTTGGCCACACGCATTTCACTGGATGGCTGCCGGTGGCAACATCCTCAACCCGGTCGCGTTCTTCGGCGATGCGATCGCGCCCGGTGGCACCGCTGCGTTCCTCAGCATCGACATGGCTATCGCCTGGCTGGTGTTCATGGTGTGGGTCGTGTTCGACAGCAAGCGGATAGGACTGGGGTACAAATGGGGCTGGATATTCGTGGCATTGTCTTACGTCGGTGTATCGATGGCGTTCCCGGTGTATCTCGTAACTCGTGAGCGCTTCCTCGAGAAGCACGCTCGGGCTGGCGAATTGAGCAGCTACCCGACCTGAGGCCCGTTCGCCGAAAACCCACCACGGTACGAATTGACGAGCCGACAAGCAGCCCGATGTGGGCACGTGAGATGCCCGTCCTAGGGCTAAACAGTTGGCGTCTCACCCAGAACCAAGACGAAATCCCGGACACTGTCTGACGTCATCGGGTCGGCTGACCTGAACTCGTCCGCCACCACGGTGTCCTTCGCAAGGCGAAGCATCAGCGGTCCTTCGTCGATGAGCAGGCGGCTAAGTCCAAGCGTGGCGCAGGTTCTGAGCGCCGGCGCTAGGACGCGCTGCGCTTCGTCGGTCTTGCCGGCTACTGCCAGGCACAACGCGTACTGGAGCGTGGCCTGAACGTGCGCACGCGGGCGCTTGCGTTGATCAATGTGATCAACACGAGCACGCGCTCGGCCACAGGCCGAAGCGACCGCTGACGCCTGTCCGTCGTTGAGGAAGAGCCTGATTTGCGCGTCCTCCTTGAGTTCGGCTGTGACGTCGCCGATTCTGTCGAGCGCCTGTGCACCTTGGCTCATGACTCGGTGAGCGAGCGACTCGTCGATCTCTTCGGTCGACATCGCGGCTGATCGGACCTGTTCATAAATAAGGCGGGCCTCGAGTCGTGGCAGTTGCAGCTTTTTCGCGATCTCCAGACCTTCAGCCAGTCGGTGGCTGGCGGCGGCCTTGTCGCCCCGGACGAACTTCAGCCGTGTCCCTATACCGAAGGCCGCGATCATGAAATCGACGAGCCCACCTTCGGCGCCGAGTTCGTAGGCATCGTCGAGCAATGCCTCGGCTTCGTCGAGTTGGCCGCGCTCGTAGAGAAGCTCACCCAACAGAGATCCGGCCAGCTTTGCTACATAGGTTGGGCGTCCAGACGGCAGCAGCGCGATTCGGATCGCGTGTCGCAGGTGCGCTTCGGCGCCGGCGACGTCAAGCTGTTCGTTCGCGGCGATCGCCGCGAAGCAGTATCCGTAGCTACCGCTGAGCGCCCCGGAGGTCCGCTGATGGTATTGGCGTCCCCACCTCTGCCAACGCAGCGCGTCATCGAAGTCGAACACCCGAATCGCACGAAACGAGCCGACGTCGGCTGCCCGGCTGAGAATCCAGGGTCGAAGCGTCTCGGCCCGGTCAACACAAGCCTCAACGGCATCGGCGGCCGCGGGATGTAGGCGATCCTCAAATGCGGCGATTACAGGGTGCACCAGCTCCATTTCGGCGCGGAGGTCGGCGACCTGGTCGTCCGGAAGCGAGTCGATACCGAGCTCGGCCAACCGAAGCGCGTCCTCGGTCGCCGCCAGGCGGTGAAGTACGACGTTTGCCCACGCAAGGTCGACCTGTAGCATCGGGCGGGCATCGGCGAGTTGCGCCGGGAGTTTGGCGGCAAGCCCGATCAACGTGCTCATCTGGGAATTTTCGTTCAGATCCGGAGCCGCATGCTCGACGGCGTCGACCGCCTGCTGTGCGTCCCCAGCGAGGATCAGGTGATCGACGGCCTGACTGAGCATCTGGTGTTCGGTAAACCACTGCGCGGCCTTGCGATGTAGCTCCGGTACGCGATCTTCTGCGTCGCGCCCGAGGCGGTGCAGCAGGTAGTCGGCGAACAGGTGGTGGTATTGGAACCACGATCCGTCAGTGTCAGTTCTGCGCAAAAACAGGTCGCGCTTTTCGATCTCTTCGAGGACGCTTTGGCTTTGCCGGCTATCGGTGAGCGCGGTCGCCAACCCGCTGCAAATCTGTTTGGTGATGCAGGTCGACAACAGGAAACCGAGCAGATCGGGCTCGAGGCTGTCTAGGACGTTGGACGCCAAATAGTCGCCTATTGCTTTATGTCGCCCGGACAGATTCTCGATGAGCGCGGCCGGGTCGGGGTGGCCCCGAAGGGATAATGACGCCAGCTGCAAGGCGGCAGCCCATCCGTCGGTGGAGTCCTCGAGTTCGGCGATGTTGGCGGGCGTGAGGTCGAGGCCGCATTGATCGACCAGCAGCGCCTGGGATTCGGCCACATCGAACTTCAGAAGCGACGAGTCGATTTCTATCAGCTCCCCCTGGACCGCCAGCGCGGAGAGCGGAAGGCCTGAA
>Ga0210390_10001503_pt1 | contig 22207 bp, 23 predicted proteins | sample IncBWH11OmetaG_FD_161050 | JGI IMG/M metagenome (GOLD analysis project Ga0210390, IMG submission 161050) | Forest soil microbial communities from Barre Woods Harvard Forest LTER site, Petersham, Massachusetts, United States - Inc-BW-H-11-O ... | reverse complement strand
GGACGCCTTTGTCCACGCCTCGGTGCTCGAACGCTCGGGCCTCCAGACGTTGAACGAAGGCCAGCGGGTGCTGATCGACATCGCCGAAGGCCGCAAAGGCCCCGAAGCCGTCAGAGTGCGCCTCGCTTAGAAAAAGCACGGCGCGCGCCTGCTCCGGGCTAGGGAAGGGCCGGGTTGGCGAAGGGCCGGGTTGGGGGGAGGATGGACTTCGGCGCGGCGATGTTTTTCGCCGACTACTCGATGGGGCCGGCCGAACTCGGCCGCGCGCTCGAGCAACGCGGCTTCGAGTCGGTGTGGGCGCCCGAGCATTCGCACATCCCGAGCTCGCGCGTGACGCCGTTCCCGCAGGGCGGGGAATTGCCAAAAAAGTATTACGACGCGATGGACCCGTTCGTCGCCTTGACCGCGGCGGCGACGGCGACAGCGCGCTTGAAGGTCGGTACCGGGGTGTGCCTCGTCGCCCAGCGCGACCCGATCCAGACCGCAAAGCTCGTCGCCTCGCTCGACCAGGTTTCCGGCGGGCGTTTTCTGTTTGGTGTCGGGGCGGGCTGGAACGCCGAGGAGATGGCCGATCACGGCACCGCCTTCAAAACCCGATTCAAGCTGATGCGCGAGCGGGTCGCAGCGATGACGGCGATCTGGACCGAGGACGAGCCCGAATGCCACGGCGACCTCGTCGATTTCCCAAAGATGCGTGCCGGGCCGAAACCGGCGCAAAAGCCGCACCCGCCGGTTATCGTCGGCGGCGCCTTTCCGCACGCGGCGCGCCGTGCCATCCGTTATGGCGACGGCTGGGTCCCGCATGCCGGCCGGCCGCAATATGCGGACGTGACCGATTTCCTGCCGCAGTTCCGGCAAATGGCGGTTGGGGCCGGACGCGACCCGGCAGAAATCCCGGTGACGGTGTTCGGCGTTCCCGACGATCTCGACCGGCTGAAGCGCTACCGCGAGCGCGGCGTCGCGCGCGCCGTCGTCAGCCTGCCCTCGGCCGGGGCCGACGAAGTCCTCCCAATCCTCGACCGCTGGGCCGAGCTGATCCAGCGCGTCGAATAACGCCGACGGCGCTTCATAACCGACGCGATAACACCGATAGGTTACCGGTTCGATCGCCGCCCGCCGTAGCTGCCGGGCTCACTACCGTTCGTCGCCTCCGCCGCGACGGTCTGCGTCGGGCGTGCTTCGAGTTGGGCGAGGTCGGTTCGGTTCCACCAGCCGCCGCCCAGCGCCTGGAACAATGCCGCGGTGTCGGCATAGCGGTTGGCTTGCGCCTGCACGACCCCGCTCAGCGCCTGCTGATAGGCGTTTTCGGCGGTCAACAATGCCAGGTAGTTGACCGCGCCGAGCTCGAGCTGGCGCCGGGTGATGTCGAGGCTGGTCTTGGCGGCCGCGACGGCGGCGGCGGCCGTGGTCAGCTCGTCCGCGTCCGACTGCAGCGCATGCAACGTGTCGGCGACATTTTGAAAGGCGGCAATGACGGTGCTGCGATATTGCGCCGCCGCCTGCTCGAACGCCGCCTCGGCGGCGCGCTGTTTGTGCAGCAGGGTGCCGGCGTCGAACACGGTCGCGGTCACATTGCCGGCCACGGTCCAGAAGGCGGTGCCGGGCCCGGCAAACATCTGCGCGAACGCGATCGACTGGCCGCCGCCATTGGCGGTCAACGTAAATTGCGGCAGCCGATTGGCGATCGCGACGCCGATGTCGGCGCTCGCCATATGCAGCTGCGCTTCGGCCGAACGGACATCCGGACGCTGGTCGACGAGCTTCGAGGGCAGGCTGACCGGCAGGTCGCGCGGCAGCCGCAGCGAGGCGAGCTCGAATTCCTCACGCGGTTGCTGGTTGGGGAAACGGCCGAGCAACGCGGTCAACAGGTCGCGCTCGACTGCCAGCTGCTTTTGCAGCGGCGGCAACTGCGCCTGCGCCTGCGCCAACGCCGCCTCTTGCGCGGCGACATCGACGCCGGCGACCGCCCCCAGCGCCAGCTGGCGGCGCAGGATGTCGAGACCTTCGCTGTCGATCCGGATAATTTCTTCGGTCGCCGCGATCTGGCCGCGCAACGACGCCTCTTGAACCGCCGCCGCGACGACGTTCGAGGTCAGGGTCAGGTAGGTCGCTTCGAGCTGAAACTGCTGCGATTGGGCGGTCGCGGCCAGCGACTCGATCTGGCGGCGGGTGCCCCCGAACACGTCAGGCGTGTAGGAGACCGTCACCTGCGCGGTATAGAGGCTGTAATAGGGGTTGCCCGAGGCGGCGACCGGGGTCACCGCACCGGTCGCGGTCTTGTTCCGGGTCGGCGAATAGCCCGCGGTGACGTTGGGATAGAGCGAGCCCTGCTCGGCATAGACGTTTTCCCAGGCCTGGCGCAGTGCCGCCTGGGCCGCCGGCAGGGTCGGGTTGGCGGCGATCGCCTGCTCGACGAGCGCGTTCAAGCCCGGCGAGCCGAACAACGCCCACCATTGCCCGGGAATGTCGAGACCCCGCACAAAACGCTGCGCCGCCCCCGCCGCGACCGGCGCCGAGGCAGTTTCCGCCGGCAGCGGTTCGGGCGTGTATCCGCTGGCCGCAGGCGCCTCGGGCCGTTTGAAATCGGGGCCCACCTCGCAACCCGACAGCAGCAAGGCCGCACCGAAGCAAGCCGCGGTGCGGAGGCGGCCGGGAAATCCCGCCATCCTCGCCTATTCGGCCGGTGCGGGTTGCGACAGGGCTGCTGCGACTGGCGTGCGCCGTCGCGAGAACAGGTCGATCAGCACCGGCAGCAGAATCATGATCAATACGGGCGCCAGCAAAACGCCGCCGACCACGACGATCGCCAACGGTTTTTGCACTTGGCTGCCGATCGCCGTCGACATCGCCGCCGGCAGCAAGCCGACGCCGGCCGCGGCACAGGTCATCACCACCGGCCGCAGCTGTATTTCGCAAGTGCGGCGGACGGCCTCGGCGCGTGCGACGCCGTCGAAAATGAGCTTGTTGTAATAGGAGATGACGATGATGCCATCCATCGCCGATATCCCAAACAGCGCCACAAAACCGATCGCCGCCGAGACGCTGAACGGCGTGCCGGTCAGGAACAGAGCAAAGATCCCGCCGACCAGCGCCATCGGCATCACGCTCGCCGCCAGCACGGTATCGGTCAGCGAGCCGAAGTTGACGAACAGCAGCACGCCCATCAACGCAAGGCTCAACGGCACGACCAGCGCGAGCCGCGCGATCGCCTCCTGGAGTTCGCCAAATTCCCCGACCCATTCGAGGCGAGAACCGGGTGGCAGCCGTACCTCCTTGGCGATCTTTTGCTGCGCCTCCTGCACCGCCCCACCGAGGTCGCGGCCGCGCACGCTGAACTTGATCGGGATAAAGCGCTCCTGGTTTTCGCGGTAGATGAATGACGGGCCCGAGACGAGCTTGACCTCGGCGACGTCGGTCAAAGGGACCGGGACGATGCCGTTGCCATTGGGGCTCGGCGCGCCGATCGTAATTCGCCGGATCGCCGACAGGCTGCCGCGATAGCGGGCGGCGAGGCGGACATTGATCGGGAAGTTGCGGTCGCTGCCGTATTCATAGACGTTGCCGGCGGCCTCGCCGCCGATCGCCGCCTGGATGGTCGAGTTGACGTCGCCCGGCGCCAATCCGTAGCGTGCGGCACGCGCGCGGTCGATGTCGATGTCGACCGTCGGCTGGCCCACCGATTCGAAGACCGAGAGGTCAGTAATACCCGGCACCGTCTCCAGCACGCTCTTGATCTGATATGCCGTCTTCTGGATCGCCTGCAGATCATTGCCGAACAACTTGATCGCATTCTCGCCCTTGATGCCGGAGGCGGCCTCTTCGACGTTGTCCTCGATATTTTGCGAAAAATTGAAGTCGACGCCGGGAAATTGCGCAACAAGTGCGGCGTTCATCTGCTGCGTCAGCTTTTGCTTGTCGACGCCGGTCGGCCACTCGCCGAACGGCTTCAACGGCACGTTGAATTCAGCGTTGAAAAAGCCGGTCGTATCGGTGCCGTCGTCCGGCCGGCCGAGTTGCGAGATGACCGTGACCACTTCCGGAAAACTGCGCATGATACGCCGCATTCGGTCGACATAGGGTTCTGCCTCCTCAAGGGAGATCGACGGCGGCAAGGTGGCGCGGATCCAGAAGTTGCCCTCCTCGAGATGCGGCAGAAATTCGAGCCCGAGCCCGCGCACCGCCAGCATCGCCAAACCGAATACGACCGCGGCGCTGCCCAAAGTCAGGATGCGGTTCGCCAGCGCAAATTCCAGAGCAGGCCGGTAAAGGCGGCGCAGTCCCCGCACGACGACCGTCTCGACCTCGCTGACCTGCTCGGGAAGCAGGATCGCGCTCAAGGCCGGCGTGACGGTGAAGGTGGCGACCAGCCCGCCGGCGATGGCGTAGGCATAGGTCCGCGCCATCGGGCCAAAGATGTGGCCCTCGACGCCGGACAGAGTGAAAAGCGGGACAAAGCCGGCGATGATGATCGCGGCGGAGAAAAAGATCGCCTGGTTGACCTCGACGCTGGCGCGAAAGATCGTCCGCAATTTGCCGCCCAGGCCGGCGGTCCGGGCGATTCCCGCCGGCGCTAAAGCGTGGTCTGCGGAGCCGGCGTGGAGATGGCGGAAAATGTTCTCGACCATGATCACGGTTGCATCGACGACAAGGCCGAAGTCGATCGCGCCGACGGAGAGCAGATTGGCGGATTCGCCGCGCGCCACGAGAATCGTGACGGCGAAAAACAAGGCAAACGGAATCGTCGTCGCAACGATAATGGCACTGCGTAAATTGCCGAGAAAAATCCACTGCACAAAGAATATAAGCACGATCCCAAGGATCATATTATGAAGAACGGTGCGGGTCGTGACGTCAATCAGGTCGGTGCGGTCGTAAATTTTTTGGATATGGACGCCGGGCGGCAGGACATTCGAGCTGTTGATCTTGGCAACTTCGGCCTCGACGCGGTGGATCGTCGGCAGGCTCTGCTCGCCGCGACGCATCAACACGATCCCCTGGACAATATCGTCGTCGTTGTCCTGACCGGCGATGCCGAGCCGCGGCTCGTGGCCAACGGTTACGGTCGCGACATCCTTGACATAGACCGGCGAGCCGTTGTTCGAGCTCAGCATTGTGTTGCGCAGTTCGTTCATCGTGTGGATCAGCCCGACCCCGCGCACGATCGCCGCCTGCGGCCCGAAATTGATGGTCTGCCCACCGACATTAATGTTGCTGTTGTTGAGCGCCTGCAGCATCTGCGGCAGGCTCAGCCCGTAGTCGGTAAGCTTGTCGAGATCGACGGTAACGTCGTAGGTCTTGGTCTTGCCGCCCCACCCGGCGACATCGATAACGCCGGGCACGGCTTTGAAACGCCGTTCCAGAATCCAATCCTGAATCGTTTTCAGATCGGTGACGCTGTAGCCCGGTGGTCCGACGACGCGGTACCGATAGATTTCGCCGATCGGACTTTCCGGCGAGATCTGCGGGGTAACCCCATTCGGCAGCGGTGACAACTGCGATAGCCGGTTGATGACCCATTGCTCGGCTTCGTCATAGGTGAAGTCGTACGTAAACGAGACCCGCACGTCGGACAGGCCGAACAGCGAGATCGTTCGCACCGCGGTAACATGCGGGATCCCGGCCATCTGGATTTCGATCGGGATCGTAAAGTAGCGCTCGATCTCTTCGGCGCTTTGGCCGGGGGCCTGGGTTATAACTTCGACCAGCGGAGGGACCGGGTCCGGATACGCTTCGATATCGAGCCTGGAGAAGCTGATGATCCCGGCGGCGAACAGAAACAGCAGCATCAGGACCATCAGGACCCGCTGCTTCAAGGCAAAGGCGACAACCGCGTTCATGCGTCGGTTCGCGGCTTGTCGCTCAGCCGGTGCCGCCGGCGCGGTCGATGAACAAAGTGCCCGACGTCACGATTTTCTCCCCGGCGGAGAGGCCGTCGAGCACTGCGACGATGCCGTCGCTGGCTTCCCCGGTGCGGATCATTCGCGAGGCGATTGTTCCGTCATTGTGGACGACCCAGACCCGTGCGGTGTCGCCTTCATAGACGATCGCGCTTTCAGGGACGGCCGGCAGTGTCGCGGCCGGTCCGGTGATGATGCTGAAGCGCGCGAACATTCCGGGCTTCAATGCGCCGTCGGAGTTTTCCACGTCGGCGCGCACCGGCAGGCGGTGGGTGCTGGCGTCGATCGAGGGCGCCACCCACGATATCTTCGCCTTGAAGATGCGGCCGGGAAAGGCCAGCACTCGCACCTCGAGCGGCTCGCCGACGCGGATCATCGGGGCGTCGGCCTCGCGCACGTTGGCGACAAGCCACACCGTCGACAGGTCGCCAATCGTGTAGACCGGGTTCGAGGCGCCCGACTGGACCGACAGGATGTTCTGACCGAGCCCGACCTGGCGCTGGGTCACGGTGCCGGCGATCGGCGCCACGATGTAGGCGACCGGCTCCATGTCGAGCGGCGCGCCGTTTTCGATCGCGTCGATCTCCCGGTCGCTTTTGCCGAAGATGCGCAGCCGGTTGCGCACCGCCGCGAGCGCGATCTCCTGGGCGCGCAGAGTGTTCTGCGCGGTGGCGAGGTCCATCTGGCTTTGCTGCCAGTCCTTCAGGGCGCCGCCTTTGGCGAGGTAGAGCGCATGTTGGCGCTGCTCGGCGGTCTCGTTGAGCTTCAGCTGCGCCCGCGCCGTCTTCAGATTGGCGGCGGCGGTCACGAGGTCGTTCTGGCCCTGCACGAATTCGCTCGCCGCGATCGCGATCAGCGGCGCGCCGCGCGCGACGTGATCGCCGAGCTTGGCGATCAGCCGGATCACCCGGCCGGAATAGGGAGAGAACACCGGCGTCGTCAGGTCGTCGTCGATCGCGATGTTGCCTTCGGTGACGCGTTCGGGGTGAAACGTCGCCGCCCGCACGGTCGCGACACCGATCCCGGCCCATTGCTCTTTTGTCGGCCGAAAGCTGCCGGCTTCGGGCGGCCGCGGCGCGTCCAGGGTCTGGCTGGCCAGCGGCGAGCCGACGAGCCGAACTTGCACGACGAGGATCAAGACACCCAAGCCGAGCGCTGCGACGACGGCGAGCTGGGCGCCAACGGTCAGTTGCTTGGCCCGCGCCGGCCCTGAGGGCGGGGTTGTGCGGGTCATCGGCGGCGTTCGATCCCCCGGCTCGCCTGCCGGCGATCCGTAAGGATTCTGTAATATACCCGGACTCTCTCGAAGCATGCGGGAGCAAGCATTCGCGATCGGATATTTCGCATTACTTATGCTATCCCACGACCGGGCCGGCAGCAATGGCGGCGATTTTTATACGCCGAGCCGGTTGCTGCATCCAACCAAAGGCGGTGCGGCAAAAGGCGGATCTGGGCGACCCGTCCACGCCGTGTCGATGCCCGTCAGGAAGCTTCGACGCAGACCTTGCGGAAGACCCGAATCTGCGGCAAGCGTCTCCCTCGAGCGAGATCGGCTGGCCGTGGGAAAATCGAATTTTCATGGGTTCGGCGGATGTGGAGGGTTGCCGGCCGATCGACCGATCGCGCGCGTTGTCCTGGCTCGCGGCGACCGGCGCTTTATGCTGGCCGGCAATATGCGCCGCCCAAATGGTGGCCCCCACCCCGCAACCTCAAGGCGTGCCGGTCACCCCCGAACAGGCCAAAGAGGTGCAGCCGCAGAATTGGGCCATTCACGGTCAAGCAACGATCACCTGGGAGCTGCAGCCGGCCTTCCGGGCGCCCTACACCGGTCCGCAGAGCCTGATCCCGAACGCCAACGGCAGGGAAACCATCGATACGACGCTCTATGCCGGCATCCGGCCATGGCCGGGCGCCGAAATCTGGCTCAATCCGGAGATCGACCAGGGGTTCGGGCTTAGCGACACCTTTGGCGTCGCGGGATATCCCAGCGGCGAAGCCTACAAACTAGGCAAGATTGACCCTTACGTCCTGGTCCAGCGCGGCTTTATTCGCCAGACGATAAATCTCGGCGGCGAGGCTCAAAAGCTCGATCCGGACCTGAACCAGCTTGGCGGCACCCAGACCGCCAACCGCCTGGTGTTCACCATCGGCAAATATTCGATCGTCGACATCTTCGACACCAACACCTACGCCCACGACCCGCGCAACGACTTCTTCAACTGGTCGATCATCGACCAGGGCGCATTCGACTATGCGGCGAACGCGTGGGGCTACACCTATGGCGGCGCCGTCGAATGGTATCAGGACTGGTGGACGGCGCGGGCCGGCGTGTTCGACCTGTCGCTGCAGCCGAACAGCGCGGCGCTTTCCGACTATGGCTTTGCGCAAGGGCAGTTCGTGAGTGAGCTGGAGGAAAGGCATAAGCTGTGGGATCAGCCCGGCAAGCTCAAATTCCTCTATTGGCTGACCCGCGGCAATCTCGGAACCTATCTCGACGCGATCGCGCTCGGGGCGGCGACCGGTCAAACGCCGTCGACCGCGGCCGTTCGCAGCTTTCGCACCAAGGACGGCGCCGGGCTCAATCTCGAGCAGCAGATCGCCACCGATTTTGGCGTCTTTGCGCGCGCGAGCGTGTCGCAGGGCACCGTCGAGGAGGTCGACTTCACCGACATCAACCAGTCGATCTCGGCCGGCCTTTCATTGGGCGGCGGACGCTGGGGGCGGCCCGACGACACCGTGGGACTGGCCGGCGCAATCAACCGGATCTCGCACCAGGGCAAGCTCTATCTTGCCGCCGGCGGCCTCGGCGGGATTATCGGCGACGGCGAGTTGCCGAATGCCGGCCCGGAGCAGATCCTCGAAACCTATTACCGGGTCGCCGTCGTCAGCTTCGCCCACGTCGCCTTCGACTATCAGTTCATCAACAACCCGGCCTACAACCGCGACCGCGGCCCGGTGTCGATTTTCGCCCTGCAGCTGCACCTGCAGTACTGATCGGCGATTGCGTTGAGGTGAAGACCGATGGGACACAGACGGATCGCTTTCACCGTTGTCGCGGCGCTCGGGGCCGTCCCGGCAGCGGGTTGCGGTGTTCCCGACAGCCAGGTCATCGGGGTTTGGACACAGCCGAGCGCGCATTTCGTCGAAGCGGCGCCATGCGGCTCTCATTGTCGAAACTATCAGGGCTACGAGGTGACCTGGGATGTGTCCTATCCGGCGAACCTCAAACTGGCGAATTTCCGAGTTGACTGCCGCAATGTGGGGGCGGGCTACCCATGTTTGTTCGACGAGGATATCTCGATTGACGACGACCGCCCGCACCACAAGGCGACAATCTACTGGCGCACCCAGTCATCGGCAGTTTCAGCTCGCCTTGTAGCCGACGAAATCAGATAAAATTACTTCGGCGGATATTGTGAGCGACTAGTGTCCCGGTCGAGAAGTTCTGCATATCTTTCGCATTGCCATCCCGACGAAGCCTGCCCCTGGCAGCGAACAGGGGGTCGGGACCCATTTCGCGCATGGGTACCGGCCGGAGCCTGTCCTCGGGCCGGCCAAGGGCCGGACTTGTGGGCCGGTATGGTGAGAGAGAAATTGCCGTAACCAAATCGCTCGAACTTCTCGATCGCCACAGTAGCTTTCAGCCGGAATAGTCGTGTCCGTTCCGACCCGCGACCGTTCGAACTGGGCTTTTGGGCCGAGCGGCCGCAGCCGGCTGCCGGCGTCGTGGAGGGCCGCCGCACGATCGGCGCCGCGGTCGGGCGTTCACAGGGCCGCGCGGTCGCTGTTGCTGCTGATGGCGGCGATGGTCGCCGCGCCGACGGCCGGCTCGGCGCAGGTGTGGCTCGGCCCCATCGACGCGTGTTCGCCCGACGCGCTGCTCGGCGATTGGGGCGGCTTGCGGACCCGCCTCGCCGAGGATGGCGTCGGCTTTGGGTTGCAGAATCAAACCGAGCTGTGGGGCAACCTGACGGGCGGCCGCAAGCAAGCGGCCGAATATGACGGGCTGGCGACAGCGAGCCTGTGCATCGACCTTGGCAAGGCGGCGCAGTGGAAGGGGGCGACCGTGTTCGCCAGCGGTTTTCAGATCTATGGACCCGGGCCGACCATTCCGCTCGTCGGTGCGTTGCAGATGGTCAGCAACATCGAGGCAACCCCGAGCACCAAGCTCTACGATTTGTGGGTCGAGCAGCAGTTGTTCGACGGCAAGCTCCTGGTCCGCATCGGTCAGGAAGGCGCGAACGACGAGCTGATGCTGGCGCCCTATGCCGGCCTGTTTCTGAATTCCAGCTTTGGATATCCGGCCATGCTGGCGCTGGACCTGCCTTCGGGCGGACCCAATTACCCGCTCGCCGTCCCGTTTGTCCGTGTGTTTTTCAGCCCAAACGAACAAGTTTCGCTGATCGGGGCGGTGTTCACCGACGACCCGGCACCGCCGGGCGCCGGCGACCCGCAGCTGCGCGACCGCCATGGCACGGCGTTCCGGCTCAACGACCACGCGCTGGCCTTCACCGAGCTGTGGTACTCGCCACCGATCCTGCCGGGCACCTACAAGCTCGGCATGTGGATCGCGACCGGGCCGTTCGCCGATCCCTTGCGCGACACCAACGGCCTGTCGCTGGCAAGCCCGGCGAGCGACGGGATCCCGTTCGACCACGCGACCGACTACGCGTTCTATGCCATCGTCAACCAGATGCTGTGGCACAAGCCAAACACCGTATCGCAGGGCGTCGGCGTCTTCCTTCAGGTCATGCGCGGCCCCGACGACCGCAATGTCAGCGATTTGTTTGTCGAGGGTGGGGTGAATTGGAAGGGGCCGTTCCCCGGCCGGTCGCACGACGCGGCGGGGCTGGCACTGACCTATGCCGGGATTGGCGCGGCGGCGCGGCATTTCAGCCAGGATGTCGTCCTCTACAGCGGGTTGGGCACGCCTTACGCGGTGGGCGAGCCGGTCATCGAGGCAACCTACCGCGCCCGGCTCACGCCGTGGCTCAAGGTGCAGCCCGATCTGCAATACGTCGTCAATCCCGGCGCCGAAATCCCGACCCCGCAAAGCCCGATGCCGTTGAAGAATGCGCTGGTCGTCGGCGTCCGCGTCACCGTGGACTTCTGAGCGTCAGCGCGCGCGTGGGATCAGACGAGGCCAAGCCCGCCGAGGGCGCCGCCCGCCGCCACGACCCAAAGCGGGTTGACCCGCCCGCGCAACGTCAGCATAGCGGCAGCCGCGCTCAGGATAGCGCCGCGCCAGCCGGCGTCGCTGGCCCGTGCCACGACCCAACCGCCGGCGACGACGAGCCCGATCGTGACCGGCACGAGCCCGCGGCCGACCGCGAGCCGCCACGGTGCGTCGCGGAACCGGTGCCACAGCCGAAATGCGACAAACGTCATCGCGCAGGACGGCCCGGCGATGCCGAGCGCCGCGGCGAGCGCGCCGAGCGCCCCGCCGAGCTTCCAGCCCACGAGGCTCAGCATGAATATGAAATTGGGGCCGGGCAGGATCTGCGACACCGCGAAGAAATCGGCGAACTCGCGGTTGCCGAGCCAATGGTGGGAAACGGTGACGAGGTCGTGAATTTCCGGCAGAACCACCGGAATGCCGCCAAAGCTGATCGCCGACAGCCAGGCGAGATGGGCCGCCAGCACGACAAACGCCGGCGGGTGGCTCATCGCGCGGCGGCCCCGGACGGGCGGTTGAGCAAGATGCTGAACGGCGTCAGCGCGAGCAGCACGAGCGGCAGCGGCAGCGCGCCGAGGGCAATGCCGGCAAAGGCGAGCGCCGCGAACAGCAGCGCTGCCGGCCGATGCCGCAGCGGCAGCAGCATTCGCAGGCCGGTCCCGATGACCATGCCGGCGGCCGCACCCGCGGCACCGCCCAGCACCCGCCGCACGACCGCGAGATGGGCGACCTGCAGATAGCCGACGCCGAGGAGCAGGGCCAATATCAGCGGCACCAGGGCGAGTCCGAGAAAAGCCGCGGCGGCACCCGCGGCGCCGCGAAACCGCGAGCCGACGCAGACCGACAGGTTGGCGAAGTTGGCGCCCGGCAGAAACTGGCACAGACTCAACGTGTCGGCGAATTCGGCGTCGGTGACCCAGCGCCGTTCCTCGACGAGAACCCGGCGCGTCCACACCAGCAGGCCGCCGCCAACGCTGCACAGCGACGCCTTCAAAAACGCGCCGTAGAGCGCGCCGAGCGATATCGGCGGCGCCGGCGCGCCTTCGGTGGCCGCGATCGACATGCCTACCCCCATCTTCGCCCGAGCCGCAGAGCCGACCTGATTACCGGCTCCGGCGCGGCGCAACAACCGCGGTGTCACGGCACGGGCAGCCGCGGTCGCGCCCAACCCGGATTCGGCGATCCCTCGGAACCGGGCTAATCTCGGCACATCGCCAACCGGCCATGAGGGCTGTCGAATGGCCCGCCGCTATGATGCCGTTCTCTTCGACCTCTTGACGGCGCTTGTTGATTCCTGGTCGCTGTGGAACCGGATCGCCGGCAATGCCGAGGACGGGCGGCGCTGGCGGGCCGCCTACTTGCGCAACACTTATGCCGCCGGGCGCTATCGGCCATACGAGGCGCTGGTCGCGGAGGCGGCGGCCGAGGCCGCTCTGCCGCGGCGGGTGGCGGAGGATTTGGCGGCCGGCTACGCATCGCTCGAACCGTGGCCCGAAGCGCCCGGCATCCTGCGTGCGCTGGGTAAGGTCGCGCCCTTGGGCGTCGTGACCAACTGCTCGGAAGAGCTGGGCCGGGTGGCGGCGGGGCGGGTGGGCGCGGCGTTTGCCGTCGTCGTGACCGCCGAACGCGCCGGCTTCTACAAACCCCATCCGCGGCCCTACCGGATGGCGCTGGACGCGCTCGGGGTAGCGCCCGCGCGTTGCCTGTTCGTCGCGGGATCGGCCTACGATCTCTTCGGCACCGCCAAGCTCGGCATGCCGGCCTATTGGCATGACCGGGTCGGGATCCCCGCCCCGCGGCACATCCCGGCGCCACGGTGGCGCGAGCATACGCTGACCCCGCTGCTGGGCGTTGCGGGCGTCGCGCCGTCACCGGATTCCGGCTGTTCCGAGAGCGGATAACGCCTGCCGATCGCCGCCTCTGCGGGATGACGATCAAGCCCTCGGTTTTTTCGACAGAGGGGCGGTGATGACCGGTTTTACCGCGAGCGACGGGACTTGGCTCGCCTATCATGTCGAGGATTTCACCGACCCCTTGAGGGAGGGGCCGGCTGCCGGGGTCGCCGCCGCGATCTCGCCGCCGGCTGCGCAACGTGGCACAATCGGCGGGCGGCGGGCCCGGCCGGGCTCGAGGCTGACCAGGGCGGCGCGAGCGATGGGGCGGCGATGAACGCGATCCACGATTATCTCATGCAGTCGCGCGACGTGGTGCAGGCCGCACTCGACGACCCGGCGTTTTGCGACACCGTGGCGGCGATCGCCGCCACGGCCGCGAACGCGCTCGCCGGGGGCCGCAAGCTGCTGCTGGCCGGCAATGGCGGCAGCGCCGGCGACGCCCAGCACATCGCCGGGGAATTGCTGTCGCGTCTCAACTTCGACCGGGCTCCGGCAGCGGCGTTGGCGCTGACGACGGACAGCTCGGTCCTGACCGCGATCGGCAACGACTACGGTTTCGAGCGCGTGTTCGAGCGTCAAATCCTGGCGCTTGGCGCCGCCGGCGACGTGTTTGTCGCGCTGTCGACCTCGGGGCGCTCGCCGAACATCCTGCGCGCGATCGACGCGGCGCACGAGAAGGGGCTTACGGTCGTCGGGCTCAGCGGCCGCACCGGCGGCGAGATACGCCGGCGCTGCGACATCTGCCTCTTGGCGCCGTCGGATTCGACGCCGCTCATCCAACAGATCCATATCGTCGCCGGGCACATCATCTGTGGGCTCGTCGAGGAGCGGCTCTTCGCGCAGCAAGGCTGAGCGAATGCCCCCCGGCTCCGAAACCGGCAGGCGAGGCCAGCTGGAGCGGCGACGCGAACGACTGCGCCCGGCCGCCTTTCTCGACCGCGACGGGGTGTTGAACCACGACGACGGCTATGTCGGTTCGCGTGCGCGGTTTCGCTGGATCGACGGCGCCGCCGCCGCGGTCCAGGCGTTGAACGCGGCCGGCCTCTTTGCCTTTGTCGTCACCAATCAATCAGGCGTGGCCCACGGGCATTATTCGGAGGAGGAGGTAAGAAAGTTGCACGCCTGGATTGCCGCCGAGCTCGCGGCGGTGGGGGCCCGTATCGACGACTTCCGCTATTGCCCGTTTCACCCCGAGGCCGTTCGGCCCGAATACCGCCGGGCCAGCAACTGGCGCAAGCCGGCGCCGGGGATGATCAACGACCTGTTGCGCTGCTGGCCGGTCGAGCGCGAGGCGAGCTTTCTGATCGGCGACAAGCCGTCGGATTGCGCCGCCGCCACCGCTGCCGGGATCGCCGGCCATCTGTTTCCCGGCGGCAATCTCGATCGCTTTGTTGCCGAGATACTGGACGCGCGGGCGCGGTCAGACCCGGGCGGTGGCCGAGAGGCGGGCTGAGCGCGGAGCGAACAGCTGGCGATCGAGGCTCCACACCCCTGCACCCGCGACAAAGAGATAAAGGAATACAAAGGAGTAAAGGATCGCAGCATCGCCACCGTTCAGCGACGGGAAAAAGTTCTTGGGGAAATGCGCCATGAAATAAGCGACGGCCATGTCCCCCGACAAGATGAAGGCGACGGGCCGGGTGAACAACCCGATGCAGACCAGCCCTCCGCCAACCAATTCGATCACGCCCTGCACCCCGAGCAGCGACGCCAGATGCAGGTGAGCGAACATCGGCGAAAGCGGAAAGCCGAACAGCTTGGACGTGCCGTGCTCGAGGAACGTAAGGCCGGCGATAAAGCGCAGCAGGCTCAGTGCGCGCGGCTCCCAGGGGAGCCACCAGTTGTCGTGGTCGGGCAAGACATGGTCTCCGCTTTGTGAGTCGACCGACCGCTTGACGGGTCGAGCTGGCGGTCAGGTTAACCCTGATCGCCGACCGTCACAACGTTTGGCGCCGATCTTGACAGCCGTGGCGCTGGCGCCGCCGCTTAGGCGCATCTACATTCGACTTCTGGTTAAAGGAGTAGGCGGGGACATGGCCGCGCAGGTTCGCACGGTGGCGTTTCACGGGATCGAGGTCATCGAGGTCGAAACCCAGGTGACGATCGCGTCCGGCCTGCCGGCATTCACCGTCGTCGGGCTGCCCGACAAGGCCGTCGCCGAATCGCGCGAGCGGGTGCGCTCGGCATTGCAATCGCTCGGATTGGCGCTGCCGCCAAAGCGCATCACGGTCAACCTCGCCCCCGCCGACGTGTTGAAGGAAGGCAGCCATTTCGACCTGCCGATCGCGCTCGCATTGCTGGTGGCGATGGAGGCCTTGCCGGCCGACGAGCTCGCCACCTACACCGCCCTCGGCGAGTTGTCGCTCGACGGCTCGGTCACCAGCGTCGCCGGCGTGCTGATCGCCGGGTTGTTCGCCGCCGGCCACGACAGCGGCATCATCTGCCCGCAGGCGTGCGGCGGCGAGGCGGCGTGGGCCGGCGAGATCGAGGTCGTCGCCGCGCCGAGCCTCCTGGCGATCGTCAATGATTTCAAGGGCACTCAGTTGTTGTCGCCGCCCGAGGCGCGGCTCGCGGCCTCGGCAATGGCCGGGCTCGACCTCGCCGACGTCAAAGGCCAGGAAAGTGCCAAGCGCGCACTCGAGATCGCCGCCGCCGGCGGGCACAATTTGTTGATGGTCGGGCCGCCGGGCTCGGGCAAGTCGATGCTCGCGGCGCGCCTGCCGGCCTTATTGCCGCCGCTCGAACCGGCCGAGGCCCTGGAGCTCGGCATGATCCAATCGGTCGCGGGCGGGCTGCGCGGCAGCGGGCTGACCCGCGAGCGGCCATTTCGCGAGCCGCACCATTCCGCCTCATTGCCGGCATTGGTCGGCGGCGGCATGCGCGCGCGGCCGGGCGAAATCTCGCTCGCCCATCAAGGGGTGCTGTTTCTCGACGAATTGCCCGAGTTCAACGGAATTATGTAGCTGTCTCACCAAGATTTCCGAGGCATCGCCGAATCGCAGCGGTATTTAGCCGCATTGTCCGAAAGAGGCGTCCCAGCCGATCCCGCTATTTCATTGGGATTTGGGACAGGTCCTTGACGACTGTCTCATTGTCCCGTCATTCCTGCGCCCCGGCGATAACGCTCGGCAACTGATTCCCTTGATGGCGCAGTCCCTCTACCGGCGGGGCAACTGCCCCGGAGAGGGGGTGATGCGTCGTGAGTATTCGCCGACTTGCCGGAGGTGCCGCACTCGTTTTCGTGCGGCAATACCTCCGGTATCGTTTCGGGATATGGGAGACAGTGTGCTCCCATTACCGCAAGTGGCCAAGGTCGTAGCCAGCGACCGAAGCCTAGAATAACAGGCCCAACGCTCGCCCACGGACGCTCGGTAGCGTCCCATGGGGGTAGACTCAGGCGGCCCTCCGGGGCCGCTTTTTTCGCGCGCATACCTTGTGCCGATCTTCGCACAGTCGTCAAGCGACTCCCAAACGGCTTACATTTGAGAGTCAAAATGGTAGGTTTGCCATCATGGCAAACCCGCCCGTAACACTCCGGCTCCGACCGGTCATGATAGCCTACCTTGAAGATTTGAGCCGAATCGGTCCCTACGGCAAAGGGAAGGCAGGCGTCATTCGCCGCTTTGTCGAAACCGGTGTCAGGCTCGCTATTGAGCGATCGGTAATCCAGAAACGTGATGGTGCCGATTTCGGCGAGGAATTTAACGAAGAAGACGACGCCTAGACCGCAATCTCCCAAAGGTCGAACCGACCGTGCTGCGGGTCTTTGACCGACCGAAGGATGCCCCGCTTGCGCTGCCAGCGGAGCAGCGCGCCGGTGCGACGGGTGAACAGCTGCAGCAACGCCGCATCGGCCGTGTTCAGCCCGCGCTCTGCCATGACGTGTCGCGCCAGCTCCTTGGTCGTCATCGGCCCCGGCGCGTCACGGAGCGCATCGAGCGTCGCGCGCGTCAAGTCGCCGCGCAGGGCGCGGTGCGCCGCTGTCGGGAGCTTTTGGCGGATGCCCTCAACATCGTATTTCGGATCGAAGATGCGGATCGCGGCATCAACATGGTCGAGGTCGATAATCAATTGCCGCAACGTGGCGCGGGTGTGCGCGATCCGACCGGAGATTTCCGCCCGCTTCTCGACAAGACCGGCTAGGGTGTTCGGGCGTTCGATTGTCATGCGGCGCTCCGTTGCCAATAGCCGCGCCAGATTTCCGACTTCGGATGGCGGAGTGCGGCCCCGGTCACGCGACGGAAGTGAAGCCCGTTCGGCTCGCGACGGTGATCCTCGCGCCACGCCATCTCATTGGCATATTGGTATAAATAACAACCACTTATGCGATGATGAATGCCGTATTCAGCGCGCCGGAGCCGGGAGAAAAACGACTCGGCCTGATTCACGTTGGCGCCGTCGGCGGCGACGAACTCGACGCTGTGGTTGACTCGGCGTGTGTCATAGGAGGCGTGCAAGGCATCCCATCCCCCGCCTTCGTCGGCATGGACGATCGTCCCGGACGCGACATTCTGGCGGATCAGCGGTAGAGCGGCGCTTTCACGCGGCACGATGAACGGCAGCGTGCGGCCGAGCACTTCGCGGGCGACGACGACGACCTGGCGCTTGCCGGTCTGCGCTTCGGCCGTGCGCCGGTCGATCCGCTCCGCCTTCTTGTTCGCCGGCTTGACGTTGCCGCCCGCGTACATACCGTCAATATGAACGGTCCCGGAAAGCTCAGGCAGGTCCGGGTTATGAACTTCCGTGCCCATCGTCTCGCGCAGCTTGTGCGCCAGCACGAACGCGGTCTTGTACTGGCAATCGAGGTCGCGGCTCAGTTGGAGCGCCGAATGCCCCTTGGCCCCGTTGACGAAGATCGCGATGGCGAGCAGGTAATCCCGAATCGGCCGCTTGCGATCGGCGAAGATCGTCCGGGCCGTCACGGAGAACATGTAGCGGCAACCCGCGCATTTCCACAGCTTGCGGGTCGCGAGTGCGTAAACCTTGAGGCAACCGCAGTCCGGGCAATACGCTCGCCCGTTGTTATCGGCCCAACGGATTTCAGTGAATTTGGCGTGCGCTTCCTCATCCGACATACGCGCGACGGCGCTCAGGGAGAGCGTCCTTGCGGCTGCGGAAAGGAGGAAGTGCTGTGACATCGCCATATCCGATGATCAACATCATCGAATTTAACGATGCCGCCCTGCCTTGTCAACGGCTTTATCATCTAATATGATGATATCCAACATCGGATATTGTGGCGATTTATGAAAACGCCTCGCGATTGGCAAGCTCAAGCTAAGGGGATCATTCGGGGCGAGCTGAAGCGCCGAAACCTCAGCTATGCCGACCTAGCCGGGCGATTGACGGGGATGGGCATCAAGGAAACGGAACGGAATGTCTCAAACAAAATCGCTCGCGGCAGTTTTACGGCGGTATTTTTCCTCCAGTGCATGGAGGCAATCGGCGCGCGCACTCTGCATCTCGACGAATCGGATTGAGGGCTAAAAAAGTGTAACACTACCGCCACGATTCCTTGCAAAATAATTTCCGTTCAATATGAGGAGCCGATCGATGGCTGTATATGCGTTGTGGAATAATAAGGGCGGGGTTGGCAAGAGCTACCTCACTTTTCAAATTGCAAGCGAGTATGCGCGAACTCATCGAGACCAAAATGTACTGGTCATAGACATGTGTCCGCAATCCAATTCATCTATTATGTTTTTAGGCGGGATGATAAATGGCGAATCAAATCTCGATGGGATTGCTGCGGCTAGCCCCAGATACACGATAGCCGGCTATATGGAGTCAAGAATTCAATCTCCATATACTAGCCCTCAAGTAGGGGCAAGCTATGCTGTTCAAGTCTCAACTTATAACAACTTCATAACGCCAAATTTATATTTGGTAGTAGGCGATGAGGAATTGGAGTTGCAGGCGTCCCGCGTTGCCCGCGCCGCCGTACCGGGTCCACCGGATGCGTGGCGAATTGTCCACCTATGGCTCTCTGACTTAATTTCGGATATCAGGCATTCATGGAATGCGTCGGACTCTACGGTCTTCATTGACTGTAATCCGAGCTTCACGATTTACACGGAATTGGCATTGTCCGCCGCCGATCGGCTTATTATACCGTTCTCGGCTGATGGCTCTTCAAAGAGAGCAGTGCGCACGGTGTTGTCTTTGATTTACGGAATCATGCGGACGCCCGGTGGCGTGCAATCAGAATTTTATACGAATTCACTAAGGTGGCGTATGTCGGTGCCTGCTATATATTACTATATTGGCAATAGGCTTACGCAAATGAACTATAGCTCAGCAAGCGCCTTTAAGACTGTGGTGACGGAAATTGGAACGGAAATTTGGAATGTGTGGCGGAATAACCCCAATCACTTTTGTATTCATCCAACCGGCGCGGGTGCTCCAGCCACGCGATTAGATTTTCGCAGGATGTTTCAAGCTGAAATTAATGACGCCAACACAGCATCGGTAGTGTCCGGCGCGCTGGGTGTCCCGATGTCTGTTCTAACGCCAGGCGAAAAAAATGTCGCAGGCCGAAGCATCTCAGTCAATCAATCCCAGCTTGACCGACAGAAACCGAATATCCGGGATTTCGTTAGCCGCATCGAATAGGTGAGACAGCTACATAATACCGGAGTTCAACCGCGCCGCCCTTGAGGCCTTGCGCCAGCCGCTCGAAACCGGCCGGGTCAGTGTCGCCCGCGCCAACGGCCACGTGACCTATCCGGCGCGCTTTCAGCTGATCGCGGCGATGAACCCGTGCCGCTGCGGCCACTTCGCCGAAGAAGCCTGCGGGCGCGCGCCGCGCTGCGCCGAGGAGTACCAGGGGCGGCTTTCGGGGCCGCTGCTCGACCGCATCGACCTCAATATCGACGTACCGGCGGTGTCGGCCGCCGACCTTGCCTTGCCGCCGCCCGGCGAGGGCAGCGCGGTGGTCGCCCGGCGCGTCGCCGCCGCGCGCCAGCGGCAGGCGGCCCGCTACGCCGATCAGCCGACCGAAACCCGCGTCCGCACCAATGCCGAGGTCGACGGCGCGCTGCTCGACGAGGTCGCGACCCCCGACCCGGAGGGGCGGGCGCTGCTGGTGCGCGCCGCCGAGCGCCTGCGGCTCTCGGCGCGCGGCTACCACCGGGTGCTGCGGGTCGCCCGCACCTTGGCCGACCTCGAAGGGGCCGCGATCGTCGGCCGCCGCCACGTCGCCGAGGCGCTCTCCTACCGCCGCCAGCGCACCTTGCCGGACAGCCCGCCGCGCCCGTGATTCGGGAGCTGCGCCGCGACGCGCTTACGCGGCGAGGCGGAAACCAGCGCCGTCGCGGACCACGTGGCCGGCGGTGCGGCCGGCAAAATGGGTGCCGATGACCAAAACCGGCGTGTCGGCGAGCCGGGCCAGCATCGCGCCGCGTGTGGCGCGGGCGGCCTCGGGATCGGAATCGGCGGTCGAGCACCAGTCGGGGCGGGCGATCTGGCAAGGGTGGTGCATGAAGTCGCCGGTGATCAACGCCTCGTCACCGTCGGAGGCAATGCGCAGGCTGACGTGGCCCGGCGTGTGGCCGGGAGTGGGCACGAGGCTGACCTCGTCGCACAGGCGGTGGTCGGTCTCGACCAGGTCGACGAGGCCGGCCTCCCACACCGGCGTCACCGAGTCGCCAAGCACCGCGGCCATGTCCTCGCGGTCGCGCTGCGCCGTCCAATGCGCGTGCTCGACCCGGCCCATCAAATAGCGCGCGTTCGGAAACGTTGGGATCCAGCGGCCGTCGACCAGCATCGTGTTCCAGCCGACATGGTCGACATGAAGGTGCGTGCATACGACCGTGTCGATCGTCTCGCGCGGATAGCCGGCGGCAGCGAGGTCCGCCAAAAAGCTCGTCTGCATCCGGTTCCAGGTCGGGACGCTGCGGTTCTCCTTGTCGTTGCCGAGGCAGGTGTCGACGATGATGCGGCGACTCCTAGTTTTGCCGCGCTGAGTTTCGATGACGAGGGCGTGGACGCTCATCTTCAGCCGGCCATGCTCGTCGGCGAAATCGGGCCGCAACCAGCCGATCGGCGAGATCGCCTGATAAGTTGCCTCGGGCAGCAGAAAACGGCTGCCGCCAGTGACTTCGAGCTCGACGATCTTGCTGACCGTCACGCGGCCGACGCGCCATTTCATGTCAGCCTCCGCTGGCAGGGCGATTCAGACCCCATGCTGCTGGCGGCGCAGGAAGTCGATAAAGATCGCCGCGAGCAGCCCCTCTTTTTGTTGCCAGTCCTCGAGCGCCACGTCGAGGTCGGTGCGGTCCTCCGCCAGCACCTCGTGGTATTCGGCCCTCGGCAGCTGCCGGTGCGCCGCCTGGCCGGGGCGGCGCGGATGGACGAGGTCGTTGCCGGGAATGACGCAGGCCGGCATCGTCATCGAGCGCAGCTCGGCCGGGCTGAGCCCGATGACCGGGTAGTCCGCGCCCTCGTTGAAGCTGCGCCGCCAGCGCTCCATCAGGCCGATGAAATCCTCGGTCTTGATCGCCAGCAGGCGGGCGCGGTTGGCCGGGTTGGCGGCGACGACCTCGCTGAAATGCTCGCTGCGGCAGACCGCCTCCATGCCGCCTTTTTGCGCCAGGTCGATATATTGGCTGTAATAGTTCTGCGCCAGCCGCTCGGCCGCATAACGCCCGCCGGTCACCCGCCACAGCAGCAGACCGCGCACCGCCGCCGGATGGCGCAACGCCAGCAAGAGCGCCAGCCGGCACCCCGACGAGCTGCCGCCGACAAACGCCGGCAACGCGTCGAGCTGCACCAGCAGCTCGCGCAGATCCTCGACCCAAACCTCGTTTTCGGAATTGCCTGTGAACGACACGCCCGAGGCGCCGCAGTTGCGCCGGTCGTAGACCAGGACGCGGTTGCCGGCTTCGGCGAGCTTCTCGGCGAGCGGCTTGACGCCGGCGAGTGCGCGCCGCCCGCCCGGCTGCAACGCGACCCACGGGCCGTGCTCGCCCAGCACCTCGTAATTGATGTCGACGCCGCGAACGGATGCGATCGGCATGGCTTCCCCCACTTCGGACCACTTGGGTTCCCGCCATCCTAGCGTGGCCGTTCCCGACGGAGCAGAGGAAACGGCATGCCCTCGACATCTCTTGCCTGGTAGCGCGCGGGGGAGGGACAATGGGACGGTCCGGACCGCGAAGAGAGAGCCATGATCCGCGAAGAGCTGGTGTTCGTCGCGACCTGCGACATATCGGGGCATGTGCGCGGCAAGGGGTTTCCCG